>Ga0268264_10004999_pt1 | contig 11220 bp, 10 predicted proteins | sample KBSSwiS32_FD_190357 | JGI IMG/M metagenome (GOLD analysis project Ga0268264, IMG submission 190357) | Switchgrass rhizosphere microbial communities from Kellogg Biological Station, Michigan, USA - KBS Switchgrass S3-2 (SPAdes) (version 2) | ecosystem: Host-associated > Plants > Roots >... | reverse complement strand
AACGTTTCGCCGGCTTTCATCAGCTTGCCGCGAGGCGCGAAGATCTTGGCGACGTCGGAGCTTGCCGTGAGGATCGGCGCGATAACGGTGAAGAGGTAGGCCTGGAACTCGGTGAGCGCAAAACCGGTGCGTGCGGCGCGCACGGCCGGTTCGACCAGCCTTCGCATGGGCAGCGTGCACAGCGCCTCGTGCCACAGGAAAATCCCTGGTACCGCTCCGGGCGTGGCGCTTGAGCCGACACCGATATGGAACTCCTGTTTAGCCGGGCCGAAATCGGCATAGACAGGAAAGAACTCGATCTCGTTCATCGGCCGGCGCTTCAGCGGCGTCTCGGTGAAGAAATCGAACAATTGCACGGAGTCACTGTTCTCGCGGCGGCCCATGAGAAAGCCGCCTCCGCCTGGCGATGAAAAGACTGCCTCGGCGACGAAGGTCATGAAGATGGCCGCAAGCGCAGCGTCGAAGGCGTTGCCGCCGTCTTCCAGGATTTCCGAGGCGGCGCGCGCCGTCAGCTCATGCCCCGCGGCAACCACGCCCTTGGTCTTGCTCATGGAATTTGCCTAGGGCGAAGCCCGCGCCGCGGCAAGAGAGTTGCTGGCTCTCACACCGCTTGTCATCGCCCGGCTTGACCGGGCAATCCAGTAACCCCTGCACTAGCTAGAGAATGAAGGCCGGGGTTGCTGGATTCCCGGTTTCGCGGGAACGACCAGTTGAACTGAGCACACGTTCGGTCAGCCGAGGCGTTTTTCGAGCGCCGAGAGCTCATCGCTCAGAGCCTTCGGAAGCTTTGCGCCGAAGATCGCGAAATGCTCCTTGATGAGCGGAAGCTCTGCCTTCCAGCCCTCGTTGTCGACGCTCGTCATCTCCCTCATGTCGCCCGGATCGACTTTCACGCCCTTCACATCGATGGCGCCTTCCGCTGGCACCTTGCCGATAGGCGTGTCGACGGCCTTGGCGGTGCCATCGCAGCGCTCGAAGATCCATTTCAGCACGCGGCTGTTCTCGGAGTAGCCCGGCCACATGAACTTGCCGTCCTTGTTCTTGCGGAACCAGTTCACGTAGAAAATCTTCGGCATCTTGGCGCCGCCCTTCTCGCCCATCTTCAGCCAATGGGCGAAGTAGTCACCCATGTGGTAACCGCAGAACGGAAGCATGGCCATCGGGTCGCGGCGGATGTCGCCCTTTACTCCCGAGGCGGCCGCCGTCTTCTCCGACGCCATGATCGAGCCGAGGAACGTCCCGTGCTGCCAGTTGTTGGCCTCGGTAACGAGCGGCACCACGCTCGCGCGCCGGCCGCCGAACAGAATGGCGTCGATCGGCACGCCTTTGGGGTCCTCCCATTCCTTGGCGATCACCGGACATTGGCCGGCTGGCGCCGTGAAGCGCGCGTTGGGGTGTGCGGCGGTGCGACCCGACTTCGGCGTCCAATTGCGGCGCATCCAATCGATGGTGTGCTCAGGCACGTAACCCATCTGCTCCCACCACACATCGCCATCGTCGGTCAGCGCGACATTGGAATAGATGCAATTGGCGTGGAGCGTCTTCATCGCGTTCGCGTTCGACTCGTTCGAGGTGCCTGGCGCGACGCCGAAGAAGCCGGTCTCGGGATTGATGGCGTAGAGTCTTCCATCCTGCCCGAATTTCATCCAGCAGATGTCATCGCCGATGGTTTCCGCCTTCCAGCCGGGAATGGTCGGATTGACCATGGCGAGATTGGTCTTGCCGCAGGCGCTCGGAAAGGCCGCGGCGATGTACTTTACCTTGCCTTCGGGATTGGTGAGCTTGAGGATCAGCATGTGCTCGGCCATCCAACCTTCATCGCGGGCTTTCACGCTGGCGATGCGGAGCGCGTGGCACTTCTTGCCGAGCAGCGCGTTGCCGCCATAGCCCGAGCCGTAAGACCAAATCTCCCGAGTCTCGGGGAAGTGCGAGATGTATTTGGTCTCGTTGCAGGGCCATGGCACGTCTGCGGTGATGGGCGTGGAGAGCGGGTAGCCGACCGTATGCATACCGCGCACGAAGTCTTCGCTGTCGCCGAGCGCCTTCCACACCTTGTCGGCGACACGGGTCATGATGTGCATGTTGGCGACGGCATAGGCCGAGTCGGTCACCATCACCCCAATGCCCGCGATTGGCGAGCCCACCGGGCCCATGGAATAAGGAACGACATACATGGTCCGCCCTGCCATCGCCCCGTCATAGAACTTGCGGAGCGTCTCCTTCATCTCTTTCGGGTCGAACCAGTTGTTGGTCGGTCCGGCATCTTCCTTTTTTGCCGAGCAGATATAGGTCTGGTCCTCAACGCGGGCGACGTCCTTGGGGTCTGACCGCACCAGGATCGAGTTCGGCCGCTTGTCGGGGTTGAGCCAAAGCGCTGTGCCGCCATCGACCAGGGCCTTCAGCATGGCCTGGTACTCTTCCTTGGAGCCGTCGCACCAGTAGACCTGCTCGGGCTTGAACAGCGCGCGCGCCTCTTCGACGAAGGCGAGCACCTTCTTGTTCGTCGTCTTGGGCACATCGTGCCTGTTCGGCTTGGCTGCTTCAGGCGCGATCTTCGGCTGTACGCTCATGCGGGCGGTTTCCTGGCGCAAATTGGTGGATTGGATGTCGAAAGGCCGCTCTCACCTAGCACCGATCCAGCAAAGCTTTCAAGGCAGGCAGCGCGCGCCGGGCGCTCGCGGCGCCGGCTATTGGGAGCCCCTCAGAGCAAAACGCAAGGATTGGCCGATGCGCGTCACGATCGCGTCCCACTTGGCCTTCTCCGCAGCTGGGTAGGAGACGTAAAAGCAACTCAGCACATCCATATTCGGAAAGTTGCAGTGTTCGTAGTAGATGGTCGCGCACGGGTTCCGGACACGGCATAAAAATCCGCCCCTATCTTTTTGTATGTGACGTCGCGGAGGCTCACATTGTGCTGGACGTAAGCTTGGGGCTCCTCACTGTGGAGGTTGTTGGTGCCATAGATGGTCAGCTCGGCGCGTCCGTCCGCCGTGTGAAACGTCTGCCCGTCGCCATTCTCGGGCGGCGGCTCCTGCACCGTAAAAAGGTCCGCCGGATACTCGGCCGTGGCTCCGAATCGGGGATTCGAGTAGGTGTCCCATTGCTCCTGCGCGAGTGCTGCTCGGCCCCAGAGGCATAGGGCAACAAATATTAGCAAGCGTATCATCACTGGCTTCACTCCGAGATGCAGCACGGGCTCGGAACGGGGTCGGAGACGCTCGATTTCAGCCAGCAACGCGCATTCAGGGCTTGTATGCCCGGCTTAACATAGCTGTAGGCCCTGCAGCTCGGATCGTTTGCACAAGCATCGCGGCAAAGCTCGTAACGAGCCTCGCTCAAATCGGGGACGGTCATGGGCGCTGCCAATGGTCGAAGCGTCAACCTCGGCCGGCAGAACACGGTTTACGGGGTCCTGGTTCAGTAGCGGCAAAGCTGGGCGCGCGGCATGACCCGCGCGCCCGCGCCTCCGCGGTTAGTGTGGCGTAGTCGTGAGCTACCAGACGCCGTTGATCTTGGCGGGAGCCATCGGTGCGCCCGGCTTGCACGCGAAGGCGTTGCGAAAGGCTTCTAGGTTAACGAGCACGCCGTTCACCCGATATTTGCCCGGCGCGTGCTCATCGGTTTTGGCATCCTCGCGCGCCTCTTCCTCCGTGTGGTTCTCGCACCAGCCTTGGGCGTAGCTCAGGAAGAAGCGCTGCGCCGGAGTGTAGCCGTGAGCGTCGGGTCCCGCCTTGGCGCCCGGCGTGCTCAGGAATGCCGAATATGAAAGCCTCGCGCCGCCATTGTCGGCGGTGTTCTCGCCGAGCGTCAGCTCGCCATCCACATGGACGTCCTTCGACCGGCCGCGCCGGCCCTTGATGGCGACGAACGCATCATATTCGCGGACGAGACCGGCGGCGCGCGCGTCAAAGGCCTTGGCGTCCTCTTTGCTCCACCAATCGATCAGATTGCCCTTGGCGTCGTAGTGACGGCCCTCGTCGTCGAAGCCGTGGGTCAATTCGTGTCCGATGAGCGAAGCGAGGTTGCCGTAGTTCTCCGCGTCGCCGGCTGCCATGTCGAAGTTGGGAGTCTGAAGGATGCCTGCGGGAAAGTAGATCGCGTTCAGCTGCTCGTCGTAATAGGAGTTGTTGGTTGAGGCGGTCATGCCCCATTCATCGCGATCGACCGGCTTGCCAATCTTGGCAAGGTCGCGCCGAACATGGAATTCGGACGCCCGCGCTATGTTGCCGAAGGCATCGCCGCGGACAATCTCGAGCTTCGAATAGTCGAGCCACTTATCGGGGTAGCCGACTTTGAAGCCGACATTGGCGAGCTTCTCGAGAGCGCGCGCCTTCGTCTTATCGCTCATCCAGGTAAGCGACTTGATGTCGGCCTCCATCGCGTTTGCGATCTGGTGCATCATCCCGAGCACGCGCTGTTTCGCCTCGGGACTGAAGGCTCTTTCCACATAGGCCTGCCCTAGCGCGTCGCCGAGCTGGTCATCAATTGCGTCGACACAGCGCTTCCAGCGTACCTCCATTTCCTTCTGGCCGTCGAGCTGCTTGTCGAAGAAGGCGAAATCCGCATCCACGAAGGCCCTTGGCGCAGCAGAGAGGAATGCGTCGATGAAGGTCCAGCGGAGATAGGCCTTCCAATCATTGAGGGAAAAGGCGTTGAGCGAGGTCTCGAGGCCCTTGAAGAAGCCTAGATCAGCTACATCCAGCGACGCAAATGCGGGAGTCCCGAGGCCGGCCAGGTAAGTTGTCCAGTCGAATGACGGCGCCAGCTTCACGAACTCTTCAAGCTTCATTTTGTGATGGACGTTCTTTGGTTCGCGCCGCTCCACCACACTCATCGCAGCCTTGGCGAGTGCCGTCTCGATGCGCCGCACCGTGTCAGCCTCGGCCTTGGCTTGTTTTGCACCATCGCCGAGCAGCTGGAACATGCGCGCGAGATGAAGCCGGTACCCGGCGCGCTCGGTTTTGTAATCATCGGTGAGATAGTAGTCGCGGTCAGGCAACGCGAAGCCATCCTGGTCCGCCGACGCAATCATCATTGTTGCGTCGGTATAATCAGGGATCGACGAGAAAGAGAACATTGGAGCCGCGCCGATCAGGTGCAGGCGCGCAACCTCGGCGGCAAGGTCATGCTTGTCCTTGAGCGCCGCGATACTCTCAAGCTCAGGCGTGAAGGGCTTTAGCCCTTTCGCTTCGATCGCGGCTTCATCGAGGCACGACGCGTAATAGTCTCCGAGCTCACGGCGGTTCTCGGTCTTGGCGCCCGGCCCCGCCGCCGCATCGTCAAGGATGGACGCCAGGACCTTGCGGATATGCTCGTCGAGCTCGCTGAAGCGCCACCAATCAGACTGGTCCGGCGGGACCGGGTTCGCCTTCAGCCAAGCGCCGCAAGCGTATTGGTAGAAGTCGGAACATGGCTTGACGCTATGGTCGATTGCTGTTGGATCGAACACTGGCGGCAGCGTCTTCTCCGTGTTCGTCGACGTCTCAGCCCGTACGGCCAAAGCCAAGCTTATCGCACCCAAAACCAACATCGCTACGAGGAGTCGCTTCATCCGCCATGCTCCCCGTGGCTGGCGCGAGCCTAGTCTTGTCCGGCGCGAGACCGCGCTTCCGCCGCTAGCCTCATCAGCTCTTTCCGCGCCTCGGCAGGTGTGCGCACAGTGACGGCAAACAGAATCCGGCGCGTGGCACCATTGAGAACGATGTCGCAGCCTTCCGGATCGATGCCCGTCATGCGCCAAGCTCCGGCAGAGGCGCCTACGTCTATCGCGTAGAGTTCGACGGCATCGGCGTGATGGCTGTTCATATGCTCGACGATGTCGGGCTCCGCCTCGATGAGACGCTTGGCGCTTTCGGTCTCCACCATGAGATCGCCAGGAGAGAGATCGAAGATGCGCCCGAAGCCGCCGATGTAATGTGCGCCGTCGACCGCAAGCCGCCAAAAGGCGAAGTCGGGAAAGTCGGCGTAAAAGGCAGCCTCAGGGTGACGCGCGAGAAATCTCCGCCTAATTCCTTCTTCCACATCCTTCTCGGCCTGTCCCCACACCGTGACTCTTGCGCCTTGCAGCGGATCGGCGAGAGCCCCCGTCTCGTCAACCATGATTGAAGCGCGCGGGTTGTTGGCGAGGTTCGCCGTGTGCCGCGCGAGGTTGGAAATGAGCATGGTGGGAGCGCCGGAGACATCCGTTCCCACCGTGATCAGCGACGCATACGGGTAACCATTGTTGCGGTCGATAGTCGCCAAGGAGCCCTTGAAGGCACGCCGCAACAGCCCGCGCGCAGAGGCTGCGATCTCGGATTTGAGGGGCATGCCCGGAGACTTATTTACTTGCGCCATAACGATATTTGTTGCATTGCGGTATCACGGGTGGCGAACCGCGCCCCAATGCTGCCACAATTAAAGGCAGCCCTGAACCCACACCCTTTAACCACGTCAATCGCCGCAAGGGGCTTCTAAATGCCAACAATCGCACTTGTCGACGACGATCGTAATATCCTCACCTCCTTGCGTATGGTCCTCGAGGCGGAGGGCTACAAGACCCAGACCTACAACGACGGGGCAAGCGCGCTGGACGGCTTCGCAGAGAGCCCGCCCGACCTTGCCATTCTCGACATCAAGATGCCGCGCATGGACGGGATGGAGCTGCTCCGCCGGCTCCGCCAGCGCAGCGAGCTGCCGGTGATCTTCCTCACCTCGAAGGACGAGGAGATCGATGAGCTGTTCGGCCTCAAGATGGGCGCTGACGACTTTATCCGCAAACCTTTCCCGCAGCGGCTTTTGGTCGAGCGGGTGAAGGCGGTCCTCCGGCGTGCTCAGCCCCGCGATGCGGCAGCCGGCGTGGTCGAGGACAAGTCCAAGGTGCTCGAGCGCGGCAAGCTCAAGATGGATCCCGAGCGTCACACTTGCGTATGGGACAACCGCCCGGTGACGCTCACGGTTACGGAATTCCTGATCCTGCAATCGCTTGCCGCGAGACCAGGCGTGGTGAAAAGCCGCGACGCGCTCATGGATGCGGCCTATGATGACCAGGTGTATGTCGACGACCGCACCATTGACAGCCACATCAAGCGGTTGCGCAAGAAGTTCAAGGCTGTCGATTCAAGCTTCGACGTGATCGAGACGCTTTATGGCGTTGGCTACCGGTTCAAAGAGTGACGGAACTAGCCGATGACCGCCGAGGCCGACAGGTCCTGGCAAAGGCCTGACGCCGCAACCGTCAAGGAGCGCGTTCGTAGCGTCTTGCGCATCTCGCGCGATCGCATGCGAAGCGCGGTCGGGTGGCTCGTCGAGCATCTCCCTTTCCGCAACGGCTTCTCCAGCCTCACGCGCCGCATTGTAGTGCTCAACCTGATCGGCCTTGCGATCCTCGTCTCCGGCATTCTCTACCTCAATCAGTTCAGGGCGGGGCTGATCGACGCCAAGGTGCAGAGCCTCGCCACGCAAGGCGAGATCATCGCTCGCGCCATCGCGGCGTCGGCCGGTGTCGATACCAACGAAGTGCAGCTCGATCCCGAGAAGCTGCTTGAGACGGAACACACCCAGGACAGCGACGACGAAGATCTGTCGAATTCGCTGGATTTCACCATCGACCCTGAGCGCGCCGCCCCGATCCTGCGGCCCTTGGTGAAGCCAACGGGAAGCCGTGCCCGCGTCTATAACCGGGACGGCGCCCTGATCCTCGACTCCGACACGTTCTACTCGCGCGGCGAGGTCTTGCGTTACGACCTGCCGCCGCCGGATGCGGAAAAGCCCGATGCGCTAAGTCGTTTCTGGCAAACGGTGAAGACGCGCATGAGCCAATACGATCTGCCGCTCTATACCGAGATCGGCGGAGCCAACGGCAAGGCATACCCCGAGGTGGCGACGGCGCTCACCGGAACCTCGGTGCCGATCGTGCGCGTCAACGACAAGGGCGAGCTCGTGGTGTCGGTTGCCGTACCGATCCAGCGCATGCGAGCCGTACTCGGCGTCCTTCTGCTTTCAACGCGGGGCGGCGACATCGACAATATCGTCTCTGCCGAAAGGTGGGGCATCGTGCGCGTCTCGCTGTTCGCGGCTGCCGTCACCATCGTGCTGTCGATCATCCTCGCCAACACCATCGCCGGCCCCGTGCAGCGACTCTCGGCTGCGGCAGAGAGCGTGCGCCACAGCGTCAAGGCGCGCGCCCAGATTCCCGACTTCACCGACCGCACTGACGAGATCGGCCATCTCTCAGGCGCGCTGCGCGACATGACCAACGCGCTCTATAAGCGCATCGATGCCATCGAGAGCTTCGCCGCCGATGTGGCACATGAGCTCAAGAATCCTCTTACTTCCTTGCGTAGCGCGACCGAGACGCTCCCCCTCGCCAAGAACGACGACTCGAGAGAGCGGCTGATGGAGATCATCAAGCATGACGTGAAGCGGCTCGACCGCCTGATCAGCGACATCTCCGACGCCTCGCGGCTTGATGCAGAGCTTGCGCGCGAGGATGCGACCGCAGTCGATATGGCGGAGCTCTTGCGCACCACCGTATCGCTGTTCAACGACATCCACCGCGACGATACGCCCGAGGTCGTGCTCGACATTGCTTACGCCCCTGGCGCGTGGCCTTACCGGGTCATGGGTCATGACAGCCGCTTGAGCCAAGTCATCGTCAATCTGCTCGACAACGCGATCTCCTTCTCCCCGCCGGGAGGGCGCGTCGCGGTACTCGTACGTCGCATGGGGCACGAGATTCAGATCTCGGTCGAGGATGAAGGGCCAGGCATTCCGGACGAGAATCTCGAGCGCATTTTCGAGCGCTTCTATACCGACCGGCCGCAGGAAAACTTCGGCCAGAACTCGGGGCTAGGCCTCAATATCTCGCGCCAGATAGCGGTCGCGCATGGCGGGCGGCTGTGGGCCGAGAACCGTCCCCCGAAGGGCGTGGGGCGCGGCAAGGGCGATGCAAGCGCGGGCAGAAGCGGCGGCGCGCGCTTTGTGATGCGGCTGCCGGCAACCTAACCATCCGGACTTGAACGAGGCATGCTTGAGAGAGGCGCGCAAGCTCGTCCACGGCACGGCTGTCGCTCTCGGCCGGCGCGCGGCGTTGCTGCGCGGCGGATCGGGCGTGGGGAAGTCGGACCTCGCACTGCGATTCATGGCGCTGCAAGGGGAAGGCGAGCTCAAGCCGCAACTCGTCGCCGACGATCAGGTGTGGGCGGAGCCGAGCTCGCAAAAGTCTCTCATCGTCTCGGCGCCCGACACGATCGCCGGCAAGATCGAGGTGAGAGGACTGGGAATCGTAACAGTTCCGTTTCTGGCGCAAGCGAAGCTCGTCCTCGTTTGCGATCTCGTGAGCGGGGAGAACATACCGAGGATGCCGCCTGAGCCATGGGAACGGACCATGATCGCGGGCGTTCCGGTGCCGGTAGTGAAGCTGGATCCATTCGAGCTTTCGGCGCCTCTCAAATTGAAACTGGCGCTTTTATTGGCGCCCGAACAACCTCTCTGACGTGCGAAAGCTTTGACTTGCGCATGGCACCGCTCCCGACAAAGATAACCGCCTTTGGCCGTGCGGCATTCACCCAAGAGGCAACATGATCGGTGTCGTCATCGTCACGCACGGCAAGCTCGCGCACGAATTCCGTGCCGCCCTCGAGCATGTGGTCGGGCCGCAGGAGCAGATCGAGACCATCTCGATCGGCCCTGACGACGATCTCGACGTAAGGCGGAGCGACATGCTGACCGCGCTTGCCCGCGTCGACAGCGGCGGCGGCGTGGTGGTCCTCACCGACATGTTCGGCGGTACGCCGTCGAATCTCGCCATCTCCGCTATGGAGCGCTCCAATGTGGAGGTGATTGCGGGCGTCAATTTGCCGATGCTGGTCAAGCTTGCGAGCGTTAGAGGCGAGTGCAAGCTGGAGGAAGCAATCACACAAGCACAAGAGGCCGGACGCAAGTATATTAGCGTAGCAAGTCAGATCCTCGCTGCCAGCTAGCACTGCGATAGGTTTCTCAATGTCAACCTCGAAGCGATGACAGAAGCGATGGAGCAGGTTACCCGGCGCAAGACGAGTGAGGAGGAAGCTCCCGACGGCCTCTATTTCGCCGAGGTGGTGATCCCCAACAAAAAGGGCCTGCATGCGCGGGCTTCGGCTCAGTTCGTCCGTTGCGCGGCGAGCTACACCGCCACGGTACGCGTGACGCGGGAAGGCCATACTGTGGGCGGCACCTCCATCATGGGGCTGATGATGCTTGCCGCCGGGCAAGGCCACTCGATCCTGATCGAGACCGAGGGGCAGGAAGCGAACACTGCGCTTGAGGCGCTGATCAAGCTCGTCGAAAGCGGTTTCGGCGAAGAGGACTAGCAGGAAGCCCCGGCATTCGCCGGATTCGCCGCATCTTTTAAGCGAAATCTCTCACTTCGGCGGCAGGCTTCATGGCCCGTAGGCGACGAACAAATCGCTTCGGCGCGCGTTCTTCCATCAAATCAGAAATCACGCAAAGGGAGGCCAAAATGGCAAGCAAGCGCCAATCGAGCGGCAATATTCGGCAGGCTCATCGCTCACAAGCCGACCTCGGTCAGAAGAAAGCCGAGCTGGCAAAGGCGATCAGAGAAGAGCTAAGGCATATGGAAGGCCGCACCGCGGCCAAGTCGGCCCAGCAAAAGGCAAAAGAAGCCGACCTTCGCCAAAAGGAAGCTCGGCTTGAGAAGATAAGCAAGGAAGAGCTCAGCCACATGGAAAGCGGTGATGCGGTCGCAGCAGCACGCAAAGGGAGGTCCGCGATGAAAGTTCAAATGGCGATGCACAAGGGCGTCGAGTGGGTTGGTCCTGATACCCCCATCGCCGAAATCGCGAGGTTGATGCGCAAGCACGACATCGGCGCAATTCCCATCGGCGAGAACGATCGCCTTATCGGCATGGTGACCGACCGAGACATCGTCTGCAATGGCTTGGCGAAGAATGGTTTCGATGCAAGCCGCGCGACGGCGCGGGACGTGATGACACCGGGCATACATTGCTGCCGAGAGAGCGATGATCTCGCCAAAGCAGTGCAGCATATGGAACAGCTGCAGATCCGCAGATTGCCCGTGATCAACGCGAACAAGCGCATGATCGGCATGCTTAGTCTCGGCGATCTCAGCCAAGCAGCACCGACTGACGTGTTGTCGGAATGTGTCAGGAGCGTTGCGGCCCATCACAGCTAAGGGACCCGAAACGAGCTCCACGACGCACTCCCCTCCGCACCCGCCAA
>Ga0268264_10004998_pt1 | contig 11222 bp, 7 predicted proteins | sample KBSSwiS32_FD_190357 | JGI IMG/M metagenome (GOLD analysis project Ga0268264, IMG submission 190357) | Switchgrass rhizosphere microbial communities from Kellogg Biological Station, Michigan, USA - KBS Switchgrass S3-2 (SPAdes) (version 2) | ecosystem: Host-associated > Plants > Roots >... | reverse complement strand
CCGACGCGCCGTTGGTCAGCCCGATGGCGGTCGCGCCCACCCCCAGCACCATCGTGTCGCTGAGGAAGTAGGGCACGAAGTACTGCGCCGGGGTCACGCCGTTCAGCGACCCCTGGTTGGTGCGCGCGCCCGTGGTGGTGTTCAACAGGTAGCTCGACGGCAGCACGTCGGTCCCGGACGGCCCGTTGGGGACGCCCGCGCGGGCGGACCCCACGTCGGCGTTGAACAGGATCCAGTCCCAGGTCGGCGAATCGGAGCGCTTGATGTTGATCTGCATCAGCGCCTCGGTCGGTGAGCCCCACAGCCCGTACGTCGAGATCGCGAAGTAGATATTGGACCCGCTGAGCGACCCCTTGTCGGGGAGGTTGCTGGTCACACCCACCCGGCTGATCTTGAGGAGGTTCGTCTCGTCCAGGGTGTCCAGGGGCTTGGAGAACGCCAGCTCGAACGGCGTCACCAGCGAGAGCACGCCGCGCGGCGCCGGGGAGACGGTCGTGGTGTCGACCGCCGTCCCCTGCAGGAAGATCGACGACGTCCCGGTGAGCGCGCCGTGGGTCGAGATCTGCCCGGAGCTCGCCATCCTGGCCGCGGGGGTGGGAGTGGCCAGGAACGGCACCCGGAGCGTCGAGCCGCCGCCCTGCGGGGTGAGCACGAGGTAGCCGGAGATCTCCGACAACCAGGCGCGCGCGTTACCGGAGATCGTCTCGGGCACGGTCGCGTCGTGGGCGCGGGTCATCGCGACCGGATCGGCGGTCAGCGTGAGCGACAGGTCGGTGGTGCCGTTCGCGTTCACGGTGACCGTCGCCGCCCCGGCCGTCACGGAGAGGCCCGGCGGCGCGGTGAACGTGCTCACCGCGACGTCGTAGGTGACCGCGGTGGCGCCGGTGTTCTGCACCTGCACCGTCCTCGTCTCGGTGGTGGCCTGCGTCACGTCCTGGGTGGCGAAGGTCACGCTGACCCGGTACGGCAGCGCCTTGTCGTAGGCGATGACGTTGGAGGCAGCGGCCGCCGCGGCGTCGATGCGCCCGGCGCCCGCGCGGGTCGGATCCACCGGCGAACGGGTCGGGACCGTGGACAGCTGCGTGTACGTCTCGTGGGTGGCGGTGTTCATCGCCAGCGCCTTGATCTGCGCCGGGTTCCACGTGGGGTGCATCTGGCGCAGCAGCGCCACCAGGCCCGCGGTCAGGGGAGAGGCCATCGAGGTGCCGCTGAGCTGCGTCCCGCCGGTGCCGGTCCCCGCGAAGGTGGAGACGATGTTGACCCCGGGCGCGGCGACGTCCGGCTTGAGGTTGACCCGGTTGAGCTGGCGGCTGGGGCCGCGCGAGCTGAAGCTGGCGATCGTGTCCTGCTCCTCGGGGATGGTGGCCGAGAACGCGTCGTCCAGCGTCCCGTTCACCGGGTTGCCGGCGGTCAGCTCGGCGTTGAGCGCGTTCCCGTCCGCCAGGCTGATCATCCGGGCGGGGATGGTGATGGGCGTGGTGATGGTCGGGTCGTCGCCCATGCCGGCCACCCCGGCCACGTTGTTGGTGATGATCACCGCGATGGCGCCGGCGTTCTGGGCCTGCAGGGTCTTGGTCTTGAAGGTGCAGCTCCCGCGAGCGATGAGCGCGATGTTCCCGGCGATCGCCGCGGCGTTGGTGAGCGGGGTGCACCCGTTGGCCGGCTGCGAGGCGACGACGCTCCCGGTGACGGGGGTGAGGATGATGGGGCCGAAGGAGGCGCCGCCCGCGGGCTTCAGGCCGGCGACGGTGGCCGGGGAGTTGACCCGGACGCCCAGGTACTCGCCGACGGAGGTGGCCGCCACGCTGAGCACCTCGGGGGTGGCGGCGGGGGAGCCGGTGATGAAGTACACGTCCCCGGCGTTGCCCGCGGAGGCCACCACCGCCACGCCGGTGCGGACCGCGTTGGTGTACGTCGCCTGGTCGGTGTTGTTGGAGGTCCCGAAGTTGGAGCCGAGCGACAGGTTGACCACGTCCAGGTGGTCGCTGAAGTCGCCGTCGCCGTTCGGATCCGTCGCCCACTCCAGCGCCTGCGCGGCCAGCGACGTGGAGCCGCCGCGGTCGCCGAACACCTTCAGCGAATAGAGGAGCGCCTTCGGCGCCGCGCCCGGGCCGACGCGGAGCGTGGTCGGGTCGAGGCTGAGGTCGTAGGAGCCCGTGTACGTGCTCCCATCGGTGTTGACGCCGAGGCCGCCGACGATGCCCGCCACGTGCGACCCGTGGCCCGTCTTGTCCAGCGGGTCCGGATCCGGCACCGGCGTCGCGTTGGCGGGGTCCGAGGCGTTGTAGTTCACGCCCGCGAAGTCCGTGCCGCCCACCACCTTGGCGGTCGGGAAGGTGCCGGGCTCCAGGACGGTGGGGTCGTTGGCGTTGTACGCGGCGGTGGTGCCCGGCCCGCCGAAGTTGGCGTGCGTGTAGTCGGTGCCGGTGTCGATGACGCCGATCTTGATCCCCTCGCCGTGGACGGGGAGGCCGGCGTTGGCCCACAGCTGCGGGATGCCCACGAACGGGACCGCGCGCGCGTTCTCCACGGTCTGCGGCGTGACGAGGCGGACGGACTTCACCCCGGGCAGCGCCCGGAGCGCCTGGACGTCACTCGGCGCGGCCAGGTAGAGGATGCCGTTGAAGATGCGCTGCAGCCGGTAGATCTCCCGGAGCCCCTTGGGGCCGCTGCCCCGGAGCGTCCGGACGAACGCCGCCTGCTCGGAGCGGACGGAGTCGAGCTGGAGGACCGCCGCCTTCGTCGCGGCGGCGCGACTCATCGTCGCGAGCCCGTCGTGGTACTTCGCCGCGGTCGGCTCCTGCTGCAGCTCGACCAGCGCGTAGACCGGCTCGGTGGAGATGGGTGGGGGTGATGAAGCCCTCTGGGTGGCGGCCCCGAAGAGGACCAACAAAGCCAGCGGGACGAGCCTGGCTCCACGAACGGCAGTTCGCATGCGCGCTCCTGTGCGGTGGAACGGAAGGGTAGAGCGCGTGTTTTAGTGGGTTTGTTCGCCGTTGGACAGCCGTCCCCGGTGTGGGTGGCCTATTTCGCCGCAAGCAGGTCCAGCGCCCGCTCCAGCTGCGGGTCCACCCCGGCGGCGTAGCGGAGGTCGAACGGCACCGGCACGTCGGGCTCCACGCCCACGCCTTCCAGGCGCTCGCCGTCCACCTTCGCGTCCATCACCGCCAGCCACAGCAGCGCCCCGTCGCTCAGGCAGATGGGCGTCCCGAACAGCACGCCCCCCGCCGTGCGCTCGCCCACCAGCCGCGCCAGGTGGTGCTTCTTGGCGCCGTAGGCGAACGCCTCCTTGCCGCTGCGCGAGCCGCCGTTCACCAGCACCACCGCGGGCGCGCGGACCTGCCGGTCGTAGCTGTGCGTCCCACCGTCGGGCTGGACCTGCGACAGCACCGGCACGCCCTGGAAGAACATCGCCAGGTACGACGGGTCCGCCCCGCCCCACCCGTCGCGGAGGTCGAGGACGAACCCGTCGACCCGCGCCTCGCTCGCCTTGTTGATCGCCTCCAGCACCGTCTCCTGGACCGCGTCCCCGGTCCACGACCAGACGCGCAGGTAGGCGATGCGGCGGCCGCGCCGCTCGATGACCTGGAAGCTGTCCTCGGTGGCCTGGCGGAACTCCTCCAGCGGCTTCGTCGCCCGGGGGGTGACGGTCAGCTTCAGCGGCGGTCCCCCGCGCGCCCGCTGCACCTGCAGCGCCACCGCCTTCCCCGCCTTGCCCGCGAACGACGCCACCGGCCCGAACGGCTTGCCGTCCGCGGCGTCCACCCGGTCACCCAGCTGGAGCCCGGCCTTCTCCGCCGGCCCGCCGCGGTACACGCCCGCCACGAACCACGCGCCGTCCAGGCGCTTCCAGAACGCGCCGACGTCGTCGCGCGTGACCGGGAACGCCGGCGCGCGCTCCTTGGGACAGCTCTTGGTCAGGAACGGCTCGAAGATGGAGGCCAGCGCCCAGTACGACGGGTCCTCGCGCGGGTAGTAGGCGGTGTGCGACGACTTCAGCGACGCCATCAGCGCCCGCAGCACCTCGTGGCGCGCGGCTTCATCCGCCGCCTTCCGGTAGGCCACGCGCGCCGCCTCCACCGACGCGCTCCAGCCGACCTCCTTCAGGCGCGCCGGGGCGTAGAAGCGCTGCTGGACGATGCCGTCGATCTCCGAGACGAGGTCCGCCGGCGGCGCCGGAGCGGCGGCCAGGGCCAGCGCCGTGACGACGCCGATCATCACTTCTTCCGGTCGTGCCCGGTGAGCGGCGGGTCGCCCTGGCCCGTCGGGCCGGGCGGGGGCGGGCCCGGCGGCGGCGCCTGCCCCTCGGAGGCGCGCGCGGGCGGCGCCTGCGGCGGCACCGGCGGGAGGTCGGCGAACTTGCCCTCCCGCTCCAGCCGCATCAGGTCCTCGTCGGTGACGTAGGGCGTGTTGAGGATCCGCCGCGCGGCGAGGATCTTCTGCTTCAGCGCCGGGTCCGTCACCGGCATCGAGCCCTCCTTGGTGGGCAGCTCCGGCGGGCGCATCACGGAGAACGCCCCGCGCGCGGGCAGCCCGTCGTCGTCCTTCCCCTCCAGCAGGTGCTCCAGGGAGAAGATGTCCGCGTCCTTCCTGGTGTCCAGGCGGACCTCGAACTCCAGGCCGTGGCCGGGCGGGATGATGTTGCCGCCCATGAGCTGGAACGGGTCCTCCCGCTCCGGGATGGCGTTGCCGGTGGGGTCGCCGGCGCGGTGGCGGACCACCGTCGCGGTCTGGACGTAGACGGGCTTGTCGCGGAAGTGGAACAACCGGACGCGCTGGTGGACCACGCCGTCCGCCCCCAGCTCCGGGAAGCGCGGCGTGAGCTGCACCATCAGCGTCACCACGCCCTTCCCCGCCAGGTCCTCGTACGCCATGTTGAGCAGCTGCAGCGCGGCGCGCCCGGTGACGGATTCGCCGCCCTCCCCGCGCGCGGTCACCTGCACCAGGAAGTGCGAGTAGAGCGCGTCCTGCCGGCGCGACTCGTAGCTGTGCTCGGCGAACGGGTTGGAGGTGGTGGCGCTCTCGCCGTCGCCGAACGACCACTCGTAGCCCGTCACCTTCATCGGCGGCGCCGTCTTACCGCTCGGGTCCAGGGGCGGCACCTCCACCACCCTCGCCTCCAGCACGTAGTCGCCGAAGGTGTTGGCCTTGAGGTGCGGGATGACGTTGATCATCCGCGCCGGGCGGCAGCTCTTCACCGTGAACCTGGGCAAAGGCGCGGAGGCGACCGCGTTGTTCTTCCCGAAGACCTGCACCTGCTGCTTCACGTCCTCGCCGTCGTCCGGCAGCCAGGTCCGCAGCGGGATGCGCTGGCCGGACTGCGACCCGACCAGGTAGTGGAGGAACGGGTCGCTCCCGTCCGGGGTGTGCGCCTTGATGGTGACGAGGTTCTCCTCGCCCTCGCACACCTCCTTCTTCTCCACCGTGATCTCGTCGATCACCGGCTTCGCGCCCGGGCCGCCGGGCATCTCGCGCGCGAGCTGCGCGGGCGCCGCCGGCGGCTTGAGCTTCGCCTGCTGCTCCACAGACATGGTCGGGCCCGGGCCCGGCGGAGGCTGGGGCCCGGCGACCGGCGCCGTCGGCCAGAGGAGCCAGACGGCGAGGAGGGCGATCAGCGCGCCTCCGGCGGCGAGCCAGGCGCGGCGGCGCCGCGGCGGAGGCGCTCCCTGCTGCTCGGAATCAGAACCAGCAGCCGTAGACGGAGCCACCCGAGTTCCACTGGACCGTGTTCGACGTGTCGTACGCCCAGACGCTCACGCCGGGGCCGGTGTACGGGTGCCCGCTCCAGCCGCCCAGGTGATCCGGGGAGATGGACCGCGCCACCGTGCTGGCGTCGTTGTAGATGTTGTTCCACACGCTGGAGGAGTCCGTGTTGCACTGGCCGGCGGCCATGCAGTTGCGCACCTGGCGGGCGGCGTCGTCACAGATGTTCTCGAAGCAGGTGATGGTGGAGCCGATGCCCTTCCAGAAGCCGAGCGAGTTGTTGCACTCGTTCTCCACCGCGCTGTAGAGCGAGTTGCCGGCGGTCTGCAGCCGGGAGTGGTCGTAGGTGTACGCGTTGACCGCCTGGAAGCCCGCGCGGTACTGCGAGTGGCTGATCAACGTCGAGCACACCATCCCGTTGTTCCAGCCCACCCCGCCGTAGTTCACGTTCCCCAGGTCGCGGTACTGGTAGAGCACGTAGTTGAGGATGTACCCGTTGGGGCCGTAGTACCGCCGCAGCGTCGCGCCCCCGTTCTGCTTCGAGGTCACGGTCACCGTGGAGAAGTAGTTGAGCACGTAGTTGGCGACGGTGGCGCCGTTGCTGTCGTAGCCGGCGGAGGTGCGGCTGTTCTGGTAGGCGATGTACTCCAGCGGCCCGCCGCTATAGAGGAACTGGTAGATGGCGCCCTGGTTGATGCGGGACGCGCCCGGGTAGCCGCTGGTCAGCTCCGACGGGTTCACGGGCGTGGAGCAGTAGGTCGGCCAGCCGGTGGTGCCCGGGGCGTACATGGTCTCGTGCGTGACCTCACCACCCGGCCCGTGCGACAGCATGGAGTGGGTGCGGTACTCGCCCACGGCGTCCAGCACCGCGGCCACCGGGCCGCCGGAGCCGCCGCGGCTGAGCACGATGGCGCCGTTGGGGACGTTCCAGCCGGCCCCGGTGCTGCCGCAGGCAACGTCACTGGTACCGGAGGCTCCGGCGAACGCGGCGCCGGAGATCAGCAAGAGCGCGGTGGTGAGGCGTGTCGGCAAGTGCATGAAGAAGCTCCTGGGAGCGGGATACCCGGAGAAAGCGCGACATGATGCGCAGGTCCCGCGCTTTAGGCAACCCGCGCGTCTATCTCCCCTTCCCCTGGATCTGGTCGCGGATTTTGAACAAATCCAGCTGCATTGCCATCGACGCCAGGAGCCTCCAGCGGTCGCTCGGGTCGGTGGTGGCGAAGGAGAGGTACGCGAGGCACATCTCGTCGGTGGTCTGTTCACCCCACGTCACCGCGTGCGGCGGGTCGCTGGGCTGGTTCGGGTTGTCGGCGGAGTTGTCGTAGACCGCCTCCAGGTGGAGCACCGTGCCCTTCGGCAGGCGCACCGGGCGCTGGTAGAGGTACAGGCCCTGCCAGTTGAAGTCCCAGTCGTCGACGGCGATGAGCTTCTCCTCGGTACCGTCCGGCCGGGTGGCCCACAGCTTCATCGTCTTGCCCAGGAAGTGCATGTGCGGCGCGGCGCCGATGAGCTCCAGGTCCACCGGGGTGGTGAAGTTGGCCGAGGTGACGTAGTGCGCGTCGCCCGGGGGGATCTGCAGCTTCGGCGAGACCATGGGGACCGCCATCAGCCGCTTGGGCTGCGGCGACCTGGCGAAGAAGAGGCCAATCTCGGACTGGTCCACCTCGGGCTTGCCGTCCGGGTGGTAGTGCACCTGGACCACCAGGTCCGCGCCCTTGGGCACCCGCGCGCCCACGCCTTCGGGGAGGAAGCGGGGCGTGGCGCCCGGCACCCACCCGCCCAGCGACCCCGCGGGGCGGAAGCCCGGCCCGCCCACGCTCTGGTACCCGGGCCCTGGGTCCGCCTGGTCTCGCTTGCGCGCCTCGCCGCTGGTGTCGACGTACATCAGCGCGTGGTGCGTCACCTTGCGGTTGCCGGGCCGGAACTCCACCCCCACCACGTCGCGGTCCTCGGTGAGCTGGAGCGGGATGACGAACGCGCGGACGGCGTCCTGGCCGGAGGCGGAGACCTGGAACGGCTCCGCCATCTTCACCACCAGGTCCGGCGTCCCCAGTTGCCAGCCGGAGGGGAACTGCGGCGGCGGCGGCGCCTTGGCCGGATCCCCGCGCGGCGCGCCGGCCTCGGTCCACGCCTTCAGCACGGAGAGCTCCACGTCGGAGAGCCGGCGCACGTCGCGGAATTCGCCCCACCCGGGCACCGGCTTCCACGGCGGCATGAAGCGCGACTCGGTGACGCGGCCGATCTGCCGGGCCCGCTTGGCGGCGTCCTCGTAGGTGAGGAGCGAGAACGGGGCCACCTCGCCCGGGCGGTGGCAGGTGGCGCACTTCGCCTGGAGGATGGGCTGGACGTCCTCGTGGAAGGTGGGCGGCGTGGCCGCCAGCGCGGCGGCGACGGCGAGCGCGACGGCGTTCATGGCGTTGCTCCCTGGATGTAGCACCCGAGGACGGGCGTCTCGGGCACCGAGATGGGCGATCCGGCCAGCGCCTCGTCGATCGCGATGCGGAGGTCTTCGCGGCGCGCGCGGGCGCGCACCTTGCCGAAGTCGACGGCGCGGTCGTCCAGCCGGCCGCGGTAGAGCACCGCGCCGCCCTGGCCCAGCACCACCGCCTCCGGCGTCACCGTGGCGCCCGCCGCCTTCGCCAGCGCCTGGCCCGCGTCGAGCAGCGTGGGGAAGGCCAGCGCGTACTCGCGGTCGTGCTGGAGCACCTGCGCCGCGGTCCGGTCGCGCTCGGCGTTCACCGCGAAGAAGCGGACCTTCCCGGCGTAGCGCCGCGAGAGCGCGTTCAGGTCGGGGATGGCGCGGTTGCACAGCGGGCACTCGGTGGAGAGGAACACCAGCACCGTCACCGGGTGGTCCTTCAGGTCGGCCGCCTCGTGCGGGGTCCCCGCCGCGTCCTTCAGCGGAAACACCGCCCAGATGGCCCCCAGCAGCGCGAGCGTCTTCATGCGCGGGATCCAACCACGCCGCGGGCGCGCCGTTTCGGCCCGAAACCAGGGCTCACGCGGCGGTAACACGCTGAAACAAATCACCTCGCGTCGAGCGTGAAGTGGGACCGGGAGAGCATCCACCCGAACAGCGGGTGCAGGCACGCGAAGCGACAGCCGGGGTGGCGCCTGCGCTCCTGGTCCACGTGCGCCAGCGCATCCTTCGCCAGGCCGCCGCGCGGGTGGCGGGAGAGGATCTCCGCCAGGTTCTCCGGGTGGACCTTCCACTCCTCGGCCAGCACCTCCACGCGCCCGCCCAGGCTCAAGAAGTGCGCCTCCGCGCCGTGGACGGCGGCGGGGACGACAGGGTTGAGGTTGGCGGTGATCGCCATCGCCATCCGGTCCTGGCGCTCCCGGTCCCAGCCGCAGCGGGTGGCGATCTCGCGGGCCCGCCGCGCGCAGCCCACCGTGAAGCAGCGCTCCGAGGGCGGCGGCGACGGGTCGAACAGCGCCACGTCGTGCGACAGCGCCGCCACGTAGAGCGCCTCGCGGTCCAGCGACAGCTTCTTCTCCGCCAGCTCGTAGGCCACGCAGGAGAACCAGTAGGTCCGGAAGCTGTGGCCAATCATCTGCGGGGAGCTCATCTCCCGCAGCAGCGCCTCCGCCTCGCGCGCGGCCCTGGTGTCCGGCGGGGCCCAGCGGGACAGGTCGACCTTGGGCGGGGGGCGCCGCCCCAGCCGCCAGCGAGCGCGCTGCGCGAAGTGGGAGACCGTCATCGCGCCCGCGCCCAGGAGCAGCCCGGCGCGCTGCGGCAGCGACAGCGGCGGCCCTCCCGCGCGCTCCCAGTCCACGGTCCCGACCCGGGGTGGCCAGCCCATGAGCGCCCTTCTACCTGCACATCGCGTGTGCCGCGAGCTGCACACGCCGGGCGGGGGACCTTCTAGAAACGACGATGCCGGCGGGGGCAGGGCCACCGCCGGCATCGCCTCTTCACTCTGGACGCTCGCGGACCGCTAGAACGAGCACTTCCCCGCGATCGACGGGTCGCTCGAGCCGCGGGCCAGGCACTCCGCCAGCGGGAGGGGGAAGAACTGCGAGAAGTGGTGCGGGTGGGCCGCCGGCGCCACGATGTCCAGCAGGGCCGGGTCGCTCGCCCGGTTCAGCCGCCGCAGGTCGATCCACCGGTGGCCGCCCTCGAACATCAGCGAGTACCGGCGCTGCTTGAGCAGCTCGGTGGTGAAGGTCGCCTCGTCCGGGTTGGGCACGACCGGCCCCAGCCCGCCGCTGACCCCGCGGATGAAGTTGATGTCGTCGTACGCCCCGGTGATGTCCCCCAGGTGGAAGCGCACCTCCGCCCGCAGGAGGATCAGCTCCTCGTTCCGGATGATCGGGATGTGGCTGCTGGGCGTGGGGTAGAGCTTGAACTTGTAGCCGGTGGTGAGGTCGCGCGACGTGGTGGTGGTCGGGTCGCCGGCGTCGTCCGTCAACTGCTCCAGCTTCTGGTCCACGCGGATGTCCCCCGCCTCCGCCTCGGTGACGAGCTTGGGGTGGGCGAGGATGTTGGGGCTGACCAGGTTGTTGACCACGTCGCCGGAGCCGGTGCCGAAGGAGTGGTACACGCCCGCGGTCAGGTCGAACCCGGCCGTGTCATCGATGAAGGACGCGGCCAGCGCCGCGTCGGCCGCCGCCCAGTCGCCCTTGTACACCGCCGCGCGCGCCTTGATGGCCCGGTTGACCTTGAGGAAGCTCGCCGGGTCGTCGAACCCGATGAACCCGTTGCCCAGGGCGAACGGGAACGACGAGCCGCCCGCCGCCAGCTTGGTCGCGCCGTCGTCCAGCAGCTGGAACACGTGCGTCAGGATGGCGTCCTTGCTCTCCACCGGCGCCGGGGTGGCCTCCAGCTCCCGGTTCACGTCGATGGGACCGCCGTTCGTCCACCGGGTGTTGTGGATGACCAGGAAGTCCAGCGCCTGGATCGTCTCCGCGAACCCGGTGATGGCCGCCTTCTCCTCCGCGGTCACGCCCGCGATGGGGTCCTGCGGCACCGCCTCCAGCGCGCCCAGGACGGTGAAGGCGTTGCGGATGTTCTGGTAGGGCTGCTGCCACTCGTTCCCGCCGAACGCCGGGCTGCTGGCGTCCAGGCCGGCGGCCTCCAGCATCTCGGTGATGAAGCGCGGGTCCGCCTTGTCGAAGCAGTACGACTCGCGGCCCAGGATGCCCAGCAGGGACACGAAGCCGTTGGTCTGCGCGACCTGCTGCCGGTGGCCGATGATCAACCCCGTGGACGCCGCCAGGAGGCCGGACCGGGTCGGCTTCTTGGTGAGCGAGTCGAGGTTGGGGTTGTTGAGGTCCGTGGACTCCAGCGAATCACAGGACATCCCCAGGGTGATGGCCGCCGCGGCGAGGACCGCGGCCAGCTTCTTGGAGTGGTGGTTGGTAGTCATTGGTTAGAACCCCAGCTCGATGGAGCCCCAGAAGCTGCGGCTCGGTGGGTACGGCGCCAGGTCGACGTTGCGGGCGATGGCCTGGTTGCCGAAGTTCGACACCTCCGGATCCAGACCGGTGTACCGGGTGAAGGTCAGGAGGTTGCGGCC
>Ga0268264_10004993_pt1 | contig 11232 bp, 9 predicted proteins | sample KBSSwiS32_FD_190357 | JGI IMG/M metagenome (GOLD analysis project Ga0268264, IMG submission 190357) | Switchgrass rhizosphere microbial communities from Kellogg Biological Station, Michigan, USA - KBS Switchgrass S3-2 (SPAdes) (version 2) | ecosystem: Host-associated > Plants > Roots >... | reverse complement strand
CGGCGGCGGGCTGTTCCCGGTCCACGAGTCGTCGCTGAGGAACGGGCTGCAGGTCCGCATCAGCGAGAGCCACGACATCCCGGTGGTGGCGGTCTACACCTTCTTCCGGGTGGGGTCTCGCAACGAGCGGCCCGGCATCACCGGGATCAGCCACCTGTTCGAGCACATGATGTTCAACGGGGCGAAGCGGTACGGCCCCAAGGAGTTCGACCGCGTGCTCGAGTCGCACGGCGGCCGCTCCAACGCGTACACGTCGACGGACATGACCGTCTACCACGACGAGGCCACCCCCGAGGCCCTGGAGGTGATCCTCGACCTGGAGTCGGACCGGATGCAGTCGCTGGCCATCACCCCCAGGACGCTGGAGAGCGAGCGCGACGTGGTGATGGAGGAGCGGCGCGTCCGGGTGGACAACGACATCCCGGGGATGATGGACGAGGAGCTGGGCGCGCTCGCGTTCAAGGCCCACCCGTACCGCTGGCCGGTGATCGGCTGGATGAAGGACATCCAGAACATCACCCGCGCCGACTGCGAGGCGTACTTCAAGACCTACTACGCGCCCAACAACGCCATCCTCTACGTGGTGGGCGACGTGGACCGGGACCAGACGCTGAAGCTGATCCAGCGCTACTACGGCTCCATCCGGCGCGGTCCCGCCGCCCCCGGCGTGCTGGACGCGGAGCCCGAGTCCAAGGGCGAGCGCCGCGCGCAGGTCCGCCACCCCGCCCAGGCGCCGGCGCTGATGCTGGGCTACCGCGCCCCCCCCGCGGGCGATCCGGACGCGTTCGCGCTGGACGTCCTCCAGTACGCGCTGGCGGTGGGCGAGGGGAGCCTGCTCACCCGCGAGCTGGTCTACGAGCAGGAGGTGGCGCTGGGCTGCGGGGTGGACTGGTCCTGGCGGCTCGACCCCGGCCTGATGATCGTCTACCTGGAGCTCAAGCCGGAGTCGGAGCCGGAGCGGGTGGAGCAGGCGCTCTACGCGGAGCTGGAGAAGGTGGCGCGCCACGGCGTGGACGGGCGCGTGCTCCAGAAGGCCAAGAACAACCTCAAGGCCCACCTGCTGCGGGAGATGGCCACCGCCTCCTCGCGCGCCAACGCGCTGGGGACCTATGAGCTGCTGCTGGGGTCGTGGCGGAAGCAGGGGGAGCTGGCGGAGCGCTACCAGGCGATCTCCGCCGAGGACGTGCAGGCCGCCGCCCGGAAGTACTTCGCCCCGGAGCGGAGGTCGGTGGTGACGCTGCTGCCCTCCGGGGAGGCGGAGTCATGAGCCCCCGAAGGGCCCGCGCCCACAAGAAGCCGGCGCCGCTCTCGGAGATCAAGCTCCCGCCGCTGCACGAGTCGAAGACCAGCTCCGGCCTCACCGTGCTGGTGTCCCCGCGCGGCCCGCTGCCTTTGGTGGCGCTCCGGCTCACCGTCCTGGGCGGCAGCTCCACCGACCCCCGGGGACAGGAGGGCCTGGCGGACTTCACCACCCAGCTCTGCCGCCGCGGCACGGCGCGGATGTCGGCGGACGAGATCAACGAGGCGGTGGAGTTCGTGGGCGGCTCGCTCTACTCCGGGGTGTCGGAGGACGCGGTCACCTTCGGCGTCACCGCGCCCGCCGAGCACGCCGCGGCGATGCTGGACGTGCTGGCGCAGGTGGCCACCGAGCCGTCCTTCCCCCAGGAGGAGGTGGACTCCGGGCGGGAGCGCGCGCTGGCGCAGCTGGCCAACGACCTGGACGACCCGGCCCTGCTGGCGGACCGCGCGCTGCTGCGCGCGCTGTGGGGCGACCACCCGTACGGGCACGACACCGCCGGCAGCGCCCGGTCGGTGGAGGGGCTGGGCCGCGACGACGTGGCGCGCTTCCACCGGGAGCGGCTGGGCCCGCGCGTCGCCTCGCTGGTGGTGGTGGGCGCGGTGGACCCGGACGAGATGGCCGCGGCGGCGGACCGCGCCTTCGCGCGCTGGAGCGGCGGGCCCGAGGCGGCGCCCGCGCTGCCTTTGCCGGAGCGCGCCGCGCTGGCGGGCAGGGTGGTGGTGGTGGACAAGCCGGACCTGACCCAGAGCCAGGTGCGGCTGGGATCGCTGGCGTTCCAGAAGGCGCACCCGGACTACCTCCCCTCGCAGGTGGTGAACGCGGTGCTGGGCGGCGGCTTCACCTCCCGGCTGGTGGACGAGATCCGCGTCAACCGCGGGCTCTCCTACGGCGCCTCCAGCTACTTCGACCCGTCGCGCGTCACCGGGTCGTTCCAGGTCTCCACCTTCACCAAGACCGAGAGCACCCGGGAGATCGTCTCCGTCGCCCTCGCCGAGGTTCGCAAGATGCGCGCCAAGGGGCCGCGGCCGGCGGAGCTGGAGAAGGCCAAGACGTACCTGTGCGGCCTGTACCCGCTGAGGCTGGAGACCAACGAGTCGCTCGCCGGCGCCGTCGCCGACATCCGGGTGAATGGGCTGGGGGACGACTACCTGGCGCGCTACCGCAGCCGGGTGATGGAGGTCACCGCCGCGCGGGCCGCGGAGCTGGCGGGGCGCTGGTTCCTCCCCGAGGACGGGCGCGCCCTCGCGGTGGTGGGGCGCGCGGACCGCGTGGTGCCGCAGCTGGAGGCGCTGGGGCCCGTCGAGGTCTGGAAGGTCGCGGACCTGGGGTGACGGTGGAGGGGCTCCTCTGGGACGGCGGCGACTTCTTCGCCGTGGACAAGCCGCCCGGCACGCTGGTGATCCCCGGCCGCGGGGAGGAGGCGGCGCCCTCGCTGCGCGAGCAGCTGGAGCGGCAGCTGGAGCTCAAGGTCTACGTCGTCCACCGGCTGGACCGCGACACCAGCGGCGTCCTCCTCTTCGCCCGCACGCCGGCCGCGCACCGGGAGCTCTCCCTGGCCTTCGAGCACGGGCGGATCCGCAAGGTGTACCAGGCGCTCGCCGGCGGGGCGCTGGCGCAGCCGGAGCGGGTGGAGGTGCCGCTGGCCCCGGCGCGCCGCGGGCGGATGCGGCCGGCGAAGGGCGAAGGCAAGCCCGCCCTCACCTTGGTCCGCCCGCTGGAGACCTTCGCGCGCGCCACCTTCCTGGAGGCGGAGCCGCTCACCGGGCGGACGCACCAGATCCGCGTCCACCTCCAGGCGCTGGGGCACCCGCTGCTGGTGGATCCGCAGTACGGCCGCCCGCGCCCGGTGACCGCCGCGGACCTCGGAGGGCAGGGGGACCAGGTGGTGCTGTCGCGCACGCCGCTGCACGCCGCGCTGCTGGAGGTGCCGAAGCTGCCGGGCATCGCCCCGGTGCGCCTGGAGTCGCCCCTGCCGGAGGACATGGCGGCCGCGCTCCAGCTGCTGCGCGCCGGCGTCAGGGGATGACGATGAAGTCGTTGGAGGTCGCGATCCGCCCCAGGAGGTCGACCGCGGTGACGTGGATCTGTCCCATGCTGACCGCGTGGGGCGTGATGCTCTCCTGGTAGATCCCGTTGGTGAACGGGCCGCTGGTCTTGGCCACGACGTTCGGGATCACGAAGTCCACCGTCCCGTTGAACGAGCCGGCGCCGGTGCCCTGGGCGGTGATGGTGAGCAGGAACGAGGCGTCCACGTGCTGGGTGGGGTCGATGGGCGCGATGGCGAAGCCGCCCGAAGGCCAGACCCCCGGGGTGACGGTGAAGCCGCCCTCCAGCACGCCGAACCGGTCGTCGCCGACCAGCTTCACCGTGACGTTGTGCACGCCCGGCTGCAGCCTGGAGGGGATGTCCGCGGGGATCTCGCCGCCGGCCAGGTAGTGGCCGTTCCCGACCTGCGCCGGGCCGACGGACATGGTGATCAGGTCGTTCACCGTCGCCTCCCCTTTCCCGTAGTCCACGGTGAAGGGCAGCACCGCGTCGACGGTGATGGTCGCCCGGGTGAAGCTGCTGGACGTCATCGTGCTGGGGCTGATGGACAGGACCACCGGATTCGGGGGGGCCCCCGAACCGCAGCCCGCCAGCCCGCATGCCGCCAGGGCGGCCAGCGCGGGCGCGCACCTCACCGGATGACCCTCGCTCCCAGTCCGACGACCATGCCCCCGATGTTCGCATCCAGCTGAGCGGTCTGCACCTGGCTCTCGGTGTGTATCCGGCCGTAGGAGGCCCGGGCTTCCAGCAGCATGTCCAGCGGACCTACCCGGTAGGTGACCTCCACACCCGCGAACCCTTGCGCCGTGACGCCGGTCTCGTTCCAGGAGGGTTCGAAGCTGCTGCGGAGCTGGTGGGCGAAGAAGACCGGCCCGCCGCCGCCCCGGACGTGGAAGGCCACCGCGCCCATCTCGAAGAACTGGTAGCGCGCCACCAGCAGCGGGGACAGCGAGAGGATCCAGGAGTCCACCCGCCCCAGCCCCGCCACCTGCGCGCTGAGGCCCATGGTGTTCCCCTCCAGCGCCAGCCCGCCGGCGAACGCGGTCCCCAAAGGCGGGACGGAGACGTCCAGCACCACCGACCCGCCGACCGAGAGGTTGGCGCCGCCGGCGTAGGTGAAGCCCAGGAACACCCCCGGCTGCAGGAGCGGCTTGTCCAGCGCGTGCGGCCGCGCGAGGGAGGGCTCTTCGGAGTCCACCGAGACCGTGGCCTCGTCCTTCGGCCCGCGGGTGCGGACGGTCAGGGTCATGGACTGGGCGCCGCCCTCCGGGCGCACCTGGAGCAGCGCGCGGTCGGGGTACGTGGTCGGCGGCGCGGGCCAGGGCGACGCCACGCCGCCGGAGGGCTTCAGGTCCAGGGTGTCCTGGTCCAGCGCTCCGGACGCGACCACCCAGGCCCAGCCGCCCGAGCGCGGGAGCGGCTCCGGGCCCATCACCACGGTCAGGTGGTTGAACGGCGGCGGGTCGAGGGCCACCTCCACGGCCTTGGAGCTGCCGCCGACCTCGCTGAGCACCTTGGCCTTCTCCAGGCCCGGCGGCACCTCCACCGGGATGACCGCGTGGCCACGGCCGTCGGCCTTGCGCGGCCCGAAGGAGCGGTCGCCCACCTCCACGCGCACGTCCGCGCGCGGCTCGGTGTTCACCTCCAGGTCCGTGCGGCCGACGAGCGGGATGCGGAGCACCGCCAGGTCCGGCGGGTTGCTGCCGCGCTCCGTCCAGAAGAGCACCTGCGCGATCTGGGGGAAGCGATCGCCGGGCGGCGTCCAGGTGTAGCGCGCGGTGTTCGGCCCCAGGACCTGCTTGGGCGAGAGCGCCCCGGTGCTCGCGTGCGACCGCAGCGCGCCGGCGTTGGAGGAGTGCACCTCGATGGTGACTTCGGCGGTGGCCCCCAGCAGCACCTTGGCGGGGCTGGCGGCCACCTCGGGAGCCGCCGCCAGCATCGCGGAGACGATCGTCAATCCAAGCACTATGCGGAGGGCTCCGATTCGGCGCCGGCCGCGCCTTCTGGTTCGACGTCGCCTGCGTCCTCGTCCTCCGCCGGAGCGCCGCCTTCGCCCTCCTGCGCCGGCTGCGGCTTGTCCGCCACCCCGGAGTGCTTGGCTTGCGGCTGGGAGAACGTCGGCTTGGCGGCGGGCGCGCCACCCCCGCGGCCGTGCACCAGCGTCCGCTCGGAGGCCTTGAACGCCACGTCCACCTTGTCCGCGCGGACCGCCTTCACCAGGCCGAAGCCGAAGGTGGGGTGGTCCATCACCTCGTCCGCCGCGTAGGTGTCCTTGGGGCTGTACTTGCGCGCCTTGGTGAGGTCCTTGCCCTTGAGCTGCTCCTCGAAGCCCATCACCGTCTTCACCGCCGGCTCGCGCGAAGCGGCGCGGGTGGCGGTCGAGCCGGACGACGAGGAAGAGGAGGAGCGCGGCCTGGTCGTCCCGGGCGCGGACCGGTACGCGTGCTGCCCGCCGCACGTGTTGCACTGAACCCGCGCGATGGTCTGGCCCACCATCGCCAGGATGGTGTGCGCCAGCGTCATCTTGCAGCGGGTGCAGAAGGCGTCGACCTCGCCGCCGACCTTGTGCGTGGCCATCGTGTCCCCTGGCGGACCCGGGTTGGCCCGCCGCGTGAAGGGGCGGACCTTAAGGGTTGACTGCGATGCTTCGCAACAGTACTCGGCGTGGGCGCCCGGCCGCAGCCGCGGCGGCGCACCCGCGCGTCCCGATGTCAGGCCAACACACCTCGGACTGGACCCAGCGGCGGCGCGCCCTGGACCAGCACATCCGCCCCACCCGGGCGGAGATCGACCTGGGGGCGCTGGAGCGGAACTACCGCGCCATCCGGCAGTGGGCCCCCGGCCTGGAGGTGCTGGCCATGGTGAAGGCCAACGCCTACGGGCACGGCGCCCCGGCGGTGGCCCACCGGCTGGAGGAGGCGGGGGCGCGGCTGCTGGGCGTGGCGCTGGTGGAGGAGGGCATGGAGCTGCGCAACGCCGGCGTGCGCGCGCCCATCCTCGTGATGGGCGGGTCCTACGAGGGCGGCTACGACGTGATGGTGGAGCGCGAGCTGACCGCCACCGTGTTCCGCGAGGACCACGTCGTCGCGCTCGCCGCCGCCGCCCGCCGCGCGGGGAAGGCGGTGGCCGCGCACCTCAAGGTGGACACCGGGATGGGGCGGCTGGGCGCGTCCATGGAGGAGCTGCCCCGGGTGCTGGACCAACTGCGGAGGCACCCGGAGCTCCGCCTGGAGGGCCTGGCCTCGCAGCTCGCCTCGGCCGACGTGCGGGACGCGCCGCAGAACCGCGCCCAGCTGGAGCGCTGGGAGGCAGCGCGGAAGGCGGTGGAGGAGGCCGGCTTCCGGCCGGAGCTCCGGCACCTGTCCAACTCGTCCGCGCTGCTGGGCCTGCCGGAGGCGCGCCGGGGCGACCTGTTCAACCTCGCCCGCCCCGGGGTGGCGCTCTACGGGCTGGCGCCCGCGCCCTGGCTGGAGGACCGCGCCGCGCTCTCGCCGGTGCTGAGCTGGAAGACGGGGATCATCCACCTCAAGCAGGTCCCCGCCGGCGCCTCCGTCTCCTACGGCGCGACGTGGACCGCGCCGCGGCCGTCGCGCATCGCCACCCTGCCCGTGGGCTACGCGGACGGCTACTGGCGCGCCTACTCCAACCGCGCCGCGGTGCTGGTGCGCGGGCGGCGCGCGCCGGTGGTGGGCCGGGTGTGCATGGACATGTGCATGGCGGACGTGACGGACGTCCCGGAGGCCGCGGTGGGCGACGAGGTGGTGCTCGTCGGCCGGCAGGGGAGCGAATCCATCGGCGCCGCCGAGCTGGCGAAGATCGCCGGCACCATCCACTACGAGGTGCTGTGCGGGGTGGGGGCGCGCGTCCCCAGGGTGGCGGTCTAGCGCTAGCGCGGCGAGTCGACGCCCAGGTTCCGCTTCACCACGTTCGGCTCACCCGCCTTCACCACGAACTCCGACTCCGTCTCCACGCTGGTCCCCACGTAGGACAGGCGGAGGCGGTGCGTCCCTTCGTAGAGCGGGATGTTCGGCAAAGGCGACAGCCCGATGTCCCGCCCGTCGATGTTCACCTTCGCCTGCGGGTAGATCTTCAGCTCCACCAGCTCGCGGGCGACGATGAAGCGCTTGGTGCCGTTGTCCCCGGGCGACAGCGTCATCAGCTGCTTCTTCGAGAACGGCACGTCCGGGTCGTAGACCTCCACCACCACCGCGCCCGCCGGCAGCGTGGTGAGCGTGCGCGGCGTCTTCCCCAGCTCGCGCTCGTTGATCTTGATCCGCCCCGGCGGCACCGAATCCACGATCAGCGCCGCGTTCCCGCCGAAGTCCGACGAGCCGCCGGTGTTGAGCGCCACCAGCACCACCAGCAGCAGGGCCACCACCCCGGCGCCGCCGTAGAGGAAGGGCCGGCGCTGGGCGGGGACCTGGGCGACCAGCTGCTTCACCTTGGTGGCCACCCCGTCCAGCGACACCGACTGCTCGGACGGCGGGGGCGGGCGGGGCGGCGCGCTGCTGCGGGAGACCTGCGGGGGCGGGCGGGCGGCCGCGGAGGCGGGCGCGGGCGCTCCCCGGGGCGGCGACTTCTCGGTGGGCGAGGGCGCCCCCCGGGGCGGCGACTTCTCGGCGGGCGGCGCGACGCTGGGGGCGGAGGGCGTGGCGCGTTCAGCGCGGGTGAGGTGGCCGTCCTTTTCGGCGGCGGGGAAGTGCTTCCCGGTGGGGCTACGCGGGATGGCGTCCGCCTGCTTGACGTACTCGGCGATCTCGAAGGGCCCGATGGTGAAGTCGTGCTGGCGCAGGTACGCGTCCAGGTCCGCCTGCATCTCGCGGCAGGTCTGGAAGCGCTGGTCCGGGCTCTTGCGGAGCGCGCGGTCGAGCACCGAGACCAACTCGGGCGCCAGGTCCGGGCGGAGCTTCTGCGGCGGCGGGGGCGGCTCCATCGCCACCGCGCTCATCAGCGCCACGTCGTTCTCGGCCTCGAAGGGGCGGCGGCCGGTGCACAGCTCGTAGAGCGTGACCCCCAGCGCGTAGATGTCGGTGCGCCGGTCCGCGCCCTTGCCGCGGATCTGCTCCGGCGCCAGGTAGGGGATCTTCCCCTTCAGCATCCCGGCCTGGGTCAGGTTCTGGGAGTTGAGCGCCTTGGCCAGCCCGAAGTCCGCCACCTTCACCGCGCCGGTGCGGGAGACCAGGATGTTGTCCGGGGAGATGTCGCGGTGGACGATGTCCTTCGAGTGCCCGGTCTCCGGGTCGGTGAAGCCGTGCGCGAAGCCCAGGCCCTCGCAGGCGTAGGAGACCAGCCGGGCCACCATGGGCATCGGGATGGGCGCGCGGGTCTCGACGGCGCGCTTGACCAGCGCGCGCATGTTGGGCCCGTCCACGTACTCCATGGCGATGAAGTAGCGGCCCTCCGACTCGCCGAAGTCGAAGATTTGCACCACGTTGGGGTGGGTGAGCTCCGCGGCGATCTTCGCCTCGCGCAGGAACATCTCCACGAAGTGATGGTCATCCGCCAGGTGGGGGAGGATCCGCTTGAGCACCACCGTCTTGGTGAAGCCCATGGCGCCCGCGGACTTGGCGAGGAACACCTCCGCCATGCCTCCCACGGCGAGCTTTCGGATCAGCTCGTATTTCCCCAGTGTCTCCAAACAGGTCGGGCCAGGACGTGGCGCGGCGATTCTACGCTCAATAGAGTGGCTGGCAGGCAAAATGGCCAACGGAGCGGACGCACCCGGTCAAAGGAGCGCGCTGGCGCAGGGCTTCGGGGACCTCTCGAAGCTGGTGGTGGGTGCCGTCTCCGACCTGGGGGGGGTGGCCACCCTGGGGGCGCAGGTCGTCCGCTGGGCCGCCCGCCCGCCCTACCGGGTGGCCAGCTTCTTCTCCCAGCTGGACTTCGTGGGGGTGGGCTCCACCTTCATCGTCTGCCTCACCGGCACCTTCACCGGGATGGTGTTCGCCCACCAGTCCGCCCGCGCCTTCGAGCTGTTCAACGCGGAGAGCATGGTGGGCCCCACGGTGGCGCTCACCGTCACCCGCGAGCTGGCGCCGGTGTTCACCGCGCTGATGGTGACCATGCGGGCGTGTTCGGCCATGTGCACCGAGCTGGGGACGATGCGGGTCACCGAGCAGGTGGACGCCCTGGAGACCATGGCGGTCAACCCCATCCAGTACCTGCTGGTGCCGCGGGTGCTGGCGGGGCTGATCATGGTCCCGGTGCTCACCCTGATCTTCGACCTGTGCGGGCTGGGCGGCGGCTACTTCGTCTCGGTGGTGGTGAAGAACGTCTCCGCGGGCACCTTCATCGCCCGCACCCAGCAGTGGCTGGACCCCGAGGACATCGTGGAGGGGCTGATCAAGGGCGCGGTGTTCGGCCTCACCATCGCCCTGATCGCCTGCTACAAGGGCTACAACGCCTCCGGCGGCGCCAAGGGCGTGGGCCAGGCCACCACCCAGGCCATGGTGCAGTCCGCGCTGGGCATCTTCATCCTCGACTACTTCGTCGGCGTGCTCCTCCACTGATGGCGCCTCGCGCGATGATCGAGGTGGTGGGGCTGCACAAGCGCTTCGGCGAGCACGAGGTGCTCAAGGGCATCGACCTCGTCGTGGAGGAGGGGTCCACGGTGGTGATCCTGGGCGGGTCCGGGTCCGGGAAGACGGTGCTGATGAAGCACATGATCGGGCTTCTGAAGCCGGACCTCGGGCAGGTGCTGGTGGAGGGGGAGGACATCGTCCCCCTGGGCGCGGCCGAGCTGGAGGTGGTGCGGCGGAAGTTCGGGATGGTGTTCCAGGCCGCCGCGCTCTTCGACTCGATGACCGTGTTCGAGAACGTCTCCTTCCCGCTGCGCGAGCACACGAGGATGAGCGAAGCGCAGATGCGGGAGGTGGTGCGCCAGAAGCTGGACATCGTCGGCCTGCACCAGGTGGAGGCGCAGTACCCGGCGGACCTCTCCGGCGGCATGCGCAAGCGCGTGGGCCTGGCGCGGGCCATCGTCCTCGATCCGAAGATCGTCCTCTACGACGAACCCACCACCGGCCTGGACCCCATCACCACCGAGTACGTGGACGACATGATCCTGGAGGCCAAGGCCAAGCTGGGCGTGACGTCGGTGGTGATCAGCCACGACATCGCCTCGTCCTTCAAGGTGGCGGACAAGATCGCCTTCCTCTCCGGCGGGCACATCGTCGAGCAGGGGCCGCCGGCGAGGCTGCGCAATGCTCAGCACCCGGCGTTGAAGCAGTTCCTGCATTCCTGGTTCGAGAAGAACGAGTGAACTCAGGTTAGAGTCCAGGGCGTGAGGAAGCTGTTCACGCCGCTTCGCGTCGGCATCCTGGTCCTCTTCGCCAGCGGGATGCTGTTCGTCCTGCTCAACTTCGTGAAGAAGGGCGGGATGAGCAAGGACGAGTCGCTCACCGTCTTCGGCGTGTTCAAGGACGCCTCCGGGCTGGGGCGGCGGAGCCGGGTGCAGATCGCCGGCATCCCGGTGGGGGAGATCTCCGACATCGAATTGGTGGGGAACCGCGCCAAGGTGTGGCTGAAGATCCGGCGCGACATCGGCATCCACGCCGACGCCACCTTGAAGAAGCGGTCCGAGTCGCTGCTGGGCGACTACATGCTGGACCTGTACCCAGGCACGGACCGGGAGACGCTGCTCAAGGACGGGGACGAGATCCGCATCGTGGTGGACACCACCGGGATCGACCAGGTGGTGGACCAGGCCAGCAAGATCGCCTCCGACGTGCAGGAGGTCACCGCGACGCTGCGGCGCGTGCTGGGCGGCGAGAAGGGCACCCAGTCGCTGGAGGCCCTGGTGAACAACCTGGTCTCCGCGTCGGAGGGGCTGGACAAGGCGATCAAGGACAACTCGGCGCAGCTCAACCGCATCGTGGACAACGTGG
>Ga0268264_10004991_pt1 | contig 11233 bp, 5 predicted proteins | sample KBSSwiS32_FD_190357 | JGI IMG/M metagenome (GOLD analysis project Ga0268264, IMG submission 190357) | Switchgrass rhizosphere microbial communities from Kellogg Biological Station, Michigan, USA - KBS Switchgrass S3-2 (SPAdes) (version 2) | ecosystem: Host-associated > Plants > Roots >... | reverse complement strand
CAGACGCTCCTCGTCACTGCAGCAGCGCACCTTGGTGCGTGGCAGATGCTGCAAAAACAGGTTGAAAACAACAATTTGCCTGCGACGTTCATTAACGATCTGAAAGTCGTGCTGCCGAGTAATCTCCCTCAGGTTGAGGTTGGAGTTCGTTTGCTTGATGACTTGGACGGATTTGGCTTGCCGGTACCGGCAACTCTAAGAAGGTATGTAGTTGAATTTAGTAATCCGCCCTTGAGCGATCAATCCGATCTAGTACGCGTGCCAGGTACGGTCCCAATGTTACTCGAGGTTTCGTGGAATGGGAATGAAGAGCGGCAAGTAAAGCAACTGAGTCTGTACCGCGGGCGCGTTGAAACAATCAACGTTGGCGGCACTCCGGTAACGATTAGAACTGCCCGCGGTGATTTCTACACGTTGTCCGAGAATGAAGAAAAAGAGCCTTCGATTGTAGACCGTCATGCAGCAGTGCTGGCGCGGCTGCCGCTTCAGCCTAAGATCGGTTTTGTGACTCGTAGCAGCGGTTCGGCAAGCAACCTCGTGGAGTCTATGAGAAGTCGGCTCGTGCCCGGAACTACTGGTGTCTTCCAACTATCCGGGCAAGGAGGTATAGGCAAAACTGTCGTTGCCTCTGAACTTGCACGGCGCCTGGTCCAGAGGTACCCGCAACGCATTGTTTGGCTTAGCGCAGCGACTCAAGCCAACTTAGATCTCAACAACATATTGAACGGCATAGCAACACAACTGGGACGGTCCGATCTACGTAGGCTTAATCCGAAGGCCAAAGTAATAGAAATTAAGTCTTTGCTTGGGCTTCAACCAACTCTCATCTTCATAGACGATTTTGATGGCGTTCAAACAAAAGAGAAGAAGCGATGCTTTGACTTTCTAAAGCTTTGTCCAAGCGCGGTCTTGCTGATTCACAAGGTCTACAACATACATGTGCCGGAAAGAAATTCGTTCGTACTCAGAGCAATGTCGCAGGCCGAGTCGTTTGAGTTTCTGGAACGCACTATTGATCAAACTGCTAGTCCTGAAAACTTTACTGGTGTGAATCTGGCTGAGTTGGCTGCTGTATGTAGAGGTAACCCGCTCGCGATGCAATTACTGGTTGCACAGTTTCAGTTCACAAATTCGCCTGATGATCTCATAAAAATTAATGGCAGCCTGACTGCTATTTTCGAACGGTCATTCGAATTAATAAGTCGCGATGCCCGGGCTTGCTCTTTTGCTCTCGCTCTTTTTGTTCCGAGCGCTTCAAAGGCGGCGCTTTCAGAGGTTGCTGGTTTCGGTGCCGACTTGGAACGCACGGAGAAGGCAGCCGGCCAGCTCATTACACTGCAGCTCGCGCACTCTCCCGGCAACGACGAACGTTTAACCATTAATGCGTTCGTACGACTAAACCTGCGGAAAAGGTTAAGGAGGATCCACTACCGGCAGCGGTTCATAAACTACTTTGTTGATTACGCAGAGCAGCATGCCGAAGCCACTGTCGCCCACTACGATGCCTTGGAAGCAGAACTTGAGAATCTACTGGGCGCAATTGATCTTGCCAGTTCGCGAAGTTGGAACGAAGTCATCCGGCTTTCCCTGGCACTAAACCGCTTTCTTGATGTACGCGGCTATTGGGATGAAGCTCTGCGAAGGAACAGCCAGGCACAGTACGCTGCGCGCATGTTGGGGGAGGATGATGTGTTGCCTCAATTGCATCAGGCAGCCGGTGAAATCTATTTACGTCGCGGCGAATTTGCCAAAGCAGAAAAGGCTTTCCGGTCGGTACTTACTCATTATGGAGACACAGTTAACACTGATGTTGCGGATGCAACCCGCCGATTGGGATCGATAGCTCTCGAGCGTGAGAATTTGATGAAGGCGAAACGGCTCTATTCGCAATCTCTCGAAATCTCCCGACAGTTAAAACTCGACGCGAGCATAGCCGACAATCTCCATAACCTCGCGATCGTCGCTCAACTGGAAGGCAAGCCTGACGAGGCGATGAAGCTATACGAGGAGAGTCTCAGGTTGAGTGAGAGAGTGGGAGACCAGCGAGGCGCTGCGGTTAGTTTGCATCAGCTCGGAGTCGTTTCCCGCGAACAGGGAAATTATGAGCAGGCTCGTAATTATTTTGAGCGCAGTTTAAGTATCAAGCGAAGTCTTGGCTATAGAGAAGGCATGGCAGATACGCTCCATCAGCTCGGTCTGCTCTACCGAACTCTGGGAGAAAAGCAACAAGCGGCGCAGCCGTTCGCGCAGGCGCTAACCCTTTACCAGGAACTCCAATCGCCTGCCGCCGCTGTAGCTGCGTCGGACCTAGCGACACTTACAACTCCAGCGCGCGCAAAGGTCACGTCGAAACGCATGCCCTCCAGGAAACGAAAGACGAAGGTCGCTAAATCACCCGCGAAAAAGACCGCAGCTAAGAAAGGCGCTGCTAAAAAGAGACGAATAGGTGGTATTAGTAGTCTATTCAGCAGTCGCCGGCGTAAGAGTTGGTGGTCGCATGGGTGGTAGGTTTGGCCCCAGGTCCCGTAAGTCTTTCAGATAGAATCGGCGTAATCTGTGGATAAACAAACACGTTGACACAGAAACGCATACGTTCTTTAATTGGCAATCCCTTCGTTCCCCCGAATTAGATCCGAATGTCTCAAAGCTCTACAGGAAGACCTGCGCCAACTTCCGCCGACTTGAGTTTTCTCAAGGGCGGCGGCGAAATGGGCGAGCGCATGCGCGCGTTCGACTGGTCAAGCAGCCCGGTTGGTCCCGCGGCTGAGTGGCCGGCGTCTCTCAAAACTGCCGTCTCGATCTGCATCGGCTCGCGTTATCCCATCGTGATTTGGTGGGGCCATCCCGCGTACACCATGTTCTACAACGACGGCTATATCCCCATCCTCGGTGTGACGAAGCATCCGGGTTGGCTCGGCAGATCGGGACAGGAGTGTTGGAAAGAGATCTGGTCGACTGTTGGCCCCATGCTCGACGGTGTTTTTGCAACCGGTGTTGCCACCTGGTCCGAAGATTTGCTGCTCGTGATGGACCGCAACCTGCCACGTGAAGAAACGTACTTCACATTTTCCTATAGCCCGATTCAGGGTGACGCCGATAAGGTCGATGGGATTTTTTGCGCCTGCTACGAGACGACAGGCCGCGTTGTAAATGAACGACGACTACAAACACTGCGCGATCTTGGTCGCACGGTGATTGAAGTAAGGTCGGTTGACGAGGCTTGCGACGTTGCGGTCAAGTCTCTCGCAACAAACACCTACGATGTTCCCTTTGCGCTCGTCTATCTATTGGAGGATGACACAAAACAAGCGCGTTTGGTTTGTTCAACCAGCTTCGAAGCCGGCGAGCCCGCCGCACCAGAACAGATAGCGCTGAATGATTCACACTCGTGGCCCTTAGGCAAAGTTTTTGAAACAGGCGAAGCGGAACTTGTTTCGAATCTGGCTAACCGGTTTGGGATTACAACCTGTGGACCATGGCCTGAGCCTTGTGACAGCGCCATTGTGTTGCCGATTGCCGCATCGGGTTACGGAAAGCCGACTGGATTTTTTGTTAGCGGACTCAGCCCGCGTCGTATCGTCGATGCCGAGTATCGAAGCTTCCTCGATCTGATTGCCGGACACATCAGCACCGCGGTCGCAAACAAGCGTGCCTACGAGGAAGAGCGCAAACGATCCGAGGCACTGGCGGAAATCGATCGCGCCAAGACTGCATTCTTTTCCAATGTCAGTCACGAATTTCGTACGCCGTTGACTCTCATGCTTGGACCGCTCGAGGAAACCGTCGACGACTCCAGGTTGCCTGCGCGAGTTACGGAGCGTCTCCACGTGGCGTACCGCAACAGTATTCGCCTGCTTAAACTCGTAAACACATTGCTCGACTTCTCACGCCTCGAAGCCGGCCGTATCGAAGCCAGTTACGAAGCGATCGATCTCGCCACACTTACAGGGGAACTTGCGAGCATGTTTCGTTCGGCAACTGACAAGGCCGCCCTGAGTCTCGTGGTCAACTGCTCACCGATTGAGCGTGACACTTACGTCGATCAGGAAATGTGGGAGAAGATCGTCTTCAATCTGCTATCGAACGCTTTCAAGTTTACGTTTCACGGTGAAATCGCCGTCTCGTTGAAAGATCTCGGCGAGCATGTCGAACTTGAAGTCAGCGATACGGGAACTGGAATTCCTGAAGATGAGCTGCCACATCTCTTCGAGCGGTTTCACCGCGTCAAGAATGCTCTCGGACGTAGCTACGAAGGATCGGGAATCGGTCTGGCACTGGTTCAGGAACTGGTGAAATTACATGGCGGCGAGGTTCGAGTTAAGAGTGAAGTAGATCGCGGCAGCACCTTTACTGTCACCATTCCTACGGGTGCGACGCATCTGCCTGCCGACCGGCTCGGCGGTGAACGCAAACTCGCTTCGACCAGTTTGCGCAGTGAAGTTTATGTAGACGAGGTTCTGAAGTGGCTTCCTGACGCGGATGGTTTGCACGCGTTGGAATCAGTCCCGACGGAAGTGCCGGCGGCGTCAACCGACCAACCGCGCCCTCGCATTCTGCTCGCTGACGACAATCGCGATATGCGTGAATACGTCAGGCGTTTGCTGGCTCCGACATACGACGTGGTCGCAGTTGCTGACGGGGAAACTGCGCTGGGCCTGGCGCGCTACGAGGAATTCGATCTCGTCTTATCGGACGTGATGATGTCCAAGCTCGACGGTTTTGGGTTGTTGAGGGCGTTACGTGCCGACGAGAGGACGATGACTATTCCCGTCATTTTGTTGTCCGCTCGAGCGGGTGAAGAGTCGCGCGTTGAAGGTTTGGGTGCAGGGGCGGACGACTACCTGGTCAAGCCATTTTCAGCACGCGAACTGCTCGCGCGTGTCGAGTCTCACTTGAATCTCCAGCGACTACGTCGTGAGTCAGAGGCGGCGGTGATGGAGTTGATGGCTCGCGAAAAGGAAGCGCGGGCGAGTGCCGAGATCGCAAACCGGATCAAGGACGACTTTCTCGCGATTTTGTCTCACGAACTTCGCACACCGCTAAACGCGATCGTTGGTTGGACTCATCTATTGAAAGGCGGCAAGCTCAGCGAGCGCGACCGTGAGCGCGGCATCGAGGTCATTGAACGTAATGCAGCAGCTCAACGCTCCATCATTGACGAGCTGCTCGATATTTCACGCATCGTTACCGGCAAGTTGAAACTTGACCCAAGGCCGGTCGATCTCGCCGGAGTCGTCGATGCTGCTATCGACGCAGTTCGTCACGCTGCTGAGGCGAAGAACATTCAGATCTTTACAGCGCTAGAGCGCAACGCAGGGCTGGTAATGGGTGAAGCAGTTCGCCTGCAACAAGTCGTGTGGAACCTGCTTTCAAATGCGGTAAAGTTCACGCCGGCTAATGGCCGAATCGAGGTTGAACTTAAGCCTGCCGGCAACAAATTGAAACTGACCATTCGTGATACGGGCGAAGGCATCGATGCGGAATTTCTGCCACATATGTTTGAACGCTTCAGGCAGGCTGACACTTCATCGAAGCGTGTGCACGGTGGTCTGGGGCTCGGACTCTCAATAGTCAGCAGTCTCGTTACTATGCACGGAGGTGAAGTTCAAGCGGCCAGCAACGGAGAAGGGAAGGGCGCCACATTTACGGTCACGCTGCCATTGCTGTCGTTATCGGAGCTTGAGCGAATGGCTGATGTGTCTCCTGAAGTGAGTGCACAGTTGTTGACTTTGCGGCGCCAACCAAACGGAGCGAGCGACAAGAATCCTGAGCTCTATCCCGATCTGCTAAAGGGATTGAGAATCCTCAGTGTTGACGATCAGCAGGACACGCGTGAGCTGATTACGATCGCTCTCGCTCGTTACGGCGCCGAAGTGAAAGCCAGCGACTCTGCGTCAACGGCTCTGCAGTTAATCAAAGACTGGAAACCTCACGTAGTCGTGTCGGACATCGGATTGCCGGGAATGGATGGATACGACTTCATGCGACAGCTTCGTGAGTTCGAAGCCGATGGAGAACGCATACCTGCGATTGCCGTCACGGGTTACGCTGGCGCGATCGATGAATCGAAAGCGCTGGACGCGGGTTATGAAGTTCATCTTTCGAAGCCGATCGAATTGAATAAGCTCGTGGCTGTGATAGCAAAAGTATCCCGCCGTGTGTAGCGATTGACACGCGCAGCAAAGAGTAAGATTTAGACAGGATTACAAGATTTGCAGGATGTACAAGATTTATCCTGTAAATTCTGCAAATCTTGTAATCCTGTCTACACCAACTGCATTTGCCGCGCCAGCTCCGTCGCCGTTTGCGGCCTGTCATCCGGATCCTTTGCCAGCGCATGCATGATCCCCATCGAGACTCTCCTCGGAATCCCGAGCGACTCAGCGAACGGCGCGGGCGGTTCGTACAAATGCCGGTTAATCACACCCGAGACGGTCTCGGCGCCAAACGGCTGTCGTCCTGAAAGCATCTCGTAAAACATCGTACCCAGACTGTAAACATCCGATCGCGCGTCGAGTGGCTCACCCAGACACTGCTCAGGCGACATATAGAACGGTGTTCCCACGACTGCTCCGGACGACGCCGGCCCTGCATCGGCAAGAAGTTTCGCGAGGCCGAAATCAACGACTCTCACGCTCTCGAGCTCGAAATCATCCTCAGGCGCAACTACCAGAATATTCTCGGGCTTCAGATCGCGATGGACCACGCCCTGCCTGTGCGCAGAACCAACACCCGCACAAATGCCGCGCATCAATCGCACGCCGCGTTCAACCGAAAAATGATTCTCGCTGCGCAACAGTTCGCGTAGCGGAGTTCCTTTCACAAACTCCATGACGATATACGCGGGCGCGTGTTCGTCGTCAGTCTCGCCGAAGTCGTGAATCGTGATGACGTTGGGGTGACGCAGCATCGCCGCCGCACGTGCTTCGCGCCTGAAGCGTGCCAGTGCGGCATCGTCCGTGACGAACTTGCCCGTCAGGATCTTTACCGCGACATCGTCGCCGATGTGAACGCGACGCGCGCGATAAACGACACTCATACCGCCCTCGCCCAAACGCGCGACCAGCTCATATTTGCCGTCGATCCTGTGTCCGATCAGCGGATCGGGATTCGCCAGCCGGATAGTCGGGAGTGCCGAGTTGAAGTGATCTTCGTAATACGGATGTGTATTGGCACCGGGCAACGTCAATGGCGAACCACAGTCAGCACAAAACATCGCCTCCTTGTTCAGGAACAATTCACATGCGACGCAAAACGGTTTGTTGTTTCTCAACTCTCCGAGCAACTGGTCCAGATCGTCTTCAATTAGATCGAGGCCGTTTGCTCCGGTTGCGGAACTGCGAATCTCGCCTTCCGGATCAAACAGAAAGTAAGCCGGCAGTTCTTCTTGTCCCTGGCTCACTTTGTGATCGTTATCGAGTGCGCATGGTTCTGTGAGATTAAGACGTGAAATCGCGTCGCGAACCGTTTTGGGATCTTTTTCCGCCTGCGACTGTGGTACGTGCACGGCAATGACACGCACACCTTCGCGCCTGCGCTGATCGCGTATCTGCGCGACCTGCGCCAAATTAGTCTTGGCCGTTTCAGAACTGATGGACCACAAATGGACGAGCGTCGGATGACCCTTGGTCTGCCGCGTCGTGACGCGACCATTCAACCACTCGGTGGCCCGTTCAAATGACGGCAACTGTGCGTCGACTTTCATCTTGACTTAGTTATACGGTGGCGGCTTGGCACAAAAATCCCGCCAACGGAAGTTGGCGGATTGCGTTCAAGTCCTCTCTACAGACCGTTTTTACAAAAGGAGTTTCTAATCCCGCCCACGGTAGTGGGCGGATACTTCAAGTCCTCTCTATTTATCCTAAATTCGGCGTTGGTGATGAATAGTTGGGACTTGAATAATCCGCCAACTTCCGTTGGCGGGATTCGGATTTCGCAAGATCGTTTCATATAGAAAGGACTTGAACAATCCGCCCACTTCCGTGGGCGGGATTCTGCCCCTAAGACCAACCGGTTCTGCCCCTAAGACCAACTGGTTCTAATCTGTGGGGGCTTCACGAGGGTTTGCATTACCACGCAATATTGTTCCGTCTTCTCTTTCAATGCTGCTAACTGCTCTGCGGTTGCCTGCGGGGCTTTGATGTCGAATTTCGCGTGGATGTCCTGAAAGCCAACCGGAACCTCTTTCGAGATTCCGAGTGTCCCGCTCAGATCCATCTCACCTTCAACTTCCACTCGAATGTGCTCGAACGGTATGCCCATCGCCGTCGCCACGAGTTGGCAAGTCAGTTGTGCGCAGCCTGCGAGCGCCGCGAGCAGGAGATCACCCGAGCAGGCAGCGGTGCCGGGACCACCAACACCGCTGTGTGCCTGTGCCTCGAGTATCTTCTCTCCTACTTCGATCGAACACGAGATTGGCGTATCGGTTTGATCCCCTGCAGCTCTGAGCGTAATGCGAGAGCTATTTGGATCGCTCCGATACTTTTCCTTCAGTGGTTTTTGGATTGCGCGGAGATCCATCGTCTCTTTAGTCATCGGCTGTGGTCGGGTCGATCACGGTTTTCACTTGCGACACGTGATTGGCCGGAAAGCCCCCACGTCGCGCATGCTCATGGACCATCTCTTCATTCGGAGCAATGTAAACACAGTAAAGCTTGTTGTCCGTGACGTAGCTCTGCACCCACTGAATCTGTGGTCCCAATTCATTCAGCACGTTACACGATCGCTGCGACAACGTTTTCAACTCTGCGGGAGTCAGCTTGCTGGCCCCAGGTACAACTCGCTCGATTACATACTTTGGCATTGGTGTTCTCCGTTTCCTGTTGTATCACTGCAATTCGACCAATAACTTCTGAAATTCGTCTGTATTACGCATTGAGTCGAAGGCACTATCGCCCCTTGCCCAGTGCGCCACGGCTCTAAATCCACTCTCAAAAGCGCGGCGCAAAAGGATCAGCGATGCCTTCGTCTCTTTAAGTAACGCGTAAGCACAGGCGCAGTTGTATACAGCCAGGCCGTCATTTGGTTCTAATTCCAGAACTCGTCTCAGGGTCGCACTTGCTTCTTCTCTACTGCCAAAGCGCGCGTAGGATTCCGCGAGCCGGCTCATTACTACGACGTCGTCGAGGCTCGCTTCGAGCTTTCTGGACGTAATTTCGATTACTTTCAGCTCCGCTTTTTCCACCGCCTCGATGTTTCCGAGCCTCTGATGAATCTCTGCGAGGTACTTCCAGGCCTCTTCGTCGTACGGTTTTAGTTCAGCCGCGCGCCGGTAATAGGCGAGTGCGCTGTCGAGGTCGGTTTGGAGTTCGGCAATCATGCCGAGTCGCATGTAGCCCGGATAGAACTCGTCGTTCTCTTTGAGAATCTCCTCCAGCGCGCGCTTCGCCTCCGCGAGACGGCGTTGGTTGAAGTAGACCATGGCGATTCCGAATTTCGCGTCGAGAGACGTCGGCTCGAGCATCAGAGCTTTCTGATTCATCTCAATCGCTTTGCTGAGCCATGAGGTCGCGCCGTCGTACCATTCGTACATTGACGAATACGCTTCGGCTAGCCCCGCATATGAAGAGGCAAAGCCGGAATCAAGTGCGATGGCGCTCTCAAACATGTTGATGGCGCTCTCGGTGTTTCTGCGGCCTTTCCGGTACAGAAGCTCTAGGCCGCGCATGTAAAAGTCGTAGGCGCGGAGATCGTCTGTCGGTTTTTGCGTCAGCAGTTGTCGTTCGGAATCTGTTAGGGAAACTTTTAGTGCGTCTACGATCTTTTGTGAGACTTCGTTTTGCAGATCGAAAATGTCTTTGACCTGGCGATCGAAGCGTTCGGCCCAGAGGTGATAACCGTCGCGAACGCTGACGAGTTGTGCAGTGATGCGAATCCTGTTACCCGCCGTCCGCACACTTCCTTCGAGAATGTAGTTGACACGCAATGCATCGCCAACCTGACGTGTATTTACTTCCTTGTTTCGAAAGGGAAGCACGTCATTACGCGAGACGACTTTCAGATCTTTGATCTTCGAGAGATCGGTGATGATGTCTTCCGTGATGCCCGCGCAAAAATAGTCGCTCTCCTTCTCGGAATTCATGTTCTCGAAATAAAGGACGGCGACGGATTTGTCCGGCACTGCGTCCGCCGCAAAGCCGGTGAATGTTCGCGGGTTGGACGAGCGATGTGAGTTGCTGTCGATCTCTCGTTTCAGATATTTGAGATCGACGAGCATGTCTTTCACGGTCTGATACCGTTCTTCGCGGTCCTTGCGAAGCGCGCGAAAGACGACGCGGTCGAGATCACGTGGGCCTTCCGGCAAGTGCGACAATAGTGACTCGGGTTCGCGATGCAGAATTCCCGACATCACATCGACCGTCGTGGGAGCAGCGAACGGTGGCCGACCTGAGAGCATTTCGTAGAGCACACAACCGAGACTCCAGATATCAGTGCGTGGATCTAAATCGAATCCTCGGGTCTGTTCCGGCGACATGTACTGGGCTGTGCCGAGCACGACGCCGACGCCCGTGTTAAAAAAATGCTGCGTGGTGGCAAATTCGTTGGTATCGCGTATCTCGCGTTCCCTGGTCAGTTTTGCGAGACCGAAATCGAGAACTTTAACGATGCCATCGTGCCGCAACATGATGTTATCGGGTTTGATGTCGCGATGAATGATGCCGACGCTGTGCGTTGCCGAGAGGGCGCTGGCGACCTGTATGCCGACGTCGAGTACCTCACTTGCAGTTGTCGAACCTTTTCGGATTCGCTCGCGCAGTGTTTGCCCGTCGATGAATTCAGTGGCGATGAACTGTTCCGAATCGACCTCGTCGATCTCATAGATGGTGAGAATGTTCGGATGATTGAGCGCGGAGGCTGCTTTTGCTTCCTGGATGAATCGTCGCACGCGATCGCCGGTCTGATCGTCGACCATCTCGGAAGACAGAATTTTCAGTGCGACTTTGCGATCGAGTTTAGTGTCGTGGGCGAGGTAAACTTCACCCATACCACCCGCGCCGAGCTTGGAGCAGATTTCGTAGCGGCCAATCTTTTTACTCACGGGGAACGACAACGCCAACAACAATCCGGGGGAGTCTTCTGGGCTCTGACGAAGCGGCGGCTATTGTAGCTCAGGCTGTGAAGCGTGTGAAAGCGAGCATTAGCGTCACACTTGCGAGACGAGTAAGAGCCTTAAATTGCGAGACGAATAACAGCCACAACTTGCAAGACGATTAGAGCCACGACTTGCAATGCG
>Ga0268264_10004990_pt1 | contig 11234 bp, 10 predicted proteins | sample KBSSwiS32_FD_190357 | JGI IMG/M metagenome (GOLD analysis project Ga0268264, IMG submission 190357) | Switchgrass rhizosphere microbial communities from Kellogg Biological Station, Michigan, USA - KBS Switchgrass S3-2 (SPAdes) (version 2) | ecosystem: Host-associated > Plants > Roots >... | reverse complement strand
GCGACCAGATGACGCGGCCAAGGTGGCGCGGACGGCGGTGGCGCGGTTCGGCGGCCTGGACACCTGGGTCAACAGCGGTTCCGAGGGCGGCCACGCGGCGGTGGTCAATGGGTCGCAGGAGGCCGCTGAGTTCCTGGGCGAACAGGCCGGCGGCGGGGCGGTGATCAACGTCGGGGCCTCACCCTCCGACACCAAGGGCTTCACCGACAGCCTGCGCGCGACGCTACGCAAGGACAGGGCGCCGGTGTCGGTGACGCTGGTGCGGCGAACGGGCGCGCCCCCCGCGCTCGCACGCGCCATCCTCTACGCCGCCGAGCATCCGGTGCACGACCTCTCCGTGGGCCCGCGCGGCCGGCGGATGACGACCACGGAATCCACCGGCCTGGCGCTGGGGGTCGGCGCGCTGGCGCTGGCGGTCGCCGCCGCCTTCCTGGCGCGTGGACGGGCGCGCCCGGCGCTGGCGCGGGCGATGCGTCCCGTGTTGATCCGCGCCGTCGCCCGACGTCCGCTGCGGACGGCGAAATTCATCGCCAAGCGGCCGCGGATGGCCGGCAAGCTGATCAAGGCGCTGCGGTAGAAAGCCTATCGCCGACGGGGCCGTGAGCACGGGCCGCGCGGCGGCGGCGCCCGGCAAAATCTTCACCCCAAGTTAAGCACCCGCGGCCGACTCTCGGACCTCGGTTTCGGGGGTGTTTCTTGCGCAATCTGGTGGCCGCCGTGGAGCGTCTCGACCCCCTGACCGTGTCGGGGCGGGTCGCAGCGGTGAGCGGCCTCTTGATCGAGGCCCGCGGCGGTATGACGCGGCTGGCCATCGGGGCCCGCGCCGAGGTCACGCGCTTCAACGACACGCCGCTGCCGGCCGAGGTGGTCGGCTTCCGCGAGACGCGCGCGCTGCTGATGCCGTTCGGTCCCGTGGAGGGCGTGGCGCCGGGCGCGGAGATCCGCATCGAGCCGGCGGGTTCGGCGGTGCGCCCCACCAAGGGTTGGCTCGGCCGCATCGTCGACGCCTTCGGCCAGCCCATAGACGGCAAGGGGCCGCTGCCCCAGGGCCTGGCGGCCTATCCGCTGCGCAGCCCGCCGCCGCCGGCGCACGCCCGCGGCCGGGTGGGCGCGCGGCTGGACCTGGGCGTGCGCTCGATGAACGCCTTCACCACCTGCTGCCGCGGCCAGCGGCTGGGCGTGTTCGCTGGCTCCGGCGTCGGCAAGTCCGTGTTGCTCTCCATGCTGGCCAAGGCCGCCGACTGCGACGCGGTGGTGGTGGGCCTGATCGGCGAGCGGGGCCGCGAGGTGCGCGAGTTCATCGAGGAGACCCTGGGCGAGGAGGGACTGAAGCGCGCCGTCGTGGTGGTCGCCACCTCCGACGAGCCGGCGCTGAAGCGGCGGCAGGCGGCCTACATGACGCTGGCCGTCGCCGAATACCTGCGCGACCAGGACCTCGAGGTCCTTTGCCTGATGGATAGCGTCACCCGCTTCGCCATGGCCCAGCGCGAGATCGGCCTGGCGGCGGGCGAGCCCCCGACCACCAAGGGTTATACGCCCACCGTCTTCACCGAGCTGCCGAAGCTCCTGGAGCGCGCTGGGCCGGGGCCGATCCGGCCGGACGGCACCACGGCGGGCCCGATCACCGGCCTCTTCACGGTGCTGGTGGACGGCGACGACCACAACGAGCCGATCGCCGACGCGGTGCGCGGGATCCTCGACGGCCACATCGTCATGGAGCGCGCCATCGCCGAGCGCGGACGCTTCCCGGCGATCAACGTCCTGAAGTCGATCAGCCGCACCATGCCCGGCTGCCAGACGGCCGTCGAACGCGAGATGAGCACCTCGGCGCGCCGCACGCTGGCGGCCTACGCCAACATGGAGGAGTTGATCCGCATCGGCGCCTACCGGCTGGGCTCCGACCCAGAGGTCGACCGCGCCATCGCCCTCAACCCGGCCCTGGAAGCCTTCCTGGGGCAGGACAAGGACGAGGCGACCAGTCTCGACGACACCTTCGGGCGGCTCGCCGCGATCCTGCAGAGCGAACAACCCCTGGCGCAGGATGAGGCCGCATGAGCTGGGCCCAGTCGCTCATCAAGCTCTCCGCCTACGAGGTGGAGGTGATCCAGAAGCGGCTGGCCGAGGCGGTCGAGCGGCGGGCGGCGGCCGAGATGAAGCGGCTGATGCTGGAGGCCGAGGGCGAGGCCGAGGCGATGCGCGCCGGGGATGACGTCCACTCCGGCTGGAGCTACGTGGGCTACGCGCAGGGCCTGCGGCGGCGCAAGGCCGACGCCGACGCCGAGATCGCCCGCCTTCTGGCCGAGGAGCAGGGCGTGCGCGACGCCCTGGCGCTGGCCTTCGAGTCCCAGAAGAAATACGAGCACGTCGCCGAATCCGCGCGCCTCCTGGAACGCCGGGAGACCGCGCGCCGGGAGACCGCAGCGATGGACGAGCTTGGCCTGCGCCGGGCCGCCGCGCGACGGTGAGCGGGGTCGACCGCCGGGCCGTCGTGGCCGGCGCGCTGTCGCTGGCCGCCTGCCGCAACGAGGCCGCGCCCGCAGCGGCGCCCTACGCCCCGCCGCTGAAGTCGGTGGCGCGCTTTCCCATCGGGACCGGCGTGCAGGTGGCGCACTTGCAGCAGCCGGCCTGGGTGGACCTGGCGACCCGCCACTGCAGCCAGCTCACGCCCGAGTGGGAAATGAAGATGGAGTACATCGTCCAGGCGGACGGGAGCTTCCTCTTCGACCGGCCCGACCGGATCGCAGCGTTCGCCCGCGACCGGTCGATGCGGCTGCACGGCCACGCCCTGGTCTGGTACGCCCAGAAGCCCGAGGGCTTCCTCAAGCTCGACGAGGCGCGGACCAGTTTCGGGCGGGCCTACGACAACTACATCGCCTCGCTGGTCGGCCGGTACCGCGACCAGGCGACGAGCTGGGACGTGGTCAACGAGGCCGTGGCCGAGGATGGCGAGGGCTGGCGCGAGAGCCTGTGGGCCGAGAAGCTCGGCGCCTTCGACCATATGCGCCGGGCGTTCGACCAGGCCCGGGCGGCCGATCCGACCGCGACGCTGTTCCTCAACGACTACAATCTCGAGAGCCTGCCCAAGAAACTGAATACGTTTCAGAGGCTGGTCGAGCAGCTCCTGAAGGCCGGCGCGCCGATGAACGGGCTGGGGTGCCAGGCGCACATCGCCGCCGACCTGCCGGCCGGCGCGCTCACCCGCACGGTGCAGGCGCTGGGGCGGTTCGGCCTGCCGGTGCACATCTCCGAACTGGACGTCTCCCTGGCCCGCGCGCGGCGGCTGTTCGCCTCCAAAGAGGATCTGGAGACGGCGCAGGGGCGGCTCTATGCGGAAGCCGCCGATGCGTTGCAGGCCCTGCCGCCGACGCAGCGGTTCGCGCTGACCCTATGGGCGCTGCGCGACCGGGATTCCTGGCTGAAGGGCGAGAACGCCCAGGACACGCCCGCCGCCTTCGACGACCTCGGCCAGCCCAAGCCCGCCGCCGCGGCCCTGGCCGAGGCGCTGACCCGAGGCGTGACCGGCGGTTAGCGCGGGGGCAGAGGGTGTTGCTGGAACACCCGCTCGACGCCCTGCGCGCCGGATTGGCGCAGAGCGTGCAGATCCTCGCTGATGCGGAAGATCGCCACGTAGAACTCGCAGAACGCCCGCCAGAGCAGCGCCATGATCGCGGCCGCCAAGAGGCCGCCGACCAGCACCGGGATGGCCAGCAGGATGCTCTGCACGCTCATTTCGCGCAGGGCGACGCCGATGGCGGCCCCCACCGCCCCGAACGCCACGAAGGCCACCAGCCCCAACCCCGCCCAGTAGATCCAGTGGATCACCCGGTTGGTCATCAGCCGCTCGAACGTCAGCAGGTCCCAGAAGACGGTGTTTTCCAGGCCCTCGGGAATCAATGCACGGCTCATGAAAGGTCCCAGCTTGCGGGCTCCCAAGCGCGCCCAGCGTGCAAATCGCTACCAGCGCCGGCGCGTCACGGCAACGATGCAAACGGCCGCGCGGGGTCAGATGGTCCCGACCGTCTTCAGCCGCGCCTTGGGATGCACCTCGTTCTGGCTCATCACCGGCGTCTGGCCGCGGAAGCGTTCGATGATCGAACGGACGTAGGGGCGGATGCCGGGGCTGGTCAGCAGCACGGGTGATTCTCCGGTCAGCGCGGCCCGTTCGAAGGTGTCGCGCACGCCCAGGATGAACTCCTGCAGCCGCGATGGGGCAAGCGCGAGCTGGCGCTCCTCGCCCGGACCCACCAGGGCGTCGGCGAAGGCATTCTCCCAGTCCGGCGACAGGGTGATGATCGGCAAGGCGCCGTCGTCGCCGCGGTAGGCGAAGGAGAGCTGGCGGGCCAGGCGCGAGCGGACCTGCTCGACCAGCAGCGTGATGGAGGAGGTGTGCGGCGCGGCCTCGCCGATCCCCTCCAGGATCGCGGCAAGGTCGCGGATGGAGACCCGCTCGCGCAGCAGGCACTGAAGCACGCGCTGGACGGTGGTGACGGTGAAGACCGACGGAATGAGATCCTCCACCAGCTTCTTCTGCTCGGCCGGCAGGTCCTTCAGCAGCTTCTGGACCTCGGCGTAGGAGAGCAGGTCCGGCATGTTCTCCTTGAGGATCTCGGTCAGGTGCGTGGTCAGCACCGTGGCCGGGTCGACGATGGTGTAGCCGCGGAAGGTCGCCTCCTCGCGCAGGGAGTCATCGATCCAGGTGGCGGGCAGGCCGAAGGCGGGCTCGCGCACGTGCTCGCCCGGCAGCTCCACCTGGCCGCCGCGCGGGTCCATGGCCATCAGCGATCCCAGCCGCACCTCGCCGGAGCCGGCCTCCATCTCCTTGATCCGCAGGCAGTAGCCCTGGCCGGGCAGGCGCATGTTGTCGAGGATGCGCACCGCCGGCATGACGAAGCCGAAGTCGGCGGCCAGCGTGCGGCGCAGGGCCTTGATCTGGTCGGTGAGGCGGCGGCCCTCCAGGTCGTTGATCAGCGGCAAGAGGCCGTAGCCCAGCTCGATCTTGATCTCGTCGATGGCCAGCGTCTGGCTGATCGGCTCGTCCTGCTCTGCCACTGGGGCGGGGGCGATCTCCACGGGCTCCGGCATCAGGGCGGCGCGCGAGCGGCGCCAGGCGAGAACCCCGGACGAAATCGACACGATGGCGAACGGGATCAGGGGCATGCCCGGCACGAAGGCGATGACGCCCGAGGCGGCCGAGACCATGCCCAGGGCCACCGGGTTCATGGCCAGCTGCATCACCAGGGCCTTGTCGGCCGAGCCCTCGACCCCTGACTTGGAGACCAGGAAGCCCGCGGCGATGGAGATGATCAGCGCCGGCACCTGGCTCACCAGGCCGTCGCCGATGGTCATGATGGTGTAGGTGGAGGCCGCCTGGGCGAGCGGCACCTTGTGCTGCAGCACCCCGATCAGGATGCCGCCCACGATGTTGACGCCGACGATGATCAGGCCGGCGACCGCGTCGCCGCGGACGAACTTCGAGGCGCCGTCCATGGCCCCGAAGAAGGTCGATTCCTGCTCCAGCTCCTTGCGGCGCTTCTTGGCCTCGGCCTCCTCGATGAGCCCCGCCGACAGGTCGGCGTCGATGGCCATCTGCTTGCCGGGCATGGAGTCCAGGGTGAACCGGGCGGCCACCTCGGCGATCCGTCCGGAGCCCTTGGTGATGACCACGAAGTTCACGATCACCAGGATGATGAAGACGATCACCCCGATGACGTAGTTGCCCCCCATCATCAGCTTGCCGAAGGCTTCGATGATCTTGCCCGCGCCGTGCGCGCCCTCGTGCCCGTGGCCGAGGATCAGCCGGGTGGAGGCGATGTTCAGGCCCAGGCGGAAGAGGGTGGTGACCAAGAGCACCGTCGGGAAGGCGGTGAACTCCAGCGGCCGCTTGATCAACAGCGAGGTCATCAGGATCAGGACCGCGCTGGTGATCGACAGCGACAGGAGCGCGTCCAGCATGAAGGCCGGGATCGGCAGGATCAGCAGGACGATGATGCCGACGACCGCGAGCGCCATGGCCACGTCGCCGCGCGCGACCCAGCCCCAGACCTCGCGGGCGCTCGGCGCCGGGGCCGTCGGACGGGTGAGGCCGGCGTCCGCCATCAGGCCCGCTCCCCGAACGCCTGCAGCGCCAGGCGGCCGGCGTCGGCCAGCACGGCTTCGCAGGCCGCCAGCTCGGCGGCGGCGTTGGTGAGGTAGGCGGCGACCAAGACCAGTCCGCCGCCCGGCGGCCAGAACGCCGCTACGTCGTTGACCGACTTCGCCTGGCCGGCCCAGGTTCCGGACTTGTCGCCTGCGCGCCAGCCCGCGGGCGTCGCGGCCCGCAGCCGCCGCACGCCGGTGGAGGCGGCGACCATCCAGGCCGCCAGCCGCGCGCGCGACGCGGGAGCCAGCGCCTGGCTGGTCAGCAGCCGGCGCAGGGTGTCGACCATCGCCGTGGGCGTGGTGGTGTCGCGGGTGTCGCCGGCCGGCACGACGTTGAGCTCGGGCTCGTAGCGGTCGAGCCGGGTGATCCGGTCGCCGACCGCGCGCAGGTACAGGGTCAGGCCGGCGGGGCCGCCCACCGTCCTGAGCAGCAGGTTGGCGGCGGCGTTGTCGCTGACCGTCATGATCGCCTCGCAGGCCGCCTCGACGGTCAGAGCGCCGTCGACGTGCGCCTCGACGACCGGAGAGTAAGCCACGAGGTCGGCGCGGCTGACGGCGATGCGGCGATCGAGCGCCTCCTGGCCGGCGTCGACGCGGGCCAGGACGGCGGCGGCCAGCAGCACCTTGAAGGTGGAGCACAGGGGGAAGTGGTCGTTGGCGCGATAGCCCAGGCGGCGGCCGCTCGACAGGTCCAGGGCGCTGACGCCCAGGCGACCGCCCGTCCGGGCCTCCAGGCCGGCGAAATCCGGCTCGCTCGCCGACCCTCCGAGCAGCAGCGCGGCTGCGCCTCCGGTGAGGAGGGCGCGCCGTGGCGTCTCGACGGGCCGGCCGCTGGTCACGCCGCGCTCGCGGCCCCAGGGGCCGGCACGGCGACGCCGGCTTCGCTGTATTCCTTCAGCTTGTTGCGCAGGGTGCGGATCGAGATGCCGAGGAGGTTCGCCGCATGGGTGCGGTTGCCGAAGCAGTGGCTCAGGGTGTCGATGATGAGCTGCTGCTCCATGGCCGCCACCGTCTGGCCCACGAAGGCGCGGCTGACGGTCTCGGCGGCGAGGGTCGCGGCCTGGGCGGTGCGCGCGCCGGCGTCCGAGGTGTTGAGCGGCGCGCCGTCCGGCAGGCGGATGGCGGCGTCCTCGATCTCCGGGCCGGTGGAGAGCAGCACGGCGCGGTGGATGGCGTTCTCCAGCTCGCGCACGTTGCCCGGCCAGCGGTGCGACAGCAGCCGGCGCGCCGCGTCGGCCGAGATCGGCTTCACGGCCAGCCCGTTGGCGGAGGCGTACTTCTTGACGAAGAACTCGGCGAGCGCGGCGACGTCCCGGGGCCGCTCGCGCAGCGCCGGCAGGCGCAGGTTCACGACGTTCAGGCGATAGAGCAGGTCCTCGCGGAACACGCCGTCGCGCACGGCCTGGCCCAGGTCGCGGTTGGAGGTCGCCAGGATGCGGATGTCGACCTTCACGGGCTTCGCGCCGCCCACCCGGTCGATCTCGCGCTCTTGCAGCGCGCGCAGCAGTTTGGCCTGCAGGCGCGCGTCCATCTCGGAGATTTCGTCGAGCAGCAGGGTGCCACCGTTGGCCTCCTCGAACTTGCCGATCCGGCGGGCGACCGCGCCGGTGAAGGCGCCCTTCTCGTGGCCGAACAGCTCGCTTTCCAGGAGGTTGTCGGGGATGGCCGCGCAGTTGACCGAGATGAACGGCCGTTGCGACCGGCGCGACTTCTGGTGGACGTAGCGGGCGATGACTTCCTTGCCGACGCCGCTTTCGCCGGTGATGAGGATCGAGGCGTCGGACGGCGCGATCTGGTCGGCCATGGCGAGGACGGCCTGCATGCCCTCGTCGCGCACCACCATCGGCCGCTCGTCGTCGGAGACCGCCGCCAGCACGGCGGCGATCAGCTTCGCGTCGGGCGGCAGGGGGATGAATTCCTTGGCGCCGGCGCGGATGGCGTCGGCGGCGCGCTGGGCGTCGGCGGCCACGCCGCAGGCCACCACCGGCACGGTGATGTGCTCGGCCTCGTTGGCGGCGATGAGGCCTGCGATGTCGAGCTCGTAGTCGACCATCAGAAGGTCGGCGCCCTGGCCCGCGCGCAGGGCGTGGGTCGCCTGGGCCACGGTTTCGACGTGGCTCACCTTGGCGCCGGCGGCCATGGCCATCTTCACCGCGGTCGAGAGCTGCCCGTTCAGTCGTCCGACGACCAACAAACGCATGTTCTGTTCTCCTTGAGGACGCGGCGCCGTCAGGCGGCGGTGTCGCCGTCCTTGATGATTTCCGTCATGGTCACGCCCAGGCGCTCGTCGACGATGACGACCTCGCCACGCGCCACCAGGCGGTTGTTCACATAGATGTCGATGGCCTCGCCGACCTTGCGGTCGAGTTCGAGGATGCTGCCGGCGCCGAGCTGCAGGAGCTGGGCGACCGAGAGCGAGGCGCGGCCGAGGACGGCCGAGATCGACACCGGCACGTCGAACACCGGCGCCAGGTCGGTGGCGATCTTGTCTTCGCCTTCCAGGGCCGGATCGATGGCCGGCCCGCCGTCAGGGCCGAATTCGTCGAGTTTCAGTTCGGTGTCGGACATCTTGGGTCAGCTTTCCGGCGGGGCGGGAACAAGGGGTTCGGCGTGCAGGCCCTCGGCGGCGAGGGCGGCGTCGAGGGCGGCGGCGACGCGGGCGGCGGCGACAGCGGGATCGAAGGCCGCGGCGCCGTCGCCGAAGTCGAGGGAGAAGGCGCCGGCGGGGCCGGGCGCGGGGCGCAGCACGATGGCGCCCGCGAAGCCCACGGCCTGGGCGGTTTCGGCCAGCGCCGCGTGCAGGCCCTCGTGCAGCTCGGGCGCGGCGTGGACGACCAGCCTCGGGGCGGCCTCGATCTCGCGGGCGAGCGCGGTGAGGGCGGCCTGGATGGGGGCCATGGGAAACCGGTCGAGCGCGGCGTCGGCGATGGCCCGGGCGCAGGCGATCGACAGCGCCGCCGAACCCTCGCGATGGGCGTGGGCGACGGCGGCCAGGGTCGGCAGGGCGGCGCGGCAGGCCTGGGCGACGGCGTCGAGGGCCTGGGCCTGCAGGGCCGCAGCGCTGGCCCGGGCCGCGCGCTCGCCCTCGGCGTAGGCCTGGGCGCGGATCTGTTCGACCTCCTCGGCCGGGAACAGGCGTTTGGGCCGCGAGCTGGAGAAGACCACGTCGCCCTGGCCGTCGAAGACGGTGTCGAATTCGTATTTCTGCGGCGCCGAGGTCATCGGGCGAGCCTCGTGGTTTCGGCGGACCGGGAATGGGTGGGCTGGACGCGCATCAGTAGATCAACTCGTCTTCGCCGCTGGCGCCGGCCAGCATGATCTCGCCCTTGGCCGCCAGGTCCTTGGCGGCCTGCACCATGGTCATCTGCGCCTGGTCGACGTCCTTCAGGCGCACCGGGCCCATGCTCTCCATGTCCTCGCGCATGATCTTCGCGGCGCGCTCGCTCATGTTGGAGAAGAACATCTCGCGCAGGGCGTCCGACGCGCCCTTGAGCGCCAGACCCAGCCGGTCCTTGTCCACCGCCCGCAGCAGGGTCTGGACGCCGCCGGGGTCGAGCTTGGCCAGATCCTCGAACACGAACATCAGCGCGCGGATGCGTTCGGCGCTCTCGCGGTTGCGCTCTTCCAGCGCCGTCATGAAGCGCGACTCGGTCTGGCGGTCGAAGGCGTTGAAGATCTCGGCCATCATCTCGTGGCTGTCGCGCTTGGAGGTGCGCGCCAGGTTGGACATGAACTCGATGCGCAGGGTCTGCTCGATGCGGTCGAGGATCTCGCGCTGCACCGGCTCCATGCGCAGCATCCGCGCCACGCATTCGAGGGCGAAGTCCTCGGGCAGGGCGGCCAGCACGCGGGCGGCGTGCTCGGACTTCACCTTGGACAGCACCACCGCGACGGTCTGCGGGTATTCGTTCTTGAGGTAGTTGGCGAGCACGGCCTCGTTCACGTTGCCGAGCTTGTCCCACATGGTGCGGCCGGCCGGCCCGCGGATCTCCTCCATGAGGGTCTCGACCCGTTCCTGGGGCATGATCGAGCTCAGGAGCTTCTGGGTCTGTTCGAACGAGCCCATGATCGCGCCCGCCCCGGACATGCCGGAGACGAACTCCACCAGGACCTCCTCCACGACGGAGGCCGCGACGGTGCCGAGGCCGGCCATGGCCTGGGAGACCTCCTTGATCTCCTCGTCGTCCAGGGCTTCCCAGATCGTCGCGTGCTCCTCGCCCAGCGACAGCAGGACGATGGCGGCCTTCTCCTGGCCGCTCAGCCGCGCGGTGTCGACGATCGACCGTCCTTTGGTGCGCGTGCTCATGCGGTGTCATGCAGCCACGTGCGGAGGATCGAGACCGACTCCTCCGGATGACGTTCGACGAATTCCGAGACGCGCTTGACGGAGCTGGCCTTCACCTGTCCCTCGATGCGCGCGATGTCGATCCGCTGGTCTATCTCCTGCGAGGCGGCGGCGATCTGCAGGGGCTGGCCGGTGGCCGGGTCCAGCGGGATGTGCAGGGTCTGGCCGTCGGCCGGTCCGCCGCGCTGGCCGGGGCCGGACAGCACGATCTTGCCGGGCGCGGAGATCGCGTTCTTCAACAGCGGCCGGACCACGAACAGCATCATCAGGATCGCCACCACGGCGAGGACGCCGAGCTCGGCGGCGCGCATGATGTCGTTCTTGTCGAAGCCCATCATCGGATTGGCGGTGCTGACGCCTTCCTGGTCCTCCAGGCTTGGGAAGCGGACGTTGACCACGGTGACCTGGTCGCCGCGGTCGGAGTCGAAGCCCACCGCGGTGCGCACGAGTTGCTCGATGCGCTGCATCTCCTCGGCGTTGCGCGGCGTGTAGGCGCCGGGCTTGCCGCCCTTGCCGGGCGCGGTGACGCCGTCGACGGCGACCGCGACCGACAGCCGTTTCATCTGGCCCGGCTCCACCACCTCGGTGCGGACGGTCTTGGTGATCTCGTAGTTGGTGGTGGACTCGGTCTTGCCGCTGGCCGAGCCCGCCTGGCCGTCGTTGGGCGGGTTGCCGCCGGGGATGTTGTTGGAGGCCGTGGCCCCGCCGTTGTCGGCCGGCTGGGTCTCCTTGGAGTTCTCCTCCGTGGTGG
>Ga0268264_10004987_pt1 | contig 11239 bp, 8 predicted proteins | sample KBSSwiS32_FD_190357 | JGI IMG/M metagenome (GOLD analysis project Ga0268264, IMG submission 190357) | Switchgrass rhizosphere microbial communities from Kellogg Biological Station, Michigan, USA - KBS Switchgrass S3-2 (SPAdes) (version 2) | ecosystem: Host-associated > Plants > Roots >... | reverse complement strand
GTGGCACGACCGCGTCGTTGACCGAGATGAGGATGTTCTCACCCGCCGTGATGACATCGACAACCGGCGTTTCGGAACTGGGCAGCGACACGATCACACCAGGCACCGCCAACGCGGCCCCGGCGACCGTTGCGATCGCATGCGTCACGGGCTTGACCACGACCGTCGCCAGGGAGGGCGGCGGCGGGCTGGGGGAGGGCGCGGGTCCGTTGGAGTCCGACGCGACGACGCTGGTGCTGTTGGTTTGCTGCTCGGTCGAATTCGATTCGGGGGCGACGACAGTCGAGTCTGATCCGCCGGACTCGGCCGCCGCCGGAGTGGCGTCCGGCGGCTCGTTGCTGTCGGTCTTGGTGTCCGGAGCGGCTGGGACAGCCGGCGCTTCCGTCACGAGGACTGGACGTGTGCGTGGCTTACCCAGCTCCTGAAGCTTGCGGATGACATCACGAAGAAGAGTTGGGTGCGTCGGCTGCGCGGATGTTTCCGCAACCGTCGTGGTCGGCGTGCTTGTTTTGCTGACGCTCTGGCTGGACTCGTCGGCACCAGGGCCCGCAGCGGTCGAACCAGCGGATTCTGTATCGGCTGCGGCGATCGCTCCGCTAGCACTGCCAATGAGGAGGCCTGTGGTAAGCACGCAGATACCGGCTGCGTGGCGCAGATGCGTCGAAATTTTGGTCTCCTCCCACCAGCAAGGGACCGCGTCGGTAGGGTTATTCAGTGCGAATTGTCGCACAGTTTTCGTTCTCAGCTATCGCGATTGTGCGGTCAATCTTGCGAGCAGCCAATCGCGTGCAAACACGAATTTTTCAAGATCGTCAATATTCGTCGTCGGCGGCCCGATTTGCGCGCGATGTCGCCGCAATCAGCGGCCAGGGAGCCGGGTGGTGACCTCCTGAAGCATCCAGCCGTTCCCGTCGGGATCACTGAACGACGCGAATGACGCATAGCTGGTGCGATCGGGATCAGGGCCTGGCAGGCGCGCTGTCGTCCCCGCGTGGTGGAACACGCCTCCCGCGTCGTGGAAAACCTCGCTGACCTGCACACCATGCTCGCTGAGCTCGGCGCGCGCCGCCTCGATGTCGTCGACGACGAGATACAAACCATCGGCCGAGCCGGGTGCTGCCGTGGTGATTCCGGTGCCGAAGATGATCGAACACGGTGAGCCGGGCGGAGTCAGCTGGATCACCCGGAAGTCATCGCCATTGACGACGTCGGCATCCAGCCGCCAGCCCAACCTCTCGTAAAACTCCTTTGCCCGGTCCACGTCGGAGACCGGTAGCACGACAACTTCGAGTCTCATCTGCACGGCCAAGAACTCCTTATGTCGAAAGGGCGCAGCGACTTTCGTCAATCGCGAAGGGCGAAGGGCGGTGCATGCGCCGACCAAACCATAGTGGCCGGCGGGGCTCAAGGACAGTGAATGCAAGTTGTATTCAAACTGTCAGGACGGTTAACACCGTCAGGTTGAAATGAGCAAACGCGCGGCGCCGCCGGGTTCGCTGCGGGAGTTTCCGATGGCGACCGTCAATTTTGCGCTCTGAGACCCCCGGTAACACCGCTGGTTAGCCTGTCGATAAACGCCACATCACCGTTGTTGCACATCTTCTCCGTATCAGATGACGTGCAAAAGCGAGCAAACTATGCTCGCTTGGGGTGCGCGCTTGACCCGCGGCGGCGACGTCGATTTCGCGACGAGAGTGGGGCCGAAGGTGCAGACAGTGCTGGGACTGTCGATGACGTCCACCAGCGTCGGCTGGGTACTTCTCGACGGCCACAACCCTGAGGCCGCCACTCTGGACCACGATTCGTTTGATGTTCAGTCCACTACCGAAGGGGCCGAACAAGATACGTCGGCGCATGAGGCCGCCGCCCGAGGCGCGCAGGCGATCGCGACCGCAAGCGGTCACAAAGTGGGCTCCGTCCAGTTGACGTGGACCGAGGGCGTCGAGGCGGCCGCCACGGCCTTTCTGAAGTCATTGGCGGACATGGGGTTCGACAACGTTCACGCCATCCCGTTGAGTAAGGCCGCCGAGGCATGGGGGATCGACGTCGGCAGCGAAACCGAGCACACCAGGACCGGTCTGTGCATTCTCGAACCCGACGAGGCGATGATGATGGTCGTCGCCACAGGTGCCCGCCCGGTACGCACCGCCATCACCGATACGCGCGCGACCGCCGCGGACCTCGTTGAGTGGCTGCGGACGGTTTTCCGCAAGGACGGCTGGCGGCCCGAAAGCCTGTATCTGGTCGGCGCGCTCGCTGATCTGGATGAGGTGACTCAACCGATCGCGGATGCACTGCCGATACCGGTCTCCGATTCAGTCGACACCCAGGTCGCCCTGGCGCGGGGGGCTGCGCTGGCGAATGCCGACCAGGTCGTCAATGGTTCGGCCAAGACGGCCGAGCGGCCCTGGCGCATGTCACTGCCGACTAAGTCGGCCGCCACCGCGGCCGCCGAGACCGTTGAGGTGCCGGTGGTCAGCGAGGTGGACGCCGTCGCCACGCAGCCGATCGAGACGCCGCGCAACGACCGGCCGCGAAGCGATCGACCCTGGCTCGTTTCGCATGCGAAGAAGGTGACCCTCTCGGCCGCTGCCGTGGCGGTGTTCGGGGCGGCGCTGTCGCTCACCGCGGGTTCAGCGCTCAGCGTCGAAAACACGTCCACGCAGGCTGCCGATCCTTCATCGGACGCTCCAATGACCTCGGCCAGTGTCCACACCGTTCCGACACCGGCTGCCTCGGTACTGCCTGCCCCACTGGCACAACCGCGGGCCGCCGAGCCGCCACCTGCGCCGCCGCGGACACCGCTCCAGCCCCTCGCCGTCGTGGCGCCTCAGCCAGTCGCTGCACCGGTTCCCCGACCGACGGTCTCGGCTTCGCCGCCGGCCAACGTCTCCGTCGCGACGCCGACTGTTGCGTCTCCGGTGGCCCCCTTTGGGGCGCCGGTGTTCGGGCCTCCGCCCGGTCCGGTTGAGGCGCCGAATGTTTCGTCCCCCGCAGCGCCGCTTGAGGCGCCGGTGTTCGGGCCTCCGCCCGGTCCGGTTGAGGCGCCGGTGTTTGGGCCTCCGCCCGGTCCGGTTGAGGCGCCGGCGTTCGGACCTCCGCCCGGTCCGCTCGTAGCACCAGAGGCCGCTCCTCCTGCGGCTCCACTGCTGGCGCCGGCTGTCGCGCCTCCCGCGGCACCCGTAGTTGCGCCGCCCGCCGCGGGGCCGGTGCCACCGGACCTACAGATGCACCGCCCCCGCCGGACCCGGTCCAGGTCTTCATGAGCCCGTTGTTCAGCGGGCCGCCCTGAGCCCGAGATGAACCGCTAGGGCCTCACACCGAACGTGATCAGGTCCGAAAGTAAACCGCGTCCACGCCGGGCGACGGACGCGATGTTGATCGCTGACGTGAAAGCCGGCGCCTTGGAAGAGTGCCCGCATCTCGGCGGGCGACGGGTTGTGCGCGGGATTGAACCGACTGGCGGACAGCCGATACACGGGGAGCGTCCACCGTGGACTCAACGTCGCTACCGCGGCGAGGCCGCCCGGAGCCAGCACCCGGTGGAACTCACGCACCGCGGCAGGCTGGTCGAAGAAGTGAAAAGCCGACGTCGTGACGACCGCGTCCAGCGTGCCATCTTCGAAGGGCAGGTGCTCGGCCGGGCCCCTGCGCCACTGCCGACAGCGTAGATCTCGTCGGGGCGTAGCTGGCGCGCGATCCGGTCAGCGAGAATCCCTGTGCCACAAGCGATATCGGCCACCCTGCGAGCGCTGCGGTCATTCAGCGCGGCAATCACCTCATCGTGCGCCGGCCGGTACCCCCACTGCTGAAGAAGTGGCAGGTCGTAAAAGCGGCGCAGCGATACTCCAGAACTGCGTGACCGCGTCGTTCAGCGTCCGGCGAGGCGCCGACGTCACCAATCCCAGACCGTCGGGTCGTTCGGCGGGTAATTCATGCAGATATCGGTGCCGTGGGCGGCGACGCCCTTGTTGTTGAAGAACAGCTTGGCCCAGTTGCCCCAGTGGGTTGCCATCTGCTCGTAGTAGACGTTCGTCGCCGTGTCCTCCGAGTACTGCCGCCGTCCGGCGTAGTCCAGGGAAAAGAACCAGTAGATGCGGTCACGGGCGCCCTGCTGAATGTCGGGGGGCCTGTTCTTGTAGTCGGTCATGTAGCGCTCGTAGTAGACCGGTTCGACGTCACGCACGGCCGCCATGTACTGATCGACGGTGCACGTGGTCTTCAGGATCCGATTCGGAATCGGATAGTCATCGGACGCGTCGGCGGATGCGACCGCAGGAAGAGCCATCGCCGCCACGCTCACGACGGCCGCCGCGACACTCGCTTTGATGAACATTTGTGACTCCTTACTGGTGTGCGGCCGCTTCGAGTACTGGCAGCTTATCGGGGCAGTAGGTACGCAGTGATGCGCCGAGGAACTGCCAGGCCTGCTCGGTGGTGGCGTCCTTGTCCAGTTGCAGATGAACGAACGCCGCCGAGCTGATTGCGTCCTTATCGAGCCCGTTGTAGAGCCGCTTACAGGTGATCTTGCCGATCCACGCGTTGTAGTCCTTCTGGCCATAGATGCCATAGGTGTGGAGTTCGTTGGCGAAATCCGTATCGGGGTCTGCGTGTGCAGGCGCGGCGAACACCAGAGCTGGCGCGATTGCCGCGGCAGCGATCCCGGCGAGACGTGTACTTTTCATGTGCCTACCTATCTGATCGGGCCCGTTGGGTGGTCATCAGCACGGCCGCCGGCGCCGACGCTGACCGGCGTTTCCGCCGGGTGCTGGGGCGGTGTCGGCCATGGCGAAGGCTTCGGCCGGGTTCGTACGTTCTGGGGCCACCAGAACCACCGGCCCATCATCGCGGCGATCGACGGCGTCATGAACGACCGGATCACCAGGGTGTCGAACAACAGGCCGAGACCAATCGTGGTGCCCACCTGACCGACCACGATGAGGTCGCTGACCACCATCGACATCATGGTGAACGCGAACACCAGGCCTGCCGACGTCACGACCGCACCGGTGCCCGCCATCGACCGGATGATACCGGTCTTGATTCCTGCGTGGATCTCCTCTTTGAATCTGGACACCAACAACAGGTTGTAGTCGGAACCCACCGCCAACAGGATGATCACCGACATGGCAAGGATCATCCAGTGCAGCGGAATTCCAAGGATGTGTTCCCAGATGAGTACGGATAACCCGAAGGACGTGCCCAACGACAACAGCACCGTCCCGACGATGACCGCCGAGGCGATCACCGCTCGAGTGAGCAACAGCATGATGATGAAAATCAGGCAGAGCGAGGATATTCCGGCGATCAGCAGATCCCAGTTCGAACCCTCCTGCATGTCCTTGTACGTCGACGCGGTGCCCGCCAGATAGATCTGCGAGCCCTCCAAGGGCGTGCCCTTGATGGCTTCGAACGCCGCATTCTTGATCTGCGGAATGAGTTTGATGCCCTCAGGAGTCGCGGGGTCGCCCTCGTGAGAGATGATGAACCGAACGGCTTTTCCGTCCGGTGACACGAACATCTTGAGGCCGCGTTTGAAGTCCGCATTGTCGAAGACTTCCGGCGGCAGGTAGAACGAGTCATCATTCTTGGACGCATCGAAGGCCTGGCCCATGGCGTTCTGGTTCTCCTGCATGGCCTTCATCTGGTCCTGCTGACTCTTCTGGCTCTGGTACATCGTCAGCGTGATCTGCTGCATGCTCTTCATCGTCTCGATCATCGACGGCATCAGCGCGACCAGCTGCGGCATCAGCGTGTCCAGCTTTTCCAGGTCGGGCAGGAGGTTCTTGATGTCGTCGGTCATCGTGTCGATGCCGTCGAGGGTGTCGAAGATCGACCTGATCGACCAGCAGACCGGGATGTCGAAGCAGTGCGGTTCCCAGTAGAAGTAGTTACGCAGCGGACGGAAGAAGTCGTCGAAATCCGCGATATGGTCCCGCAGTTCCTCGATGTCGACGGTCATGTTCTTCGTCTTCTCGACCATGCTGTGCGTGGTCGCGGCCATCTGCACCGTGATGCTTTGCATTCTCTGCATGGTGTCGATGGAGGTCTGCATGTCGTTGGCCTGTTTCAGCATGTTGGCCATGACCTTGTCCATGTAGTCCTGGTTCATCTGCTGGGTGGTGCCCTGCATGCTGATCAGGAAGGGAATCGACGTGTGTTCGATCGGCGTGCCCTCCGGCCGGGTGATGGACTGCACCCTGCCGACACCAGGAACGTGGAAGATGCTCTTGGCGATTCGGTCGATGACCAACATGTCCGCCGGATTGCGGACATCATGGTCGGTTTGGACGAGCAGCATCTCCGGGTTCATCCGGGCCTGCGGGAAGTGCCGGTCGGCCGCGGCGTAGCCCACATTGGCCGGGATGTCCTTGGGGAGGAAGAGGCGGTCGTTGTAGCTCGGCTCGTACGACGGAAGTGCCAGCAGACCGACCAGAGCCAGAGCCACCGACGCGGCGAGGATGGGGCCCGGCCACCGCACCACGGCGGTACCGACCCGGCGCCAACCGCGAGTCTTCAACGCCCGCTTCGGATCGAACAGGCCGAACCGGCTGCAGATGGTCAGCAGGGCAGGCGCCATGGTCAGCGCCGCTGCGACGGCGACGAGCATGCCGATCGCCAATGGAATGCCGAGCGATTGGAAGTATGGCAGCCGCGTGAAGTGCAGGCAGAACGTCGCACCCGCAATGGTCAGACCCGAGCCCAAGATGACGTGGGCGGTGCCGTGATACATCGTGTAGAACGCGGTTTCGCGATCCTCGCCGTTCTGACGCGCCTCGTGATAGCGCCCGACAAGGAAGATCGCATAGTCCGTTCCAGCCGCGATTGCCAGCGTGGTGAGCAGGTTGACCGCGAACGTCGACAACCCGATCAGGTCGTAATAGCCAAGGGCCGCAACTATTCCCCTGGCGGCGGCCAGCTCGATGAACATCATCACCAAGACGAGTAATACGGTGACGATGGACCGATAGACGAAGAGCAGCATCACGAAAATCACGCAAATGGTGATCATCGTGATCAGCTTGATGCTCTTGTCGCCGGCGTGCTGCTGGTCGTTGGTCAGCGGTGCGGGGCCGGTGACGTAGGCCTTGATACCTGGCGGTGGCTGTGACTGGCCGACGATGTCGCGGACCGCTTGCACCGATTCGTTGGCGAGGGTTTCGCCCTGGTTGCCTGCGAGGTAGACCTGAACGTAGGCGGACTTGCCGTCGGCGCTTTGTGCTCCTGTTGCGGTCAGCGGATCGCCCCAGAAGTCCTGGATGTGTTCGACGTGTTTCTTGTCGGCTTCGAGCTTGTCGATCAGGCCGTCGTAGTACTTGTGCGCGGCGTCGCCGAGCGGCTGGTCGCCCTCGAGGACGACCATCGCCGAGCTGTTGGAATCGAACTCCTGGAAGGCCTTGCCGACGCGTTGCATCGCCTGCATCGATGGTGCGTCGGTGGGCGCCAACGACACCGCGTGCGCCTCGCCAACCTGTTCCAGCTGGGGCGCAACGATGTTCACGATGGCGATGATCGCGATCCACCCGAGGAAGATCGGCACCGAGAACAACCGGATGAAACGCGGGATCATCGGATGGGCGCCGACGTGCGTGTTGCTCATTCGGTGACCTCGCAGGCTCGGCCACCGAATGCTGTGCCGATGATTCGCTCGCAAGCTTCGCTCATGCCGACTTCACCAAGCAGAAGGTCTGGGCGTTCACGCCGTCGGAGGTCCTCTCGTCCTTGACCACGCCGTCGACGGTGATGCGGCAGGTGATGCTGCTGCCGTCGCTCTGCGCGATGATGTTCGGGCTGGCGGCTGGGGCTGTCGTCGTCAGCGTCAGCTCCCACGGCAACGACGTGTTCAGCGCCTTCTGAGGCTGGGCGTCGAGGTCGAGGTAGTTGATGGTCGCGACGCTCCCGTTCCCGAAGATCTCGTACTTCACGACTTTGGGGTTGAACGGCTCGGGGTCATTGACCAGGCCCGCGCCCGGCTTGGTGAGCACGGTGTGGCCGAAGAATCCGCGGAAACGGTCCACCACGAATATCCCGATGACCACCACCAGCACGATCACCAGCAGTACCCAAATGCGCTTGGCGAAACGCAACATCAGACGATTCGCTCCCGACCTTCGCTACCCATGAATGCCCTCTTCTTATGCCCTGTTTCGGCGGTTGCGGCTATAACTTAGCCGGTATAACTTCTCATCGCGAAACGATTAGCTCAAGTAATTGTGTTACTGGTCACCTCCTGGTCGGTTGTGCGTGCTGGGTCACTGAGCTGCGCGGTCCCCGGCTGCTGATCCCACAAGGGCATTTCGAAGCGTTCGAGGCAGCGCTCGATGAATGCGGTGGCCTGGTCGTGTCCGCGGGTGATGCCGAGTCCGCGCTCGTGGAGCACTATGCGGGCCAGCCCGCCCATGATCATCGACATCACCACCGGGGGGAACAGGTCGAGGTCCACGCCGCGGGCCTTGAGCGCCAGGGTGACCACGCCTTCTTCCAGATCGCGGAATCGCATGGCGTAGGCCACGATCTCGCTGCGGATGGCCGTGCGGTGGTTGGCCATCGCGAGGAATTCGGTGAACAACTGGGCGTCGTGGGCGTTGTTGAGCTGCCACAGCGCGTGCAGGGGTTGGGCCTCGGCGATCGCTTCGCGTTGGCGGGTCAGGTTGTCTTCGGCCTTGTCGCGCAGTACCGCGACGAACAGGTCGTCCATGCTGGGGAAGTAGTAGTGCACCAGTGCGGGCTTGACCCCGGCCTTGGCCGCCACCCGCCGCGAGGTGGCCGCAGCATATCCCTCGGCGAGCATGATTTGGGCGGTCGCCTCGATCAGCGCCTCCCGCGTCGCCTCCCGGCCAACCCGTGGCCGCTCGTCAGCAACGGTGCTTGACATGAAGGCACCCTAACTGTTGAGCGACCGCCCAACAACCGATCTAACGAGAATGCCGGGTCTGATCTTCGGGCATCCAGCTCGCTCAAGAAGCAGCGCCGATCAACCCTCAACAGCCGGCGTCGGAATACTCAGCCTCGGGTTCCCTGTGCAGCTGATCACCCCAAGCCGTGAGAGCTAACAGCACGGGATATAGGTCGGCGCCCTTGGTGGTGAGCCGGTACTCGTACGGCGGGCGTGGTATTGCACCCGGTCGTTGAGGACTCAATTTGAGTCTTACTTTTGCTTGCCGCGGCGAGTACGACTGGCTAGTGGCGAATGCCGGAGACGAACGGGGAGAGACGCAATGGCCGGTGAGCAGTACGACGCGATCGTGATCGGGACCAGCCAGGGCGGCCGGTTCCTTCCCATTGAGCTGGCCAAGGCGGGCCAGAAGGTGGCGCTCGTCGAGCGTGGACCAGTCGGCGGCGCATGCGTCAACACCGGGTGCACCCCGACCAAGACAATGGTCGCCAGCGCACGCCTGGCCTACCAGGCCCGGCGCGGCGCGGAGTACGGGGTGCGCATTGGTCCCGTGTCGGTGGATCTGGCCGCTGTGCGCGAACGCAAGCGGGCCATGGTCGCCGGCGCGCGACAAAACTACGCGAGCCGCCTGACGCAAGACGGGCTTGACCTAATCGAGGGCGAGGCCCACTTCACCGGTCCAAATACGATCGAGATTTTCTCCAAGGACGGCGGCACTCAACAGATCAGCGCGCCGCTCATCGTCATCGACACCGGCACGCGGCCCAAGCCGCTGGCCATCACCGGCGCGGGCGACGTTCCCGTCCTCGACTCCACGTCGATCATGGAGTTAGACGCGCTCCCGCAGCACCTGATCATCGTCGGTGGCGGCTACATCGGACTGGAATTCGGGCAGATGTTCCGCCGGTTCGGCAGCGATGTCACCATCGTCCAACACGGCGCACGGTTGCTGAAGAACGAGGACGAGGACGTGTGCGACGAGGTCGCCGCTCTGTTGCGCGACGACGGAATCACGGTGTTGACCTCCTCGACGCCGGTCCGGGTTGAGGCGGCCGGCGGCGGTGATCTGCGGCTGACCATTCGCACAGCAGACGGTGAAAAACAGCTCGAGGGCTCGCATTTGCTTTCAGCCATCGGACGCATTCCCAATACCGAGGCGCTGACCCCCGGGGCGGCTGGCATCCGTCTCAACGAGCACGGCTTCATCGAGGTCGACGAATACCTGCAAACCAGCGTTCCCGGCATCTATGCCATGGGAGATGTCACGGGCAGCCCGGCGTTCACCCATTCGTCCTACGACGACTACCGCATCCTGCACGCCAACCTCGTCAGGCACCGGAAGGCAAGCACGCGCGACCGGATCGTCCCGTACACGGTGTTCATCGACCCGCAACTTGGCCGTGTCGGCATGACCGAGCGAGAAGCCAGGGCACACGGACGCGCTATTCGGGTGGCCACGCTTCCGATGAATGCCGTCGTCCGGGCCATCGAGACCGGGGAGACGCGCGGGTTCATGAAGGCCATCATCGACGCGGACAACGGACAGATTCTGGGTTGCTCAATCCTCGGCAGTGAAGGCGGCGAGATCATGACTGTCATCCAGGTCGCCATGCTGGGCAAGCTCACTGACACCGCGATGGCCGACGCGATCTTCACGCACCCACTGTTGGCCGAAGGCCTCAACACCCTCTTTGCGGCTGTCGACGCCTGAGCCGCGGTGAACAACCGCACGATCGGAAGCGACGCTCGCAACGAAAGGATGAAACATCATGGCGCCCGAAGGCAATCCACACGACATGAACGAGTGGCGGGCAACACTTCGCGACCCGTACATCACGTTCCCCGGTGAGTCGAGCGAATACCGGCGCGCACGGCGGCGGACTTGGTCGGCCACAGTGCCATGCGGTCGATGAGGCGATCGCGCAGCACGAGGGTATGAAACAGGACCGCACTCATATGGGCGGTGAAGGTCACAAAGAGCAGGAACGCCAGTATTGAGTGGCTGATTCGCAGCACCGCATAGAGGGTGATGTTGTGCGGCGCGATTCCGGGCAGGTGCAGCGGCCCGTACAGGATGATCGGGTAGCGGGCGGCCGAGAGCATCGCCCAGCCGACCAGGGGTTGCAAAAGCAACAGCGCGTACAGCAGGCGTTCCGACCACGTCGCGATCTTGCGTTCCAGCGGACTCATCGTGGCCAAAAATGGCGGCGGCCGGTGGGTGAGTCGATTTATCAGCCGCACCACCACGAAGACGAAGATCGCGATGCCGAGGGGGCGGTGGATGGCCAGCAGCAGCGGGTAGTAGCTCAGGGACGCCACCATGATGACCCCGAGGAGCAGTTG
>Ga0268264_10004986_pt1 | contig 11239 bp, 8 predicted proteins | sample KBSSwiS32_FD_190357 | JGI IMG/M metagenome (GOLD analysis project Ga0268264, IMG submission 190357) | Switchgrass rhizosphere microbial communities from Kellogg Biological Station, Michigan, USA - KBS Switchgrass S3-2 (SPAdes) (version 2) | ecosystem: Host-associated > Plants > Roots >... | reverse complement strand
TATCATTCTCGGTGCCGAAACCGGCTCCGCTGCAAAGCTCGATCTCGACGAAGCCAACAGCAAGATCAAGAAGCTCTCCGAAGAGCTCAAACTCGGCGTAAATCCTGAGGCTTATATTGAAGATCTTTCCGTCGGCCAGCAGCAGCGTGTTGAGCTGCTGAAAGCGCTTTATCGCAATGCCGAGCTTCTTATTCTCGACGAACCGACTGCGGTCCTTGCGCCGCAGGAGGTCGACGAATTGTTCGCTATCCTTCGCAGAATGAAGGAACAGGGCAAGACGATCATCATAATTACGCACAAGCTCGAAGAGGTTCTTGCCATTTCTGATGAAGTCACGGTTATGCGTGACGGAAAGTCAGTCGGCAACGTGAAAACATCCGAAACCAACGCGCAGCAGCTTGCGCATTTGATCGTGGGACGTGATGTTCTGCTTAGGGTTGAGAAAACGGATGCGAATCCGCATGATGTCGTGCTCGAGGTCAAAGGTTTGTCGATAAGCGGCAAGAATGGTTTGGCAGTTGACAACGTTTCGTTTACTGTTCGATCGGGTGAGATCGTCGGTATCGCAGGGATTGAAGGCAATGGCCAGACCGAGTTGATGGAGACCCTTGCAGGACTTTTAAAAACAACAGGCGGCAGCGTCGAGTTTGCGGGACGTGACGTGACCAACCTTAGCGCTCGCCAACTGAAAGAACTCGGCATCGCGAATATTCCCGAAGACAGACATAAACGCGGACTGCTTCTCGAATCCGATCTGGCCGAGAATTCGATCCTCGGCGTACATTACCGTCCGCCGGTCTCCGCAGTGTCGGGACTGATGAACGGAGCCGCGATAAACGAGCGAATAAACGACATCATCAAGAATTTCGATGTGCGTCCGCCTGTATCATCACTTCCGGCAAAATCGCTTTCGGGCGGCAATCAGCAAAAATTAATTATCGGGCGCGAATTCGAACTAAACCCTAAATTGCTGCTTGTTTCTCAGCCGACGCGTGGAGTGGATATCGGCGCGATCGAATTTATTCACCGTAAATTGATAGCGTTACGCGATGCCGGAACCGCCGTTTTGCTTGTTTCGGCAGAACTCGAAGAAGTAACGGCTCTTTCTGACAGATTGCTCGTGATCAGAAACGGCGAGATCGTCGCGGAGTTCGATCCGAAGACAGCATCCGCCGAAGAAATAGGCTTAAAGATGTGTATCGTCAAGGCAAGGCGATGACCGAACGCGTAAAATTCAAAGCGCTCGTACCGCAGTTGGTCGTGCCTGATGTAGTAAAAGCAGCGGAATTCTATCGCGACAAACTAGGTTTTGAACTGATCGACTATTTTCTCGATCCGCCGGTCTATGCAATGGTGCGTCGTGACGAGGTCGAAATACATTTTGGCAAAGGCGACACCGCTGAAGTAAAGTCCAACCAATCCCTACGGCGCGGACTCGGACACGACATATATATTATTGTGTCTGATATCGAAGGCGTGTTTCGCGAATTGACCGATGTGGGAGTTGAGATCGTCGAAGGACCGGTAAAGAGAGTTTATGGTTCGATCGAGGTCACAGCGAAAGATTGTTTTGGGTTCACCATCGTTTTTGGTGACTAGGAATCGATCTTGGCGGCCCCTATAGGCTTTCCGGAATTAAATAAGGTCTTCATCCGATCGACCGCATTGTGCAGGTTCTCCATTGACGTCGCATAAGATATCCGCAAAAAGCCGTCAGCACCAAAACCTTCGCCATCGGTAACGACAATGTAGGAATCTCTCAGCAAGAAATCCGCAATATCCGCCGAACTGTGAAAGCTGTCACCCAGCATTCCTCTCACATCGACAAAAGCATAGAACGCTCCCTCAGGCATTGCGCATTTGAATCCGTCAACTTCATTAAGCGCCGGGATAAGCCAATTCTTTCGGCGTTCGTATTCCGAGGTCATAGAATGCACCGCAGCGATCGTCTCGCCGTGATTCTCCATTGCTTTCGCACATGCATACTGTACGAAAGATGTCGGGTGAGTTGATGAATGGCTTTGTAGTCTCAGGATCGCCCGCGTCCATTCTTCATTGGCAACGGTAAATCCGATACGCCAGCCTGTCATCGCGTAGGTTTTTGAAAAACTTCCCGCGACACAAACAAATTCTCGCAATTCTTTGGGCAGCGTAGCGGCTGTGAAAGGCTGGTTGGGCGGATATGCAAAAAACAAATAGCATTCGTCTGTAAGAACATAAACACCGCGTTCTGCGCACGCCTCGGCGATCCGGCGCATTTCGTCTGCCGGGATTACTCTCCCTGTAGGGTTGTTTGGAGAATTGATAATAAGGAGTTTTGTTTTGTCGGTTATCGCGGCCTTTACCTGGTCAGCCGTCAAAATAAAGTCAGTTTCTTCAGTCTCAATAAAGACGTTCTTTGCACGGCAGAATTTCCCGATCTCGGGGAACGTCACCCAGTACGGTTTTGGTATAAGGAATTCATCACCAGGATTGAGGATCGTACACGCCGCGTTGAAAAGAGCCTGCTTGCCGCCGCCCGCCGCAACGATCTCGGCCGGCGCAAGGTCTGCTCCGAATTGCTCGGCGTAGAATGCGGCAATCGATTCGCGGAATTTCTTGAGCCCCGCGGTCGGAGTATATTTCGTCAGACCGTGCTCAAGGCCTTCCCATGCATACTGCTTAATAAATTGCGGAGTATCGAAATCCGGTTCGCCCACGGATAGGTCGATCACGTCGAAACCCTTTTCGCGGAGATCGTTTGCCGCCTGTCCCGCCTTCAGCGTCGTAGAAGCTCGCATCGCGGCGACGTTTTCCGAAACAGGGAAAGGTTTCTTCATAAGATCAAATAATTCCCCGCAGAGTCCCGGAAGGTCTTTGCGCTTAATTCGTTCTCTCAAGAAATTCTACACGATTCCCGAATGGGTCTCGAAATTCAAAACGCCGGTAGTTCGGGATCGGAATGCCGTCTAGAATTTCGATGTTGCTGTCACTAAGTTTTTGTCGCCAGCCATCCAGGTTGTCGACCAGATAGGCGATGTGCGCTTTTGAAGGCTTGCCGCCGGTCATATCCTCAACACCGACGTGCACTTGAAATCCGTCAATTTCCATCCAGAATCCGCCACGCCCCTTCAAAGCATCAGGTTTCTCAATTTCGTTGAGCCCGAGCACACCACAATAAAACGAGCGTGCAATACACTCTTGGCCGATAGGAATCGTGATCTGTGCATGATGAACGCTGAGGATCATTTATACTTCCTCAGCTTTTCGCGCATCCGCTCTTCCACGATCGTCGGAATGAGTCCTTCGACCCGACCGCCAAGGACAAATACTTGCTTCATCAGGTCAGACGATACATAGGAATACTCTTCGGCCGCCATTAGGAAGACCGTTTCGATCGACGGCTCGAGTCTTCGGTTCATTAACGCCATGCGGAGCTCGTATTCGTAATCGCTGACAGCACGTATGCCGCGAACGATCGCCGTCGCGCCCGATCTTTTTGCGAAATCCGCAGTTAAACCGGAAAAACTGTCCACCGTGATCTCGCAATTGCCGTTTTTTACGGACGGCAGGATCTCACGGATCAAGTTGCAGCGTTCCTCGACAGAGAACATCGGCTTTTTATCGGGATTATTCAGGACGGCGATGATCATCTCGTCAAAAAGGGGCAGACTGCGTTTAATAATGTCGAGATGGCCGTTGGTTGGAGGGTCGAAAGACCCTGGAAAGATGGCGCGTCGCATATTTGTTTTAGGATTATAATTACAATGTAATTACAAATTGTAATTAAATTGTAACTTTGCCTGCCAATGCCTATCGGAAAGCGTATAAGAGTGGTAATATTTCGAAATATCGAGACCACTTTCTCGCTCAGGTAACATAGCACAAAGCCGGAATGATTAAAAACGGACAAGCAGCGGCATTTTACGACCTGGAAGGCACGCTGGTGAAAACAAATCTGGTGCACACTCTGGCCTTTTACGCCAAGCGACAGCAGGGCCTGTGGCAGACCGCTAAAAAGAGCGTCGGAACCTTGGCCAAATTGCCTTTCTTTGGCGTGACCGACCTATATTCACGCAATGTCTTTAACGAGGTCTTTTTCCGCAGCTACGAAGGGTTTTCGCAAGACAGACTTCGATACTTCTCCGAGGAGTTGTTTGAAGAAGTTCTGAAACCGGCGATCTTCGACGGAACCCCGGAACTGATCAACCAGGGAAAGAAGATCGGACAGCGACAAGTCTTACTGACCGGCGCTCTCGATTTCACGATCGACCGCCTGATGGAACACCTCGGGATGGACGATTTTGTCGCGAATCGATTGGAATTTGTAAACGGATACGCAACCGGCCGGGTGCTTCCGCCCGTAATGGCATCCGCAACAAAAGCAAAATGGATACGTGAATACGCCGAGCGGGAGAATATTAATCTTTCAGAGTCGTACGCATATTCGGACAGCATTTCTGACCTGCCGATGTTATCTATTGTCGGACATCCGGTAGCGGTCAATCCGGATTTTCGGTTGAAACAGACGGCACTGCAGCACGATTGGGCGATCTTGGATTTGAAATGATCAGAGCAAAGAATTTATTTTTCTTCTTAATAATCCTTGCCCTTTGCTTTGTGATTGGCTGTTCTAATGGATCTAGCTCTAGAGAGATCAATGACAGGGCGGTAGAGAAACTACGGCGGCAGCTGATGAATGAAAAGTTCGACGAAATCTATGATGAATCATCCGACATTACGAGGGCTCAACTCGCCCGGGAAGAGTTCTTGGACCGAATCAAGGTTGCCACTCATGAGCTTAAAGATGTCGATCCTGGATTGAATTGGCGCCGGGTGGATGCCTCGCCAGAACCAGCCGTTTATAGGGATGACAATTGGTCCTCACTTAATTTAGAAAGGGACGGTCAAAAGGTAAATATTCAGTTAGATTGGGATCCTCCTTTTGCCCTCTGTGGAATGTTAGTTTCCGGCGATATTCCCGAACGCGGAAATCGCGTCTTTCGTAATTGCGATTGATGAGAGAGTCGCTAATACCATGGCGTTACAACTACGAAGAAAAACACACGAGTCGATCGTTTACATCGACAAAGATTCCGCACCGCGGATCATGCCGTTTGGCGAGGATTTTATTATTGAGGACATTCCGATCGGGACCCGGGTTATTTATCCTAATCCGCCGATCCAGGGTTTGCCAAATCGCGAGGCAGCTATTCGTTATGCGGTGAATCATCCGCTTGAGATGGAGCCGCTTTATGCTCTGCTGGAGCCGGGAATGCGGGTGACGATCGCGATGGATGACATCTCGCTTCCGCTTCCACCGATGGCGACGCCGGATATGCGGCAGACGATGCTTGAGGTCGTGTTGGATATGTGTGGTGCGAATGGCGTCGATGACATTCACCTGATTATCGCCAATTCACTGCATCGCAAGATGACAGAGTGGGAAATGCGGCGAATGGTCGGCAACGCGATATTCAACGAATACTATCCTGACCGCTATTACAATCACGATGCCGAAGATGACGAAGGGCTGATCACGCTCGGACACACAAAACACAACGAGCCGCTTCGCGTAAACAAACGGGCGATCGAAAGCGATCTGCTGATCTATCTCAACATCAATCTCGTGCCGATGGACGGCGGACACAAGAGCGTCGCAGTCGGGCTTTGCGATTATGAATCTTTACGCGCTCATCACGAGCCGCAGACTATTCGAGATTCGCACTCGTACATGGATCCGCCGGCGTCGGAGTTGAATCACAAGGTCATTCGCCTGGGCAAACTCGTTGATGAGCACTGTAAGGTCTTCCACATCGAAACTGCGCTCAATAACAAGATGTTTTCCGAGGGCTATGACATTTTGACGCGGAACGAGGATGAGTTTTCTTTTGGCGATCGAATGAAGTGGGAGGCGATGAAGCGGACTTTTTCAAAGCTGCCGCGCGCAGCCCGGCGAAAGATGCTTCATGCGATACCTGCTCAGTATGAATTGATCGGATGTTACGCCGGCCGCACAGAACCCGTGCATGACAAGATCCTGAACCTGAACTATCGCCAGTATGAGATCCCGGTCAAAGGGCAGTGCGACATTTTGATCTCCGGCATTCCCGACATTTCACCATACAACGTCTATTCGGCGTTAAATCCGCTGTTGGTGCAGGTGATGGCCCTTGGGTATCACTTCAATATGTATCGCAACAAGCCTTTGCTCAAGAAAGGCGGCGTGATGATCATTACGCATCCGTGCTTTGACGAATTCGACCATAATTTTCACCCGAGCTATATCGAATTTTTCCACCGGCTGCTGCCGGAATCGCGGGATGCATTTTTCCTTCGCGAAAAATACGAAAGGGAATTTGCGACCAATCCGGCATACGTCGAGATGTACCGTCGCGGCAATGCTTATCATGGAGCACATCCTTTTTTCATGTGGTATTGGGGAGAAAACGGACGCCAGCACGTCGGCAAGGTGATCGTCGCGGGTGCCGAAAACGCACACGTTCCGGAAATGCTCGGGTGGGAAAGAGCTGACAACCTAACCGAGGCCATTGCCATGGCCCGTTCATACATGGGGCGCAACGCCGAGATAACGATGCTCCACCAGCCAGTGATCGGGCTGTGTAGTGTGACGGATTAAAGGATTTTCTTTTCGCTCATGTCCAAAATGGGACGTAAAGCTTTTTTTAGTTGCCTGGTGATGGCGATTTTCGCGGTATCGGCTAATGCGCAAGCTCAGCCCGATGCAATAAAGATCACGACGAAGCCCGAGACGATCTACGTAGAAAGCGGGACAAGCCAAAAGTTCGTGAATTGTGATTTTCAGCTTGCAAATCAAACGAGCGATAAACTGAAAATCGAGTCCGTGCAAATTTCGGTCTTTGATAGTAAGGGGAGTTTTGTTTTGCGAAAAGTCATCGACAGTCATGGAGTAAGCCCGAGTATCAACACCGTGCCGAAAATCGAGGTGGGCCCGAATGAAACCTTGAATCTGTTCAATCCCTTCTATTCGTTTGAGGGCGGCATGGAACTGTCCAGACTCGATTTCGACTTCGGCTTGTCTAATGAGAAAGGAGACCGCAGTTACCACCAGAAGATCACACTCAAGCCAATTGAGTATCACACGAAAACTGCTTTCATACTTCCAATCAAAGGCCGCATTGTCGTCGAATACGGACACGACTTTTACTCTCCTCATCGCCGCATCGATCTGACCAATGAAATCGTTCGGCAGGTCGGTCTTGTAGCAAACAGCGCGCGTTACGCCAACGATCTGAGCATCATCGACAAGGACGGGAACTTATACAAGGGTGGGCGGAACCAGCTTGAAAGTTGGTTTGCATACGGAGCACCACTATTTGCGCCCGGTAGCGGCACGGTTGTAACGCTCGTCGATGGAATCCCCGATAATCATTTCGAAAAAGACGGCGGAGTGGCCTATGCCAAAGAGGTGACCCGTGAGAAAGCGAGTGGTCTCCTCGGGAACTACATCGTCATCGATCATGGCAATGGAGAGTTCAGCCTTTTTGCTCATCTCAAAAAGGGCAGCTTCAAAGTAAAACAAGGAAGCCATGTAAAGCAGGGACAGTCGCTCGCAGCGATCGGATTTTCAGGCGACGCTGACTTCGTTCATACGCACTATCAGCTTCAGAACAATGCCGATCCCGCAACAGCCGAGGGTCTGCCGATCTATTTTCATAATTTCTGGAAGATCGTTGGGGGAAAGAGGTCGGGAGTTCTAATGGGAGCAATAGACACCGGGGACGTCGTTATGCCGGCTGACAGGAAGAAATGAAACTATCACCAACAGAAATATTCAAAGGTAAGAAGATCTTCTTTATCGGCGGGACCGGTTTTGTAGGGAAGGTCACGTTGTCGATGCTGCTGCATAATTTTCCTGATATCGGAAGAGTGTATACGACAGTGCGGGCGCGGGATGCGGCGGAGTCTAATATCAGATTTTGGACGAGCATTGTTACATCGCCGACCTTTGATCCGTTACGCGAGAAATACGGTGACGGGTTTGAGGAGTTTATTCGAGCAAAGATTGTCCCGGTGAATGGCGATGTTGGGAACGAATATCTCGGGCTCAGCGAAAAAGAAGCAAAAACAATAATGCAGGATACCGACATCATTATTAATGGTGCCGGTAACGTTACCTTCAATCCACCGCTTGAGAGCGCTTTACGGACCAATGTCGTCGGGTCGAACAACATCCTCAAGATGGCGCGGATGATGAAGAAGCCGCGATTAATACATGTTTCAACCTGCTTCGTTGCGGGTAAACGAAGCGGTCCGATCTGGGAGAATGAGCCGGTCGTAGGATATTTTCCGCGAAAAAATGAATTGATCGGGACTGTCTTCGATGTAAACCGCGAAGTCGAAGATTGTGCCCGTTTGAGCGAACAGGCGCGGCAGGAGGCAGATGATGCGGTGCAGGCAGCGAAGTTTCGCGAGCTCGCCCGTAATCGCTTTATCGAAGAAGGCCGCGATCCTGACGATGAAGCCGAATTAAAGTCGGCGATCTTTCGTGAACGCAAAATGTGGATCCGCGAACGCACGACCGAGCTGGGAGCGGAGCGTGCCGAATACTGGGGCTGGACCAACATTTACACATATTCGAAATCGCTCGCAGAACAGATCATTGCCAGGCAGGACGATGTGGTTAAGATCCTTGTTCGACCTTCGATCGTAGAATCTTCTAATCAATACCCATTTCCGGGTTGGAACGAAGGATTTACGACGACGGCTCCGCTGATATTGATCGCGTTGCGAGGGCAGCCGATCATCCCGGTCAATGAAAAGCTCGTTCTCGATATTATTCCGGTCGATATGGTCGGGGGAGCTATATTGCAGGCGGCTATGAATGCACTGGTTGACGACAAGCCGCCTCTGGTGTTTCAAGCTTCGTCGGGCGATTCAAATCCGAATGATATGAAACGCATCGTAGGGCTTGTCGGGCTATATAAGCGTCAGCATTTCGATGAAAAGGAAACCGGAAATGCGCTCGTCAACAAGGTCGCAGGAATGGTCGAGGCAATGCCGGTCAAACAGCGCACTTACGAATTGGCGTCGGCACCGATGCTGAATCGTTTGGCGAAAAGAGCGGATAAGTTTCTGGATAAAGCGAGCCCCGAATGGGGAGGCGGAAGGATCGGGAATATTGTCTCGGATCTGCAGAAATCGGTGCAGGGTTTTGAACGCACGACCCGCGAAACGATGAATGCTTTTTCGATGTTTAAGCCGTTCATGATCGATAACGAATATTTGTATCGTTCGGACAATGTGCGCGCACTGCAATCGGTAATTAAAGAGAAGGAAAAGCATCTGCTGCCGTGGTATCCGGAAAAGCTGGATTGGTACGATTATTGGCTGAAGGTACATTTTCCGGGAATGAGGAAATGGGTGCTGCCGCAGCTTGAGGAAGACCTCAAAACTCAGGAAAAACGATCGTATACCTATAAAGACCTGCTTGATCTTTTCGACACGTCGGTAAAACGGTTTCCGACGCGTGTCGCAATGCGGATCGAGCGCAACGGTCGAAAAGAGCAATACACATTCGAGGATGTGCACGAATTGACACTGCGCGTCGCAGGGTTTCTTGCGGATAAAGGGATAAAGCACGGTGACCGTATCATATTGTTCTCAAACAATATGCCCGAATGGGGAATGACCTATTTTGGGATTTTGAAAGCTGGTGCCACCGCGATCCCGATCGATCCGGCCAGCTCCGTTGAAGAGATCGTGAACTTTGCTCGTGCGGGCGAAGCTGCTGCTATAGTTGTCAGCCCAAAGCTTGCGAGTGAAAATCCTGACCTTGCCGACAAACTTGCGGAAGACGGAATCGATCTAAAAGTGTGGACGTTCGATGAAGTTTTCGAGCTGCCGAGCGAAACGGAAGAAGCAAAGCGGCTGGCGTTGCTTCCTGCCAAGATTACTTCGAATTCAGTAGCATCCCTGATATTTACATCGGGCACCACCGGCACGCCGAAGGCGGTGATGCTCTCGCACAAGAATTTCACGAACATGATCTCGATGCTCTCGAGTGTGCTTGATATGGACATAACGGACGGCGTTCTGTCCGTCCTACCAATGCATCACACGTTCGAATTCTCTGCGGGATTCCTGACGCCGTTTTCAAATGGAACGCAGATCACATATCTCGACGATCTAACGTCGGAAGAACTTACACACGCGATCGAAAACGGACACGTGACCGGCATGGTCGGCGTTCCTGCGCTTTGGGAGATGCTTCATCGGCGGATAAAGTCACGCCTTCGCGAACGCGGCGACTGGATCGCGGATATCGCGGACAACATGATCGAATTTAATGCCTGGCTTCGCGATAACACGCCGTTCAATTTCGGGCCGATCGTCTTTTTTCCGATCCATCAGGGAATGGGCGGGAAGATGCGGTACCTGATATCGGGCGGTTCTGCGTTAAGTGAAAAAGTACAGAAGGACCTCCATGGATTGGGGTTTACAGTACTTGAAGGTTACGGTCTGACCGAAAGCTCACCGGTACTTACGGTTTCGAGACCTGGCAATAAGCTGCTAAGAGGAAGTGTGGGTAAACCACTTCCCGGTGTCGAAGTAAAGATCGACAACCCCGATGAGAGCGGTGTCGGCGAAGTGCTCGCGCGTGGGCAGAACATCATGCTCGGCTACTATAACAACGAGGAGGCCACAGAGGCCGTTCTTCAAGATAGATGGCTAAAAACGGGGGACCTCGGGCGAATCGACGAGGATGGGAATCTGTTTATCGTGGGCCGTTCGAAAGATGTGATCATTGATTCCAACGGCAAGAATATCTATCCGGACGAGATCGAAGATCTGTACGGCAAGTCGGGATTTATCAAGGAAATGAGTGTCGTCGGTTTGCCGGATGATGATGGCGGTGAAAAGATCTCGGCGTTGGTGGTACCGGATTATGAACACGACATAGCGCTGGCTCGTGCCGAAGTAAACAAAAAGGTCGAGGAGCATTTCCGTGAAGTTTCAGCATCGCTGGCGTTCTTCAAGCGGATCAAGCTGTTTCATGTCACTACATTCGAATTGCCGCGGACCGCGACGCGAAAGGTGAAGCGGCCCGAAGTCGTCGAGATGCTCCAAGCCATGGAAGAGCGGGCCAAGACCAAGACGAAAGCCGTGGTCGAGTCGAAGGGCGATGACAATGCTCTGTGGATACGAAAGGTGGTTGCCAGCGTTTCGAACCGTCCGCTTTCGGATGTTGTGATCGAGGACAAGCTTACCGACCTTG
>Ga0268264_10004982_pt1 | contig 11244 bp, 9 predicted proteins | sample KBSSwiS32_FD_190357 | JGI IMG/M metagenome (GOLD analysis project Ga0268264, IMG submission 190357) | Switchgrass rhizosphere microbial communities from Kellogg Biological Station, Michigan, USA - KBS Switchgrass S3-2 (SPAdes) (version 2) | ecosystem: Host-associated > Plants > Roots >... | reverse complement strand
TCAAAATATTGTGCCCCCGAGTGCAGAAAACCCAATAAAAATAAGGTCGAAATTGTAAAAATCTTTCCCATAATGTGGTTTAAGTGTAATAATAGATGCGGGGTAGATCAGACAGCCGGGAAGATTTTCATGGAATACTGTTAGTACTCTTGCGGATAGCGCAGGGCTGACGACAAAAGTAGAAATTGAATTTTGGATTAGGAAGCGTTTACGGCTTTTTATTTTGTATACCCGGTCTTTGTATGACGATAAAAGCATCCCGGAAGATGCTTTTTGAATAGGATATCATGTAGAAAAATTGCAATAAAAACCCGGCCTGGTTGGTGTCCGGCCGGGTTGTTCAAAACTGGTTTACCAGCAATAAAACCTGTGTATTAAATGATTATAAAGTCTTCAGTACATCGTTCATGTTTCTTACGGCTGCGGCGCTTTTGTTGAATTCAGCCTGTTCCGCTTCATTCAGTCCAAAATCAAGGATTTTCTCCCACCCATTTTTGCCAATGGTAACGGGTACACCCAGGCAAATATCCTTTTGGCCATACTCCCCGTCAAGCGATACGCAACAGGTAAACAATTTCTTTTCATCGCGCACAATGCTTTCTACCAGTGCAGCGCCGGCAGCGCCAGGTGCATACCAGGCAGATGTTCCGATCAGTTTGGTAAGTGTAGCGCCGCCCACCATAGTATCGGCCACAATTTGTTTTTGTTTTTCTTCGCTCAGGAATGCAGTCACCGGCACACTGTTCCAGGTAGCCAGGCGAATTAAGGGTATCATAGTGGTATCGCCGTGTCCGCCCACTACTACAGCATTCAGGTCGCCCGGGCTGCAGCCCAGGTGTTGGCTAAGCTGGTATTTAAAACGGGCGCTGTCCAGCGTACCGCCCATGCCGATGATTTTATTTTTTGGCATGCCTGAGGTAGTGAGTGTCAGGTAGGTCATGGTGTCCATGGGGTTGCTGATAACAATTATAATGGTATCGGGAGAGTATTTCAGTATGTTTTCAGTAACGCTTTTTACAATACCGGCGTTGGTGCCAATCAGCTCTTCGCGGGTCATACCTGGTTTGCGGGGCAAGCCCGAGGTGATGACTACTACATCGCTGCCGGCAGTTTTGCTATAATCGTTGGTGCTGCCTGTAATACGGGTATCAAAACCCAGCAGAGCAGCGGTCTGCATCATATCCTGTGCTTTACCTTCTGCAATGCCTTCTTTAATGTCCAGTAAAACCAATTCTGTAGCCAGTTCCTTGCGGGCAATATTATCGGCGCAGGTTGCACCTACGGCACCGGCACCTACAACAGTCACTTTCATGTAAAAGAGTTTATTAGATGAGCAATTATTTGAGGGGCAAAGGTAGGCGGGTAGTATCAATTTTAAAGATTAGGAAAAAGATTTTTTGGCAACGGGCAGCTGGCCCCTGAGCAGCATTTGAGGCGACGCTCCGTTCGTCTGCAGGAATGCTATGGGCGGTACTGAGCAGCCCCCGGTAATTTTTATTTCGGGCTGAAACATATGTGCACCGAACAGGCTTATGCATTTGCGAAGACCTGTTAAACGGATACAATTTGTTACTGGCCTATAGCCATATTGCTCCAGCGGGTATAATAATTTTTTTTATGGTTAGCCTTATACCAGTGAAACCATTCTTCCTGTTGCTGCTGATTCATAAATGGCGGCCATAATGCGGTTGTCTTTTAGTCCTTCCTCTCCGCTGATATGCAATGGCAGGGGTTTGTTGGCTAAAAGGTATTGCGCTATTCCATCCATTTGTGCAGCCTGCTGGTTGATGGTAGTTGAAAAATTAAATTCTCCCTTGCCCGATCTGCCTTTGAATGGCCCGTAACTAATGGCAGGGCTTAGTTCAAAAAAACCATTGTCTGCGGCGGCATAAACACGATCGATATTGCTGGTATAGGAGCTGGTTGAATTGCTAACGGCTCCGGAAGGGAAATTTAATTGCCAGGTAATGGATGCTTCTACTTCATTGAATATGTCTTTGTTGATCACGGGATTAAATTGCGCGGTTACCGAAACCGGCTCCTCGCCCAGTATATACCTGCTTACCTGTATGCAATAGATGCCCAGGTTCATAAGGGGACCGCCACCAGACATGGCTTTGTGCAAACGCCACTCTTTATTATCATCTACCTTGTAGCCCAGCGATGCTTCAATTAAACGCACCGGGCCAAAAACCTTTTCCTGCCCAAGTCTTTTCAGCTCCATATTAAACGGTTCGTAATGCAGCCGGTAGCCAACAGCCAGCTGCACACCTGCATCCTTACAGGCTTTTATCATTTCTTCAGCGTCCTGTACCGAGGTGGCCAAAGGTTTTTCTGAAATCACATGCTTGCCTGCTTTTGCTGCGCGTATAACATATTCTTTGTGCATGGCGTTGGGTAAAACCACGTAAACAAGATCGATGTCTTTATTTTGTATGATGCTGTCGAAATTCTGGTAGTTGTAAATATTTGACGGGGGAATATTGTGTTGTTTTTTCCAGGTTACTGCTTTGGAAGGAGTGCCTGTAACAATGCCGGCCAACCGGCAATACTGTGAAAACGCAAAACCATCGCCCAATATTCCGGCGTACCGGCCCAGGCCACAAAGTGCAATGTTTAATTTTTTCCCGGTATCATTACTGCCGGTTGAATAATGCCGGGTTGTAGCCGGCAACTTTGTTGCGATGGCAGTGGCACCAAGGCCTATACCCATGTTCTGTAAAAAAGAACGACGCGATAAACTTTTCATGATTGTGCAACCGGTGGAATTGACCGGTTATACAGGTAAGTCGCAATCAGGGAAGAATTATTACAGCTTCAGCGCGATTATTTTTTTTGTGGATTAAAGGCTTCCAGCAAGGTGGCTATTTTCTGGTTACCTTCAAAGCTGGTAATGTATAAACCCTTTTCGTTGTACAATGCCAGGTGGGGCAAACTTTTCATGCGATAAAAGGGAGGGAAAAAATATTTTATGTCGCGACCCAGTTTAATGTTACTGTATTTTTCAATGCTGTATTTCTGGTTAAATTCCACCATTTCTTCAAAAGGCTGATAGGTGGCCATTACTATTTGTACATCTTTTAATGAATCCATAGCAGCAATCATATCTTCCGTCTGGTGCTGGCAATGGGTGCACGAAGGACTGAAAAACATGATGATGGTCTTGTGCTTCGGTTTGATATCGGCTTTTGTAACATGTGTACTGCTGTCTGTTTTCAATAAATCAAAAGCTGGTATGCCCGGTGTTTTCATAAAAGGGGCATTCTTGTCCATGCTGTCTGTCTGGGCATGGAGTAAACCAGAAAAAAAACAAATCAGTATAACAGTGAGTAAGCGCATTATCAAATGAATTGGTTAATTATTGTCTCAAAAATAGTTTTCAAACCCGTAAGCGCATAAGATTATTACCCTTTTTAACAAATAAATTTTGGCATATTACGAAATGTCCGTAGATTTACGAAAACTTCGTAGATATGCTTGAAAAATTAACCCAGCAGGAAGAACAGGCTATGCGGGCTGTATGGAAATGCGGTGAGGCAAATGTGAAATCATTTTTAGAAAATATTGAAAGCCCGGTACCACCTTACACTACACTTGCGTCTACCATTAAGAACCTTGAGAAAAAAGGCTATCTCAGCGGCAAGCTGTATGGTAATATGTATCTCTATAAACCTTTGGTAGATGAAGAAGCATACAAAAAACAATCATTAACCAATATGGTGAAGAATCATTTTGACAATTCATACAAAGACCTGGTCACATTTTTTGCCGAAGAGAAAAAGATCAGCTCTAAAGAATTAAAAGAGATTATTGATATGATTGAAGGGAAAAAAAAGAGTTCTTAGCTATTAGCCTATAGCTGTTAGCCATTAGCCGTTAGTTTTTGGCGAGCCTGTTTGCCGGTCTTTTCCTTTTACTTAAAAAAATTATTGTATGCTGCAATACCTATTAAAATTTTCTATCAGCCTGGCAGTATTATATATCTTTTACCGGGCTGTTTTAAGGCCCCTTACTTTTTATCAGTGGAATCGTTTTTACCTGCTTTGTTATTCATTGCTTTCTTTTATTATTCCGTTTATTAACATCACACCCTGGATAAGGCAAACCAGTAAGCCAGGCCTGGTGAATATCATTCCATCAATAAACATGTCTGCTTTTGCTGCCGGTAATTCCAATGAAGATTTGTCTTTATTGCAAAGACTTACTGTACAAAACTGGTTAATGATTGTATTCTGTATTGGCGGTGCCGTAATATTGGTGAAAGTGATGCTGCAATATCAGTCATTGAGGCGCATCAGGCAATCAGCCGTTTTACTGGATGCAAAAGCAGGTGTACAATTGTATGAAACCGATGCCGGCGTAAGCCCGTTTTCATTTGGCAATGCTATTTATTTTAACCGCAGACTGCATACGGAAGACGAACTAAAACGTATTATACAACATGAATTTGTGCATGTAAAACAGAAACATACCATTGATCTGTTGCTGGGAGAATTGCTTTGTGTGGTAAACTGGTTCAATCCTTTTGCCTGGGCAATACGCCACAGCATAAGACAAAACCTTGAGTTTATTGCAGACAACAATGTGGTATCAAATGGCTTTGATAAAAAAGAATACCAGTACCTGTTGCTGAAAGTAGTGGGTATACCTCAATACAGAATTGCCAATAATTTTAATTTTTCCAATCTTAAAAAAAGAATCGCCATGATGAATAAAATGAAAAGCGCGCGGCTGCACCTGACCAAATTCCTTTTTGTATTGCCTTTACTGGCTGTGTTATTACTGGCATTCAGGAATAGTAATGACAGGCACGAATCCCTGGTGCCAGCATCCGGTACAGTATTACAGGGTGCGAAAATGCCGGCAGGAACAGACCCTTTTTTGACGAACGATGCGGATACATTGCCGGCACCTGCGCCGCCACCTGCTATGATTGCAAGACCAATTAAGGTGAATAAGAAAGGATACATTACCAGTATTGCCGATAACCAGGGAGAATGTGTTGTGCTGGTAAAAGACCGGAGTAGTAAAATAATAAAAGCAATGACGCTTACAGAATGGAATAAAAATAAAAAGGCAAATGAAGAACAATATGGCGAAATACTACCTCCGCCACCACCACCTGCGCCGCCGGCTATGGCAACAGGAGAATTGATGGAAGCACCGGCAATAGTAGCTGAACCAGAAACCAGGGAACTGCCCGCGACCCCCGAAGTAAACAAGCTTCCGGAAAATGTGATGGGGATCAGCCACACGGAAACCACCGATAAGAAAGCGGGTACCCATACCAATACAGCTACAGTAACACTAAAAAATGGCGCCAAAGAAACCTATGACTTAAACAATGCTGAGCAGAAAGCACAGTACATTAAAAAATACGGCGAATTGCCAAAGCCGGTACCCCCGGCTGCACCGGTACCACGCGTGGATCCTCCCGGGCTTGCTCCTGTAAAAATAAATGTTAATCAGCAGGCGCCGGCCAATAGCCCGGTGGGTGCTGTAGACATAAGGCCTGTTAACACTGTCAATCCGCCTCTCTATATTGTAAACGGCAAAGAAATGGCCGTGGATTACACACTTGATAAAATAAATGCTGACGAAGTTGAAAGCGTGCAGGTTTGGAAAGACGAAAAAGCGATTGACAAATTCGGCGGGAAAGGAAGAAACGGTGTGGTAGAAATTGTTACTATACAACCATGGTATGTGGTTGATGGAGTGATGAAGCCGGAAAAATATGATATCAGGGAAATTAACCCGGTTAATATCGAAAGCATGAATGTATTGAAGGGCAAAATGGCTATTGATAAGTATGGAGATAAAGGAAAACATGGGGTGGTGGAAATTACCATGAAAAGTAACGCTGGTGAATATTTTCCCAAAGATGTTATGGTTATCATTGACGGGAAAAAAATAGCCGCTGGCAGTAAGATTAATGATTACGTAAAACCGGGAGCTATAGAACGGATGGATGTACTAAAAGATAAATCTGCCACGGCCATATATGGAGACGAAGGGAAAAACGGTGTGATTTTAATAAAAACAAAAAAAGTACCCAACCCTCAAAACCTGTAAACCAGTACACCGGTGTTGCATTTAATACACGGTGCGGCTTCGGCCCACAGCCCATAATAAACAGGTATTGTGTAATGGTTAAGTAAGTCTACCAAATTAATCAGCTAATTGCCTTTACATTGTTTATTTTGCAATGGTTACCAACCATCGCACATGTCTTCAGCATCCCCCGTTCTTAAAAGAGAGATCAGCCTGTTACAGGCCACCAGCATCAATATGATCGACATGGTGGGTATCGGCCCATTTGTAGTAATGCCCCTCGTGATAAGTATGATGGGCAGTCACCTGTTTTTGTGGGCCTGGATATTTGGGGCCGTTATTGCTTTTGCAGACGGTATGATCTGGAGCGAACTGGGCACCCGGTTTCCACTGGCCGGCGGCAGCTATAATTTTTTAAAAGAGGCTTATGGGCCAAAATGGGGGAGACTAATGTCTTTCCTTTTTGTTTGGCAAACCTGTTTGCAGGCCCCGCTGGTAGTGGCTTCGGGGGCAATCGGGTTCTCCCAGTATTTTAGTTACCTGGTGCCGCTTTCCGGCGCAGAAAGAAAAATTGTATCGGGAACCATTGTGTTGCTAATTACGTTTTTGCTGTACCGTAATATTAAAACGATCGGAAAAATGGCCGTTTTTTTATGGACGGGTGTTATCATTACTATTTTATGGATTATTATCAGTGGCTTTACACACAGGCAGGTAAATTATTCCTTTATGCCAAACGGCAATGGACAACCGATGTTTAGCATATCTTTTGCGTTGCTGCTGGGGCAGGCCTCCGTAAAAACAATTTACAGCTACCTGGGTTATTACAATGTTTGTCACCTGGGTGGTGAGATAAGAAACCCCGGTCAAAATATTCCGCGAAGTATATTCATTTCCATTTTTTGTATTGCCGTGCTGTATCTTTTAATGAACATCAGTATTGTAAGTGTACTGCCCTGGCAGGAGGCAATGAAAAGCAATTTTATTGTGAGCACATTTATGGAAAAACTGTATGGCACCGGGGCTGCCAGGATTGCAACGGTACTGGTACTCTGGATTGCCTTTGCCTCGTTGTTTGCAGTAGTACTGGGGTATAGCAGGGTGCCTTATGCCGCCGCTGCGGACGGGCATTTTTTTCCCGCCTTTGCCAAACTGCATCCTGTCAAAGGATTTCCCTATGTATCATTATTGTTTTTGGGGGCCACCGGTTTTATTTTCAGCCTGTTGTTTAAGCTGGCCGACGTCATCAGCGCTATTTTAGCCATGCGCATACTGGTGCAGTTTATTGCGCAGTCGGTAGGTGTTGTGCTGCTGCGTAAAAACCCACCTGCCAATGCATCTTATTTCAAAATGTGGCTATACCCGCTGCCGGTTATTTTGTCTGTATGGATATGGCTGTTTGTGTTTTATTCTACCGGCAGGTTTGCCCTGCTTGGCATGGGGCTAACACTGGTTGGGGTGCTGGTATATTTCGCTACCAAAAATATATGGACCGGAAACCAGGAGGCCGGCTGATAAAGGCTTATGCCCAGGATAAAACCCCCGTCTGGGGCGTTAGGCGATTCCTTTGTATATTTGCTGTTCTGTAAAATTTTCTAGTATGAGCCGTAAAGGGAAAGTATTGGTGGCGATGAGTGGTGGTATAGACAGTACCATTACCGCCCTGATGCTCAATGATGAAGGATATGAAGTAATTGGCATTACCATGAAAACATGGGATTATGCAACCAGCGGCAGCAGTAAAAAAGAGACCGGCTGCTGCAACCTGGATAGTTTTAATGATGCCCGTATGGCCGCCGTACAACATGGATTTCCGCATTTTATCCTGGATATACGCGATGAGTTTGGGGATTTTGTCATTGAAAATTTTGTAGACGAATATATTGCCGGCCGTACGCCCAATCCATGTGTAATGTGCAATACGCATATCAAATGGCGGGCGCTCCTAAAAAGAGCCGATGCCATGGGCTGCGATTTTATTGCCACCGGGCATTATGCCAAAATTCAGCAGCACGAAAACGGCCGTTATTTTGTAAGCAAGGCTTTAGACGACACAAAGGATCAGAGCTATGTATTATGGGGCTTGCAACAGGATTTGCTTAGCCGCACATTGCTGCCCCTGGCGCCTTACCGTAAATCAGAAATCAGGCAGATGGCGCTGGATTATGGTTACCCCGAACTGGCAAAAAAAAGCGAGAGCTATGAAATTTGTTTTGTACCCGATAACGATTACCGGGGATTTTTAAAAAAGAAAGTGCCGGGCCTGGAAGAGAAAGTAGCGGGCGGCAATTTTATAGACAAAACAGGAAAGATACTGGGCCAGCACAAAGGCTACCCATTTTATACCATCGGCCAGCGCAAAGGACTTGATATTGCTTTTGGACACCCGGTATATGTTACCGGTATCAACCCTGGTGATAATACAGTTGTTTTGGGCGAAGAACAGGATTTAAACAGGCCGGAAATGATGGTTACCAAAATTAACTGGGGTAAATATGAAGGTATCACCAACGGTATGGAAGCGGTTACCAAAATACGTTATAAAGATGCGGGCACATTGTCTAACCTGTACAATACTCCCCATGGAATTCAGGTGAAATTTTACGAAAATGCAAAAGGCGTAGCGCCCGGCCAGAGTGCGGTATTTTACGAAGGAGATGATGTTATTGGCGGCGGTATCATTATGCGGAACAACTAAACGTTTTTAGTTAGTTTTTTTAATATTATATGTTCAGGAATAAGCACTTACCGTGCAATAATCTTGCTTTTTGTACGTTTTTCACCGGGAAGTAATCATCTTCCCGGTTTTTTTTAAGCATCGTTAAGTCTTTTTTTCTTGTCCTGCTTTACCGGTGCTGCCTTTAAAACTGACTGGTATTTTATGAAGCAAAAATTTCCTGCGGTCGTACTTATTTTTTTTTGCAGCCTGCTGCTCATACGCTGCAACAGTAAAAATGATATCGTAAGCGATCATATCAGCGATTATACCAACCTGGGCATTGGCAAATATGTCATTTACAAACTGGATTCTACTGTAACACTTCCTTTTGGAACAGGTTTTACGGTTAACTCTTACACCGTAAAAGACAGCATTGAAGCAATGGTTACCGATAACCTTAACCGGCCGGGTTACCGTATTGTACGATATGTGTTTGACTCTACCACCAATACCTGGAACAACAGTAATACTTTCATGGCCATCCAAACCGGCAGTACTTTTGAATACATTGAAAACAATATGCGGCAGTTAAGGCTGGTAAGTCCTATTGTTAATAATTTCAGCTGGAAAGGCAATTCATATATTGGTTCCTCGCCTTTTAACTTTACATCAGACGATGACAACTATCTTAGCTGGGTATTTGCGTACAGAAACGTTGGATCACCTTTTAGAGTGGGCAATCTTAATTTTGATACTACCATTACGGTAGTGCAATTTGATTCAACCACCAATAAACCGTTTTATGTAAACAGTCTCAGCAGCTATAGCCGGTCTTATGAAGTGTATGCAAAGGGAGTAGGGAAAATTTTCCAGGATTTGTTTTCGTGGGAATACCAGACAAGCTATATAACACGCAACTGTTTAATGATACATTGCCTGAATAATAAATGCGATACTACAAAGGTTAAATGCGACAGCGATGGTACCACAGATGCCGCCAATAAAAATTGCGATTCAATAGCACGGGCACAGCTCGACGCAGGCGTACGAATAGTCTGTGACACGGTTCCGGGAAATTATTATTACAACGGTTATGGTGTCAAGCTTTCTATAATCAATCATAATTAATTTTTATTGTTTAGCGAAAAGGAGAAGGGCATGAACAAATATTACCAGGTACTTTGTTTATTCGGTTTGGTATTGTCTTTTTCTGCCCGGTCGCAGTACAGCCGTTATATTATTCTTTTAAAAAATAAAAACGGCAGTCCGTATTCTATCAGCAATCCCTCCGCTTATTTATCTTCCAGGGCCATAGCAAGAAGAAACAGGTATAAAATTGCCATTGACTCTACTGATCTGCCTGTAAATCCGGCCTATTTAGACAGTATAAGGGCTGTGCCCAATGTGGTTGTACTAAACGTTTCCAAATGGCTGAACCAGGTATGTATTAAAACGACTGATCCTACTACTGCCCTGGCCACTATTAATGCATTTTCTTTTGTACGAAGTTCGAACCCGATAGCGGTTAGATTGATGCAATCACCTTCAACCGAAACGTCTGCAAAATTTGAAGAATTCAGCCAGCAACCTGTTCCCTTGCGGGTTAATGATATTATGTCGCCGTTTGGTATAACCGGCACACAGGATTTCTATAATTACGGAAGCAATTTCGGGCAGGTGCATATTCACGAGGGGGAATACCTGCACGATCTTGGTTTTCATGGCGAGGGTATGACCATTGCCATGCTGGATGCAGGGTTTAATAACTATTTATTTAATCCGGCATTTGACAGTTTACGTCTTAATAACCAGGTGTTGGGTACCTATGACTATGTTGCGTCGGAACAAAGTGTAAACGAAGATAATGGACATGGAGCCTATTGCCTGTCTATTATGGCAGCCAATGAGCCCGGCAAAATAGTAGGTACAGCACCCAAAGCAAAATACTGGTTGCTCAGAACAGAAGATGTAGCTACAGAATACCCGGTAGAGGAACAGAACTGGGTGGCTGCGGCAGAATTTGCCGACAGTGCGGGTGTTGACCTTATCACTACTTCTCTTGGCTACAGCAGTTTCGATGATCATTCATTTGATCACAGTTATGCGCAGAGAGATGGTAAGACTGCCATTAGCAGTATTGGCGCCAGCCTGGCGGTAAAGAAGGGTATACTGGTAACAGCCAGCGCCGGCAATTCGGGAACCAGTACAACCGATGCAAAGTATGTGGGCGTGCCGGCAGATGCCGACAGTGTTTTCACCATAGGCTCAACAGATGTAAATGGAAATATCTCTTCTTTCAGTAGCTGGGGACCCAATGGCGCGGGTTCATTAAAACCCAATGTAGTATCTGTTGGCGGACCGGCAGTTGCTGCCAATCTTACTACAGGGAACCCCATCACCGGCAATGGCACGTCTTTTTCAAATCCAAATTTATGCGGGCTGATTGCCTGTTTGTGGCAGGCATTTCCCGCATTCAGCAACAGGGAAATTATGGATGCCGTGCAACGGAGTTCCAGTAAATATGCAAATCCCGA
>Ga0268264_10004975_pt1 | contig 11259 bp, 7 predicted proteins | sample KBSSwiS32_FD_190357 | JGI IMG/M metagenome (GOLD analysis project Ga0268264, IMG submission 190357) | Switchgrass rhizosphere microbial communities from Kellogg Biological Station, Michigan, USA - KBS Switchgrass S3-2 (SPAdes) (version 2) | ecosystem: Host-associated > Plants > Roots >... | reverse complement strand
CACGCGCATGAACTCAGCCCCGCCACCCGAAACAATGAAGGTCGCAAAACCTCGCGAGCGAAGAAACGCGAGCACCTCCAGCATCGGCTGGTAGATCATCTGCGTGAATGGACGTTTGAGTTTCGGATGCCGCGCGCTCGCCAGCCACTCGCGCACGGTCCTGACAAACTCATCCGTAGTCATTCCCGAATGAGTGGCCATACCAAGCTCGGCCAAGCCCTTGATGCCGGTTGCCATTGCCGTCTTAATATCGCCGGCGATTATCGACTTGAAGGGCTCTGTTCGACGCCACTCAGGATGTTGCGGCGCCAGAGCCTTCACTCGATCGTTGACGAAGAAAGCCTGAACGGGAACCGGCATCTCGCTCCAGAGTGTGCCGTCGTTATCAAACACTGCGATCCGTTCGTTGATTGGAACGTAATCGCTGCTGCCCGCAGTCGAGACGCGCGTCGCGAAATTGATGATGGAAAATTTAGCGCTGCCCTCGTTCCACGAAGGCAACGGATCTGAGCCTGACATGATTTTTACCTCTTCACGCTTTGGCTGTTCGCGAAGAAAATTCACCCAACTTGTTCGCAAAGACCTGCACTTCGCCAGGTGCGCGGCTGTTACTCGCCGCCAGAACCTGCAAGGCTGTTACGCCTTTGCCGTAAGTGTCTTCCATGTCGCTCTTCTCAGCGGAAACTACAGATCCTTTTAACGAGATACCGGCAAACAGACCTTTGCTACGCGAATAGGAAAGTATCTCGGCGCTCATCGACGCGTCCGTGGATGCCGCAGCTTCACGACCTACCGGCCCGGCAGCAACAGAAGCGTCCGCGCCCAGCTCAACCTTGCTGCTGACAAGCTTCTTCAACCCGTTAGTGTTCATGAACAAAAGCACCAGCTCGGTCGATGAACCACCGACCTGTAGACCAACACTGCCGCCTTTGATTTCGAGAAAAGCCGGTGCTGACCAGCCTGAAGGCGTGCGACAACTCGCAACTCCACGTCCCGCTTTGCCGCCGACTATGAAGCCAGCTTTGACCACGCCCGGAAACACCGCAACGCACTCAGCTTTGTTCAGCAGATCCGTCGGGATGCCTTTATCCGGCGTCCCCATGATTTCACCAAACACCTTCGCTGCTTTCTCCGCCTGGTTCGCACCTTCCTTCAAATCGCTGCCGCGTGGCAAAGGTGGTTCCGCGGCCACGGTCGTCGCTGTTGGTGTGGCTGGTTTAGTTTTTGGTTTTGGTTTTGTTTGACCATCTGCCACAGCAAGGATTGCTATGGCCATCACCACTAGAAAAAATATCCGACTCATACTTCCTCCCTTCCTTGGTCTCGATCTTTATCCACAGATTACGCAGATTGTTTATGACATCTGTGCAATCTGTTGATGAACTTAAAAATCGAACTTAGCGCCCACGTTTATGCCGCTCATCGCGGTCTTGAAAATGAATCCCTCGTTGACGTAATCGACACGCAGATACCGGTAACCTCCAATCAGTGCGACTCGCGGCTTCAGTTGATACCCGATACCTCCGAATGCCTGTCCGGTGAAATCAGAGTTGATGCCAAAGCCGCCCATGTCGAACCTGCCGGTAAAAAAACGCGCGGCGAAAGACTCGCTACTCCTCTGGCGCCGACTATCGGGTCAACCCAGTTCTTGCTTCCTTCGACATCCACGAGCGGCAAGATGCGTGGTTGAAAAGTGAGATGAGTCTTCACGTGCCAAAAGCGTGCGCCTCCCAACAGATCAATGTGACCTCGTTCCACCTTCAAGACGCGATAAGCAACCACTGGAGCAATTATTGTCTCCTTCACTTCTACGTCGATGTCTGAAAAGAAAGGACTCGGCGTGACCTTCTTTCCGGAGAGCGACATGTACATCGCATCGGCGACAAAGGACCAGTTGCCTTTGCGAGCTTCGAAGGCGCCCATCGCAGCGAAGTCGAGATTTTTGAAAATGTCTGAGAAGCTGGCGTCAACCTGCGCGGTTTGTCCGAGTACTCCGACCCGGCCATCGAGTGCGGCAAAAAAGGCATATGGCGCCACTGAAAACTCCCACTTGGAACCCGAACCGCCCTGCGGCTTTGTCGCTTCTTTCGCAGTGGTTGAGGTGGCTATTGTTTCTGACTCAGCGGTCTTCTTGTCCTTTGTAGATGAAGACTTAGCGGGCTCCTTCGACTTCTTCGACGGATCGTCTAGCCGGCCCTCGACCCGAGCCGAAATCACAAACAGCAAGGCCACACAACTGACGGCAGACACGATTTTCCATTTTGTCATTTCGAGTCCTTCTCCTGAGAATTTGACAGGATTGCAAGATCAACCATAACAACTCTATGCATCCCGGAACCCTGTCTAAATTACCAGTGCCTCAAATTGGGTCGGGTCGGTACCACCTAACTGTAGGGGGGGCCCTCCGTGGCCACCCGTCTCACCACCAATGATGTCAAACAACGGGTGGCCACGGAGGGCCACCCCTACAGTTAGGTCGTGTCGAATACCACTTGGTCGTAGTACCAGAGTTTTTGAAAGAAACTTTGCGCGTCGAACGTGTTGTCTCCGGCGACGAGCTCCGCGATGCTGCGGCGCCCGTCGATTCGCTCGAAGATGCTTTTCTCTTTTGCGTTCAGCATGAGAATCAGATCGTGAAATTGATGGCTCCGGTTCAGGAGGACACCGGCTGCGCCGGGAGGAAGTCGTTCCTCGACGCAGATGGTTGTCGGAAGACGAAGCGGGATCGAGCTGTCATCGAAGGAAAACTTATTCACGTCGCTGCGGTAAGCAATGAGGCTGTGACACGTCATCGCACCGCGCCAAAGCTCCATCGCCGCGTATTGCTCCTGCGCAGGCAATTGGGCCAACCGCTGCGCATGTGGTGTCGTCGAGATCGATCCGCATTGTGGTAAGTACGGGGCCTGCCAGTACCAACGACCAAACTCGAGTCCATTCCGATCGATGAAGTCGAAGAGTTGTGGAACGGAATAGGATCGATCGCGAGGATTCAAGAGCGCATCAGCCAGCGCATCCGCGTTCAGCGCATCGCGTGAGCCACTTAGCAAAGTCACTAGCGGATGTTGTGGCGGCAGCGCTTCCACCACAGTAGCAAGATCATTGATCTCACGCGCTGAAGTCCCGATTCCCAACTTCCTGCAATACTCCTGAAGCAGATAAATGCCTGCCCGTCCGTATGGCGCATACACCATCAAATAGATCGCGCCATCGGGCTTCAACACAGAACGTAAAGCACGCAGCCCCGCGTCGGGATCTTCAAGATGGTGCAGCACACCCGTGCATACAACGAGATCAAAACGACGGTCTAACTCGCCAACGCCTTCGACAGCCATCTGCTGCAATTCGAGATTCGCCAGCTTGTACTTTCTTTTCAGTCTTTCCGTGTGATCGAGACTCGTCGTGCTGACGTCGACGCCAACTACACGAGCGCCCGGACGACACAGCGCATACTTCGCCGCCTGCCACGTCCCACAGCCCGCAATCAGTATGTCGAGATCGGCGCGATACTTCCGATTGGGCCAGAACAAGTGATACTCAGCGCGCTGCCGGTTCTCGTCCTGCCACTCATCGCGCGCACGATCAAGATTTTCAACTGGCGGCGGATACGGATGCTCGGTGTAAAACTCACACACCGGATCGGAGGCAGCCATCTCGTGAATGACTGCCCCCGGGGGGACGCCGCTCATGATCGAGCTAACCACCGGCCGCTCCCTTGGCCAGCGCCTTCTGATTTTCCGACGCTTTCTCCAGCGCCTGGTCGATGCTGAAGCTCGCCGGCTTTTGTCGTGGCGGAAATTCTTTGAACGTCGCGAGAAATTCCGCAACTATTGCCTGAGCTGGGACAAGCAGAAACGCCCGATCGGCTTTCCACTTCGCATAGAAAATATCCGCGTCCTCGGTGGCCCGTTCAAACGGGTCAGACCGCAGGTTGTAGAGATCCGGGACCCGTTTTGCCACGAGAGGCTCTTCCCACACCTTGAATCCCTTGGCGCGCTGCTCCATGAAAGTACACTTCCAGTTACCAACGCGTAGCGCCATCAGGTCGCCATCATCGCTCCAGTAGAGGAAGCCCTTGCGCGGATTCTCCTTGACCTCACCCTTAATGAAAGGAAGCAGGTTGAAGCCGTCGATATGTACCTTGAATTTCTTTTTCCCCAACTGGACGCCCTTCTTGAGTTTCTCGACGATATTCGGATCGCCCCCCACCGCCGCGAGTGTCGGTAGCATGTCGGTGTGCGAAAAGACCTCATTTGAGACTGTTCCCGGCTCGATCACACCGGGCCAGCGGATCGCGCAGGGCACGCGCCAGCCACCTTCAAAATTGGTGTCCTTTTCACCGCGGAACGGCGTGGTGCCGCCGTCGGGCCAGCTCATCACCTCGGCGCCGTTGTCGGTCGAATACATGACGATGGTGTTGTCGGCAATGCCAAGATCGTCGAGCTTCTTGAGAAGCTGACCGACATGACCATCGTGCTCAACCATGCCGTCGGGATAAACACCTAAACCCGTCACGCCCTCCGACTCTTTCTTCAAGTGTGTGAAGATGTGCATCCTCGTCGAGTTGAACCAACAGAAGAACGGCTTGTCTTCTTTTGCATTTCGATCGATAAAATCGAGTGCGCCCGCAAGGAATTCCTCATCGACTGTTTTCATTCGCTCGATAGTGAGTGGTCCGGTGTTCTCGATCTTTTGAGTACCGTCGGGGTTGGCCCAGCTCTTGAGCACGCCGCGTGGTCCAAATTTCTTTTGGAATTCCGGATCCTTCGGATAGTCGGGGTTTTCCGGTTCCTGTTCCGCATTCAAGTGATAGAGGTTCCCGAAAAACTCATCAAAACCATGAGCGGTCGGAAGAAACTCATCACGGTCGCCGAGATGGTTCTTGCCAAACTGTCCGCAGGTGTAGCCGAGTGGTTTGAGAACATCGGCGATGGTTGGATCTTCAGGACGGAGACCAAGATCCGCTCCGGGTAAACCGACTTTGGTAAGGCCAGTTCTGATTGGCGACTGGCCGGTGATAAAAGCGGCGCGGCCGGCAGTGCAGCTCTGCTGTCCATACCAGTCGGTAAACAGGCATCCTTCTTTCGCAACCCGATCGATGTTTGGGGTGCGATATCCCATCACGCCAAGGTTATAGGCGCTGACGTTGAACCAACCGATGTCGTCACCCCAGATGATCAGGATGTTTGGTTTCTTGGTTGCATTGTTGTTTTTGGGCATTGTTACTCCTTTGGGTAAATAATTAATTCGGGATCACTGTCTCTCCACTGCAGGCGGTGTCCACGACCCGTCAAGCACTGCCTTGCTGGGCCAGTACGTGCGAAGGTACAACGAGAAATCCGCACCCTTCGGCGATGGCAACCAGTTGGTCCGTTCGACCGGCGCGTCCGATTGCACGTAAATCGTCACTGAGCCATCAGCGTTCAACTTCAAGTCCTTGTTCTTCGTGCCGAGGGAATACCGATTGATCTCGTTTGGAGAGAAGAAGTGCTGTTCGTCATAGAGTGTGAGCGACCAGAAACCTTTTACCGGTGGCTCGTTCTGAGCGAGGGTCAGGGTGTAACGGTTGTTTCCATTGAGTCTTTCCCCTGACGAATCAAGATCCTGGTAGAAGTACTTCGCCTCGTTGGGCTTGTTGACGAAAATATTTGATCTGGCTACAGCCGTGCGGGTGAAGTAGTCGGTGGCGAAGGCGGCGCCGTTCAGAACAGTCGTCCAATTGAACGGCAACGGAATGCCGTAATTGCGAAACTGAAGCAGCGGCTCGATCAACTCGTCTTGTGCTCGAGTTGCTTCGTCGATGATGGCTGCTTTCAGTTTCGGATCTTGTTCCGCCGCAGCCACTAAAGCCAAAGCCTCCTCGTAACGAACCTCTTCACCGGGAAGTGGCGGCGCGTCTTTAAATAGAAGCGGCAGATCATCGAAGAATGTTTTCGGATGTACTTTAGGCGCCTCGCCTCCGTCGGGAGTAGGCGGCGGAGCCGGAAAATCAGGCACCCCCGCCCAATCGCGAACCTTTATGTTCCCGTCGAATTCTGAGAGGGGATATACATCGACCTGAGCGATCAACGGCTGAATCGCTCTGCGATCTTCGTCCGTGTCGTCCATGAAGAGGCGAGGACAAATGAAACCGGTATTAGTCTTTGACCGGAACACCTCGTTGATGCCCTTCGGTTCCTTGCCATTCCAGTCTGGCCCGGCGAGCAAGTAGAATCCCGGTCTTGACCCGTACATGCTGCCGAGGTTCGCAAAACTGTCTGTGTGCAAATCAACAATCTGGTAAACAAAGAAACGATTGCCCAGATCCGGAACCTGGACCACAACCGGCTCTAGATCCAGAGCCAATGGACCAGCGCCGTAAACTACATCCTGATTCGGGCAACAAACCTCACGCTGCGACGGCTTGATGTAGTCCTGGAGCATCGTGATGCGGTTCGGCGGCGCGGCGGGAAGAACTCCGCCAAGCTTGCCCGGCTCTTTGAGCTTCGCAAATCCGCGGCGCCGGTTGTAAACGTTTGACAACGCCCACGCCCAAAAGTAGGTGTCGCGGGCAACCAGGCGGGCGTATTGTTCGGTGAATCGAGTCCCGGGTGTTGGTCCAACCGCGGATGTCCCGATATTGCGTGCAACCTTTGACGGTGTAGCCACTGTTAACTCCTTCCTTTAATCGCGCGCCATTGATGCAGCCATCGCTTTTTCGACATTGACGTAAACATCTTTCGCCACGTCGAAAATGACTTTGATCACGCGGCCACCGGTGAATTCAAATTTCGGTTTGTATTCGCTGCTGACTGAATCGCCGCTGTCAGTTCCGATACTCAGTCCTTCGCCGCAAAGGGCGTAGTGTCCGCTCTGTGTTCGGAATGGCCCTTCGGCGACTACCTTGTCGTCGACGTAGAGCTTCATCTGTCCGAGCGTTTCCAGTTGTTTGGAAATTGATTGTTTGTTGAACTCGACGCCGACAATGTGTTTACCGTCAGTGGGAGCATCGGTGGCCAGACGCTGTTCGGGCGGGATACCGAGGAAGTTGTAGACGAAGATCAGCTTGCCATCTTTAACGAAGAGTGAATAACCGCCGAAGCGCGAACCCTGCGCAAAGATGACGCCGCGACTGTCGCCCGTGAACTCAACCTCGGCGAGCGCTTTGAATGATGATCCAAGCGTGCGAGGCGCCGTTGCCTCGGGAACTTCGGTTGTACCCGGATAGAAGAAATAGCGTCCGCTTGCTGGTGGCGCCGCGTGGAACTCGAGCTCATGGACCAGGTCAACGCTTATATCAATGAGCGGCAGCACATTGTTCTTCTTAGCCTCGACCATCCAGAGCGCCTGTAGCTCCTTCACTTTCTCAGGATGTTTCGCTGCCAGATCGTGAGCCTCGGAGCGGTCTTCTTCGACATTGAAGAGCTGCCACACATCCTTGTCGAAATTGCCCTGGTCTGAAGGTATCGGTGCGTGTAAGGTCGCGGCCTTCCAGCCCTTGTGCCAGATGCCGCGCGTGCCGACCATCTCGTAATACTGAGTTTCTTTTTTCGTTGGCGCACTCGCGTCATTAAAGCTGTAACGCATCGACACGCCCGCGAGCGGCGCCTGCTTAATTCCATCGATCACTTCCGGCATCTCGATACCGCAGCATTCGAGTATCGTCGGCATGATGTCTGTGCAGTGGTGATACTGGTGCCGCATTTCTCCCTTCGCCTTGATCCCCTTGGGCCAATGGATAACCAGCGGATCGCAGGTTCCACCTGCAAACGAGGAGTAACGTTTGAACATCTTGTAAGGCGTGGAAAACGCGACTGCCCAGCCGGTGGGATAATGGTTGTAGGTATCCGGACTCCCAAGCTTGTCGATCATCGCGAGGTTGCTCTCGATGTCGTCGGGGTATCCGTTAAAAAAACGATTCTCGTTGACCGATCCGCTCGGGCTGCCCTCGCCCGATGCGCCATTGTCGGCGCAATAAAAGATCACGGTATTGTTGAGTTGATCCGACTCTTCGAGATAATCGATCACTCGACCGATCTGAACGTCGGTATACTCGGAAAATCCGGCATACACCTCGGCCATACGCGCGAAGAGTTTCTTTTCGTTATCAGACAGGCTGTCCCATGGACGAACGCTGTCGGCTTCGGGAAGGATGCCATCCGGCAGCGGATTGATCGGCGTCAGCTCAGTGTCTTTTGGCAGGATGCCGCGCTCGATCATTCGCGCCAGCACCCATTCGCGATAGGCCTCGTAACCGTCGTCAAACTTGCCTTTGTACTTGTCGATGTATTCCTGCGGAGCGTGATGAGGCGCGTGGTTGGCGCCCGGGCAGTACCACATGTACCAGGGCTTGTCGGGTTCTGACTGTTTGGAATCACGAATGAAGGTGATCGCTTTGTCAGCCAGGTCTTTCGAGAGGTGATAGCCATCCTCGGGTTGATACGGCTGATCGATAAAATGATTGTCTTCGATCAGCGTTGGATACCATTGGTTAGTCTCGCCGCCGATGAAGCCGTAAAAGCGATCGTAGCCAAGCCCGAGTGGCCACTTTTTCTTCGTCGCGCCGATGCTGAAAGCGTCAACCGGAACATTGTGGTTCTTGCCGATCCAGAGTGTGGTCCAACCGGCGTCGCGCAGCACCTGCGCTACGCTGCCGTTCTCTGGAGGGATGTGGCCGCAATAACCCGGAAAGCCGACGGCCATTTCGGAGATCGAGCCGAAGCCATTGGCGTGATGATTACGTCCGGTGAGAAAAGTTGAGCGCGTCGGCGAACAGACTGCAGTCGTGTGCCACTGCGTGTAAGTCAGACCATTCGCCGCGAGACGGTCCATCGTCGGCATACTGATCCGCCCGCCGTACGGCGACCACGCAGCACAACCGGTGTCGTCGTAGAGAATGACCAGGACGTTCGGCGCGTCCTTTGGCGCCTTTTGATAAAGAAATGCATCCCAGTCAGGTTTCGAATCGCGAATGTCGAGTTTTATTGTGCCGTTGAATTGATTGGTCATGTTCTCCCCTAAAATCAGAAACGTGCCTTGGACACAACTGTAGGGGTGGCCCTCCGTGGCCACCCGCTCTCACCACCGATGCGATGTCAAACAACGGGTGGCCACGGAGGGCCACCCCTACAGTTGGAACCTTAAAAAATGAGTTCCAACCTTCCACCCGGAACCACTGCGCGATCGAAGCCGCGCCGGACGCCGCGAATGATTTGGAGATCGCCGGTAAATCTCAGCCATGGCGTCAGGTGCAGGTTGTAGAACATCTCAACCTGTTGTTCCGGTTGTAGCGGGCTCCTTCCGATCGTGATCAGATCGATGTTGTCTTCCAGAACGCGGCTGAGACCGGTGTAGGTGTATGCGATTCCGAACTCGTCTGTGTTGCGGCTCGCGATGAGACCATTGCCACCGACGCCTACGCTGAAAAACCTCGTGATCGGGCTTGTGTCTCTGTTTGCAAACGCCAGTTGTGAGAAAAGTCCCCAGCCGTCTCTTCTGCCTCTCTCGACGAGGTACTGCCGAAAGATATAACTCGCCGACCATGAGCCACGCTTCGGCTCGACGGGATTGCGTGGTGGTCCAGGGATGATCACCTGCTTGATCGAATCGAAGGGCGTGAACTTTTTCGACGTGATCGCAAAACTAAAAGAGTGTTTCGCTGATTTGCCGAAGTAGTGCGCCGGGAAGTTGATCCCCGGTGAGACAGTGACGCCATCAGCGAATAGATCGTCGAGGCCCGGATCAGTTGAGTGATCGTTGGGATCGAGCACCGCGAGAGTGATGAAGGGCTCGCCACCTTTGACATAGGCAAAGCTCAAACCGTTGGTGATAAACGGCACCTCGCGCAGCACAGTCAGCGGTCCTATCTGGGCCATATTGAAGAACCGCTCTTCGCCGGAGCCGGCGAAGAAGTCTTCGTCAATGAGGTCCAGCATGTTGTAACGTCCAAATGAGATCGCGTACAGGTCGCCCTTCTTCAGATCCTTTGGAATCAGGCGAGTGAAATTCAGAGCGGTAACGGCGACGACGGAGCCGTTTACGCCAGGACCTAACACTGCGGTGTTGACAGGATTGATAGCGCCGGTTCCGCCCAGCGATGGTCCACCAAAGCGCACTTCGGCTTTCATCTCGGACGACCAGTATTTCCAACCGGCGACTTTGCCGAGATCAAACTTCCAGATCGTCTCAAACTTGCCGTTGTATTCGCTGTCTTCGCGCACTCCGCCTGAAGTCGTGGCCTGGTAAAAGTGCACGGTCTTGAACTCGAGCTCGACGCCTTTTTCTTTCCAGCGAGAGCGCGCGCCACCCCAGTCGCCCGTCATCGTTTCCTGATGCCAGAAGTCAGTCGGCGCCGGCTCGGGTTTCGTCTCAGGAGCACTCGCGGTGTTTGCGGCAGTTGCGGTTGCGTTTGGAGATGGCGTTTGCGTCTGCGCGTGAACAACCAGCGGCGTCAGAAAAAGCGCTGCGATGAAAATTAGTCTCACCAATACACACATCTGAAACTTCCTTGTTACTTCGGGAACAACGGAGTCACGATGATGCGCAAGCCGCATCCTTCCGGACCGCCACTCGAGCTCGTGGCCCAGCAGCGCAGCGCGCCACCCAGACTCACCGGCTGGCGGCCAAACCGCACCAGCTTCGAGATACTGAAATGAACGGGTATGTTCCAATGGTTCGCGGTCCAGTCGTAGGTCGTTTCAGTATTCAAGCTATAGGTCCACGCGTCTCTGGTGTTGTAGGAAAGAAACGGTTGAATGAATGTCGAGTTGACACTTGCGCGCGTGTCGTCACCGGCAACTGACCACACGTGATTCGCCAGGGCGCCGTAAGTCCAGGCTTCTTTCTGCTTGAGCACGATGACGGTTGGGCCGAGAGCGAACTTCTCGGTTCCGAGCAGATCATTGGTCGCGGTGGGAATGAGAAGCTGTGGGCCAACACCCCAGACAAACCGCTTGCTATCGATCGGAGAAAAGAACAGCGACTGGCTGATGTCTCCCAAACCGCTTTGATCGCTCAGTCCGGCGACGTTGTGCTGGTGAATGATGGGCGCGATCGTGCGCGAGATCATGTTCCACTTCGGGGTCAGCGAAATGGGAACTACCGGCTGGATATTTAGTGTGTAACGCCAACCGGAGCCTGCTCCCATTCCGAAATCAAAATTTGACTGCAGCGGGAAACTGATCAGCGACGAGACTGGATTCGAGAGTTGCTTCGCTAATTCGTGCGCGTCTCCGGATGGTTGCCCCTGGCCCGCTGTTATTCTTGTGAGCGTTAGCAACAGAC
>Ga0268264_10004973_pt1 | contig 11260 bp, 10 predicted proteins | sample KBSSwiS32_FD_190357 | JGI IMG/M metagenome (GOLD analysis project Ga0268264, IMG submission 190357) | Switchgrass rhizosphere microbial communities from Kellogg Biological Station, Michigan, USA - KBS Switchgrass S3-2 (SPAdes) (version 2) | ecosystem: Host-associated > Plants > Roots >... | reverse complement strand
TCCTGCGTCGGATCCTGCGTCGAGCTCGGTGGCGAAGTCCGCGTCGAGTCGGCCATGCGCTTCTCCTGTCAGCGTCGATTGCAAAGCGCAGCAATCGACGCGCCCGCTCGGGGTCGCGCGCTTCACGCGGGCACGTGGAACACCTGGCGCAGGTAGGCGAGAAACGTCTCGTCGTCGCAGAGGAGCTTGCCCGGGCTGTCCGAGAGCTTGGCGACCGGCTGGCCGTTCGCGCTCGTCAGCTTCATGACGATGTGCAGCGTGCGCAGGCCCATGTCGTTGGTGAGGTTGGTGCCGATGCCGAAGCCGCACGGCGCCCGGTCGGCGAAGTGGCGATAGAGCGCGAACGACTTCTCGAAGTCGAGCCCGTCGGAGAAGACGAGACGCTTGGTGCGCGCGTCGACGCGCAGCTTCTCGTAGTGCGCGAGCGCCTTCTCGCCCCAGACGAACGGATCGCCCGAGTCGTGGCGCAGGCCGTCGAAGAGCTTGGCGAAGTAGAGGTCGAAGTCGGCGAGGAAGGCGTCCATGCCGACTACATCGGTGAGCGCGGTGCCGAGGTCGCCGCGGTACTCCTGCACCCAGGCCTCGAGCGCGGCGCGCTGGAAGTCGCGCAGGCGCACGCCGAGCGTCTGGAACGTCTGCAGGTACTCGTGCGCCATCGTGCCGATCGGCACGATGCCGAGGTCGCGCGCGAAGAGCACGTCGGAGGCGCCCTTGAAGTACTCGGGCACTTCGCGCTTGAGCGTCACCAGCACTTCGCGGTGCCATTCGTGCGAGAAGCGCCGGCGCACGCCGAAGTCGAAGAACTCGAACGGCGTCGCGCGCCTGGGCTCCTCGGCGAACGCGCGCAGCAGCGCGATCTTGGCGGCGAGTCGCCGTCTTCCCTCGGCGAGCGCGACGGCGGCGTCGAAGCGGCGGAAGTAGAGCTCGTTGACGATCGCGAGGACGAAGATCTCGAACGCCATGACGTGGACCTGCGGCCCCTTGGCGACGATCTCGAGCGCCCTGCCGTCGGCGCCGGCGCGGGCGGTGATGAAGTCGCGCTGGAAGTGGAAGATGCGCAGGAAGTCGACGAAGTCGGAGCGGATGAAGCGCCAGCTGCGCAGGTACGCGAGCTCGTCGGGACGGAAGTTGAGCGCGCACAGTGCGTCGAGCTCGCGCTCGACCTCGGGGACCAGCTCGGCGAGCGGAAACGCCGGCTCGTTGCGGCACAGGAACGTGTATTCGGCCTGCGTCTCCGGGTGCCGATGCAGCATCGCCTGCCACATCGTGAACTTGTAGAGGTCGGTGTCGAGCAGGCTGGTGATGACCGGTCGCATCGTGCGTTCGTCCCTGGCCGTCGACGATAGCAACGTCGTGCTCGTCAGCCGAGCAGCAGCTCGACGCGGCCGCCGACGACGCGCGCCGGCCAGGTCGCGAGCGCGACCTCCGCGGGCGCTGCCGTCGCCTCGCCGGTGCGGACGTCGAAGCGGCCCTGGTGGTGCGGGCATTCGATCTCGTGGCCCTCGAGGAAGCCGTCGCAGAGCAGCGCGTCGCCGTGCGTGCAGCGGTTCGCGGTCGCGTACACCGCGCCGTCGACGAGGTAGATCGCGATCTCGCGGCCGCCGGCGACGACCGCGATGGCGTCGCTCGCCGCGAAGTCGTCGAGCGTCGCGACCGCCTGCCAGGCTGCGCTCATAGCGGATAGATGATCGAGTTCGGGATCATCTCGCTGTCGTAGACGAGGGTGCGGCTCGCGAACTTCCAGCCCGCCGGCGTCTCGACGACGACGTCGATCGTGCGGCCGACGTTGAAGACGCTCGTCAGCTCGTTGAGCTTGGTGCGAAAGACGGCGTAGTTCGCCTCGCTCTCGATCCTGCCCGGCGAGCTCGCGCGCACGAGCGGCAGGCCGGTGACGTGGCGCTGGTAGTACGGGTCGTGGAAGAGCGTTTCGCGGATGCCGTAGACGCGGTCCTTCAGCATCGCCTTGCTCTCGAACGACAGCGTCGCGAGCGGCAGGCCGCGCTCGTGGTTCTCGCGCGGCACCAGCCGGTACGTGCAGTCGTCGACGAAGAATTCCGGCCACAGGTCCCAGTCGCCCGAGTCGACCGCGGCGGCGTAGTCGGCATACAGCCGCACCAGCGCCTGGAACGTCGCGGTGTCGAGCGCGTGCGTCACGAACCCTCCGCGGCATTCGCGTCGGGAGCGGCGCGGCGGCTCATGCCTCCATGACCTCGCGCCAGTAGCGGTACATGCCCCGGATCAGCGTCTCGGTGACCATGTGGTCGGTGTCGCCGACGTCGGTCCCGCCGAGCTCGGCGAGCGTGCGGTGGAAGGGCTTCTGCTCGAAGCCCTGCTGCGACAGCTCGATCACCTCGCCGTCGTCGGCGGAGACGAAGCCGGCCGGGCCGAACAGGTTCGCCTGGCGAAGCCTTCGACGCGTCATCTCCTCGCTGTCGTCGGCGAAGCCGAAGTGCGTCCAGACGAAGTCGAACGCGCCGTGGCCGTCGGGCTGGATGTGCCGCGTCGACACCGAGTTCACCTGCTGCTGCAGGATCACGCTCGGGAAGAGCGTCGTCATCACCGCGGTCGGGCCGCCCCACCACGGTTCGGCGACGATGTCGAGGAAGCGCGGGTCCTCGAGCTGCATGTCCTGCTTGAAGCTCGAGACGTTCGTCACCTGCTTGGCGTCGCCGGCGGCGCCCGACCCGCGCGTCGAGATCATCGCGGCGTGGCGGAACTTCTCGTCCATGACGAGCCGCGAGCGGTTGTCGGCGCGCCAGAGCCCGAACGTCACGAACCACGTGTGCAGAAGGCCCGGGTGGTACGGGTCCTTGATGTTTTCCTGCATCAGCTTCCAGTTGCCGGGGATGCGCTGCCGGTTGTAGCCGAGCAGCTTCAGCGCGCGGCCGTCGAACAAGCGGTCGAACCAGGGCACGATCGCCGGCCCGAGGAAGTCCTCGAACGGCTCGACGTCGTCGTCGAACGACGCGAAGACGACGCCGCCGCGGCTCGCGACCCTCAGCTTCGTGAGGCCGTTGGCCGCGGGCGCGAAGTCGGCAGGCATGCCGCCCTGCACCTTGCCGTCCTGCTTGACGCCGCGGCGAAACGGCACGCCCTGCAGGTCGCCTTTGAGCGAATAGTTCCACTGGTGGTACGGGCACGTGAAGTCGCGTCGGTTGCCGCTGCGCGCGCGGCAGAAGCTCATGCCGCGGTGCGCGCAGACGTTCTCGACGACGTGGAGCGTGCCGTCGAGCGCGCGCACGAGGATCACCGAGCGCTCGCCGACGACCGTGCGCTTGAAGTCGCCCGCGTTCGGGACCTCGGCCTCGAGGCCGACGTAGCACCAGTGGCCCTTGTAGAAGAAGCGCTCGAGCTCGCGGCGGTGCAGCTCATCGCTCGTGTAGGCGGCGAACGGGATGCGGCTCGTGCCTTCGCCCTCCCACACGGGCAGGGCGGGAAAGGCGGTGTCGATGCTCGGACGGTCCATGCGGCCTCCCCGCGGGAAGGCTCGACTGTGCCCGAATTCAGCGCGCGTCGGGCGGCGCGCGGCAGCGCGTGACGGCGCGTCCGGCGACCAGCGTCTGGTAGCGCTGGTCGCGGTGGTCGAGCTCGTCGCTGCGCAGGTCCTCGGTGCACGGGCACTGCAGGAACGCGGTCGATGCGAGGACGTTGCCGTACGCCTCGACCGCGACGTTGGCGCTGCCGAACGCCTCGCCGAGCGGCCGGCGGAGCGACTGCGCGGTGAAGCGCCAGTGCGCGCCCCAGCGGTCGCGGTCGTAGGGGCTCATCTGGCCGATGCCGTGAACGGTCGCGAGGAAGACGCCGCCGGGCCGCAGGATCCGCTGCACCGTTCGCAGCGCGCGCGGCACGTCGTAGATGTAGGTGAGCGTGAGGTCGCCGAGGTCGATGGTGGCAGTGCCGTCGTTCATGCGGTCGCGCAGGCGGGCCGCATGGCGAGGCAACCGGCGCGCCCGCGAGCGGACGCGCGGCGATCAGTGCATGTCGGGCTCGGGCCGGAGCACCGCGAAGGCGGCGCCCTGCGGGTCCGCGATGACGGCGAAGCGTCCGACCTCGGGGATCTCCGAAGGCGGCACGATCACCATCGCGCCGAGCTCCTTGGCGCGCGCGGCGATGTTGTCGGCATCGTCGACCGCGACGTACGGCGTCCACATCGTCGGCACCGCAGCGTCGGGCGCCTTCATCAGGCCGGCACGGCCCTTGCCGCTCGCCTTCAGCACGTAGTAGATCGCGTCGGGCATCGCCATCTCGTCGTGGTCGAACGCGAACACCTTCTCGTAGAACGCGAGCGCGGTCTTCTCGTCCTGCGTCGTCAGCTCGTTCCAGATCCAGCCGCCCGTCGGAGTCGTCTCGACGTCGGGCGGGTCGCCCTGGTTGCCGCGCCAGAGCGCGAACACGCCGCCGGTCGGATCGGCGACCGTCGCCATGCGGCCGACCGGCCCGACGTCCATCGGCGCCACGACGCTCTTCGCGCCGGCGGCGATCGCCGCCTTGTAGGAGCTGTCGACGTCCCCGACCGAGAGGTACGAGAGCCACTGCGTCGGCGCTCCGCTGCGCGCCTGGGCGTAGCCGCCGATGCCTGTCTCGCCGTTGTGGATCATCGCGTACGGCGTGCCGCCCGGCATCGCCATCATCTCGGTGTTCCAGCCGAACAGGCGCTCGTAGAACGCACGCGCGGCGGCGATGTCGTTGGAGACGTGCTCGAACCAGACGAACTTTCCTGGCAGGTGGGCCATGCGGGGCTCCTTCGGTGATCGGTGGGGGTCGTCCGCGGGCGCGGTCGGCGGCGGCGGGGCTGCCATTCGGCGAGCCTCGGCGACGAATGTCAAGCGAGCGTGCCCGCGGTCGACACGGCAACGCGGATGTCGGCGCGGTGGAGAATCGGCCGCCGCACGTCACCCAGCCGCCATGCCACGCATCCTCCGCCTCGCCCTGCCCGCCGTCGCGACGCTGATCGCCGCGTGCGTGTCCTCCTCCGCGCCATCGCCGAGCGACCGGCGCGCGCTCGACGCGATCGACACGCTCGTCGTCATCTACGCCGAAAACCGCGCGTTCGACACCCTGTTCGGTCTCTTTCCCGGCGCCGACGGCATCCCCGGCGTCAACCCGACCGCCGTCGGCACGTACCGGCCGCAGCTCGACCGCGACGGCACTGCGCTTGCGACCTTGCCGCCATCGTGGGGCGGCCTGATGGCGCGCAACCAGCCGGTCACGATTCCCGAGCAGCAGACGCGCGGGCTCGCGAACCGGCCGTATCTCCTCAACGGCACCAATGCGCTCGACGGCGGCAAGGGCGTCGTCGTGCCGATCGAGCAGATGACGCGCAACCTCGTCCACCGTTACTACAACAACATCATGCAGATCAACGGCGGCGCCAACGACGGCTTCGCCGCCTGGTCGGACGCCGGCGGCCTGACGATGGGCTATTACGACGGCAGCGGCCTCGCGATGTGGCAGGTCGCGCGCCGCTATGCGCTCGCCGATCACTTCTTCATGGGCGCCTTCGGCGGCTCGTTCCTCAACCATCAGTACCTGGTCTGCGCGTGCGCGCCCGAGTATCCCGACGCCGACCGCTCGCCGGCGAAGGACCTCGTGAGCGCCGTCGAGACCGACGCGCGCGGCCGCGTCCGTCTCGTCGCCACCGCTGCGTCGGCGAGCAGCGCGCTCGCCGGCGCGCCGAGCTACGTCGGCGACGGCGACCTGACGCCGAAGGACGAGCGCGGCATGTTCCACGCGATCAACACGATGCAGCCACCGTACCAGCCGAGCGGCGTTCCGCCGGCGGCCGGCGGCGACCCGCGCTACGGCAATCCTGCCGAGCCGCACACGCTGCCACCGCAGCGCGCGGCGACGATCGGCGACCGCCTCGACGCGAAAGGCGTCTCGTGGGCGTGGTACTCGGGCGCGTGGCGGGCGGCGAGCGCGCTGACGCCGGCGGCGCGCGACATCATCTACAAGGGCGACGTGCGCTTCCAGCCGCACCACCAGCCGTTCAACTACTACGCCACGTTCGACCCGGCGACGCGCGCCGACTACCGCGCCGCCCATCTCAAGGACTTCGAGAGCGACTTTCTCGCCGACGCCGCAGCCGGCAAGCTGCCCGCCGTCTCGTTCTACAAGCCGCAGGGCAACCTCAACCAGCACCCCGGGTCGAGCACGGTCGCGGCTGGCGACGCGCACCTCGCTTCGGTCGTCGCGGCGCTCGAGAAGAGCCCGCAGTGGCCGCGCATGCTCGTCGTCGTCACCTACGACGAGAACGGCGGCTTCTGGGACCACGCGCGCGTGCCGAAGGGCGATCGCTGGGGACCGGCGACGCGGGTGCCGGCGATCATCGTCTCGCCGCTGGCGAAGAAGGGCTTCGTCGACAAGACGCCGTACGACACGGCGTCGATCCTGCGCTTCATCACGCGGCGCTGGAACCTCGAGCCGCTTCCCGGCGTCGTCGCGCGCGACCGCGCGCTCGCCGCCAACGGCGAGCCGCCGATGGGCGACCTGACGGCGGCGCTCGAGGCGCCCCGGTGAGCGCCGCGCTCCCGCCGCGCGCGCCGCGCGAGGTGCGCGACGTCAGCGTGCACGGCGATCCGCGTAGCGACGACTACCACTGGCTGCGCGACCGCGACGATCCGCGCACGCTGGCCTACCTGCGCGCCGAGAACGCCTACGCCGACGCCTGGTTCGCGCCGCACGACGCGCTGAAGGAGCAGCTCTACCAGGAGATGGTCTCGCGCATCCAGCAGGACGACGACTCGGTGCCGATGCGAAAGGGCGAGTGGTGGTATTCGACGCGGACGCGCCAGGGCGAGCAGTACCCGCACTACCTGCGTCGGCGCGCGGTCGGCGCCGAGCGGCGGTACGACCCCGACGGCAGCGACGAGACGCTGCTCGACCTCAACGCGATGGCGGTCGGCAAGCCCTTCCTCGCGCTCGGCGCGACCGCAGTCTCGCGCGACGCGACGCGCCTCGCGTACACGGTCGACCACAGCGGCGGCCGCGACTACACGCTGCACGTCAAGGACCTCGCGGGTTCGCGCGTCGACGCGTGGTCGGTCGAGCAGGTGTCGTCGGCGACGTGGGCAAACGACAGCCGCACGCTCTACTACGTCACGATGGACGCGACCAAGCGCGCCAATCGCCTCTGGCGCCACGTCGTCGGTTCGGGCGCCGCCGCCGAGCTGCTGTTCGAGGAGCCCGACGAGCTGTTCGACGTCGGTGTCGCGAAGACTCTCGACGAGCGCTGGATCCTGGTCGGCAGCCAGAGCAAGGACGCCTCGGAGTGGCGCGTCGCCGATGCCGACCTGCATGGCGACGCGCCGTTCGCGATGCGCACGGTCTTCGCGCGCCGCGCCGACGTCGAGTACGACGTCGAGCACCGCGACGGCCGGTTCTGGATCCGCATCAACGACACCGGCCGCAACTTTCGCCTCGTCGCCGTCGCCGCCGCCGCTCCCGACCTCGCGACTGCGCAGGAGGTGATCGCGGCGCGCGACGACGTCATGCTCGACGACGTCGACGTCTTCGCGCAGCACCTCGTCGTCACCGAGCGCGCCACCGGCAGCCTGCGGCTGCGCGTGATCGACCTCGACAGCGGCGCCGACCACGCGGTGGCGTTCGACGAGCCGGCGTACAGCGTCCACGCCAGCGGCAACGCCGAGTTCGCGACGACGACGCTGCGCTTCGTCTACACGTCGATGACGACGCCGGCGTCGACGTTCGACTACGACCTCGCGACGCGCGAGCGCGTGCTGAGGAAGCGCCAGCCGGTGCCGGGGTACGACCCGGCGCTCTACGCGAGCGAGCGCGCGTTCGCGACCGCGAAGGACGGCACGCGGGTGCCGATCTCGCTGGTCTACCGCAAGGATCGCAGGCTCGCCGCGCCGCAGTCGCTGCTGCTCTACGGCTACGGCAGCTACGGCATCCCGATCGACCCGGCGTTCTCGCAGACGCGCGTGTCGCTGCTCGACCGCGGCGTCGTCTTCGCGATCGCGCACATCCGCGGCGGCGGCGACCTCGGCCGGACTTGGTACGAGGCGGGCAAGATGGCGAGCAAGCAGACGACGTTCGACGACTTCGTCGCCTGCGCCGAGGCGCTCGTCGACGGCGGCTGGACGACGCCGGCGCAGCTCGCGATCGAAGGCGGCAGCGCCGGCGGTCTCCTGATGGGCGCGGTCGTCAACCAGCGACCCGAGCTCTTTCGTGCCGTCGTCGCGCACGTCCCGTTCGTCGACGTCGTCACGACGATGCTCGACGAGACGATGCCGCTCACCGTCGGCGAGTTCATCGAGTGGGGCAACCCGAAGATCGCCGAGCAGTACGCCTGGCTGCGGGCGTACAGCCCGTACGACAACCTGAAGCCCGGCGCGTATCCGGCGATGCTCGTCCGCACCGGGCTCAACGACACCCAGGTCGCGTACTGGGAGCCGGCGAAGTACGTCGCGCGCCTGCGCACGCTGAAGACCGACGACCGCCCGCTCGTCTTCCGGATCAACCTCGAGGTCGGCCACGGCGGCGCGTCGGGCCGCTTCGACAGCCTGCGCGAGATTGCCGAGGACTTCGCCTTCATCCTCGCCGAGCTCGGCGTCGCGAGCTGAACGCCACGGCGGCGCGACCGCGGCCGCGCGCGCTGCGTGCCGTCGTCGCGCTCCTGCTCGCCTGCGTGCTCGCGCTCACCGCGGCGCAGCGCTTCGTCGGCAACGGGCCGTGGTGGCTCGAGCTGTCGCGCTACCTCCCTTATCCGCTCCTCGCCGCGCCGGCGGTCGTCGCGCTCCTGTTCGCGATTCGCCTCGGCTGGCGCTGGCTCTTCGCCGCGGCGGCGACGATCGTCGCGTACGCGACGCTGGCGATGGACTTCGTCTGGAACGCCGACCCCGGCGACGACGCGCCCGTGGACGTCCGCTTCATGACCTACAACGTCAAGGCGTTCGTCGCGATCGAGCGACCCCACGGAATCGCGGCGCTCGCCGCCGAGGTCGAGCGCCACCGTCCCGACGTCGTCGTCATGCAGGACGCCGGTGCGCTGATGCGCGGCCGCCACGAGCGGCCGGGTGCGATGTTCGGCCTGCCCGAGGTGTGGCGGGAGGGCCAGTACGTGATCGCCAGCCGCTGGGCGCTCGGCGGCTGCAGGACGGCGCGCGCCGACGCTGCCGAGGCACCGCTCGTCTTCGCACGCTGTACGGTCGATCGGCCTGGTGGCGCGTTCGAGATCGTCGACGTCCACTTCGAATCGCCGCGCCCCGGGCTCGTCGCCGCACGCCAGGAAGGCTTCGACGGCATCGAGCTCTGGGAAAGCAACCACGCCGGCCGCGTCGCGCAGGCGCGTGCGCTCGCCGCGGTGCTGCGCACCAGCGCCCACCCGCTCGTCGTCGTCGGCGATCTCAACGCGCCCGATGCGTCGGCGACGATCCGGGCGCTCGTCGCGATCGGGCTGCGCGACGCCTTCGCGACGGCAGGCCGCGGCTGGGGCCACACGTACGGGCACACGCTCAGGCCGCGCTTCTCGTTCCTGCGCATCGACCACATCCTCGTCAGCGACGAAGTCGAGGTCGTGCGTGCATTCGTCGGCGGCAAGGCCGCGTCCGACCACCGGCCGGTGGTCGCCGACCTCCGCTTGCCGCGCTGACCGCCTGGCGCCGTCGTTGTCGGCGAAGGGCGTGTGGGCTACGCCGCGACCGCCGCGGCAGCAACCGGCGCGAGCCCGAGCAGTCGACGCGCCTCGGCGGCAGTCGCCGGCTTGCGGCCGTACTCCTCGCACAGGCGCGCGACCTGCGCCACGAGTGCCGCATTCGACGGCGCGAGGGTCGCCTTGTCGAGCCGGACGTTGTCCTCGAGCCCGGTGCGGCAGTGGCCGCCGAGCTCGAGCGACCAGCGCGCGAGCGTCTGCTGGTCCTTGCCGATGCCCGCGCCGGTCCACGTCGCCCCCGGCGACAGCCGTGCGAGCGTCTTCACGTAGAACTCGAAGACGTCGCGGTCGACCGGCATCGCGTTCTTCACGCCCATGACGAACTGGACGTGGAGGTTGCCGGGGATGCGGCCGTCTTTCTGCATCGCCGCCGCCTGGAAGATCATCGAGAGGTCGAACGCCTCGACCTCCGGCTTGATGCCGTAGGTCTTCATCTCGGCGGCGAGCCAGTCGACGAGGTCGGGCGCGTTGTCGTAGACGCGGGTCGGGAAGTTGACCGAGCCGGTCGCGAGCGATGCCATGTCGGGCTTGAGCGACAGCATTCCGCCGCGCTCTCGGCCGGCGCCCGAGCGGCCGCCGGTCGAGACCTGCGTGATCATCCCCGGCGCGTGCTTGCGGATGCCGTCGAGCACCTGCGCGAAGCGCTCGGGCGCCGAGCTCGGCGTGCCGTCGTCGTTGCGCACGTGCAGGTGGACGAGCGTCGCGCCGGCCTCGAACGCGGCCTGCGTCGACTCGACCTGCTCGCTGACGCTGATCGGCACCGCCGGGTTGTCGGCCTTCTTCGGCAGCGAGCCGGTGATCGCGACGGAGATGATGCACGGTGCGGTGGTCGTCATGGCGGTCCTCGCTCAGCGCTGCGCGTCGGCCTGCTCCTGCGAGGCCATGCGGGCCGGCGCGTTGAGCGCGCCGTAGGCGTCGTAGCCCTTGCGTTGCACGATCTCGAAGAAGAAGCGCTCGGCGAAGCTCGCGCTGTAGATGTGAAGGTATTCGCCGGCGTCGTCGCGATCGTAGAGGATGCCGAGCCGGCGCAGCCGCTCGACCAGCGCCGGGTCGAGCGCGAAGCGGGCGAGCAGGTCGTCGTAGTAGTTGTCCGAGATCGCGACGAACTCGGTGCCGAGCTCGCGCAGCGCCGCGACGGTGGCGAAGATGTCGGCGCAGCCTAGCGCGATGTGGTGGACGGCGGGCTTGCCGCCGAGCGCCTCGACCGTTCGCGCCGTGCGCGTGCGCCGGCTCTGCGAGACGTTGAGGACGATGCGGACACGCCGGTCGGCGCTCGCGACGCTGCACGTGCGCACCAGGCCGAACGGGTCGGCGAGCTCGAGGCTGTCGCCGGCCTCGAGGGCGAGAACGCTGCGGCTGAAGAGAATCCAGGTGTCGAGCTGGTCGGGCGCCAGGCCGATCGCGATGTGGTCGACGCTGCCGAGCCCGGCGCCGCCGGCGGCGCGCGCGTCGGCCTCGGTATCGACGACGAAGTCGGTCGCGGCGAGACCGTCGCTGCCGAGCGCGGTCGGCACGAAATGGATGAGCATGCCGCCGGGCGAGCGCATCGCCGGCAACCGCAGCTCGCCGCTGCCGAGGGGGCTCTCG
>Ga0268264_10004966_pt1 | contig 11268 bp, 8 predicted proteins | sample KBSSwiS32_FD_190357 | JGI IMG/M metagenome (GOLD analysis project Ga0268264, IMG submission 190357) | Switchgrass rhizosphere microbial communities from Kellogg Biological Station, Michigan, USA - KBS Switchgrass S3-2 (SPAdes) (version 2) | ecosystem: Host-associated > Plants > Roots >... | reverse complement strand
AATCTTCCCGATCGTTTCCTTCCTCCTGATCGCGGCGCATGCCCGGGCCGACGTCTACACCGTCGGCAACGGCTGCCCGTACACGTCGATCGCCTCAGCGGTCGCCGATGCCGAAACACACCCGGGTGCGGACATAATCCACATCGCATACAACCGAACCTACGACCAGCAGACGATCGCGATCTCGACGGCGCAGCAGCTCGACATCGTTGGCGGCTTCCCCGACTGCTTGCAAGCTGACAGTGATGGCAGCCAGACCGTCATCAATGGCACCTTTCGCATTGGTGTCGACACCGGGGGTCTCGTGCGGCTGTCGTACCTGACCATTCAGGGCGGCAACGCCGCAGGCTTCGGCAAGGGCGGTGGCATCTATTTCACGGGCAACGGCACGCTCGAGCTCCGTCATGCGACGATAGCGCACAACATCGCCGGCTTCGGCGGCGGGATCTATGCCGAAGGCGCCGGTGCCGCAACCAAGCTCGTGATCGGCGAGGACGTCGCGATCATCGACAACACGGCGCGCTACGACGGCGGCGGCGTCGTCAACGACGGCGCCACGCTGACCATGACCGCGCCCGACAGCTACATCGCCTTCAACCATGCGCAGGGCCTCGAGGTCGAGTTCGCCCAGTACGGGTTTGGCGGCGGACTCCTCGTGCGGAGCGACGACCGCAAGGCGCATACCTTTATCGGCAGCAGCGGCTTGGGCGCCGTGGGGACCATCTACCTCAACGATGCGCTCTTCGGTGGCGGCGTCGCGGTGGTGGCGACGGGCGACGCGGCGGACCTCAACGTGTTCTCGACCGATCCGGCGCGGCCCACGCGCATCAGCAGCAATACGGCGAGCTACTACGGTGGCGGCGTGTACCTGGCCGCGGGCGGCGCCTTGCCGGTTGCCTCGTTGAACGTCTGGTACGCCTACCTGGAAGACAACGTTGCGGTGCAGGGCGCCGCGGTCCGTGTCGCGACTCCGTTGGCCAGCATCTTCTTCAATGATCCGGCGCACCGGCCCTCGGGTTCCATCGACTGCCCGATCGGCAAGCCCTGTGGCGGCATAGACGGCAATCTCGCCCAGGACGACCAGTCGCAGCTCTCGGGCGGCATTGTCCAGACCTCCGCCGGCTCCACCGCGCATTTCCATCGCATGGAATTTCGCAACAATACCGGCGCGTTTGTGTTCTACGGCTCCAGCGGCCCCAACGTCGGTCTGGAGATGCATCACGTCATGGTGACCGACAACACGACGTTGCTGGCTCCGATTTCCACCATCGGCGACCATGGCCTGGACGGGTTCGTGGACATCGAGGACACGACGATCGCCGGCAACGCGATCGGCAACAACACGGTGCTGCAGTTCAGCAACGCCGGCGGCGCCAACAAGCTGTATCGCTCGATCATCTGGCAGCCCGGCATGATGACCCTGCAAAACGACGGGATGCCGTTCGATCTGCTCGACGACATGGTCGGCGAGCGCTCCTCGATTGATCCCGACGGAACGGCCAGCGTGATCGAGCGGGACCCGCGTTTCGTCGATCCCGCTCACGGCGATTACTCACTGCGCGCCGGCTCGCCGGCCATCGACTATGCGGCGGGCGTGGCGAACGATGGCCAGGACCTCTACTCGAATCCGCGCGATGTCGACCTGCCGGTCGTCGGGAATTTTCATGGCAGGCGCGATCTCGGCGCGATCGAAAGGCAAACGCTGCAGCCGATCGTGCTCAATCCGGATTTCGACGCGGATTTTCGCTTCTGGAGCCCGGTGATCGACGGTGTCACGACCTGGGATGCGACCCGCAATGTGAGCGGAGCAGCAGGGTCGGGTTCGGCGCACATGGCGCTGTCCAATGCAGGCACTGGAGCCGGTGGTCTGGTCCAGTGCGTGCTGCTTCCTGCTCCGGGCACCTACGCGCTCAACGGATGGGGCCGCGGCACCGGCACCATGGTAACCGCCGGCGACATCGCCGAGCTGTATTGGGAATTTCGCAAGAGCGGCGGAGAGAATTGCACGAGCGGCGCGCCGAACGCGACCGGCACGAAGGTTCTGTCCAACAGCAACAGCTGGAGCAGGCCCGCGACGCCCGCCTACATCGAAGTGACCGAGCAGGACTGGACCTCGACCAGCTCGATCGCGGTGACGCTGGTCGCGGTGGAAAACGGTCCATCCGGCGGGCCGACCAACGCCTGGTTCGACGGCGTCACGCTCCGCATCGACGGTGACGACACAATCTTCGCAAACGGCTTCGACCCGCCGTAGGAGAGACGTACTTCGGGCAATCGATTGCCTCATTGCAAGCGCGCGGCCCGGCGCCGCGACATGAATCGCGGCCGGCAAATGGCAGTCGAGTGCCAGCAACGGAGTTACCTGAAATCGCCACCATCTACCGAGGAAGTTGCGATGCCACGCCACGACTGCAGGCTTTCATCGACATTGTTGACGCTCGTCGCCATCGCCCTTGCCGACTGCGGCAGTGCCGCGCACGCCGCGCTCTACACGGTCGGCGCCGATGGCGGCTGTACGCACACGTCGATCGCGGATGCAGTCGCCGCCGCCCAGGCGCATCCCGGCGACAACGGAGACAGGATAAAGATCGCGTCCAATCAGGATTACACACAACAAGCGATCACGATCGACATCCCGACCGGCAAGGGCCTCGAGATCGACGGCGGCTTTGCCGACTGCTCGCAACTCCTGAGCGACGGCAGCCATGCGGTCATCGACGGTGGCGGCGGCGCAACCGGTCCCGTGTTCCGGATCACAGTGGAAACCGCTGGCCGGGTGCAGCTTTATAACCTGACGATCCAGGGCGGCGACACCACGGGCAGCGGCAGGGGCGGCGGCATCTACTTCAGTGGCAGCGGCGACGGCACCCTCCAACTGGACCAGTGCGAAGTCAAGCAGAACACCGCTGGCTACGGCGGGGGCATCTATGCCGAAGGCATCGGCACCGGCAGTGGAGGGCATCTGGTGATCGGGCAGGATGTTGCCATCGTCGGCAACACCGCGGGCTTCGATGGTGGCGGCGTCGTCAACGACGGCACCACGCTGTCGATGGGCGCGCGCGACAGCTACATCGCCAACAACCATGCGCCCAACGGCTACGGCGGAGGTCTGCTCGTATGGGCCGGCAGACAAGCGGCCGAAGCCTATCTCGGCAGCACCGGTCTGGGCAACCTGGGGCTGATCTATCTCAACAACGCGAGCCGTGGTGGTGGTATCGCAGTAATGGGCAGCGATGACGTTGCCCTGCTGCGCCTGTTCTCGACCGATTCGGCGCGGCCCGTGCGCATCGCGGGCAATAGTGCCAGCCTCGATGGCGGCGGAATCTACCTTGGCAGGGCCGGCGACGCTTCTGGACAGGCCAAGCTGATGGCGGGGAACGCCTACATCGAAGACAACATCGCTCCGCACGGCGCGGCAATCGCGGTGCGCGAATCGGCGGGTTCCGGTGCTGGAGTCTTCTTCAATACCCCAGGATCGGGCTTCAACGGTTGCCCCGTCGGCAAACCCTGCGGCGGCATTGCGGGCAACAGCGCCATGGACGACGCATCGCAACCAGCAGGCGGGATCGTAGAGGCCAGTTCGGATGCCGTCATGCGCTTTCATCGCATGGCATTCGAGAACAACATCGGCCAGTTCGTGTACTTTGGCTACGACCGCACCGATTTCGACACGTATGACGTGGCGATAACCGGGAACACCGTGTCAGGCAACGTGATCGCGGCCGACAGCGTGAGTGATTCCGTCGACATCGAAAATACGACGATTGCCGGCAACTCGATTGGCACCGACTTCGTACTGAGACTCAGCAGTAACCAAAGCCTCCCCAGCAAGTTGTACCGCTCCATCATCTGGCAGCCGTTGAAGACGATGCTGCATCTCAATGGGGATCCGCTCGACCTGCTCGATGACTTGGCCAGCGAGCGCGATTCGCTCGATGGCGGCGCCTCGCTCAACGTGCTCGTGCGCGATCCGCGTTTCGTCGATCCCGATGACGGAGACTACTCGCTGCGCGCCGGATCGCCCGCGATCGACTTTACGTCGAGCGTCGCCGGAGACGACAGGGACCTCTATTCGAACCCGCGCGACGTCGATCTCCCCATCGTCGGGAATGTCAACGGCGGGCGGGATCTCGGCGCGATCGAAAGGCAGACGCTGCAGCCGCTCGTGCTCGATTCGGATTTCGATGCGGATCTGCGCCTGTGGAGCGTGGTCACCGCCGGCGCCACGACGTGGGATACCACGCGGAACGCAAGCGGTGCCGCTGGCTCCGGATCGGCGCACGTCAGCCAACCCAGTTCCGTGACCGGTACGAAAGTGGGCGGTCTGGTCCAGTGCGTGCACCTTCCCGGTCCGGGCATTTATGCGCTCAACGCCTGGGGGCATGGCACCGGCACCATGGTCACCGCGGGCGACATCGCCGAGCTGTATTGGGAATATCGCAAGATCGGCGGAGAGAATTGCATCCTTGGCGCGGCGGACGCGACAGGCACGAAGATTCTCTCCAGCGGCAACAGCTGGAGCAAGCCGGCAACGCCTGCCTACATCGAAGTGAGTGAACAGGACTGGACCCCTGACAGCACGATTTCCGTGATGCTGGTCGCTGTCGAAAACGGCGTATCTGGCGCACCGACGAACGCGTGGTTCGACGGCGTCACGCTCGGCGTCGAAGGCGACGACACGATCTTTGCCGAAGACTTCGAGAACCCGTAGAGGCACTCCCCAGGCGCTATTGGAGTCCTCGCAAATCGAGCAGAAGTCGTTCCGATCGTAAATTGCTGATTTTGATGGTCGGGGCGGCGGGATTCGAACCCACGACCCCCTGCCCCCCAGGCAGATGCGCTACCAGGCTGCGCCACGCCCCGACCGGGCGGTTGTGCAAGCGGAATTGTAACAGACGTCCCGAGGCGCGGCGACGCGCGGCGGGCACTCAGTGCCGCAGGATCTGCAGCACTTCTTCGAGTTCCATGCGCACCTGGCGCACGATCTGATTCGAGATCGACGTCTCCATACGCGCCTGCTGGCCCTCGAGCCGCTGGCGGGCGCCGGTGATCGTGAAGCCCTGGTCGTACAGCAGCGAGCGGATCTGCCGGATCATCAGCACGTCGTGGCGCTGGTAGTAACGGCGGTTGCCGCGGCGCTTGACCGGCTTGAGGTTGGAGAATTCCTGTTCCCAATAGCGCAGCACGTGCGGCTTCACGCCGCACAGATCGGAGACTTCGCCGATCGTGAAGTAGCGTTTTGCCGGAATTACCGGCAGTTCGCTGTTACTGCCTTGATCCAGCATAGGATTCGACTCTGACTTTTAGTTTTTGGCCGGGGCGGAACGTCACCACGCGACGCGCGGAGATCGGAATCTCCTCGCCAGTCTTCGGGTTTCGCCCAGGGCGCTGGTTTTTTTGTCGTAAGTCAAAATTGCCGAAGCCGGAGAGCTTGACCTGTTCGCCACGCTCGAGCGCGCCGCGCACGACGTCGAAGAACGCGTCGACGAATTCTTTGGCTTCACGTTTGTTAAGACCGACGTCGGTAAAGAGTCGTTCGGCCATCTCAGCCTTCGTCAATGCCATGCTACCCCCGTAATTTGGCTTGGCACTCGGCAGTCAATGCAGCGACCGCTGCGGCTACGCAACGATCCGCATCCGCGTCCATAAGAGTGCGTGAACTGTTCTGTAAAATCAAGCCTATAGCAAGACTTTTTACCCCGAAACCGAGATTTTCGCCCGAGTATTGATCGAAAACAACGAGTTCCGTGAGATCGGCACCCACGGCGGCGCGGACGCAAGCCTCGAGGCGCGCGTAAGGTACTGATTCGGGCACGATCACGGCAATGTCGCGGCGCACGGACGGGAACCGCGATACCGCAGCCGCCCTCGGCACCGGCCGATCGGCAAGCACATCGATATCCAGCTCGAAAACGAATACGTCGCGGTCGAGTCCCAGCTTCCCGGCCCGCTCCGGGTGCAGTGCTCCGACCTGCCCCGCGACGCGTCCGCCGCGCATAAGCACCGCCGACTGGCCTGGATGCAGCCACGGGTTTTGCGCCGGCGTAAAGTGGAAATCCGCGCCGGAATTGGCCAGCGCAAGGCACGACTCGACGTCGCCCTTGAGGTCGAAAAAGTCGACCGGACGCTTTTTCGTGCCCCATTGTTCGGCGGCTGCGCTACCGGTCACGGCGCCGGCGATGCGCAAGGTCTCCTGCGGGCCGTCGCCGCCGGCATGGAACACCCGGCCGACCTCGAACAGGCGGACGCGCTCCTGCTGCCGGTTCTGGTTCAGCGTCAGCGCGCCGACCAGGCCCGGCAACAGGCTCGTGCGCATCACGGCCATATCCGCCGACAGCGGATTGGCCAGCGCAATCGCGCCGGCATCGAGGCCCCATGTCTCGAGCAGATCGGCAGCGACGAACGCATAGGTGATCGCCTCGTCGAAATCGCGCGCGGCAAGCTGGTCGCGCAACGCGCCGACATCGACGCGGTCTTCCCGCAGGCGCGGCGCATCGAGCTCGCCGCGCGGCGCCTGGGTTGGGATCCGGTCGTAGCCGTGGATCCGCGCGACCTCCTCGATCAGGTCGACTTCGATGGCCAGATCGAAGCGCGCCGACGGCGGTGTGCAGCGCCAGCCGTCCGCGGTCGTCTCGACGCTGAGGCCCAGCGCCGTCAGGATGCGCGCGACTTCGGCGTCGGCCACGTCGATGCCGAGCAGCCGGCTGATCCGTGCGCGGCGCAACGCGATCGGCGTGCGCTTCGGCAGATGCGCCGGATCGACCGCTTCGACGATCGGCCCGACTTCGATGCCCGCGCAGCTCGCCGCGATGAGATGCGCGGCGCGCTCGAGCGCCCGACGCGGCAACTCAGCATCGACGCCGCGCTCGAACCGGTGCGCCGCATCGGTATGCATGCCGAGGCGGCGCGCCCGACCGGCGATCGCGGCCGGAGCGAAATGCGCCGCTTCGAGAAACACGTTGGCCGTATTCGTCGTCACGCGCGTCGAATGACCGCCCATTACGCCGCCGAGCGCAACCGGTGCGTCGGCATCGGTGATGACGAGGAACTCCGTATCGAGCGCAACATCGCGCTCGTCGAGCAGCTTCAGCGTTTCGCCGGCGCGTGCGCGGCGCACGCCGATCGGCCCGCGCAGCGTATCGGCGTCGAACGCATGCAACGGCTGGCCGAGTTCCAGCATCACGTAATTGGTGACGTCGACCAGCAGACTGATCGAGCGCAGACCGCAGCGGCGCAGCCGTTCGGCCATCCACAGCGGCGTCTGCGCCGCCGGATCGATGCCGTCGATGTAGCGGCCGCAATAGCGCGGACAATCGGCGGGCGACTCGAGCCTGATCGCGATCGTGCGCGACGAGGTCGGCGCGATCGCGTCGATCGGCAGCGGCCGTGGCGCAACGGCGAAAGCGGCGCCGACGTCGTTGGCGACGCCGATGATCGACAGGCAATCGGCGCGATTGGGGGTCAGTCCCAGATCGATCACGTTGTCGGGCAGACCGAGATAGCCGGCCAGTGCAGCGCCAACCGGCGCATCCGCGGCCAGTTCGAGCAGACCCGACGCGTCGGCGTCGATGCCGAGCTCCTTCGCCGAGCACAGCATGCCGGACGACTCGACGCCGCGCAGCTTGGCGGCCTTGATCGTGATCTCGCCGATCGTCGTGCCGATCGTCGCGAGCGGCGCCTTCAGGCCCGGCCGCGCGTTCGGCGCGCCGCAGACGATCTGCAACATGGCGCCCGTGCCCGCATCGACCTTGCAGACCTGCAGACGGTCGGCTTCCGGATGCTTCGCGCATTCGACGATCTGCGCGACGACGACGCCGGTCAGATTGGCGCCAATACGGTCGACGCTCTCGACCTCGTGGCCGATCATGTTCAGCTTCTCGACCAGCGCCGCGTGATCGGCGTTGATCGCCACGCGTTCGCGCAGCCAGTTTTCACTAATCTTCATCGATTGATGGCCATTTTTTTTGACTCGTCATCCCGGCGAAAGCCGGGATCCAGCGTCTTCCAGAACGATGCGGAAGAGCGAGTCACTGGATTCCGGCTTACGCCGGAATGACGAGCTAACAAATCAAGCAAATTGCCTGAGAAACCGCACATCGTTCTCGAAGAACGCGCGCAGATCGGTGACGCCGTAACGCAGCATCGCCAGCCGCTCGACGCCCATGCCGAACGCAAAGCCGGTATAGCGCTCCGGATCGATGCCGCAGTTCGCGAGCACGTTCGGATGGACCATGCCGCAGCCGAGCACTTCGAGCCAGCGCGAACCGCCGTCCGGCAAGTCCCACTTGATCACCACGTCGGCGCCCGGTTCGACGAACGGGAAGAACGTCGGCTTGAACATCATCTCGAAGTCGCGATCGAAGAATGCGCGCAGGAACGCGCGCAGCGTGCCTTTCAGATCGGCCAGCGTCGAGGTTTCGTCGACCAGCAGGCCCTCGACCTGGTGGAACATCGGCGAATGGGTCTGGTCCGAATCGCTGCGATAGACCTTGCCCGGTGCGATCAGCCGGAACGGCGGCGGGCGATCCTTCATCGCGCGGATCTGCACGGGCGAGGTGTGCGTGCGCAGCAGGCGGCTCTCGCCGCTTGCGTCGGGCTTGATCCAGAACGTGTCGTGCATCGTGCGCGCCGGATGATCGGGCGGAAAATTCAACGCGCCGAAATTGTGCCAGTCGTCCTCGATCTCCGGACCGTCGGCCACTTCGTAGCCGAGCCGGCCAAAGATGCCGATGATCCGGTCGAGCGCGCGGGTCAGCGGATGCAGGCTGCCGCGCGCGGCGTTGCGGCCGGGCAGCGTGACGTCGATACGTTCGCCGGCCAGGCGCTGCTCGAGCGCGGCCTGTTCGAGCAATGCGCGGCGTGCACCAATCGCGTTGCCGAGGTGCTCCTTGGCGCGATTGACGCTCTCGCCGTGCGCCTTGCGCTGATCGGCGGGCAGCTTGCCGAGCGCCTTGAGCTGCTCGGTGATCAATCCCGACTTGCCGAGCAGCGCCACGCGCACTGCATCGAGCGCTTCGAGCGTCGGCGCGGCTGCGATCCGTGCACTCGCTTGTGTGACCTGATCGTCCAGATTGTCTGACATGCCAACGGTTCCAAAAGTGTCGATTTCACCTCTCTCGCCGGCGGGAGAGGCCGGCGCGCTTGGCGCGCCGGGTGAGGTGCCGCTTGTATAGGAGGAACCGCTTTCGGATGTACCAGCCTCATCCGCCTTCGGCACCTTCTCCCGCCAGCGGGAGAAGGGAAAGAAATCCTTCACCTGCCGGATCGGCGTGTACCAACATGCCCGCCGCGTCAAAAATAAAAAAGGGAGCCAGGCCAAAGCCTAGCTCCCCAGGTAATCAAGCATCGCGCGAAAAACGCGATGCGGTTTGTGTTGTGACGTTGATTACGCCGCGAGGCTGGCTTTCGCTTTTTCGGCAAAGACGCCAAACGCCTTGATGTCGTGCACGGCGATATCGGCCAGCACCTTGCGGTCGACCTCGATGCCGGCCTTCTTCAAGCCGTTCATCATGCGGCTGTACGACAAGCCGTACTGGCGCGCACCGGCGTTGATGCGCACGATCCACAGGGCGCGGAACTGGCGCTTCTTCTGCTTGCGGCCGATGTAGGCGTATTGCAGCGCCTTCGTGACCGCCTGCTTGGCGACGCGATAGACCTTGCGCCGGGCGTTGTAATAACCCTTGGCGCGCGACAGAAGCTTCTTGTGCCGTGCGCGCGCGGTGACACCACGTTTTACTCGTGCCATGGTTCGTCTCCTTACGCGTAGGGCAGCATGCGGGCGATCCGACCGGAGTCTTCTTTCCGCACGATATTGGTGGCCCGAAGTCCCCGCTTACGCTTGGTCGATTTCTTGGTCAGGATGTGGCTCTTGAATGCGTGACCGGCCTTGAATTTGCCGGACGCCGTCTTGCGGAACCGCTTGGCAGCGGCCCGATTGGTCTTGATCTTGGGCATGGCCCAACTCCTTAGGTTGTGTTTTCGTACTGGCTCGAGCGCCCCACGTGACGTGAGAGCTTTCCATCCGTGCTCGATCCGGCTTGTTTAAGCTCCGCCTTTCAAGACGGAGCGGGTTCCACTTCTTGCATTCCTTCTCCATCAGGAGAAGCGGCGCTTGTGATCATCCTTCCATGGAGCGCACCCCAGTCGGCATCCTGCCTCCTCAGTTGCTGCATGCGATGCCATTCAAGGCATCGCATGAGCGCAGCAACTTCGACCTCACCCTTTGCCCTCTCCCGCCAGCGGGAGAGGGGAACAGTTGGTGCCGTGCGGTTTCGATTTCGAAATCCTATCAGCGACCATCTGGCTTGCTAGCTTCTTGCAGTCACTTCTTTTTGGGGGCGATCATCATGACCATCTGGCGCCCTTCGAAGCGTGGAAAGCTCTCGATCACCGCCTCCTCCAGGACATCCGCCTGGATCCGCTTGACCATTGCCTCGCCCAGCTCCGTGTGGGCCATCTCGCGACCCTTGAAACGCACCACGATCTTGACCTTGTCGCCTTCCTCGAGAAACCGCCGCAAATTGCGCAGCTTCACGTTGTAATCGCCATCCTCGGTCGAGGGCCGGAACTTCAGCTCCTTGATCTCGACCTGCTTGGTCTTGCGCTTCGCCGCGTGCGCCTTCTTCTGCTGCTCGAACTTGAACTTGCCGAAGTCCATGATGCGGCAGACCGGCGGATCGGCGTTCGGCACGATCTCGACCAGGTCCAGCCCCGCCTCTTCGGCCATGCTCAACGCTTCGTCGCGCGTCAAAACACCGACCTGCTCTCCGTCCGCGCCGATGACGCGGACCCGCGGAACGCGGATCTCCCCGTTCTTGCGGTTAGTTTTTTCGGTGGCGATAACTCAATCTCCAATAAGACCTGACGTCGAAACACGCGGCGTGCAGGCGGCGCCGCGTCGTTCTTTAATCCCTGGTCGCGATGGGCCCCGATTGATTCATGCAGTCAAATAGTCCTGCCTGATCAAGGAGTTACCATCTCCGCGCGCAGCCGATCGGCGAACCCCGACGGCGTCATCCCGCCCAGGTCTTCACCCGCTCGGGTTCGCACGGCAACAAGCCCATTGTCCCTCTCGCGGTCGCCGACCACCAGAAGGTACGGGACTTTCTGCAACGTATGCTCGCGGATTTTATAGCCAATCTTCTCGTTACGCAAATCGGCCTGTACCCGGAATCCTTGTTTTACAAGGGTTTGCGTCACTTCCGCGACATAACCGGCTTGCCCGTCGGTGATATTCATGACCACGGCCTGCACGGGAGCGAGCCAGGA
>Ga0268264_10004965_pt1 | contig 11270 bp, 8 predicted proteins | sample KBSSwiS32_FD_190357 | JGI IMG/M metagenome (GOLD analysis project Ga0268264, IMG submission 190357) | Switchgrass rhizosphere microbial communities from Kellogg Biological Station, Michigan, USA - KBS Switchgrass S3-2 (SPAdes) (version 2) | ecosystem: Host-associated > Plants > Roots >... | reverse complement strand
CCCCTGGTTCGTGGGCTGCCAGTTCCATCCCGAGTACAAATCGCGCCCCGCCGCGCCGCACCCGCTGTTCCGCTCGTTCATCGCCGCCGCGCGGGCGTTCAAGAGCTCGAACAAGACCACCATGCTGATGCAGGCGCCCACGGAAGCGGAGATGGTATGAGAGCGGTCCTCGGCGCCGTGGCCGGGCTCGTGGCCGCCTTCGTCTGCGTGCAGATCGCGGAGATGATCACGCATCAGCTCTATCTTATTTCAATAGTTCCCAGTTCGACAGTTTCACCGTAAATCTTTCAGTTACTAACAAGCCGCTGAATGCAATTTTGGATGAAGCGTTTCTCCACACCGATTTTCACTATTCAATCGATGCCCAGAATAATGTTTTTGTGATAAGGCGTTTTAGAATCGAAACGGCACTTCCCAAAGATTTTTTTGTACGAAAAAAAGCCACAAACGATTCTGCGGCCACTTTTGTGCTCAATGACAACTCTGAGGAAGAAGAAAAACAGAACGAGAAAGTAAGATCCTCCTTAGAGAATAAACTTTTCCAGGTCGGAGACAAGAGCAATACCAATAGGCAGGGCAATGCAACAGTGGCCGGGTACGTGCGTGACATGAAAACCGGCGAGGCAATTATTGGCGCAGCTATTTATATCGATAACCCGCCAATCGGCGTAACGACCGATCAATTTGGATATTATTCGTTTACACTTCCCCGTGGAAGACATTCATTAAAGATCACAAGCGTTGGTATGAAAGATACAAAGCGCCAGGTCATGCTTCACTCAGACGGCAAATTGAACATCGAACTGCAGGAGTTTGTCGCAAGTTTGAAAGTAGTCACCGTTATATCGGAAAAAAACTCCAACATACGTGGAATGCAAATGGGTGTTGAAAGAATGAACATCAAAACAATCAAACAGGTGCCGGTTGTATTTGGCGAAGCCGATGTGTTGCGAGCGGTGTTATCGCTACCGGGTGTGACGTCAGTAGGTGAGGCAAGCACAGGTTTCAATGTCCGCGGTGGCTCTGCAGATCAAAACCTGATACTTTTTAACGATGCCACCATTTATAACCCATCGCATTTCTTTGGGTTTTTCTCCGCATTCAACCCTGATGTTGTTAAAGATGTTGAACTATACAAAAGCAGCATTCCCGAAAAATATGGCGGTCGTTTGGCATCTGTCCTTGATGTTACTTCCCGCGATGGTAACAAGAAAAAATTTTCCGGATCCGGCGGTATCGGTCCTCTAACGGCAAGGCTCACACTGGAAGGACCGATTGTGAAAGATAAAACGACCTACCTGGTCGGGGGCAGAACCACGTATTCGGATTGGTTATTGAAGACTTTGCCAAACGAGGATTATAAGAACAGCAGCGCTTCATTTTATGATGCCAACGTGCGCATCAGTCATGAAATAAACTCAAAGAATAATTTATATCTCACGGGTTATATCAGTAATGACCAATTCAAATTGAACAATGACACGGTGTACAGGTATCGAAACAAAAATGCCAACCTCAAATGGAAACACAATTTCAATAACAAATTTTATGGAATATTTACTGGAGGTTATGATGGCTATGAATATTCCGTATCAAGTACAAATAACCCGGTTAACGCATATAAACTTGCATTCGATATTAACCAGACAGATTTGAGAATAGATTTCAACTATGCTCTCAATTCGAATCACACGCTCAGTTTCGGACTCAACTCAATCTATTATCAATCTCATCCGGGTTCATTCACTCCATTAGGAGATAAATCGCTGGTTGTTCCTGATCACGTGCAGGCAGAACAAGGCCTTGAAAGTGCGGTCTATCTGGGAGACAAGTGGCACATTAGTTCGAGATTATCGCTCGATGCAGGCATCCGTTATTCGATGTTTAATTATCTCGGAGCGCATGATGTTTACAGTTATGTTCCTGGTCAGCCCCGGACGGACGGCACTATTGTCGATACAACATCGTACGCAAAAAATAAAAACATCAAAACGTATCAGGGTCCGGAATATCGCGTTGCGTTGAGATTTAGCGTATCCGATAATGCATCGATTAAAGCAAGTTATAACACGCTTCGTCAATACATTCACTTATTATCAAATACAACGACGATTTCGCCGACTGATATATGGAAACTCAGTGATCCAAATATAAAGCCGCAGACGGGCGAACAGTATTCACTCGGATACTATCAGAATTTTAAATCAAATACAATTGAAACGTCTATCGAAGTCTATTATAAACGCATATACAATTATCTTGATTATAAAAGCGGCGCATCGTTGATTATGAATCATCATATCGAAACAGATGTACTTGCGACTCGAGGTAAAGCGTATGGAGTGGAAGTGATGCTGAAAAAATTGTCGGGCAAACTGAATGGATGGATCAGCTATACCTATTCAAGGACGTTATTACAACAAGATGATCCGCTTGCCGGCGAAACAATCAACAAGGGTAACTATTATCCTGCCAATTTCGACAAACCGCATAATCTAAACTTTGTCGGCAATTTCAAGATCAATCATCGCTTTAGCATTTCATTGAATGTCGTATACAGCACAGGAAGGCCAATTACTTTGCCAATTGCAATCTATGACCTGGGTGGTTCGCAGCGGGTATACTATTCCGACAGAAATCAATATAGAATACCGGATTACTTCCGGACGGACCTTTCAATGAATATTGAAGGAAATCACAAGATAAAAAAATTCAAACATAGTTCGTGGACAATTGGCGTATATAACCTGACTGGAAGAAAAAATCCTTATTCAATTTATTTCACGGAGGAAAACGGCGTGATCAACGGATACAAGCTGTCAATATTTGGGACGGCGGTACCTTCAATCACGTATAATTTCAAATTTTAGCTGCGCGCAGGCAAGTAAAAATTTATTTGTGTAAGATGATTTCGAATGAGACCGACGATTTTAAAAATATTTTCAATGGCTATAACGGCCATGCTTATGTGTTGCAAAGAACCATATAATCCACCGGCTATTTCGCAGGGTAACCACTTTTTAGTGGTGGATGGGACAATTATTAGCGGACCAGACTCAACTGTTATAAAAATATCACGAACAAGAAATTTCAATGACTCCGTAAACTCATCCCTTGAACTACAGGCCCAGGTTTTTGTCGTCGATCCGTCCGGGGGAACGATTTCACTTATCAACCAGGGTAGTGGCAGATATGTGATCGATCAGCTCAATCTGGATAACACGAAACAATACCAGCTAAAGATAATTGCGGCTGACGGGAAAGAATATTTATCCGATCTGTTAACAGTCAAACCAACTCCCGCAATCGACAGCATCACCTGGAGCCAGGATAATACCGGTGTTACCGTGTATGTAAATACGCACGATCCGCAGAATAGTACGATATATTATAAATGGGATTTTTCCGAAACGTGGCAATATTACACGGCTTTCCAGACGTATGCAGATATTGAGGGCGGAGTTCCCGTGCCGCGTTTTGATCAAATCTATACTTGCTGGTTGTCGTCAGCCTCCACAGATATTGAAGTCGCTTCTTCAGCAAAACTTTCGGAAGATGTTATTTACCGGAATCCGATTCAATTTATTCCACAAGGATCGGAGAAAATCGGGGAGAAATACAGCATATATGTCCGGCAATTTGCCATTGAGCAGCAGGCATACGAGTACTGGGTAAATCTCAAAAAAAATACTGAGCAGCTGGGAACTTTGTTTGACGGCCAGCCATCGCAACTGAACAGCAATATTCATTGTGTCAGCACGCCGGAAGAACCGGTGCTTGGTTTTATCCAGGTAAGTACGGTAACAAAACAAAGAATGTTTATCAGCAAGAATGATTTAGTTGCGTGGGGATATACGCCGTACTGGAAAGAGTGCGTCTATAAAGGCTTCACCGATCCTGACAGTATTAAAGTTTATTTTCCTGACGACAGGCCGAGGCGATATGTATTTCTTGGGACTGATCTTGGAACTTATTTGTACACCACGTTAATGTGCGGTGATTGCCGCGATCATGGTGGGACTAATGTAAAACCGTCGTTCTGGCCTTAATTAAAAATATAATGTCAAAGCACACATATAGAATATTGGTCACCGTTATAACGGCTATGCTTATTGGCTCTTGCAAAGAGCTCTATAGTCCGCCGGAGATCAGGCAAAACCCGGGATTGCTTGTCGTGGACGGCGTATTGCATGTCGGTAATGACTCCTCTGTAATCATCCTCAGCAGAACGAGAAATCTCGACAGCGCGGCACGCGTCGGAGAATTGCACGCAAATGTGTCGTTGGTCGGCCCCTCGGGCGCCACCTATGCCTTCATTGAGCAAGGTGATGGTAAATATGCGGTCGATCATCTCGATCTCAATGAACAGGACCTATATCGCTTAAATATAAAAACGAATGATGGCAGAGAATATTCGTCCGATTCGGTGCGGGCATTTCATACTCCGGCGATCGATAGTGTTTTCTGGCGACAGGACAGCGTTGGTGTAACTATTTCTTTGAACACTCATGGCGCCGCTAACGATTCCCGTTACTATAGATGGGATTATGTGGAAACATGGAAATATGAAACGGCCTTTCAATCTTTATTCGATTATGTAAATGGAGCACTGGTCCGACGCGCTCCCGAGGATCAGATATATTTTTGCTGGAAGAATTTTTATTCAAGTGATATCCTGCTTGCCACTACTTCGAAACTTTCTGAAAATATAGTGATCGGACAAAAAATTGCAGACGTCCCGCGCGGCTCAGAAAAATTGGGCATGAGATACAGCATCAATATCAAACAATATGCGATCAGCGAGGATGCCTATAATTTTTGGGCAAATGTGAAAAAAAATACAGAACAAATGGGATCGTTGTTTGATGCTCAACCATCCCAACTCAGCGGCAATATGCATTGTGTATCGCAACCTGGTGAACAGGTTCTCGGATATGTTTGTGCCAGTACGGTTGAACAAAAAAGAATTTATGTGAATGCCCTGGACGTTGATAATTGGGACTATAAAAAATATACTAGTGAATGCGCTGCACCTGGTGCGCACACTTTCATTTCACCGGCACAGGCTTTTGAATATATAGGGAGACCCAACCATCTTTGGATTCCGCTGGGTACCGACAACAGGGGCAATTTCGAAGTTGTTCAACTTTTTTGTGGCGACTGCCGGGAGCACGGCGGTACAAATAAACAACCCGAATTCTGGCAAAACTAAATGCATACATGAAAGGAAAACTGACTATAGTAAGACATCTCGGAGTAGCTTTAACTGCAATTTGTTTTTTTGCATGCAAAGAACCCTATACACCACCGCAAATTGAAAACAATCCAAACTACCTTGTCGTAGACGGCATGCTAGATGTTGGCGATTCGACTACTATTAAGTTGAGCAGGACAAGAAGTTTCACAGATAGCGTTTCTCAATCACCTGAAAACGGGGCAACAGTAACGGTAGTGGGAGACGGCGGTGACAGCTATTTGCTTTCAGATCGTGGTAATGGAATTTATAACATCAATTATCTTCCATTAAATCCCACAGAGAAATATACTTTGCGCATAGCCACTTTAGACGGCAAGCAATACGAATCAGATGCTGTCTCAACAAAACAAACGCCTGCAATTGACAGCGTGAATTGGATTCAAAACGGCGACGGAGTGCAGGTGTACGTAAATACACACGATCCGAATAACAACTCTATATATTATCGTTGGACGTATGAAGAAACCTGGGAATACCGTGCGAAATTTGCATCTTATCTGATCTATAAAAATGGGCAGCTTCAACCGCGAAGTCCTGATGAAGATTATTATACATGTTGGCAAAGTCGCAGCTCAACTGAATTGGTGTTAGCGAGTACGGCAGGACTTAGCGATGACATTGTATATCGCGCACCCGTGCAATTTATAGAAAGCGGTTCAATGAAAATTAGCAGGCTATACAGCATCCTCGTAAAGCAGGCGGCATTAACAAAAGAAGCATATGAATATTGGCAACAACTGAAAAAGAGCACGGAATTATCCGGTGGATTGTTTGATCTCCTTCCATCGCAAATAATCGGTAACATGCATTGCATTAACGATGCTAACGCGAAAGCTCTCGGATACATTTCAGCGTCTACGATAACTGAACAAAGAATTTACATCAACAACACGCAGTTGTCACCACCTTGGATACTCCCTTTGCAGGATTGCCCTGAGATTGTCGTTCCACATGATAGCGTAGATTATTACTTTGGTAAATATATTTTGATTCCAATTGGTTCGCACGGACTGACCGATTATTCAGGATCGTATTCGACTTGTATCGACTGCAGAACCTATGGCGGAACAACAACGAAACCACCATACTGGCCCTAACTAAAATGACTATGAGAAAAAATCGTATCATATTGTTCGACATAAATTATCGTACTCTTTTGCAGGTTCTCGTTGCTTTCTTTTGTTTTCAGCAGGCGATTGCACAAACGGAATCTATCGGTAATGTGCACACGCAATTTGATCATTACAACGAACAGGCGATCGAGGAAAAAGTTTTTGTGCATACTGACAAACCATTTTATGTCGCCGGGGATATTATGTGGTTTAAAATATACTGTGTAGATGGCAATTTCAACAAACCACTCGACCTGAGTAAAGTTGTTTACCTGGAGGTTTTAAACAAAGAGCTCAAACCAGTTCTCCAAGCAAAGATCCCAATGAAAAATGGAAGTGGAAATGGTTCCTTCTTTATCCCGCTTTCCCTGAGCTCAGGTAATTACAGGTTGCGCGCCTACACGAACTGGATGAAAAATTTCAGCCAGGAGTTTTACTTTGAAAAGAATGTGACGATAGTCAACTCACTCAAAAGCCTTGGTGAAAAATCAGCAGACAGTACAAATCAATATGACATTCATTTTTTCCCGGAAGGTGGCAACCTGGTTGAAGGCATTGTAAGCAGGGTTGCATTCCGCGTCGCCGACCGGCGAGGCAACGGGGTAGATTTTAAAGGCACAATTACGGATGAAGCGAATAATACCGTTGCCAGTTTTCAACCACAAAGATTTGGGATTGGCAGTTTTTCCTTTACACCCGCTGCCGGCAAAAAATATCGGGCGATTATCCGGCTCAGCAGCAGCAACGTCGTTATAGGCGAGTTGCCAAACATATATTCACAGGGTTACGTGATGCATGTTGAAAATATCTCAGATGATCGAATACATGTTACCGTTAGTACAAACGTAACAATGCCTGGGCAGTTTATTTTCCTGTTTGCACACACCCGACAATCGGTTAAGGTAGCAGAAGCCGAGCCGGTAAGCGATGGCAAAGCGGTTTTCTCTATTGAGAAAAGTAAATTGGGTGAAGGCATTTCACATCTTACTGTATTCAATTCGATGAGGCAACCCGTTTGCGAACGTCTTTATTTTAAAAAGCCAATTGGCTTAAAAATAAACGCAAATGCGAATGGTGAAGAATTCACCTCCAGGAAAAAAATATACATCAATATTGACGCAAAGGATCAGTCAAAGCCGGCGGTCAGTGATATGTCCGTTTCTGTATATCGGATCGATTCACTTTCTAACAGCCAGGACGCAGACATCCTTAGTTATTTCTGGCTTACATCAGACTTGCAGGGAACTATCGAATCGCCGCAATATTATATCAACAATAATGGGCCGGAAGTTGATGCTGCTGTCGACAATCTCATGCTCACCCATGGCTGGCGCAGGTTTCGTTGGGATGATGTGTTTCAAAATAAAGTTGCCTTTGAATTCATTCCTGAATACGAAGGACACGTGATCGGTGGAAGAATAACTAATAAGAAAACGGACCAACCGATCGAAAATGTTGTCACATATTTATCATCACCCGGAACAAAATTTCAAATCAGCAGCTCAATCAGCAATAAAAAAGGGCAACTTCTGTATGATGTGAAAAATTTTTATGGGTCAAATGAAGTCGTTGTGCAAGCCGACAATCAGAAAGATACCAGCTACCGCATTGATATCCTAAATCCGTTCTCGGAAAAATATTCTTCGCGTCCATTTACTGATATTGATATCTCTGAAAGTTTACGTGATGATATCGTGTCACGAAGTATCGGCATGCAGGTGCAGAATGCATATTCAAACGACTACCTGCAGCGATTTGATGCACCATATATGCAGGATACTACTGCTTTCTACGGCGTGCCGGATTACAAATTTTTCCTGGATGAATACACGAGGTTTAACACAATGGAAGAAGTAATGCGCGAATATGTAACGGGGGTATCGTTGAGAAAACAAAAGCAAAAATTTATTCTCCGCAACTTCAACAATCCATATCATGGATTTTTTGACGATGATCCACTGATTCTCATGGATGGCGTTCCAGTATTTGATGCCGACAGGGTTATTAACATGGATCCGTTAAAAATCAAAAAAATCGAGGTCATGACGCGGCGCTATTATCTCGGTCCGATCAGCGCAAGCGGAATCGTGAGCTACACCACGTATAAGGGTGATATGGATGGATTCCAACTCGACCCGAATGCATTGGTTGTAGAATATGAAGGATTGCAATTGCAGCGGGAGTTTTATTCTCCGGTTTATGAAACAGAAAAGCAGATCAGCAGCCGCGTACCAGACTTCCGGAATTTGTTATTTTGGTCGGGCGATGTAAAAACGGATGAACATGGAAAGAAGCAGCTTTCATTTTACAGTTCAGACCAACAGGGCAAATACATGGTGGTTATCCAGGGTATAACGGGGGAGGGCAGAGCCGGCAGTCAGTCATTCACATTCGACGTAGTAAAATAAATTTTTGATTTTTGAATTGGGTGGCTCGGAAATTCGTAATTTCTAATTATGGAAATTCCCAGCAGCAGCTCTGAAAAAAATTAACCTGTGTCAAACCTTTTCGCAACAATGGTTAAGCAGATAGTTACTTATGGTAACTACGAAGGAGCGTTTCTACGCTCCTTTTTGTATTTTTTAGCATAGGGAAATAGTGTTAGATTTGCAGCCCCTCAAATACTTTTTTTTGATAGTTTTTTCGGGTGGTGGCGCAGCCCGGTAGCGCACTTGTATGGGGTGCAAGGGGTCGCAAGTTCGAATCTTGTCCACCCGACCCGGAATGGCAATTGAATGATTTCAGTTGCCATTTTTTTTGCGCGCTCATCACTGGCTCAAATTCGAAATAAAAAAATTATTCCCTTGAACGCATACGTTCAATTATTTTGTTCTTCTCAGAGAAATTTTTCATGGAAGACTATTTAACTTTAATAAATTGATTTAAGAAAAGCGTTGCTTTTCAATTGTGAATTTTCTCTCGATAAATAACATTTCAATGGACAAATCCAACGGCTACGAACGCATTTCACAAATCTTTGCCACGAGTCGCGGCATTGCGGTGAATGGCATTGGTTCATCATCCGTTCGCAAATGGGCAAAATCACTAACCAAAAATTCCGTCGTTCTTGATCTTGGTTGCGGAACCGGAGTTCCTGTTTCAAAAATATTGATTGACGAAGGCATGATCGTTTATGGAGTCGACGCGTCTCCAACATTAACCAAAGTTTTTCACCAGAACTTCCCAAATGCGCCTGTTGCTTGCGAGGCCGCGGAAGATTCATCTTTTTTCAATCGAACATTCGACGCCATCATCGCGTGGGGATTGCTGTTTATTTTACCGGAAGAGGCGCAGCTGATTTTAATAGATAAAATGGCAGCAGCATTGAATGTAACTGGAAAATTAATATTTACATCGCCGCCTGAACCAATCACGTGGTTCGACGCAATGTCTGAAGTGGAATCGCGATCACTCGGCGCAAAAAAATACAGAGACTTAATTTCAGAATCAGGACTTACTTTAATTGAAGAGTTTGAAGATGAGGGCGAGAATCATTATTACAGTGCCGCTAAAATGTAGGAATTTAGAGAGCACGGAAAAAGAGCGGAAGCGATGTTGACTTCGCTCTCTGCTCTCTTTCCCCGCTCTTTGGATTCCAGCCAATCATTTCCAGTCTGCCTTTTCCAACAACTTTTCATTAAACTCAAACTCCTCGTCCTTTGGAGTCGGCATTCCTTTGCCTGTCGTGATCAGGTTCCGCAAACTATTCTTGATATAGTTACTCCACGCATCGAAGCAAATATCATAACATTCATACGCAGGAACCAATCCGACATGGGTAAATTGTAACTGCGTTTGATTTCCCTTCTTTGAAATATCAAAAACGATCCTGGTACCGGTCCATTCACTCTTATCCTTTGTAAACTTAAAATAGTTCTGTTCAACAAACCACTCCACTTTTTTCTCCGGAACAAATTCCACAATTTTCATTTTCGCGACGTGAACGTCCTTGTAATGATAACTGAATTCACCGCTGAGTTTGTCAGTCGTTCCCTCAATATTTTCGGACCACCATCCACGAACATTATTTACTGCCCGGAAAACTACTTCCGGAGTTTGATCCACCAAAATTGTGGCGGTAAAATTTTGATCAGTCATGATTTGATTTTTAAAATGTGAATATGTTTAAGGTTGAGGTTAAGCGCTCAACCTTAACCTTGACCTCAACCTCAATGACTCGTCACTCCAAATTCTTTCTTAACAGTCGGCTCGCCTTTTCCTGTTGAAATTAATTTGTATAGACTGCCGGTAATATAATCTTTCCACGCATTTGAACAATCACGATAGCATTCAATCTTTGGAACAAGTCCAATATGCGTGAACCGAACTTGTGTTTTATCACCCTTCGCAAAAATTTCAAAACTGATTTTAGTTCCGTCCCATTCTTTTTTGTCGGTGAGGAAATTGAGTTTGCTTTCAGTTATCAGCCACACAATTCTCTTTCCCGGAACCGACTCAACGATTCTTTGTTTTGAATAATGAATATCTGCGAAATGAACCGCAAATTCGTCGCCAAGTTTTTTTGAATTGCCTTCAATTTCATCAATCCACCAACCCCTGACATTGTTAATTGCATCAAATGCTTCTTCCGGAGTCTGATCTACCGAAATAGTAGCCGTAAAGTCTGTTGTATTCATACATTATTGTTTTTATTTTTAAAAAATTCTACGTAAATACTTTAGTTGACGATCATTCCGGCCGTCAGGTTGACGATCGTTCCACTGATTGCACTGCCTTCATCAGACGCGGCGAAAACAGCAGCGTTTGTCAATTCGGCCAGCGTGGTCAATTTCTTTCTGTGCGTCAAACTTTCCATGAACGAATGAAATTGTTCAAATGGAATGTCATGTGATTTTCCGTGTATTTCCCACACTTCATCAATCAAAGGGGTTTCGGGAATC
>Ga0268264_10004960_pt1 | contig 11271 bp, 9 predicted proteins | sample KBSSwiS32_FD_190357 | JGI IMG/M metagenome (GOLD analysis project Ga0268264, IMG submission 190357) | Switchgrass rhizosphere microbial communities from Kellogg Biological Station, Michigan, USA - KBS Switchgrass S3-2 (SPAdes) (version 2) | ecosystem: Host-associated > Plants > Roots >... | reverse complement strand
CCCGACGAGGGCGAAGGTGAGGGCGACCGCGATCGCCCGCGTGGCGCCGGCACGATAGCCGGTGACGACGAGCCCGGAGAGCTGCGTCCAGCGATAGTAGAGCAGGCCGAGCGCGATCAGCGTGAGCGCGATGATGACGATGCCCAAAGGCTGAGGCAGGCCGACCCCGGCGACGAACAGGCCTGAGAAGAGGCCGTAAAGCGGCGCGTACCAGGCGGGCGTGGCTGCGCGCGCGGCCATGCGTTCGCGAATGCCCTCAGCCAGCGTCAGCGCCGCGCGGGGATCGAGTTCTTCGGTCATCTGATTCCTCACTTTCCAAAATGGAAAGTAACGTCACTTTCCAACTTGTCAAGTGAGCCCGGAGCGACCCTGGACGACAGGGATCGCTTGCGCGAACGGGCGCGGTTCTGCGGCGGAAACGGTGCGCGTGACTAGAAGCGGGTGCCGACCCTGATCCCGATCGTGCGCGGCGTGTTGGTGACGATATAGGGCCGCTGGAAGCATTGCCCGCATTGCTGGCCGCGGGTCAGCTGGGCGCGCTCGTCGAAGGCATTTTCGATGAACAGCTCGGCGTTGAACCGGGCCCATTCGATGCCAAACGCGAAGTCGGCGGTGGTGGAGCCGTTGAGCGGTCCGGTCGCCACCACCGGGTCGATCGGATTGCCGGTGCCCGGCTGGAAGATCAGCCGGCGCAGATCCGCGGTCGCCGAACTCTGGTGCGACACGGTCGCCTGACCGTGGCCGGTGCCGCCGGCAACCGGGAATTCGTAGCGGCCGGTGGCGGTGAACTTGAGGCGCGGCGTCACCGGCAGCCTCGTGCCGGCCGGCGACGAGACGACGTTGAACGGCACCGCCGCGGTCGGCGCGCAGGTGAAGGTCGGATCGTCGAACAGGCACAGATTCCGGCGCGTCTTGGCGTCGGTATAGGCGCCGCTCGCCGACAGGGTGAATTGCGGCGTCACCCGCCAGTTCATCTCCAGCTCGGCACCGCGGATGCGGGCGTCGGGGCCATTGTGGATCTCGGTGAAGCTGTTCGCGCCGAGGAAGGAATATTGGAAATTGCTCCATTCCTGCCAGTAGAGGGCGCCGTTCAGCCGGAAGCCGCCGGGCCAGCTGGTGTGGAAGCCGATTTCGTAATTGGTCAACGTGTCCTTGGCATAAGGCGGGATGGTCGCGCGGCGGTTGATGCCGCCGGGGCGGAAGCCCGACGACCAGGTCGCGTAGACCATCTGCCGGTCGGTGATGTGCCAGGTCAGGTTGAGACGGTAGGTGACGCCGTTGCCGTCGGTCGATTTCGGATCGACCTGGGTGGCGCTGACGAACTCGCCGAGATCGGTGCATGGCGTCCCCGGCACGACCCCGGGGATCAAGGTGCCGCCGGGATTGTCGCGCAGGATCTGGCCGGTCGTGGTGTAGCAGCCGGCGACGCCGGTGCGCGAGCTGCCGGCGCCGTTGAACGGCGGGCCGGCGGGATTGCGGCCGAAGCCGAAGAAGCCGATCAGGCTGTTGTCGTAGCGATAGGCCCGGAGGCCGCCGGTCAAGGTCACCGTCGGGACGATGTCGAAGCTGAGCTCGCCGAAGGCGGCATAGTCGCGGTCGACGCGGTCCTGCTGGGTCAGCCAGAGGGTGCCGGGGAAGCCGTTCACCGACAGGGCCGAACCGAGCCCGGTCACCTGGTAATCCTGGTGGATGCGGTGGAACTGGCGCTGGTAGAACAGGCCGCCGACGAAGCGCAGCCGGTTCTCCGCCGGCGAGGCGATCCGCAGCTCGTGGCTCATCTTGGTGAAATGGTCGCGGCCGATGATGTGCTGGGAGGGATTGATGGTGTTGCCGTTATTGTCCTGGAAATAGAAATAGCCGGCGAGGCCGCCGACCCCGGCGTAGAGATTGTCATAGGCCTCGGCATAATCGGTATAATCCGCCGAGCTGTGGATCTGCCGGTCGAGATAGGCGCCGGCATAAGTGAGGTCGAAATTGCCGATCCGGCCTTCGACGGTGAGCGCGGCCTGGATGAAGCGGTCGTGGTTGCGCTCAGGATAGAAGCGCTGGACGTTGAGGTCGCCGAGCCGTGGATCATAGGCGAACGAGCCGTGGGAGCGCTGGTCCTGGCCCATCAAAGCGGCGGTGACCGTCCAGTGCTCCGCCAGATCGATGCCGAGGGCGGCGCGGCCGCCGATCGTGTCGACATCATTATAATTGTTTTCGACCAGGGTGCTGTTGTTGACGGTGATGCCGCCGGGCTGGGGCAGGAAGCTGCGCGTCCCCGGGATATTGTCGATATAGCCGGCATCGTGCTGGTACCAGCCCACGAGCCGCACCGCCGCGCTGCCGCTGAGCGGGGCGTTGACATAGCCCTGGAGCGAGCCGCCGAAGCCGCCGTGGCTGACACTGTTGACCTGGGCGTCGATCGCGCCGGAGAAGTTCGACGTCTCCGGCTGGTTGCTGATGATGCGGATCGTGCCGGCTTCGGACGAAGCGCCGTAGAGCGTGCCCTGCGGCCCGCGCAGCACCTCGATGCGGGCGATGTCGTAGATATGGACGTCGAGCGTACCGCCGATCGTGGTGACCGGCTGCTCGTCGAGATAGACGCCGACGCTGGGGAGCGAGCCGCTGTGATTGCCGTCACCGCCCGAGGCGACGCCGCGGATATAGACGTTGGTCGTGCCCGGCTGGAGCGTCTGGTAGGAGACGCTGGGCAGCAGGCGGGTATAATCCTGGAAGTTGGAGACGTTCTGCTCCTGTAGCGCCACGGCGCCGAGCGCCTGGATCGAGATCGGCACGTTCTGCAGATTCTCCGAGCGCTTCTGGGCGGTGACGATGACCTCCTGCTCGTCGGAGCTGGCGGCAGCGGCAGGGACCGGCTGGGCGGCCGGGGTCTGGTCGGCCTGTGCGAAAGCGGCGCCCGAACCGCAGAGCATGGTGGTGGTGAAAAGGCCAAGTCCGGCCATTGTGCGCAAGGACGAAACCGCCATGTTCTTTCCCCTTCGAACGCCCGGGGCGCAGGTTCTTCCGCTTTTTAACATGCGTCAATTTGGTTTTGGCTGCGCAACAAAAGCGTCATTCGGCTGTGTCGGTTTTGCCACGCCTGCGGGTTTCGCGGGGTTCAGCCGGCTGCGTCCCACGAGTCCAGCGCCGGACCGAGCGCTGCCTTGAGCGGGTCGAGCCATGGCTCGTAGGCACGCCACTGGCCGACGCCGTCGCGGTTGATCGGCCGGCGCACCTGCTCCGAGCTCGCGGTTCGCATCGCCCGTTCGGTCTGGTGAAAGGCGAGGCAGGCGGGTTCGAAGGGCAAGCCGAGAAAATCGAGCAGGGCGCGGATCTCCGCCTCGGGGTCGTCGACCAGGCGCTCGTGGATCAGCCGGTAGGGCGGAGCCGGGAGCACGGCTTCGAAATGCGCCATCAGCGCGACATAATCGGCATAATAACGCCCCATATCGGTCAGCGAATAACTGAAGCCCTGGCCGCGGGCATAATGCTGCTTGAAGTTGGACAGGCAGCAGTCGAGCGGATTGCGCCGGGCGTCGATGATCTTCGCCTTGGGCAGGATCAGGCGGATGAAGCCGACATGGGCCCAGTTGTTCGGCATCTTGTCGACGAAACAGGGCTTGTCGGTCTTGCGCTGGATGCGGGTGCGCTCGAGATATTCCGCGCCGAGCGCGGCAAGCGTGTCGGCGTCGAGCTCGGCAAGGCTGTCCGGATAAGCACCTCCTGCGTCACCCTTCTGCCCGCCGCCGTCGACCCGCCGGACCAGCAGCGGGATGTCGGGCAATTCCATCGTCCCCTCGACCAGCGAATGGGAGGCGAGGATCTGCTCGACCAGTGTCGAGCCGGCACGTGGCATGCCGAGGATGAAGATCGGATCGGGGGCCGGGCAGCCCTGGCCGGCGCGCGCGGCGAAGAAGGGCGCGGTGAACAGCCGCGTCGAGCGTTCAACCAGAGCGTCGGTCTCGGCGATGCGGAAGCCGACCGTCTCGCCGCGCAGCTTATTGCCTTGCGCATAATGGGCGAAGGAGGCCGCGAACTCCCGCACGTCCTCGAACGCCCGCCCGAGCGCGAAATGGAGATGGAAGCGATCCTCGCGGCTCAGGTCCGGGCCGGCGAGCGCCGCCTGCATCGCCGCCACATCCGCGTCCGAGAAGCGCATTGTCTTCAGATTGGCGAGGCTCCACCAGACCTCGCCGAGCGCCGGCGACAGGTCGAGCGCGCGGCGATAGGCGGCGATCCCGTCCTGCTGGCGGCCGACGGTCTTCAGGGCATGGCCGTAGCTCATCCAGACCCTGGGCTGGTCGGGCAGCTGGGCGAGCACCTGCTCATAGACCAGGATCGCTTCCTCATAGCTGCCGATCCTGCCGAGCGCCGCCGCCTTGAGATTCTGATCGCCGGCATGCGCGGCATCGGCCGCCTGCAGCGCGTCGAGCGCGGCGATCGCTTCCGCCGGCCGGTTCTGCTTGTAGAGCACGGTGGCGAGATTGGAGCGGGCAGGGGCGAAGGCGGGCGCCAGCTCAAGCGCGCGGCGCAGCAGCTTCTCCGCGTCGGGCAGCCGGCCGACCCGCGCCGCGAGCTCCGCCATCATCCTTATCGCGGCGACGTCGGTCGGCTTGTCGTGCAGGCGCGGGCGCAGGATGGTCTCCGCCGTCGGCAAATCGTTGTCGAGCAGGGCCTCGGCCGCGCGCAGCAGCACCGGATCGTGGATCGAGGCGCTGATTGCATCGAGCTCGGCCTCCTCTGCGGCGTCGTCCTCGCCGATGCGGCGCAAAGCGGCGCCGAGCAGACGAAAGGCGTCGGCACTGCGCGGGGAAACTTTCAGGACTTCGCGCGCCTGCGCGGCGGCGCGCGCGGGATCGTCGTGCAGCAGCCGCGCGGCGAGCCGCAGGCCGTCGGTGACGGTTCCGGTTGGTGCCCCATGCATGGGCCAAGCCTAATTGAACCCGAAAGCGATGGCGAGGCGCGGCGTATTTTCATGCTGCAGTGCAACAAAAGGAGGCCCTGGCTGTTCTTCCTCTGCCGTCCCGTCCTGGGAACGGCATTGAGCGGGGCGTCACATGAAACTGCCGAAATCACTGAAAATGCCGGCTATGCGCGCCGGCCTCCGCCGCCGCGGCGCCGGGATCGCCGCCTTTGCCTCGCCCCAGCCGGCGGTCGACCGGCTGGGCAACCTCGCCCCGCCGCGCGACAATCCCGGCAATCTGCTTGGACGCTGCTATCTGCCCGCGGGCATGAAAGCCGGCGCGGCGCTGGTCGTGGTCCTGCACGGCTGCACGCAGAGCGCTGCGGGCTTCGACCATGGCGCCGGCTGGTCGCATCTCGCCGACCGGCACGGCTTCGCCTTGCTCTTTCCGGAGCAGCAGCGGGCGAACAATATGAACCTGTGCTTCAACTGGTATCAGCCGGAGGACGCCGCGCGCGACCGGGGCGAGGCTCGGTCGATCCGGGCGATGATCGCGCAGATGATCGAGACGCATAAGCTCGATCCGGCGCGGATCTTCGTGACCGGCCTGTCGGCGGGCGGGGCGATGACCTCGGTGATGCTCGCCGCCTATCCCGAAGTCTTCGCCGCGGGCGCGATCATCGCCGGCCTGCCGTTCGGCTGCGCCGACACTCTGGGCGAGGCGCTGGGCGCGATGAGCCAGGTGGCCGGCGCCGACGAGGCCGCGCTTGGCGAGGCCGTGCGCCAGGCTTCGCCGCATCGGGGGCCCTGGCCGCGCGTGTCCGTCTGGCACGGCAGCGCCGACCGGCTGGTCGTGCCGGCCAATGGCGAGGCGATCGTCCGGCAGTGGCGCGACGTCCACGGCCTGCCTGCCGCCCCCGCGCGCCGGGAGCAGGTCGATGGCTATCCCCGCCGCGTCTGGACCGACGCCGCCGGCAAGGTGCTGGTCGAGGATTATGTCGTGACCGGCATGGCCCACGGCACGCCGCTGCGGCCCGGCCGGGAAGAAGGCGAATCCGGCCAGGCGGGCGCCCATATGCTCGACGTCGGCCTCAGCTCGACCGACCGGATCGCCGCCTTTTTCGGCCTGGTGGCGCAGCCGGCAGCCAGGCTGGAGCGGCGCGACAATCGCCCACGGCCGCGCCCGGAAGTCCACGCCGCGCCCGCCAACGACGTGCAGAGCATCATCGAAAATGCGTTGAAGGCGGCCGGGCTGATCCGCTCATAGCGCACCGCTGCGGCGTCCAGCTTGCCACAGGCCTGACCCCGAACTATCCCGCGTCTCCATAGCCCCGGGTTCTGGTCCCGCGGACGTAGCGACCGAAGACCCTTGTTCCAGCGTATCTCCGCTCCAGTTGCGCCCTTCGCCGCATGGCTCCGTACCGAGAGCGGGCGCCGCACATCCGGCCTCGGGCTGACCCTGTTCATCGAAGCGCTGCTGGTGCTGCTGGTACTGACGCTCGGCCGGGTGACCCTGCCGGTGGTCGAGGTCCCGCAACGGCCGATGACCACGATCAATGTCCGCGAGGTTACGCAGGAGGCGGCCGAGCCGCGCCGGCCGGAGCCCGAACAAAGGTCAGGCGCGCGGCCCGAGCCGCACCCGCCGACACCGGATCAGCCGCAGCCCCCGCAGCCCGTTGCACCGGCGGTCCCGCCGGCAGCCCCGCCAGCCGCGCCGGCGGCGCCCGCCATCATCCCGATGCGCTGGAGCCTGGCGCCGCCCAATCCGCTCCGCCCGCTGGACCGGCCGCCGGCGCCGGCCCGGCCGGCTTATGGCCCGGCAAACAATCCCAGCGTCATGCAGCGCGACACCGAGCGGGTCGGCACCGCGCCCAATGGCGAGCCGATGTATGCGGCGGAATGGTATCGCGAGCCGGACCACGCGATGATGCGGTCCTATCTCTCCACCGCCCACGGACCGGGCTGGGGGCTGATCGCCTGCCGCACGGCGCCGGACTTTCGCGTCGAGGATTGCGTCGGCCTGGGCGAATATCCGGAAGGGTCGCAGATCACGCGCTCGGCGCTCGCCGCAGCGTGGGAGTTCCGGGTGCGGCCGCCGCGACGCGGCGGGCAGGTGCTGGTGGGCTCCTGGGTCAGGATCAGGATCGACTACCATTAGCGCCATGGCGGGGACCTTTCCGGCCACGCGCCGAAATGATAGCTTCCGCGGCAAAGGAGAGCCCGATGTTCACCGACATGAAGGAAGGCACGCGCGAGGAGTGGATGCTGATCGCCGCCGAGCATGGCAAGCATCAGGCCTCCGCCGCGCCCCGGCAGATCATGGAAAGCCTCGCCCGGCTGGACGTGATCGAGGTCGGCTTCGCGGCAACCCAGCTCGGCCATTCGCTGATGGCCGGGACGCTGGCGCGGCGGTCGGGGGCAAGCGACGAGGAGGTGGTGGCGGCGCTCTGCCACGATCTCGGCAAGCTCTTCTCCATCCCCAATCACGGCCCGATCGCCGCGGAGATGCTGAAGCCCTATGTCCGCGAGGACATCTACCACGCCGTCTACTGGCACCAGGAATTCCAGGGCCGCTATTATTTCGAGCATCTCGGCAAGGACCCGGAGGGGCGCGAGCGGTTCAAGGACGAAAGCTGGTATGCCTTCGCCGAGAAACTGGTCGACGAATGGGACGCGCCGGCCTTCGATCCGGATTTCAAGGCCGATCCGCTGGAGAGCTTCGAGCCGGAGGTGACGCGGGTGTTCAGTAACCCGCGGGCGATGATCAGCTGAGCTGTCCCGCGGCGGAACACCAGCCCGAAAATTAACCGTCCCAGCCCGCTTGCGGGCCAATGGTAAATGAATTCTTAATGGCGGCATGAGCCGCCTCGCGCCCCTCATCACCCGCACTCCCGGCCAAAGGGCCGTGGCGGTCGCCATGCCGGTCCGGCAGGCCGAGCCGCTGAGCGAAGCGCAGGCGGCAGCGTGGCTCGCGGACCTCCGCCTGTTCGTCACCGCCTGGCTTGGCGGCGTCGTCTTTTTCGGAACGCTGCTGAGCTAAAGCGGCCGACCCCGCTGCCCGTGTCAGTGACCCATGCCGGCGGGCGACGGCGCGTCCTCGGCGTCATGGCCCGGCTCCAGCGGATGTTCGCAGGCCTTGTGCAGCACCCAGGCCAGCCAGGCGGAAATGACACACATGCCAGCGGCCATCAGCAACTGGTCCGCCGCGCTGACGCCTGCATTGCTGATCAACATGGTCGCCAGCGCGCCGATCGTCATGCAGCCGGCATTGACGATATTGTTGGCGGCGACGGTGCGTGCCGCCTCGCTCTTCTTCACCGTGGTGGTGAGGAAGGCGTAGAGAGGGACGACGAAGATGCCGCCGAAGATGGCGATGCCGAGCAGCGAGAGGCTCAGCAGAAGCGCACCCGGATGATTGATGAAATCACCGATACTGCTCAGGAAATCCCAGACGGTGTAGAGCGGTTCGCCCGGCGCCGTCCGCGGCCAGATCGTCGAGATGTACCAGAAGGCGAGGACGCACAGACCCATGAGGATCACGGCCACTGGCGAATAGCGGGCCGAGACCTCGCCCTTCAGCAAGCGGTTGACCGCCAGCGAGCCGATCGCGACGCCGATCGAGAAGATGGCGAGGAAGATGCTGGCCACCGCCTTGTCGGAGGTGAGGGCATTCTTCACCAGCGGCGGGAACTGGATGAACAGCACCGCGCCGATCGTCCAGAAGAAGCTGATCGCGACGATGGCGAGGAACAGGCGCCGGATCTTCAGCGTCGCCTTCACCAGCCGCACCGAGGCGGTGAAGATGTTCCAGTCGAGCTTCTGCGGCGCCCCCAGCGGTGGTGCCGGCGGGACCGCCCGGCCGAATATCCAGCCGATCAAGGCGACGCTGAGCACCATCGCCGCGGCGACCTCGACCCGAATCAGGCCCGCGAGAAGGGTGCCGCCGAGGATCGCGACATAGGTGCCCGCCTCAACCAGGCCGGTGCCGCCCAGCACCTCCTGCTTGTCCAGATGCTGCGGCAGGATCGCATATTTGATCGGGCCGAAGAAGGTGGAATGGGTGCCCATGGCGAACATGGCGAGCAGCATGAGCGGGATGGCGACGCTGTCCACCATGACGCCCTTCCAGGCCATCATCAGCCCCGCTGCGCCGGCCAGCATGATCCCGATCTCGCAGGTCTTCACGATCCGGATGATTTTCGCCTTGTCGTTCGAATCGGCGAGCTGTCCGGAAATCGCGGACAGGAAGAAGAAGGGCAGGGTGAACAAGGCCGTGGTCAGCGCGGAGAACCAGGTCTCTGAATTCTCGTCATTATAATGATTGTAGACGACGAACAGCACGACCGCATGCTTGAACAGATTGTCGTTGAATGCGCCCAGCAACTGAGTGCCGAAGAGGGGCAGGAAGCGGCGCGTGCCGAGGAGGTGCCAGACACCGGAAGAATGACTCATGAGGCGGATCGCGCTCCGGAAAAGCGGGCGGGCGGGTGACCTGCGATCATCGCATGGCGTCCCGTCCAGAATCCGCCGAATGAACTTTCAGCCGTGTTCATAGTCTTCCCTTGCAAAGGCAGACAAGTCCGCATTCCCGCGCGGGCCGCGGAACCTGCTCCCATTCGCTGTCTTTTACAGTTAAGGGCTGGCCCACCATGCTGACGCTGCCGAACCTGCTGACGCTTTCGCGGATCTTCGCGGTGCCGATTCTGGTGTTCCTGCTCTGGCTGCCGAGCTGGTGGGATTATGGCATCACCTTCGTGCTCTACTGCATGGTCGGGATCACCGATTATTTCGACGGCTATCTCGCCCGCGCGCAGGGCACGGTCTCCCGGCTCGGCCAGTTCCTCGATCCGATCGCCGACAAGATCATGGTGGTCGCGGTGATCGCGATGCTGGTGACGACGCGGCAGCCGGCCCCGGTTCCGACCCCGAACCAGATCAGCGAGCCGATCATCCACGGCATCCACCTGATCCCGGCTTTGGTCATCCTGCTCCGGGAGATCACCGTCTCGGGCCTGCGCGAATTCCTCGCCGGGCTGCAGGTCTCGGTGCCGGTGAGCGCGCTGGCCAAGTGGAAGACCGCGCTCCAGATGTTCGCGCTCGGGGCCCTGATCCTCTCCGGCGCGGTGCCGCACCTGCCCTGGGTGCATCTGGTCGGGCTGATCTCGCTCTGGGCGGCGGCGGGCCTGACCGTGGTGACGGGCTGGGATTATCTGCGGGTCGGCCTCAAGCACATGGACTGATCAGGCGGCTGCCTTCAGCGCCTCCGCCAGCAGCCGGAATTCCTTCTCGCGCGGGCTGTTGCGGCGCCAGACCAGAGCGATGCTGCGCGACGGATGCTCGGCGTCGAGGTGGCGGGCGACGACATTGGTGCCGGCGAGCAGGCCGGCCTCGACCGCCATTTCCGGGACCAGGGTCATGCCGAGCCCATTGTCGACCATCTGCACCAGGGTGTGCAGCGAGGTGCCGAGGATCGCCGCCCCGGCGCGCAGCTCCGGCCGGTTGCAGGCGGAGAGGACATGGTCCTTCAGGCAATGGCCGTCCTCGAGCAGCAGCAATTTGGTCTCGTCGATAGCCGCCGGCTTGACCTTCTCCGGCAAAGAATCGGCCGCGCCCGGCGGGAAGGCGACCAGGAAATTATCCTCGAACAATAATGCCCGTTCCACCTCCCCGCAGGCATAGGGGAGGGCGAGCAGCACGCAGTCGAGCTGGCCGCGGTGCAGCGCCTTGCAGGCGGCGGCGCTGGTCTCCTCGCGCAGGAAGAGCTTGAGGTCCGGCCATTGCGCGCGGAGGCGGGGAAGGAGGGACGGCAGCAGGAAGGGGGCGATGGTCGGAATGACGCCGAGGCGCAATTCGCCGGCCAGCGGCTTGCCGGAGGCGCGGACCATGTCGGCGAGGTCCTCGGTCTCGCGCAGGATCCGCCGCGCCTTCTCGGCAACGCGCAGGCCCAGCGGACTGAAGCGGACCACCCGGCGCGTGCGCTCGACCAGGGTGACCCCGATCAGGGTCTCCAGCTCCTTGATCCCCGCCGACAGGGTCGACTGGGTGACGAAGCAGGCCTCCGCCGCGCGGCCGAAATGGCCGTGCGTGTGCAGCGCAACGAGATACTGGAGCTGCTTCAGGGTAGGGAGGTGGACGCTCATCGCCTCAGTCGATCAATCGCTTCGGTTTAAGCTGCCGAAGCGATGAGCGCCAGCCCCTGCGCAAGACCGTGGTGGCGCGGCGCGGGGCGCGGTAAAGGACCTCCGTCGATCGCGTGACCGAGGAGTCTCCCATGCGCTACAATCCGCTCGGCCGGTCCGGCCTCTACGTCTCCGAGCTCTGCCTCGGCACCATGACCTTCGGCGGCGGCGACGGGATGTGGCAAGTCGTGGGGCGCGTCCAGC
>Ga0268264_10004956_pt1 | contig 11275 bp, 6 predicted proteins | sample KBSSwiS32_FD_190357 | JGI IMG/M metagenome (GOLD analysis project Ga0268264, IMG submission 190357) | Switchgrass rhizosphere microbial communities from Kellogg Biological Station, Michigan, USA - KBS Switchgrass S3-2 (SPAdes) (version 2) | ecosystem: Host-associated > Plants > Roots >... | reverse complement strand
CAGGAGCACCGTCGTCGCGCGGAGAAAATGAGAAACTAAAATAACGCGGATCACCGTTGTTCAGGATCGCCCGCTTGTACATCGCAAGGAGCGGCGGATCGTAATGAATCCCGCTGCCGATACGAACGACCGTCCGATATTTCCCGTCGCGCAAAAGGTAGGCGAGGCCAAGTCTCGGCCCAAAATTATTTGTGTCCGCTTTGAATTCCCGCGAATACGCTAACGGAGAATCCGGGTCTGCAGCGGGTGGCTTGTAAAGGTCGTACCGAAGGCCGATCGCGAGATTTAAGCGGCGGGTGAGCCGCCAATCGTCCTGGATGAAAAAATCGAGAAACGTGCTTCGGTACCGAATCTCGGCATTGCCGAAGGTTTCCGTGTACTGCTGATAGGTCTTCCGGTCGGGCCCGGCCACAGCTGCAATATATTTATCGATAGACGCGAAGGTATAACTTGAGAAAACAGGGTTCCGGGGCCGATCATTAATGAAATGGACGGCTCCGCCAATCTTGACGGCGTGGGCATTGAAGACTTTCGTGACCCCGTCCTGAAACTGGATGATGGATTCACGCGGTCCGACTGCCCCTAGATTCGGGGATGGCCCGAAATTGGCAACGCCGATTATAGATGCGGTCGGCCCGGTACCGGACAATTCGTTTCCAACCGTCCGCGTGACGTTCCTCGCAAATTGAAATCGGAACTCGTTGAAAAATGTTTCGGAGAAAGAGGTTACTGCCTGGGCTGCGATCGATTGATCATATCCCGCAAATCCGGACGAACGCTCCGTAGTAGCAAGGCCGCCCACCCCGTTGTATCTCAGCCCGGGATTGGCATCGAAGCGGTTAAAGCGCAAATTGACACGCGTGGCGTCGGAAATTTTTGCGTCCGTGCGAAAAATGAGATACGGCAGTGTATCGCTTTTCGCGCGATCATTGACGAATATCGACGCCGGGAGGCCGGCCGCGACCAACGCATTTTGGTTCGCTTCAGCAATCGTGATGGGCTGGCTTGAATTGCGCCTCGTCCATTCGTAACCTGCATAGAAATGCCACCGGTCCTTCAGGATTGGCCCACCTATCATCGCCGTCACGCCATACCCGCCGACATTCGAAGCATTTCCGGGTTTGAACCCGAACGGCTTCGACGAAAGCCCGGCCGGTCTGAGTAGAAACGCGACCGAGCCGTCTAGGTCGTTTGTTCCGGATGGCGTGATGACGTTGACGACCGCACCCGCCGTATTTCCAAATTCCGCTGAATATCCGTTTGAGAGCAGCTGGACTTCTCTGACAAAAGTTTCGGAGATCAGGTTCAGCCGAAAACCGCTAAGATTGGAATCGTTGTCATAGTTTCCGTCGAGCAGGTAGCCCACCCTCCGACGCATACCGTTTGCACTCAGATTGACGGCTAACGGGTCACTCACGGTTCGCCCGTTAACGCCGGGCTGGAGAAGAATGAAATTGTAAGGATTGCGAGAGATGAGCGGAAGATTGGTTACGTCGTGGGAATTCACCACCCGCCCGATCTCGAATTTCGATACGTCCGCAATTGCCGCGTCGGATGTTACGGTGACTGTTTCATTGGGATCGCCGGGTTCGAGACGAATCGTGACCGGCTCCGTCTGGCCGGCGGAAAGCATAATTCCGTCTAGTTCGACTCGCTTGAATCCGGAGTGTTCGGCGATAACGCGATACTTTCCGAGCGTCAATATTGGGAAACGGAACACGCCGTTTTCGTTGGCAGACGTATTGCGCTCGGCACCGGTGTGGACATTGATCGCGGTAATATCGGTGTTCGGTACAACCGACCCGTTCACGTCGATGACAATTCCGTCGATCTGGGCATCAAGGGCTTGCGATTGCGGATGGCCCCATACGGCGCAAAAGATGATCATGCTAAACGTGAGCGGTAATGCAAGCTTGTCGTGGGATTTGCGTTTCATAAAACGCACCGAAGGCACGTGATACCCGATCAATACCCCAATTTCTTCATCAAAGCCTGGAAGCGCGGATCGGGACGCAAGGGGTCGAGCCATGGCCCAAGAAAAACAACTTTCGCCCGATTCCTCTGGGCGGCTATCTGCTCGAGGGTGGCTATCGCTTTGTCATTGTTGCCCGCACCGATGTATACGTCGACGCCGTTGCCAAAAACGGACTCGGCGCCGGACTGCAGCAATTCGACCTCGGAGCGAAACACGCCGTCCCAGCCGTAATTAGCGTAGGCCTGATCGAGCCTTGCGAGTCTGTCGGGCCCAACGCGCTTTCTTTCGATCGCTTTTTCGACTAGTTTACGAAACTCTGCGTATGCCGTTTCGCGATCGCCTTTCAAATAATACGAACGCCAGATCATACCGCCTCCCTCTCTGAAATTCGGATCCATCTCACGTACGCGCTTTAGCTGCACTATAGCCTCATCGTACCGCTGCGCCGTATACAATATCTGACCGTACTTTTGTTGTCCGAAAATTGAAGCAGGCTCGATGTCAATTGCGGATTTGATCTGCTCTATAGCTTCGTCAAAACGTCGCTCATTAATCAGAAATAGGGCGTAAAACCGACGCGCGTGAGCGGAATTCGGGTCTAGCTCGATCGAACGGCGATGCGCGGCGTCCGCCTCGCCCGATTTCCACTCGTAAGTATCCTTGATCTCGCCCAACATCACGTAGGCGTCCGAGGAGTTCGGGTCGAGCCTTAAGGCGGTTTCAACAGCTTCCTTCGCCCTCAAATAGCAATCTTCGGGGGCGATGCCGAGCTCCGGAGTCCAGGCCGCCATTCTGTAGGCGTATGCCCTGACTGCGAACGCCCTGGCATAATTTGGGTCAAGCTCAATCGCTTTTTGAAGCAATTCAAGGGCCGTGGCCACACCATTGCCCCTTTTATTGTCGATGCTATAGGCGGCTTGGATGACGTAACGAAATGCTTCCTCGTTGGCAGTTCCACGCCGGCGTATGACATCGCCCGCGAGAATGCCGAACCGCTTTACGATAGCGCCACCTACATCGGTGGCAATCATGTCCTGGGTCTGAAAGTCACCCGCTATTTCGCGTTCACTCTTGAAGGTGTCCACCACGGCTCGCCGCTCAACATTTATTAGCTGCGAGGTAACGCGGATCTTTCCGTCGACGATCTGATAGTTCGACGTAACGACGTAATCAACCTTAAGCTCTTTTCCGGCGCCGATTGCGTCCTCATCAGTGTCGAGATATTGCCATGTCGCGCTCAACGGCCTGACCGTCAGTTCACTGGCGGCGCTTAATTGAGTTACCAACGAATCGGCGACAGCAAGTTTGTAATTTGCATTCTGTTCGTCTTTATTCAGCGACCTCAGCGGCATCACGGCTATCGAAACCGGCTGGCCCGTTCTGGTTGCATGTTGCCGATAAAAGGAGAGGGTCGCAATAAGGGCAATCGCAAGCAGGAATCCGGCCCCGATCAATAAAAACCACGGCACATGACGGACTTCCGCGGCGGGGATACCCACACTCGGTTGTGCAGGGCGTCGTGCATCGGCTGCATCTTTGAACACGGGGAATAGGTCCTCCGCTGTCCCATCGCCATCCGACGGAACTGCGCAGACATTCTCGGCCATCGTCACTGGGGCGACAAACCGGTAGCCCTTTTTCGCGACGGTTTCGATGAATTTGTTGCCGTTTTCGTCCTCGTTCAAAACCTTGCGGAGGGTGTGAACGATGCGCGCGACATTCGCCTCTTCGACGAACGCGTCCGGCCACACCAACTGCATCAATTCGTCTTTTTCGACCAGGTGTCCAGCCTGTTCTACCAGCACGGCGAGAACATCGAAAGCTTTTGGAGTGAGCGGAACGGGTGTTTCGGCATTCAGCAGTTGCCGCTCGGCGAGATTCAGCCGAAACGATTTGAACTCGTAAAAATGGCCGTTTTCACTGTGCATATCGTTCTCGGAGAAATCTAGGAGAAAACGAGGAAATTTTTCCAAATACATCAAACACCTCCAGCAGATATTCTTGCTTACGAAGAAACAATTATCGCTGGTTGCTTAAACGGCGTGGTGAATGTCTAAGAGCTTTGGCCCGCATTATATAGCAACCGGCGTCCAAATCAAATGAAATCTTGCTGAGCAAGGTGAGACGGCTCGTCTCTGCCGAAAAGAGGCGTAAGGAGAATTGAAAATGATTCGAAAGATTACTAAGAAACTGGTTCTAGGCTCATTCCTGACGTTATTGTTCTGGGCTCTGTCTTCGACCGTATTTTCGTGGGGAGTTCCGGCGGCGACAACTTCAATGCCTGTGGTGACGCAGTTTGCCTCCGGCCTGAGTTTTCCACGGGGTTTGAAATTTGGCCCCGACGAGTATCTGTATGTAGCCGAGTCGGGTACCGGGGGCACCATGTCTACTGTCGGTCTCTGCACCCAGGTCCCGGCGCCGGTCGGTCCGATGCACGGAGGGAATAACGGCCGCGTATCGCGCATCGACCATAGCGGCAACCGTACGACTGTTGCGGATGGTTTCCCTTCCGAATCTTCCGGGGTCGGCGACGAGATGGGCGTTGCCGACATCGAGTTCTTCGACGGCCAGTTATATGCGCTGATAGCTGGTGGCGGTTGCTCGCACGGACACGCGGATCCGGCCGAAGCAAACGCCGTGGCTCGAGTTAACAGCGACGGCACCCACGCGATGTTCGCGAATATCAGTGATTTTGTCCACAATAACGAAACCGCTCATCCCGAGCCCGACGATTTCGAGCCGGACGGATCGCCGTACAGCATGGTTGCGGCTAAGGGCTCACTCTTCGTGGTCGAACCAAACCACGGCCAGATCATCAAGATCGACGGTGACGGAAATATGAGCCGCTTTATCGACATATCTGCGCTCTTTGGCCATATCGTTCCAACTGCCATGACTTATCACGGAAATCTTTATGTGAGTAATCTGGGATTATTTCCGATAACGCCCGGGTTGTCCCAAATAATGAAGATCACTCCGAACGGCAACCTAAAAGTCGTCGGCGAGGGCCTCACAACGGTCCTTGGTCTCGCATTCGATCGTAATGGCGATCTTTACGCTCTCGAAATGAACGCCGCTCCAGGGTTCCCGGCGCCGGGCAATGGCCGGGTTGTCCGCGTTCTTGACGATGGCACACTGCAGCCCGTCGTCACTGGGCTCTCGTTGCCGACAGGCATGACATTTGGCCCCGATGGCAAACTCTATGTTTCAAACTGGGGCTTTGGTCCGCCCTTTGGCGAAATACTGCAGGTGACCTTGCCGTAGGTATGAATGCTTTAGCACGAACAGGCAGTTAAACCCAAAGTACGAGGGTTTCATAAAAGGCGCGGTGAATGTTTAAGAAACTTTGGACCCGCTTTATATAGCGACCGGCGTTTAAATCAAAAAAAAATCAAGGAGATAAGATCATGAAATGTTCTCACCCATCAATCTTTGCTATCCTCATCGCGGTAATCTTGATCTCGATCACTTTTACAGCGAATGCGAGGGCCCAAACCGTTGGCGTAGGCAATATCGAAGAATTGTACGCCGCCGTCAATGATCCCGCCAACGCCGGCGCGACCGTTGTGCTTGCGCCTGGTGTTTACATGTTGTCGGTCAATGACCAGGGTGGCACGCCGCGTCCAAATCGCGGGCGTCTCGAACTTCAGCAAAATATGTCACTGCAAGGTTCCGTCGGTGACCGCGAAGCAGTCGTCGTTGACGCAATAAACCTCCCGCTGAGTTCCTACAATAATGCCGCGCCGATCCCGCTTACAGCAGCAATCCGAATGGGAAGGGGTACAACCTCCATCGAGTGGTTGACGGTCAAAAATGCCGTCAACGGAAACGCAAACATCGGGACCGAGCTTGTTTCAACGGGAATGGCTTACATCCGAGTCGCTCATGTTGCCTCAACTAACAGTCAACGCGGATTAGATCTCCGAAATTTTGGAGCGGCGGGGGCTGGTCGTATTATTGAGGCGGAAATCGTTGATAACGATTTTTACAACAATCGGATAGGCACGGTGGGCGAAGGTCTGCGCATCGTCAACAATAACGGAGCTAATGGCGGCAGAATATCCGCCAGACTTAGCGGAAACCGCAGCCACAACAACTATCTAGGGCTTATCGTTGAAGACAACAGGTCGAATAACGCATATATTTCAGTCGTTTCTACGGGTGACCGATTCTTTGAAAACGGTAACGGCGCTCTCATCGGCGGCGGATTAAGCGGTGGTATGACTCCCGCGAATGGAAACACGGTCAGTTTTACTGCGTATGGCACCAGTTTTAAAAACAACAACGGCTTCAACAATTTCGATGTCGGCGGTCTGGTCGTAATTGCCGGCGAGAACACATCAATCCCGAATGGCACCAACAACAACACAGTGAATGTTTATCTTTGGGGCTGTCGACTTGCCGAAAACCAGCTTTGGGATCTTGAGGCGATCGGAGCCAGGTCGAATCCACTATCGGCCGGATCCCCGGGAATGAACAACAACGTCACGATCGAGATACATGGCGAGGGTAAAGGCAAATCAGACTCTGTCGAGTTTTTTGCGAACAGCATTCCGTTCGAGGCGGATACGACAAATTCGGTGACCGTAATCAGATAAAACACCTGAAAAAGGCGTTGTGAGCTAATCGCAAGGCCTTTTTGGCATTATTCCATTCGGTTGTTCAGTTCTTTAAAAAGAAAACTGGAGGCCATCCTAGATCTTGGAAATCTTTCTTCTGCAATTAGTCCTCGGTCTCGTGGAGTAAACGATCCAGTGAGGATATTTTGTTCCGTTTGTTGCTGAGAAGTGATTCGGCGAGGTCATAGAGGGGGGCCGGGATGTCGGCGGTTTCAACCACCTCGTCCTCGGATTGCGGATAATGACGATAGAATTCCACCTCTGCCGCACAGAATTCACACTGTGCAAGATGTTCACGAACGCTCCTTCCGTCCTCAAGCCGCATATCGCCGTTTTCAAACTCTAGAAGCTCGTGTGAAGAGGGGCAATCCTCGCTTTTTGTAAAATTGGCCATACCTATTTGGAGCAAAACACCCGGTACCAAAGTATTTTAACCGGACGGTTGGGGCAGACGTCAATTGTTTTTTCCGATAATTGCCTTACTAAAAAATATATCTGTAATGCAGAGCGCCTTCCATAAGTTTGGAAAAGAAATAAAATATCCCGGTCGGTGCTCTCTGTGCAGCACCAGTAGGTCGACTATAAAGCGTATTGTAAACAGCAATTACAGCCAGTTCGCGCACCACCGTCGGCGGGACAAAAACTTGTTGCTCAAATCACCCGGAATTGCTAATATCTAAATTGTAGGTAACGAGGATAAAAAACTCCTCAATGATCACCTGTCAAAAGCAATCTTCGGCGCTCTGCAGATAGAATAAGTTTTTCGACCATTCCCGCTTAATAGAACGAACAGAATCTAGGTCCTCAAGAGAATACCCTTGCCGGCAAACTCACCCTAAGTCCTGAAACGTCTGCCACCAGAAGCGTATCGAGTGTTGCAGAGAAGTCCAATCCCCAGGGTCTACTATGAATGCACTGAAACAGCAGGATAGCGCGCCAAAGACCATCCAGCGCAGACAAATCAAGGTCGGAAAATGGAATGACAGCCTTAAAGCGTCGGACGTTAATCAGATCTGGATGGAATTGCATCGCATCGTATCATCCCACCCACTCGTTCGTGCGTCGAAGCAAGCTGGATTCCTGGTGGAAGAAGGCAAATTTAACGCCTATACGGATCTTACGCAGGAGCTCTTCGTAGCCCTTCTCAGCAAGGAGCGATTTCAGCATTACCTCGATACCGAGATGACCGATCATGAGATCGAGGCCGAGATCAGCCAGATCGAGCTGACTAATATGCTTACGGCCGAGCTTCGCAAGCGATACCCCGAAAGCTACCGTCTCGCACGACGCATCTCGACCCTGATCCAAACCGGTCCGAACTTTAAACGTTACGATAATCTTAACAATCCGGACGTTCATCGTCGCCTGGCCGACAGACTTTACGGTTTGGCCGATTGGCCGAATGAGAAGAAGAGCAAGGACCTTCAGGAAATGAACGAACGTGTGAAAACGGTTTCTTTCCAGAGCCGCGATACAAGGATGGTCGGGTGTACTGGAGACGCGCAGATCGTAATAAGCAATGTAGAGCTCGAAAAGCTGATAATCAAGGTTTTCAAGGCGATCGACTCGCCGGTCGACGTCCGATCGCTTCGATCATTCGTGATGTCTCGCCTGCCGATCATGGATATTCATCTTGTGCCGGTTGGCGGACCCCAGGAAGGCGACGACGATGACAAGATGCAATTCGAGTTCATGGATACCCGAGAGACGCCGGAACAGGACCTTCTCCGGCACGAAGCCGAATCCGAGGCTGCAGGTTACGTCGACAATTTTCTTTTGGACCTTAATAAATCCGTCCGGGGTAAGGTCAAACAGTACGATCGGATGATAAGTGTTCTATGGCACTGCTACCTAGCATCAAATTCGGGAACGCAACTCGAAGTTGCCGAAATGCTGGGCGTATCGGATTCCCTGGTATCAGACTACCGGAAGAGGATCGAGACGAGTCTTCAGGACCTTTCATTTGACGGCGTTAATGAAGCCCGACAGTTCGAAAGAGCGCTTAAGCTCAAAGTGCGCGATCTGATCGCTGCAGCGAAGGAAACCATCACGATATAATCACAGTCGAAAAAAAAGGATCGGAGAAATGGCGGCTTTAGTCGCCATTTCTCATTTTGAGGAGTAGTTCGGCAAAACGCGGATCGTCACGCAACGCGGCAAGGTTGCTGTCAGTTTCGAACCGGGGTTTATTCTGATTGCCGAGACGCACGGCCTTGTTGAGCCACTTAAAGGCCAGGTCTGTTTCACCCAGGAGGGCGTACGTCGACCCAACCCAGTAAGCCATATCGTGATCGGCACGCGAGAGGCTAAGAGCATCTTCGGTCAGCTGTGCCCGAGATTCGTCGGGTCGCCCCGCTCCAGCGAGATACATTGCATGAAGCGGACGAATCCCGTCCATATCCGGATGTTCCTCGAGAACTTTGGAGATAAGATCGATCGCTTCATCGATCTTTCCCTGATAGTAATAAACGCCTGAACGAAAGATCTTTAGCATCGGGTGGTTCGGCTCCGCCCGGACGCCTTTATCGAGTTCCTTCAGCGCGGTTTCGTAGTCCTGCTTGTAAATGAAGATCCTGGCTCGGTTGTATGCGGCGACCGCGCGGGCGGCCGGGTCGAGCCTTATCAGCTTCTCGAACGCCTGAAGCGATTCGTCATATTCGCCATCCAGCCGGTGCATTACGCCTTTTACGAAGTACAGTGCCGGATCATTCGGAAATTGTTTTCTGAGCAATTCGATCTCTGATCTCGCCTTCTTCTTTTCGCCGCGTGCCATATAGATCATTACCATCAGGACGCGGGCTTCGACTACATTCGGGTCGTAAAAGAATGCTTTGCTGAAGGCAGCTTCGGCGTATGAGTAATCTTCGGCTTCGCCGAGGCCCTTGAAAACACGGTTGGCGTAGCATGCGCCAAGACCACTGTAGGCAAGCGCAAACTGCGGATCGAGTTCGATCGCATTCTTGAAATTTTGAATAGCCGCCTCACAATCTTCGGACGAAAGCGTTCGAAAAATAAATCGTCCAAAATTGTCGCGTCCACGCAGATATTCTTCCCAAGCCTGCGCATTATCTGTTGCACGCCGGTTCAGCTTTTCCTGTTCGTTGTCGGAAAGCTCCAGCCGGAGCCCCTCCAGAATGTGCTGCGCGATGCTGTCCTGGAGCGCCAAAATATCGTTGCCTTGAGCATCGACCCGGTCGCTCCAGAGTATTTCACCACTTAACACGTCGAGCAGCTGGGCCGTAACTCTGAGTTTCTCGCCGGAGCGCAAAAATCCTGCCGAGAGGACAGCGTGTACCCGAAGCTCACGCCCAGCGTCAGCTGGATCGACATCCTTTCCCTGGTACTTAGAAATTACCGAACTCGGTCGCACGATCAGCGATTTTATTTGTGCGAGCTCTGTGATCACCGCATCGGCCAGGGCGAATTCATAAAAGCTTGCGTCACCGTCGCCACCCAGGTTTTTGAAGGGCAGTATGGCGATGCTCTTCTTTTCCTGGCCGCCGGCCGTCAAAGTAGTATCGGGGGAAACTGAAGGCAAACTGGTCGAGGTCGGAGTTGAACCTGGTGAGCTTTCAGGGGAGGACTTCCCGGTGATCCAGCTCCATGCTCGCTTAACTACGCTACCGTCCAAATGGCTCGGAGCATAAGTGTCCCCCGGCATTACCGCTGGTCCGGCGATTTCCTGGAGAACACCGCGGAGGTCATCGCGCATGATCGCGATCTTCTGGTAACGGTCATTCGGATTCTTCTGCAACGCTTTGTCGATTATCTGCTGAAGTTTTGGCGGGAGTTCACCCGGCCGCATTTCTGCGAGCGGTTTCGGCGTTCCATGCAGGACCTGATGGCGGACGTCTATGACAGTCTTGCCCTGAAATGCCCAAATTCCCGTCAGCATTTCATAAAGAAGGACACCGGTCGAAAAAATGTCCGAACGGGAATCTGCGCGTTCGCCGCGTGCCTGCTCCGGAGCCGCGTAAGTCGCGGTCCCGTATGGGATCCCCAATTCAGTGATCTCGTTCCGGTCGGCCCCCTTGTTCCTTTCCGCAAAATCGTCCTCGATCGCCTTGGCCAGGCCAAAGTCAAGAATTTTCGCCTGACCGCTTTCGGTGACCATGATATTGCCGGCCTTGATGTCTCTGTGGATTATGTTCTTTGAGTGCGCGAAAGCCAAAGCATCACAAACCTGGATCGCGATCGACAACGCGCTTCTCAGCTCGAGAGGGCGTCCGGCGACAAGTTGGCGCACATTCTTGCCGTCGACGTACTGCATCGCGATGTAGAAAACACCATTGTCCTCGTGGAAATCGTAGATCGTGCAGATGTTGGGGTGGTCAAGCTGTGAGCAAAGCTGTGCTTCGCGTTCGAATCTCTTAAAGTTTGCCGTTTTGGCAGTTAATTCCGGTGGAAGGACCTTAATTACTACGGTGCGGTTTAGCTTGGTATCGAGTGCCTTATATACAGTTCCTTGTCCGCCCGAGCCGATTTTTTCAAGGATTTTGTATTGGTTTATCTGAGAACCAATCATATCGATTACGGATTGGGGATTTAGGATGCGGAATTGCATCCCTTCGTCTTGAACCAATCCTGATCAATTAGTCGTTTATGAGTCTATCCGGAAAAATCCGCAATCCAAAATCCAGAATCCAAATTAACGCGTCCGGCCAACTGCCGGCTCATGAGG
>Ga0268264_10004955_pt1 | contig 11275 bp, 17 predicted proteins | sample KBSSwiS32_FD_190357 | JGI IMG/M metagenome (GOLD analysis project Ga0268264, IMG submission 190357) | Switchgrass rhizosphere microbial communities from Kellogg Biological Station, Michigan, USA - KBS Switchgrass S3-2 (SPAdes) (version 2) | ecosystem: Host-associated > Plants > Roots >... | reverse complement strand
GAGCGCTCAAGTCAATGGGGGGCCCCAAAAAAGCTGAAATGGGGAAAAGCTGACACGCTGACATCTGATTTCAGATTTTCAGCGTTTCAGCGTTTCAGCATTTGGCCCTAAACCGTGGGGAGCGCCGCATGTGCCGGCGCCGCCGGCGCTTCACTCCCTCGCCCCCTTGGGGGAGAGGGACGGGGTGAGGGGGCGCTCTGCTCGCCCGAGCCACCGCGGCGTAGTGCTTGCGCGCGCGGGCGGCGTCCCGTCTTTTTACCTGGGTCCGCTTTCTCTTTTGCAGCTTGAGGATGTACGCGACCAGGGCCGCGTTCTGCGCCTCGGCATTGGCGAGCTTGTTGCGCAGCATACGCAGCTCGCACTCGATGATTCGGCGCTGAAGTTCGCTGCCGGAGACGGCCACTTTGGTTGGGGCGTCTTCGGTCATGAGTCGATTACTTCCTCGGTTGTTGGACTCGCCGTGGTGTCCCCGATGATCCGCAACATAAACGCGCGCGTGAGGTTCATGCAACGGCAGTCCCACAGATGGTTGTCGCGAAACTTTATCCAAAGCCACTTGCGCGTGGTGGGATTGAATTCCTTGCGCTCGCTGTACATTTGCCGCGCGTATGTTTGGTTCCAGGCGGCCTTCAGGACATACGAACAAGAGGTCCCCCTCACCCCGGCCCTCTCCCCCAAGGGGGCGAGGGAGTCTGATCGCTGTCCCGAATCTCTTCGCTCGGCCAGGACGCTCTTGATCCAGCCATGGTACCACACGACGATCGAACAGAAACGTCCGCGGACGTCCAGGACCCGCGTGTCGTCGTGCGCCAGGCCGTGGCATGGGTCGCCTTTGGGCAACGGCCACACGTAGGGCATCAGGATCGCCTTGCCCTTCTGCGGGCCGTGCCGCGCTTTGTAGAAAAAGCCGTCGCCAGCTTCGCCCTTGGCCGCGCGCCAGCATTGCCAGCGTTTCCCGCCCGGGACGTTCTCCCACGAACCGTTTCTGGTGCATTGCACGAAAACATCGTGGGGCCTGAACCGGCAGTCGACAGTGACGAGGCCGTCCGGGACTTTGTGCTCGAGCTGCTTCGCGCGCACGTCTTCCCAGGTGACGAGCATGCCCGCCCAGAGGACCAGGTCGTCGCCCGCCGGCGTCCAGGCCTCGACGACGACCCAGAAGCCGTACGTCTGCACGTCGACGGCCATCAGGAAGATGGTGAACGTTTTCCCGTCGTGCACGACGGCGCCGGCGGGATCGCTCACGAGCTCGATCGTCGGGAACGTCTCGACGTCGTCGTGCAGGATCGGGTCGTATGGTTGCGCCATGCGCTTGAGCCAGAATTCGCGGAGCGGGATGCGGTTCCCGAGGCGTGCCTGTTCTTTCGCGCGCAGATATTCTTCGATCAGCAGGCCGAAGGATATTTGATCCGAGGCCAGGCTCGGACATTGAAAGCTACGTTTATCGCGCGGGGCGTTTGGGTTCGTGACGAAATAACGGCCGTAATCATTCATGTCGCGCCGGTTTTTGGGCGTGTCGTGGACGAGGGTGCTGCAATTGACGCACTTGTAGGCGGCGGTGAGTTTGACGGCGTCGTAATTCCAGTGGCCGTTCGGGCGCGTGGTTTCGTTCGTGTCCCAACTCATGCCGGCGTAGGAACCGTCTTCGCGACGCACGCTCCAGGCGAACGGTTGGTAGAAATGGCACGCGGGACACGGAAATTGCCAAATCTCGCGCGTGCCCGCTTCGTACGCCTGGTCGAGATCGTCGCCTTTCTCGCCGGCTTGCGAGATGTTCAGGATTTTGCTGCGCCAGTGGAAATACGTGGTGCGCGCTTTGGCGTGAAGGTACATCCCCGGTTCGAATTGCCAGACTTCGTCGTTGATGATGTTGGGCGCGCCGTGGGATTGGAGGTTGCCCTCATTGGCACCTTGAATTGACAGCCACATTGACGCGAAGTGGATTTCCTTTTTGCCCTTCTTATGGCGATGGATCTTGCCGAGCTGCTCGGCGATGCCCGGACAGTTATTTAGCAACGGTGTGGCGCGGCGCTTGGACCAGTCCTCGGCTTGTTCCTCCGTCGGGAAATTCCAATAGGTGTTCCCTGGGTTGTTCTCGATGATGTCGCACACCATGAGGTCGCCCAGGAGTGAGCCGCCGATTTGCACGCCCTTGAGAAAGGTCACCTCGCGCACGAGCGGATCGCGTATGGCGTCGAGCGGGGCCATCAGGTAACGGCTTTTCTCGATGTGGAAAAAACCGCTGATGGCGTAGCAGGAGGGGAGATTGACGTGGGTGGAGGCCCATTCGTAAATCGGCCGGCGGTCGAATGGGCGCCAGGCCAACCGCCACGCTTCGAGGATTTGGTGCTCTTGAGAAGGAGGAGGCACAAGCAGCGGCTACGCTGCAAGGATGAAACAAACTACAGTACCGATCCTGCGTCTTACAATGCAGCGTCAGCCGCTACTGAAGGGGGTGGAGTCAATGGGGGGAAGTGACAAAAACAGCAACCGATTATTTTGTCACTTTAACGAATGACACGACCTTTGCCCCAGCCGGTGACACGATGAGATAGCCGTGCTTGAGAGCAGCAGCCCTGATTTGGCTTCACTGAAGGTTTTGTCCCAGTCGATCAAGGACGCAAAAGCTCGCGCACAAGCAGGAAAACGCCGTGAACCCGGTTCCAGAAAGGAACTTCCGGACCGATGAGGATCCACATCGACCGAGCGTATTGCGGCGACCGGAGCAATCGGAAAAACCAGGAGCGGCGCTTGCACTTGAACGGTCTCATTGATTGGTCGAAACGATGATCGGAACTGCCCAGGCGTGAAACTCGTTGGTCCGTCCGTCGGCCACGTATCTGATCAGATGGCAGCCGGGCTCGTGATTCTGAATGACCGCGATGCAGTTGGTGAATTTCAGGTCGAGGCCTCCCACGGTGACGGTGTAGGTGGGCAGGGGTTTCTCGCAGTCGCCCCACACGTTGGTTGTGTGCACCAATGGCGGAAGATTCGTTGGAATCTCCACGCGGGCATCCCAAATGCCCTTCATGCGCCAAGCCGCGACGATGGCCTCGAATCGGGATGTTCGCACGGCATGGACTGAGGGCACGTCTAAAACATGGTCGCCAATCCGTGGCGCGTAATGCCCGTGATTATCGCAAGCGATTTCCCAGCCTTCGGGCGGTCTCTGAAACTTCACCGCGTTGGATACCGACCAAGGATCGCCCATGATGAAGTCCTCGTACAGCGCACGTAACGGACGCAGCCGCTCTCTTTGCTTATAAAGCACGTACTGCGAAAAGAGCACGCACGTCAGAACGAAGATTGGAAACACAGAACGCAAACGCCGGAAGGAGGGTTTCATGGTTTGGCAATCTTGCCGGTCCCTTCAAAGAATTTCGCGCACAAGCGATCGTTGGCCTTGCGCGTTTCAATCCGGATCGCCTCGGCGGACAGCCCCGCGATCACCGGCGGCAATTCGTCTTCGTAAATGGCCCGCAGTTGTCCCTTGAGCTGCTCGCCAATCCCCGCGATCGCCGTGAGCACCGGCGCCAACGCGATCAACTTGCCCGCCTCCGCCAGATTATCCCGCTCAATCCGCTCGCACTGCGCCAACAGCCGGCGGTTCTCGAGCGTCTCGCGGTCCAGCGGTGCGTCCGGCGGTTTGTCCTTCTGCGCCGCCTCGAGGTGCGGCCGCAGTTCCCCAGGATAAACCCGCGACCCGTGAAACCCCGGCGCGCCCTGTCGCTTGAGCTTCTGCAACACCGCCCGCGGCACGCCCATCATTTTCGCCGCTTGCGCAATGGAATCGTAAGCCCGCGGATTCTTGGGATGCGCCCTCAAATCGGCCATCCGGCGCGTGGAAAGGGCCAATTTAGCGTGCTTCAGCCCTCCCCCCGCCTCACGACCGCCCTCGCCGCCCCTGGCACCCCCTGGCGCGACCGTCGGCGCCACCTTCTTAGAAATTGCGCGTTTTTTGGTTTTTTCCATTTCGCACGAAATTCAACAAGGGGAGCGCTGCTCTAACCGTTTTTGAGGGGGAAAAAAAGATTCCTTACCGGGGGGGGGTGGGGGTGGGCTATTCACGCGAGGGTTTGCGCATTTGGGCCACGGCGGTTGGAGAGCGGAAGCGAATGTCCATATAGTCGAAGGTCTTTCTGAAGCTCGCAACGCAGGCGTTGAAGCTCTGCTTATCGAAGCCGTACTGCCTGGCCATGGAGGCCTGACTGGCGCAGGCGAAGTGATGTGGATCGATGAACCACAACACTACTATGGTGCGCAGGAAGCGTGCGCGTAGGATGCGCTTGTTGTCATCAGCGCTGCTGATACCGATGACCCATATCATGATGCGGGTGAGGCCGGCTACGAAGGCGAAGCCTTCACGTTTGAGTTCTTCCTCTTCATCCGGCACGGTGGACGCGGGCTTGAATTTGTTGGTTGAGACGCGGGGAAGGGGAACAAGGGAACCAATTCTAGCAGTGAGATGGGAAAGAGGCATCCACACGTAGGGTGTGGAGTCAATGGAAGCCGACAACCTTGTGAGAGCGTTATCCATCGTTTCAGCACTGTAGGGGGTGGGACATTGAGTGTCTATGGGGTGAAAGCCTTATTCGGGCAGGCGCCTGGCCAGGTCCTTGAGGGCAGCGGCATTGCTGGTGGTGGCCGTCCAACCGTGTTTCATATCATCCTCCAAAATGTTCAGAGCCTTCTCCAAGGCCAACGGGCGAACGCGGACCCAATTTTTCCGCCAGTCACCTCCCCATTGGTCCATATCGTTCTTGCCGACGAATTGGGCGATCCGTTTCATCAACTGCTCCTCGCGCCCGTTTAAACGTTTTAAACGTTCCTCGTTTAACTGCTCTTTTAAATTTTCTTTAGAAGCTGTTAAACGTTGAACGTTTAAAGCCCCCCCAACCCCCCCTGATCCAGATTCTGGATCCTGATCCAGATTCTGGATCCAACCCGATCCAGATTTTGGATCCTGATCCAGATTCTGGATCCAACCCGATCCAGATTTTGGATCCTGATCCAGATTCTGGATCCAACTGTCTGACGAGACCTCGGCCAGAGCCGCGAGGAGATTCGGCTCAGGCGGCAGCAGGTCTCTCTGCACCTGGTTGGTAAACGCATCCAGGTTGCCGTGCAGCTTCATCCAGGCTGCCCGGGAATAAAGCCAGCCGACATCCCAGGCACTGCTCTCGGGCAGCAGGACAAACTCTGTCCCGCCATCGGCCAACGACACGATCTGGATCAACCGCATTTTGGCCAACTGCCGCAGATTGGTCGACAGGTGACCTCTGTGCATCCCAGCGACCTCTTCCAACTCTTCGAGACGCCCCACCCGCACCCGCAAGCGTCGTTTCATGACCGTCGCCCAAAGGATGATTTGCATCAGCCGGCGTTGGTGCGAGGTCAGATCCGCGCGGTCTAATTCCATGCGTACCCGCGCAGCCATCCCGAACCAGTTGATGCTTTCTAAAGGTTCATCATTCGTAAATGGCTTCTCAGTTTCTCGTCAGCTTAAGGCCGACCCAAGCTGAGGTATCGATGTTCAAAGCGAATTCTCGGTGGGCGCCTGTGCCGCGAACAAAGAGCATGTTGCGCTTAACCAGCTCTTCTATGTCCTTCTCCAGTTCCTCCTGCGCCCCGATTTGTGAAAACATAAGAGCTACCTCACTCATGGGAATCCATTGGAGGACGACAGGTATTTTTTTGAGGTCCGATCTCATTGCTGTACCCGTCATAGTCCACGTTTTGTCAGCTTTGGCGCAATTGGCGTCCGGAAGCCGATTTTTGCCGCGTCCAAAAGCTTGCTTTTTATGGCCTAACGCGATATCGCATTACGCAACGGGTGCCCATTGTGACTCTTAATCAATTGGTTCTCGGTTCGAGTCCGAGCCGGGGCACCAGCCCACCAGCCCTTTAGGACTCGTTTTTCTTTTTCCCTTTCGCGACGGTTCCATTAGCAGTCCCGGAAAATTCAATTCCTTCATATCGCCACGATCTTTGGTTCATCGCCGCCGAAGTCCAATTCGCGGGTGACGCCGGGTTTCCAGCGGTGCCAGGCGGGGGCGGCGTTGTCCGGCCAGTACTTGAGTTTGGGCAGGCCTTCCCAATTGGTTGGGCGGCTGCCGTACACTTCGCTGATTAGCTGGACGCTCGTGATGCCTATCTCGGCGGCGATCTGGGCTTCGGATGCGCCGTCGCCACGGCGCATAGTCACATAGAAGCTGCGCAGCGCGTGACTCGTTCGCTTGGGTAAGCCTAGATGAGCTGTGGCCCGGCGCAATCCCTGGTTCATCGAGAATTTGCTCAGCGGTAACAGGTCCAACGGATCGCCCTTGGTTGTCTGCCCGGGGAACCACCAGGGATTGCCCGCGTGCGTGAGCTGGTGCCAGTGGAGGAACGAGTCCAGGAAATCACGCAGCTCGGGATTGATGAGGATGTACGGGCGCACGCCGCGCTTGAGCCGCGCGATGAACAGGTGATTGCCCTGGATGTAGCCCGGCTCATCTTGCTTGTGCGCATCCATGCGCAATTTGAGCGCCTCGCTCGTTCTGAGCCCGGTGAAGGCTTCGAATAACATTTGCCAGCCCAGCGCCTGGCTGCGTGGCTCGTCGAAGAAGAACTCGGCCAACAGATGGAGCTCGTTGCCATCGACCACGGCGAATTCGCGGCAGTGGCGGATTTTCTCAGCGGTGCTCGAGCCGCGCGGGTCGCTCTCGCGCAACCGGGGCCGGTCACGCTTGACGAAGTTGAAGGCGACCATGTCATTGCGCACGCCGAAGGCGAGCACGTTGGAGAGCGTGACCCAGTCCAGCTCGACGGTGCGTATGCCCGTCCCGCGCGTGACCTGTTTGATGCGCTGCTTTTGGTAAGCAGCCAGGCTGCTGGGTTTGATGTCATTACCCTGGATGCGGCCGTAGAATTTCTTGAGGTTATTGATGCGGACAGTTTCGAGCTTGATGAACCGTTGGTCCCTGGTCTCACCGCGGGAATTGGGACAGCGCGCCTGGAGGTAAAGATCGGCAAGACCTTCGAAGGTCTTGCCGCGGGTGAATGGGCTTTGGCCTATGCCATTATCCGCGCGGCGATGGAGCACCATCAGCTCGGAGGCCTCATCGAGGGCGTGTTTGTATTTGGTGCTGTGCAGCCGCCACCAAGTGCGCTTGGACCAGACCTTGGGCCGAATCCAGAAGCGGCCATCCAAGCTCTGGTAAATGCCGTTGGCGATGACGGTGGCCTTCATTTTTGCTGAAGCTCGCTTGTGTCGATGAACGCTTGACCGCCCACTCGCTGGAAGGGCGCCAACATCTTCGCCCATTCTCGCGGCCTTACGCACGCGGAGCACAAATCCTCACGCACCCACCAACACGCGCAGCCGGTCTTCTCGATGCACTGATGACAATCGTAATCCGTGCAACCGCAGCGCCGGCAGCGGCGCACCTTCGTGGTGGCGGCAGCCGCAGACATCACCAAGCACATAATGTCGGTGACGCCGAGGCCGCTTGCTTCCGCAATTCTTTGGGCGCGCTCCAGATCACCTGGTCGTGGACGAATTCTCACAGCGTTGGATTTCTTGGGCTTCAATTTGCTCAAAAAGTTTTGCGGCAGTTCTGGCAGCGATACCGCAGTTCCCTCATCCACGTGCAACCCCAAACGAAGGCGATCCCCATGCACCCTAGGAGGAACCCAAGAACGGAAAGCAAGAACGGCGCGGCGAGGAAAAACAGTAAACCGACAAACCCTAGGACAATTCCACTCACCATCATGACGATTCCTCCAGTGGTCATGGGGTTGAAACCCGAGCCGATTATGTGGCTTCTGCAATACGGGCAAGTCAAGCCAGGCGGACAGGATGGCAGTGGCATGTAGCTCCGATCGCCGCGGTCGGGCATGTAGTGCGGCAAGGGGGGCGGACCGGCAACGATAGGATCAGCAGCGATAGAGATGTCAGTGAAGTCGGGCTCGTGGCCAAGGCGATGTTCGTGGCCAGGACTATTAGCTTCCAACGCAGCCTGGCGGCTTTGGCGCCACCACTGCCAAAGAAGGAGCACAAGGGCAACGCAAGCGAAACAGAAAACACCAAAGGCGAGGTTCATGATTTAGGAGGTTTGTTGCGCCCTGTTCGATACGGAGGTGTGGTTTCCGAGGAGAAAGCAATGCTCTCGCTTGGGTTGTCGGCTTTGCTAAGGCGAAAGAATTCCTCAGCGGCCCGCTGGCGTTGTTCGATGAGCTTTTGCACGACCTTGGGAAGGTTTTCCAGAATCGCAGCGTTGATAAGTGTCGTACGGTCCCCGCCAGTAGCCTTCTCGGCTTGGTCCAAGAGTTGACGTATCTCGGCAGTCGGTTCGAAGGTAATGGTCTTACGTTTATCGGGTGTCTTGGGAGTTTTTTCGGTCGGCATTGAGCAGGACGATAGAAGCACTTCGTTTGTCTTTCAAGAAAAATCAGAATATTTCTTGCACTATTGTCTTATATAGCTTATATGTAAGACACAATGAGCAAAGAAAAACGCCCCGATCTGAAGACAAACCTGTACTTAACACCTGAAGCGGACGAACTGCTTCGGCTCGCAAAGCAAGCCACTGGCGCATCATTCAAGTTCCTGGTGGCCGAGGCCATCCGCACCAAATACGCAAAGTTCGCTCCCAAGGCTGCTGACAAACAAGCCGCCTAACAACTCACCCGGTTTATTCACCGGGCACGCACAACTTATGAGCCTATTTCATCACAGCAAAAAAGTGACGGTCTACATCGACATTGTTGATAAGTATCCGGTGTTCGAGCTGGGCACAAAATCGGTGGAGAACAACGAGGTGCTGGTGTCCGAGCGCGTGTTGGCGCGCTGGCAGGACGCCATCAAACTTTACAACGACGTCCAGGCCGAGATGAAACAAGCGGTCGATCCCGTGCCGCTTAATCCGGGAGATCCGGGCACGTCGAGCTTCGATGGACGGGGGAAGTAGACAGATCCAACAGGAGAAAGCAGAGAGAGCAGAGAAATCAAATTCCCTTTCCTCTCTGCTCCTCTCTGCTTCCTCCTGTTCAACATCCGGCACATGACCGATATCAAAAAACCTGTTCGCCGGCGCACGGTCGGCCAGTTCATGCACTACAAGAAACGGATCGTGGTCATCATCGAGCCCGATGACGTGATCGGGATGCACCTGGAGCGGTCGCGGACGATTTATCGGGCGCCCATTGGGAAAGTGTTCGCGATGCTGGCGCAGTGGCACGCGGACAGCCGGGGGAAGTGAAGCGTGGGAGCGTGGGAGCGTCAGAGCGTGAAGAGCGTGTTAATGATGACGAGCGAACAGTTGCTCCAACAGATAGCCAATCGGCTGGACCTGTTGAATCGGTTGGTGTGTTTCGAGATCGGAGTCACCTTCATGATCCTGTTCTTTTTCCTTAAGGGCCGCGGCTAAGGCCAGATGAACCCGAAAACACAAATCGAGAAGGCGTTCGTGGAGTTGTGCAACGATCCGCAGCCAGTCCACCTTGAGATTTCCAAAGCGCTGACCTGGCAACTTTGCAGCGCGATTCAACTCGCGTGTCGGCACCCGAGCTTCAACGGCCCGACGCGAAAGAGCACCGAAGAATTTGCGCGTGAGGTGCTCCAGGCTCTTTGCGCGAACAACAACGATTTGCGGCAACTGGCCGAGATGGGCTGGCACAAGCAGTTCGATGTAGTAGTTGCCGAAGAGCAGCCGAAGGCAAACCTCTTCACCCAGGAAGAAATCAATTTCTTGCTGTGGTGCGTCGGGTTTGCCGAGGGACGGGCTCGGGAAAACCAGCACGAGGCCACGGGCTACGTCCGGTCAAACTGCAACTCGACGCGGGTTAAACTGATGTCTCTGTCTACAGTGTGAGCTTTTATAAAAACAAAACGCAACGGATTGCCCCTTGTGGCCACAGGGGCAGTCCAAGTCTCGGCAGTTCGTCTTGGGTTGTTGAATTGGCTGAGCCGGCTGACCAAAGCGCGCCCGATCCAAGCGGGCGCGCCGAAATGTGATGCAAACCCACCTTTTCCCCGTCACGCCGGCTGCCCGACTCTCCGGCTCAACTGCATCGGTCTGGCCGCAACCTGCGCGCATTGGTGAATCCAATTTCGTCCACAAATCGCTTTCGAATTGGAATTTCAATATCGCTGTCGGGTGCGGGCACGGCTGTCGATTCTGTTACGTGCCTTCGCTGCTCAAAGGCCGGATGGCCGAGACGATGGCTGATTACGGCGTCGATGATCCGGATGCGGACTGGGGCAAATACGTTTTGCTTCGTCGTTGGGACCGGGACATTTTTTTGCACAGTTTGGCCCGGGCCCAGGCGACTGATCCTTCCACACTCGAGAGCGGCGGGAATCGCGCGGTGATTTATTGCAGCACGACCGATCCGTATCAGGTCTTTCGAAGCTCCAAGCTCCAAGCTCCAAGCTCCAACGAGGAACGACTCCAGCACGAGGCGCGCAAGATGGTGCGCGAATCGCTCGAGCTCATCCGCGATTACTCGACGCTCAATGTGCGGATCCTCACGCGCTCGCCCATGGCGGTTCTCGACTTCGACCTGTTCAAGAGTTTTGGGCCGCGGCTGATGTTCGGGATGAGCTTGCCCACGCTCAACGATCGCCTCGCGCAGATTTACGAACCGCACGCGCCGAGTCCCTCCGCGCGGCTGCGTTGTCTCGAGCGCGCAGCGGCGAACGGGCTGAACACGTTCGTGGCGGTGGCGCCGATGTATCCGGAGATCGGGCGGATGGATTTGGAGCGGACGCTCTCGGCCATCGCTGGAATTAAACAGGAGGAAGCAGAGAGCGCAGAGAAAAAGACAAATCAAAATTCCTTTTCTTCTCCGCTATCTCCGCTTCCTCCTGTTGGATCTGGTCCCCTCACGATCTTCTCCGAGCCGATCAACATCCGCGCGGAGAACGTCGCGCGGATCGCGACGCACGCGGAGCGGCTTGGGCTCAAGATGAACGTGGAAGTATTCGAGTCCCGGCGCTCGTGGGAAGATTACGCAATCGGCCAGCTCAAGCTAATCCAGGACGTCTCGGGCGTTCTCGGCTTGGGCGACCGGTTGCACCTTTGGCCGGACCATACGTTGGGCAGCCGGCACACGAGCGAACGCCAGCCGGACCCGGAAGCGTACATGCGCTGGATCACCGGTTGGTGGGCCCGGCGCAGCGAGTGGCCGAACCCGAACGCTGAAACACTGAAATGCTGACATTCCGAAATAATTTCAGCTTTTCAAAATGAGCACGAGCGAGGCTATGGCGATCGTTGCCCTGCTGCGCGAG
>Ga0268264_10004952_pt1 | contig 11276 bp, 10 predicted proteins | sample KBSSwiS32_FD_190357 | JGI IMG/M metagenome (GOLD analysis project Ga0268264, IMG submission 190357) | Switchgrass rhizosphere microbial communities from Kellogg Biological Station, Michigan, USA - KBS Switchgrass S3-2 (SPAdes) (version 2) | ecosystem: Host-associated > Plants > Roots >... | reverse complement strand
ACGATCTCCCCGTTTTCCGCTGTAAATGCGCAAACCAATTCGTTGCTTGCTGATCAAAAAATAAAAGATGAATACCTTTTTACTGACGGTCTTATTTATTTGAATGCGGGGACATTAGGCCCCTGCCGCAGAGACACCCTGGAAGCAACAAAAAAAACCTGGGAAGAATTGGAATCATTGCCTGTAAAATTTTATGGGAAATTCGGCGCAGAATCACTGGCAGAAAAAACAAGAACCATAGCAGCGCGATTTCTGGGTTGCGATATGAGTGAAATGCTGGTTACCAACAGCACCACCAATGGGATGAATTCCATCTCCCAGGGCTTGCGGTTGAAGGCAGGAGACCGTATCCTTACCACCGACCAGGAACATGGGGGAGGCTTGCTATGCTGGAAATATTTTGCCAAATATTATGGGGTGGTCATTGATACGATTGTTATTCCACCAGGTGAAAATAATGCCCAGTCCATATTGAACAGCATTAACGATGCCATTAGAAGCGAAACCCGGCTCATTAGCATAAGTCATATTTTCTCATCTACCGGGCTTCGGATGCCAATTGCTGAAATTTCCTCAATAGCCAGATCGAAGGGCATCTTGTGCATTGTTGATGGTGCACAGGCAGCCGGGGCTATTGAAGTAAACGTAAAAGAGTTAGGATGCCATGCATATGCTACCAGCGGGCACAAATGGTTGATGGGGCCAAAAGGCACCGGGCTGCTGTACCTGTCAAAAGAGGTTCAGGATATGATTCGCCCCATGCAGTTTGAGGAATCCTATAACACTTACAATGACTCGAATGGAGTGCTAAATTTAGCGGGTATTCTGGGGCTGGGCAAAGCCATTGAGTATATCGAATCTACCGGTATTACAAAGATTGAAGCACACAATTTGTCTCTCCGGAACAGATTGTATGAGCGGCTATCCCGTATGACTAACTTAACCATCATGAGCCCTGTTATGGGGCCGCTTGCCTCCCCCATGCTGGCGTGCCGCATACCGGATACGGTTGACAGAACTTTATTTGTAAGAATGCTTTTAGATAAGCATAAAATAAGCATACGCCCAACACACAAACAATGGTTCAATGGAATACGATTCTCTTTACATATTTTCAATACAGAACAAGAAGTTGATTTTGCCGCTGACATCCTCCACCAGGAGTTAGTGAAATAATTTTTGAGCACATTAACACCTTTGGGCTACAGTATCCTCCGTTGAAGCTTATGCAAAGACGAATTTTTTATTTGGCAGAAATGGCGTGTGACACGCACTAACTTTTTAAAATGCACGAACATTTAATAAATCTTATCCTGAAAAAAATTAAGCTTACCGGCAGGGATACGGAATTGTGCAAACAATATTTTGAAGCAGTTTTATTCCCTAAAAACAGGATAATGGAAGAAGAAGGGAAAATTCCCCGGTATTTATATTTTGTTGTGTCGGGCTTTATGCGTCTCTTTCATTACAATGAGCAGGGAGACGAGATTACAACACATATCAACTGTCCGCCCGGTTTTATTACTTCCTATTCCAATTTTGTAAACCAGGCAAAATCGACTGAAAACCTTGAGTGCATTACCGAATGTGAGCTATTGAGGATTACCAAAAAAGATTTAGACCTTCTTACACAGGAAAGTACCGCATTAAAGGATTTTAGCATATCGGTTTTTCAGCAATCAATTGTTTACAATGAAAACCGCTCAAAAGAATTAGCCACCTTAACAGCAGAGCAACGCTATAAAAAGCTCATAGAAAATTTTCCGTCGATAATTCATAATGTGCCTGTTCAGTATATTGCCTCTTTTCTTGGCATGAAGCCGGAAAGTTTAAGCCGGATCCGGCGGCAAATGATTAACTAACATTTGTCAAGCGGCGCTCCATTTCTAAAGCAGAGTTTTGTGTCATCATTTAAAATTAAAAATATGACACAGAAAAATTTAGCCCTGGTTTCGGGCGCAAACGGACATCTTGGAAACAATTTGGTGAGGCTTTTAATCAGCAAGGGCATTCCTGTCCGGGCTTCTGTACGCAATATCCGTAACAAAGCGCCTTTTGCAGGTGTGGATTGCGAAGTAGTTCAGTCTGACATTTCAGACAAACCATCCTTATTAAATGCCCTGCAGGGTGTTCATACCTTTTACGCTGTTGGTGCGGTCTTCAAACTTTGGGCAAAAGATCCCCAAAAAGAGATTTACGATATAAATATGGAAGGCACAAAAAATATGATTGAAGCAGCAGCGGAAGCAGGTGTAAAGCGGATTATCTATGTAAGTTCTATCGCAGCGTTGAATTATACCATGCTTCCTGCAAAAGAAAGTTATGGGCAAAACCCCGACCGCCGGGATGTGTATTACAATTCAAAAAACGATGGTGAAAAGCTGGCTTTTGAATTGGCACGTAAACACCATATTGAATTGGTAGCTGTGCTGCCATCTGCAATGATTGGAAGCAGCGCCTTTGCGCCTTTAAGTGTTTCTTACAATATCATTAAATTAATCCTTAAAAAAGAAATACCCATTGAAACAAATATCACGCTGAATTGGATTGACGTAAAAAATGTTGCCGAAGGTTGTTATTTGGCAGCAACAAAAGGCAAAAACGGAGAACGCTATATCCTGGCAAATGAAAAATGCACTTCTATAAAAGATACAACAAAAATTGCACAGGTACTTTTTCCCGAATTAGACATCAAACTTCCTTTGGCTGTGCCCCGGCCAATTCTATACGTAATTGCGTGGTTGATGGAAATGGCAGCCAGGCTTAGCGGAAAAGCGCCATTGTTAAGTACAAAAGATATTGCTATGTTTTCAGGTTTGCAGCAGGACTTTGACACGTCTAAAGCAAAGACTGAACTGGGTTTCAACCCTAAAGAATCTGCACAAGCCGTAAAAGAAGCAATGCTATATTTAAAAGAAAATGGATTTCTTTTAAGGTAACAGAAAAGGGTTAGGAAGCTAACCTCTTATATGGCCGCAAGACCGGTCATTGGGCGGGTTCTCTGAACAGGGTTACGTTTAAAAGGGAAATACCTAATAACCAGACACCAGCCAGAAATCTTTAACTTTGTAAAATGACGTGCTTCAAAGACTTTGAATCATTTAATAAGTATATCGGGTTGCCGAAACCTTTAGACAATGACATTGACATTGGCTATTATGACCCGCCAAATATGCTGTTGAAGTCTGAACCTGTAATGGTTGACTTTTACAGGATTTCTATTAAAATTAATTTCATTGACAAGTCGGTACCCAAACCTAAACCGATTAATGCAGTATTCTTCAACAGTCCTGAATTATCGACAGGTTGGGATGTAGAACCTACCTATACCGGAATGTACCTGCAACTTTCCAAAAAAATAATTGAAGAAAACCGGTTTTTATTCAAAACATATCTTGACTATGGGCAACACGAAGCATTGTATTTAACTGAAACGGAAGAACAGGAAATCAAAACAATTTTTGACCTGATGTTAAAATACTATGGCCGGAGAAAAGAGAATTTTGGCGTGTTGCTCTCTTATGTTCATGTTTTGGTTTCATTAGTCGAAGCATTTTATAACAGACAGTTCTCTACCAATCCAAAACAATACAACCCTATCGTTTCCGGATTCCAACAGCTTCTTAAAGATTATTACAAAGAACCAGTTAATCAAACTCCAACGGTGCAATACTTTGCCGATAAATTGGGATTAACACCTAACTATTTTGGTGACATCATTAAACACTTTACCCAAAAGTCAGCTATTGAAAACATTCACGAATTTGTAATAGAAAAGGCAAAAGAATTGCTTGAAAAAAGAAGTGACTTGAACAATACAGAAATCGCTTATGAGCTTGGTTTTGAATATCCAAATTACTTTGCCAAGTTTTTCAAAAAACAAGTTAATTTAACTCCTAAAGAATATAGACTGCAGGTTGCCGACAAACACCTGAATTATCAACGCCTTTGAGCAAGATGTGCCTCCTTACCAGTAATTTGTTTCCTTTTTTTTGGTAGTTTCTACCCTTCCGCGGTGTTAACGCTGTCTAATTTTGTGCCATCAGGTGAGCATAAAAAAATAGTGAACATGAAAAAGGCATTCCAATAGTCACCTACGCTTGTGGCACAGGTTCATAATGCCTTTTTTACCCAAGCCATCCAGCCTGCAAGAGATTTACAACAACATTTTATCCAAAGATAAAAAGCTCTTTTGGATAAAAGGAACAGACCAGCGATTCGAAGGCTATAACTACTTCGAAAAAAATCCAAAAGTGATGTTGGACTGACTTATTACACCCATGATGTAATGTTATTAAAAAAATCGATTACTATAACTTACTAAATTTAAAACAATGACAAAAGACAAAAAAGTATTACTCATCAATGCTCACTTAACTTACCCTAACTGGACAGAGGGAAAATTAAACAACTCATTTTATCAAATTGCAAAAGACTTTTTTGTAAGTCACTCATTTGAGGTTTTAGAAACTACCATTGAAGACGGCTATAATCCTGAAGAAGAAGAAAAGAAACATCTGGAATCAGACATTGTAGTTCTACAAATGCCTGTTAACTGGTTCGGCGCACCGTGGATTTATAAAAAATATGTTGACGAGGTTTTCAACAGCGCATTATTCAGCAAATCATTCCTGACTGGTGACGGCAGAACTAAAGACGACCCAACCAAACAATATGGCACAGGTGGACTTTCACAAGGGAAGAAATTTATGATTTGTGCAACCTGGAATGCGCCAGCCGAAGCATTTGACAATCCTGCACAACAACTGATGCAAGGTAGAGGCACAGCAGACCTTTTTCTTAACATTACGAGCAACTATCGTTTTTGTGGTTATGAAATTATGGAGGGTTATAATTGCTTTGACATATTCAGACGCAGCGACATAGCTAAAGATCTTGAAAATTACCCGGAGCATTTGGAGAAAACTTTCAGCTTGCAAACACATTTTTTGCAACCGCAGGTGAAGGTAGCCTAACACTAAATAAAAGGGGGAATAATCATGGATAGCAAAAAGTCAGGAAGAAATTTTATTCAGCAATCTGCTCTTTTAGGTGCAGGGATTATATTCTTAAGCCTGACAATGTATCTTCTGAATTAAAAATTCACGGTGGACGAATGAATGAAATGCAGATGCAGGTGGTTGATAAATAAAACGGTATCTAAACGATAAAAACAAACTTAGCAATGAAAACAATAATAGAAACAAACAAAGCAGTTATGAACCGTTTTGTGGAGTTTATTAATACCGCCAGCGAAAAACTTGCAGAAGAACTCATTAGTCCGGACGCCATCTTTTACGTTCCGGGACAGCCTGAACCGATGAGGGGACCTGTTGGTTATCTTACAATCATCAAAATGATGCGAAGCGGCTTCCCTGACATTCAGTGGTCCCTTAAAGACATAGTTGCTGAGGGCGACAAGGTGGCTGCCCATTTTATTATGCATGGAACACATCAGGGTAGTTTCTTTGGTGTTCCGCCGACTCAAAAAGCTATCGTTGTACAAGCGATGAATTTCTATCATTTGTCAGATGGGCAAATTGTTGAAGAACACGGACAACCAGATTTCCTTGGATTATTACAGCAAATCGGAGCAATGCCCACAATTTAAATAAATTCAAAATTGACGTATCGGAAAAAATCATTGTAGTACCCTTTGTGGATTGAATGTGTTCAGTAATGCCTGCTTTATCGCAAAAATGGTTTAGCTTGTCAAGAATTTCTCTATGTGCTTCAAACATGGAGCAAAATTGTTCGACTTTTTGTGCCTTAGCCCTACAAATACCATCAATAGGCATTATCACTCACAAAAGCCATTAATTACCCTGGTCCTTTAAACAAAACAAATCAGGTCTTTTAAACAAAGTCACCCGATCTGCTGCGACTTAGTTTTGTCTCAACAAAAAACAAATTTTATATGAGACAAAACAATTACCAGGGAGCACTACAGCGTTCATTGGGCTCCGGATTCAACGCAAAATCTACAGCCAACGATGTCATCAGGGGAATTGACCTTGCGGGGAAAATCGCCATTGTAACAGGCGGCAATACCGGGATTGGATTGGAAACAACCAAAGTACTGGCAGCCGCCGGAGCAACGGTTATCGTACTGGCCAGAGACATTGAAAAATCAAAGAAAAATCTTCAGGATGTTCCCAACGTAGCATTGGAAACAATGGACTTAATGAAACCGGAAACCATTGACGCATTTGCACAAAAATTTATGGCATCGGGCAGGCCGCTTCATTTGCTGATCAACAATGCCGGTATCATGTGGGTGCCATTACGCCGGGATAGCCGTGGCATTGAATCGCAGTTGGCAACCAATTACCTGGCACAGTTTCATCTTACAGCAAGACTATGGCCTGCATTGAAAAAAGCTAAAGGGGCAAGAGTAATCAATGTGTCTTCTCAGGGACATCAGTTTGCAGCATTTGATTTCGATGATCCGAATTTTCTTCAACGTGAATACGAAACCTTACAGGGTTATGGTCAATCAAAAACTGCCAGCAATTTATTTTCGCTCGAATTGGATAATCTTGGTAAAGCCCATAATATAAGAGCCTATTCCGTGCATCCCGGCTCCATAGGCGGCACAGAGCTGGCAAGAGAGGCTCCCATTGAACTCTTTCAGCAATTGGGTTTTTTCGATTCACAGGGAAATATCTTACCGGAAATAGCGGCATCACTGAAAACAATTCCGCAAGGGGCAGCTACAACAGTCTGGTGTGCCACGAGCCCCCTGCTTAATCATCTCGGAGGCGTGTATTGCGAAGATGCAGACATCGCCAGGTTGGCTGATGATGAACCGGGTGCATTAAATACCAGCGGTGTACGGCTTTATTCGCTGGATGAAACCAATGCAAAGCGATTGTGGAAATTAAGCGAAGCAATGACCGGTGTATCATTCAATGCCAATTGATGCAATGCCCGGGTAATTAATAAGATTAAAAAATTCAATGAAAAGGGATCATGGAGAAATCGGGCATCAGCGATCCAAAAAATGCAGGCGCATATTTTGAGCGGCAAGGTTCGGCAAGCAGTCGGGATGATCGAAATTGTTGTTCACTATCCTAAAGTGGTTTAAACACCAATCATTAACTTTATATGGGTATAAAAATGGACTATACAGCAAAATATATCACACCGGATATTAAATTATCCTGCTACGAGGACAAGTTCTTTAAATCGGACATTATGTTCGACCATCACATGTTGATATGGTTTATATCCGGTGAAACAAAGATTGTGCAGGCTGAAGGCACTTATATCTTCACAGCAGGAGATATTTTTTTAATCCCCAGGAACCAGTTGGCTACTATCATCAACTATCCCAAGGATGGGCTGCCACATAAAACAGTGATCATGCACCTGTCCGCAGACAGACTAAGAAACTTCTATGCCAATATGAACGTAAAGGCAAACGCGTCGTTATCGCAAAAGATTCGTCGCTACAGCAATCATCCCTTACTGGAAAGCTGCCTGGTTTCCCTGGTCCCTTATTTTGACATGAAAGAAATTCCGGAGAACATTGCCTCCCTGAAAATCACAGAAGCGATCAGCATTCTCCGGGCTATTGATGCTGATATTGATAATATGCTGGCCAATTTTGAAGAGCCTGGTAAAATTGACCTGGTCGGTTATATGGAAAAGAATTTTATGTTCAATATGCCCATGGAAAAATTTGGCTACCTGACAGGAAGAAGTATCACCACTTTCAAACGTGACTTTAAAAAAGCCTTCAATACTACGCCTCAGCGATGGCTCACCCAAAAGCGGTTAGAGCTGGCTCACTACCAGTTTGTGGAGAAACATAAAAAACCGATAGATGTCTGTTACGAAGTAGGGTTCGAAAACCTGTCTCATTTTTCTTATGCCTTTAAAAAACAGTTTGGTTATGCGCCTACAGCGCTGCTGGATCAAAGAGCCCGTCAATAGCTTAGAGAAGCATCCCGAATTTTTTGTGACCCATTAATAACATGAATGATCCCATTGGTTTTAAGTCCTCCTTTTATTATTCAAAACTCAGTTTGGTGGCTGTTACGATTGGTACCATGTTGGTAAATATTTCTTAAAAGAAAGTACGCAAAGGGAGCAAAGACATTTTTGCGGTTAAATTGTGGTAATTTCCAAATCCCAACTGATATGCAGAAAAAAATACTACGCCTGTCTCCGCTTGTTTGCTGTTTTTTTCTTCTTCATTCATGTTCCACTTCAACTACCAGAACTTGTTCTACCGGATTAAAAGTGTATAAAGAATTTGACCGCAGCAGAAAATTTGACACCACCTCAGACACAGCTGCATTTTATTTCCGCCCGGTAAAAATAGATCTATATTACCCCTCAATTGCAAAACCTGCCCGGCAGCCCCTGTTCTATGGCGACATAATGGATATGTATGAGCAACGAATGAATTATAATGTATCTCCGGATTCCTGCAAAAAAACGAGTAGAATGCTGGCCAAAATGTTTGCTGATTACCTGCATCTCGACAGTGCCTCCCGGATACTTAATTATAAAACCAACATATACGCTGATCTCGCGCTACCGGGCCAAAAGCACCCCCTCATCATTTATGCCGCGGGTATGAACGGAAGCAGCTGGGAAAACGCCATACTGTTCGACAGCCTCACCAAAGCAGGCTATGTAGTGGCAGCCATCAGTTCGGTTGGAATATTCCCGGGGTATATGTCAGGACCAAATGACCTGGATGAACAGGTGCAGGATATTTTGTTTGTAAAAGAAAAAATGAAACAGCTCCCGTTTATTGATACGACTAAAATCGGTTTGTTAAGCTGGAGCCTGGGTGGCAGCGCTATTACCAAAGCCGCCATGTTATCGGATGATTTCGACTGCCTGCTTTCTTTTGATGGTACGGAAATACATTACTACGGATTCGATAAGTCCTGGGACAAAGACTATGATTCTATTATGAAAATAGCGCCGTTCAGTCCGGCCGCTATTCATATTCCATATATGTATTTAAGCGGGGAACATCCTGCAAAAATTGATTCGATCTATAATATAATGAACAATGTGAGCTCAACCGATAAATATTTTTTAAAATTTATTAAAGGCACGCATGAAGATTTTTCCTCCCTCATAACCGTTGTAAAAACGGTTGCTCCTCAATTGGGCAATATAGATAATAATCGGCACCAGTTAGTTTGCGGTCTTACGCTAAGCTTTTTTGATCAGTACCTGAACCTTAAAAAAACAACAACTACAGCAGATTATATTAACAGGCTTATGAGCAGCCACCAGGGTATGCTTAGTAACGCTTATCCGCAGAAATGAAATATTTGCAACCCCGGGGTTAGAATACCTGCCAATCTCAATATCTAACGTTAAGGCACGTGCGAATCAGTTAGATTCATTGCTCACCGGCCCTGCTTTTGCAGACATGCTTTTGCCGGGCCAGTTATTTTTTCAGCTTTAAAAATCTTGCTGCGTTATTATAGAATATATCATCCTTTTCCTTCCTTGTAAGAAAGGTTAAACTATTGAGAAATTGAATCGACTTTCCGATAGCATAGGGCCATACCATTTGGTCAGAGCCAAACATTATCCTGTCCAGGTATCCGGCTTCTTTTGCATTCCGGAGAAATTCTTTGACATATCGTTGTGTATTAGGTTCTACCCAAAGCAACACAGCGAGATCGGTATACAGTTGCGGGTAATAGGCCATAAGCCTGATGGCATGTTCCGGCCAGTCTTCTCCTCCGGCATGCATCATATAGATCCTAAGCCTGGGATATTGCACCAAAACATCTTCCATCCAATAAGGGTCTGCTAATCGTAGTCTTGCCTTAGGAGACCATGTATAAGTGCCTCCGGGGTCGCCACCACCGGTATGAACCGCTACCGGAATATCATATTTTTCACAGATGCGTAAATAAGGCTGCCAGACAGCATCGCTTATTGTAGTACCACCATAGTAGGGAGCGGTTTCTCCAAAGACTTCAATCTCTTTGTCTTTAATCATTTGCTCGAATTTTACAGTGTCCATCCCATAATCATTTGGCGTAAACATCAGAATGCCCCTGATCACAATGTGTGCGCTATCTTTCGACGCCCAGTCCTCTACACTTTCAGGGTTTCCGCTTACTACAGCTTTCACTATATTAAATTTCCTGAATGCCGCAAACGTTGCTATTCTGTGTGATTCTGCATTTGCAGCGCCTTTGGTGCCATAGTGATCAGTTGCCGGCTCTCTTTCACCAAAGTCTTTGTTTGAGTAGGAATGAATGTGCATGTCAATAATTTTTGTTTGTGATGATGCAAACAAAAACTGCTGGAGTAAAGCAAGTAAAATAATAATGCGCTTTGTCATGAGGAACTTGTTTTCTTGTTGAAAAACAGATTTGTTATTCAGTAAACGGTTTTAGCCACCCTGAACCCCACATTATCTTTTCTTTGACCCTGGAAAATAGTTGGTAGCACCCCGGTGGGCAGAACGCATTTCTTTTTTGAGGTGACAAATGATTATAAGAAGATGACTGCTATGCCGCTAACAAGTATCAAAAGCAGGACAGTCAATGGATCATTAACGATGTACCGCTATCTATTTCTTCCCGGCAAAAGTAACAAAAGCATCTTCATCAGCCTTAGTGAATAAGAAGAAACTCCCGGACACCTTCAACAATCCCGCCAGGCAAAGTTCCCAGCAGGCATAACAGGAACATCAATACTACCAATGTTGAATAAGTAGCAATATAGAAAAAAGGATGCAGTGTCTTTTCTTTTATTTCCGCTGAGCCTGCTGCTGCAAACAATACACTGATGACACGCAGGTAGTAATATAAACCAATTACACTGGTTACCACCAATACAATTACAGGAACCCATAAATGTTGCTGCACGCCCGAACTAAGCACAAAAAATTTAGCCGGAAAGCCAGCCGTTAGCGGAATTCCGGCCAGCGAAAACAAGGCAATGGTTAACACCGCCGCCATCAATGGATTTTTCCAGAACAATCCCCGGTAAATAGTCAAATCCTCTGCATCCTTTTGGCGGGTCGACAATAAAATAACGATGCCAAAAGCCGACAATAACGTAATGGAATAAGAGAGCAGGTAGAAAATAGATGCTTCCATACCGGTGGCATTACCAGGCAAAAATGCCACGAGCAAATAACCAAAATGCGCAATGGAAGAATAAGCCAGCAGACGTTTGATATTTTGTTGCCGCAACGCCAACAGGTTACCCATTATCATAGATGCAATGGCAATGACAGAAAAAACAGTAATCGCCTGCGGGTACTGCTGCAGGTTAAT
>Ga0268264_10004946_pt1 | contig 11284 bp, 11 predicted proteins | sample KBSSwiS32_FD_190357 | JGI IMG/M metagenome (GOLD analysis project Ga0268264, IMG submission 190357) | Switchgrass rhizosphere microbial communities from Kellogg Biological Station, Michigan, USA - KBS Switchgrass S3-2 (SPAdes) (version 2) | ecosystem: Host-associated > Plants > Roots >... | reverse complement strand
CCCAGCCGGCGCCGCTGAAGGCGCCGATTACGAGGCAGCGGGCCGGATCGATATGGCCTTGCTCAACCGCTTCCTGCCGTTCAACGACTATGATTTCTACATCTGCGGTCCCGCAGCCTTCACTCAGGCGCTCTATACCGGCCTGCGTGGGCTGAATGTTTCGGACGCGCGCATTCACGCCGAAGCCTTTGGTCCGTCGTCCCTGGTCCGCTCACCCGACGTCGAGGCTCGCGCTCTAGCGCCGATGCGACCTGTCTCAACGAAGCCCGTGCCTGTTGCCTTCATGGCATCCGCCAAGGAGTCGCGCTGGACGCCAAGCTCAGGAACGCTTCTGGACCTTGCCGAGGCGCGTGGCCTCTTGCCAGAATTTAGCTGCCGCGAGGGCACGTGCGGAACCTGCAAGACGAAGCTGCTGCGCGGAGCTATCACTCATATCCGGCAGCCGGGTGTGAGCCTTGCCGACGATGAGGTTCTGATCTGCAGCGCTGTGCCCGCCGAAGGGCGATTGGCCGGCGAGGATCGGATTCAACTGGAGCTGTGAAGGCTACTGAGACGGCGCTTTGCATCCATCAAGTGAAACAATCCCTTCCGGTTTTTCGACATTCATCACCACCCGGCAATGCCCCAATCTTCCCTGTATCGAAGGCGCCCCGCCTTCCAGGAGTTGAACACCATGTCCCTGATCCCGACCCCCGCCACGATCGTCGATGCTCCCGAAGCGTCGCGCCCGATCCTCGAAGCCGTGCAGAAGCAACTCGGCGCCGTGCCGAACATCTTCCGGCTCGTCTCGACCAGCCCGGTTGCGCTCAATGCCCTCGCTGGGCTGCAAGGGGCGCTCGGCAAGGGCAAGCTGTCCCTCGCGACGCGTGAGCGTCTGGCGCTGACGATGGCCGAGGCCAATGGCTGCGACTATTGCCTGTCAGCCCACACCTACACTGGCAGCCGCTTCGCGAAGCTCGATGACGCCGAGATCGCCGCAGCGCGCGCCGGCACGTCGAGCGATCCCAAGGCCGCGGCCGCCCTGGCGTTTGCGCGGGCGCTGACCGCAGCGCGCGGGTCGGTCGTACCGGCCGAGATCGAGAAGGTCCGCGCTGCGGGCTATGGCGATGCCGAGATCCTCGAGATCATCGCGCATGTCGCGCTCAACACCTTCACCAACTACGTCAACGAGGCGCTTGGCACCGACATCGACTTCCCCCACGTCGATCGCCTGGCAGCCTGACGTAGCGGCGGGCGGCCACAGTCCCTCGCCGGCCGCCCGCCCACCCTCTTCCTCAACATCACGCCACAGGAGACCTGCATGAGCCGTCCGCCCCTTCCCCCGTTCACCCGTGAGAGCGCCATCGAAAAGGTGCGCCTGGCCGAGGATGGCTGGAACAGCCGCGATCCGGCCAAGGTGGCGCTCGCCTACACGATCGATACGCGCTGGCGTAACCGCGCCGAGTTCGCGACCAACCGCGAGGAGGCTCAGGCGTTTCTCACCCGCAAGTGGAACAAGGAGCTGGAATATCGGCTCATCAAGGAGCTGTGGGCCTTCACCGGCAACCGGATCGCAGTTCGCTACGCCTATGAGTATCGGGACGACAGCGGCCAGTGGTTCCGCGCCTATGGCAACGAGAATTGGGAGTTCGCCGAAGACGGCCTGATGGCGCACCGCCACGCCAGCATCAACGAGCATCCGATCCGCGAGGAGGATCGCAAGTTCCGCTGGCCACTCGGACGGCGCCCCGATGACCATCCCGGTCTCAGCGATTTCGGCTTTTAGCCGGCCGAGGTGTGCCACGGGGCCCACCCATCCGAGGATTTGACGATGCAAATCTCCAAATTGGACCCGCGCACGCGCCTGTCGATCGAGATGGCCCTTGCAGGCAATCGGAGCGCTCCCGCTCTCATCCACCAGCAGGATGCTGCGGGCGCACGGATTGGCATGTGCGGCGCGGAGATCGATGCCGCGCGTGCAGGGCGGAGCTTCAACGTGCGCGGCGGCCGAGCGCTTGAACTGGCCCTTGCCTTCAAGCGCAGCGACTATCGCGATGCACGATCATGTGCAGTCCGGGCCGGCTTCGATGACGAGGCATGCCGAGAAATCGAAGGTATCGCGGTTGCCCATGCTTCTGGTGCGGAGGCGAATTGCCATGGCTAGTGTTGCGACCGCGTTCCCGCCCCTATGCCGCGATCCATTACAACCACCCTCGCACGGGTGCTCGACAGGTCGAGGTTGAACGATCAGCATCCCGATTACTTCGGTGACATGCTGCGGGATGGACTGGCCGATGACGCGGCGACCTTGATGCAGATGGTCTGAGACACGGCGCGAGAAGAGGTTACGGATGGATCGATGGCAAGCGATGCGGATCTTCGCAAAGGTCGCAGAAACGGAGAGTTTCGCGGAGACGGCGCGCCTCATGCACATGAGCGCCCCCGCCGTGACCCGCGCCGTGGCATCGCTCGAGGATCTGATCGGCGCGCGCCTGTTCGTCCGCACCACCCGGTCGGTGAAGATGACCGAGGCGGGCACCCGTTATTTCGACGATTGCCGGCGCATCCTTGCCGATATCGCCGAGGCTGAAGCTGCGGCAGCGGGCTCCTATGCGACGCCTGCGGGCACGCTTGCCGTCACCGCGTCGGCGATGTTCGGCCAGATGTACGTGCTTCCGGTCATGACCGAGTATCTCGACACCTACCCCACGATGAGCGGCAGGACGTTTTTCGTCGACCGTCCCGTCAACATCGTCGAGGAAGGTGTCGATGTCGCGGTCCGCATCGGGCACCTGCCGGACTCGGGCTTCACCGCGATCAAGGTCGGTTCGGTGCGCCGTGTGGTCTGCGGTTCGCCGGCCTATTTCGAGAAACATAGCGTGCCATCCACACCCACGGACCTGAAAGGCCACCGGGTTGCAGCCTCGACGAGCGCCTGGGCGTCACCCGAATGGCGCTTCGCAGGCGACCAGCGGGTGACGATCGACGCGGCCCTTCAATGCAACACCAACGAGGCGGCGATCGCCACCGCGAAGGAAGGCTGGGGTCTGACCCGTGTCGTGCATTATCAAATCGGGCCGGCGCTCATCGCCGGCGATCTCCAGATCGTTCTGGCGGATTATGAAGAGCCTCCGCTCCCCATTCATGTCCTTTACCCCGAGGGTCGTCATGCCCCCGCCAAGGTTCGTGCTTTCGTCGACCTGGCTGTCTCCCGGCTGCGTGAAAACCGGCTGCTGAATTAGCGCTGCGCCGCCCGCGTTCGAAACCATTCATGTCCGACCCGGCGCGCTCCAAAGGATCGCCTATGCGTAAGAACACTTGGCTCATCACAGGCAGCTCCCGGGGTTTCGGCCGCGCGTTGGCGGAGGCCGTGCTGGACGCCGGCCACAACCTCGTCGCGACCGCACGAAATCCGGCGTCGTTGCAGGGGATCGGCGCCGGTCGCCCCGGCGCTCTCCTGACCGTTCCTCTCGATGTCACCGATGAGGCGCAGGCGGACGCTGCCATTGCCTCGGCCGTCGATCGGTTCGGTGCACTTGATATCCTGGTCAACAACGCCGGCTATGGCGATGTCGGCTCGGTTGAAGACACGCCGCTCCGCGCATTCCGTCAGCAGATCGAGACCAATTTGTTCGGCACGATCATCATGACGAAGGCGGTCATACCGGTGATGCGCAAGCAGGCTCGAGGGCACATCATCCAGTTTTCATCAGTCGGTGGGCGACTTGGCGCACCGGGCCGTGCTCCCTACTCCGCCGCGAAATGGGGCGTGGAGGGCTTCTCCGAGGTACTCGCGAAGGAAATGGCGTTGATCGGCGTGCGCGTGACGATCGTCGAGCCAGGCGGGTTTCGCACGGACTTTGCGGGGGCTTCGACGCACATCGACGAAGGCCGGCCCGAGTATGACGCGGTTGTCGGCAATGCCGCCCGTATGCAGCGGGACTATGACGGTAAGCAACCGGGAGACCCCCAGAAGGGCGCTACCGCGATCATGAAGCTGGCGGCGATGGACGAACCGCCCCTGCGGTTGCCGCTCGGCACGGACGCCGTAAGCGCGATCGAGGCGTCCGACCGGAGGCGTCTGGAGGAACTGGCACGCTTCCGGTCACTCAGCATGTCGACCGACTTCAACTGACCTCGCCAAGCCACATCGTCACCGCCTCCGCGGCAAAAGGAAGCAAAGGAAAAGGGCATGAAGGCAATGACCACCGGTTCGCCGGCGACTCTCGACACGTTGGCGTTCACTGAACGCCCGGACCCGGGACACCCCGGCCGCGGCGAGATCCGCGTTGCCCTGCACGGCAGTTCGCTCAACTTCCATGACCTCGGCGTGGTAACCGGGCGCATGCCCGCCGATGCCGGACGCATCGCGCTCGCCGACGCGGGCGGCGTCGTCGAGGCTGTCGGCGAAGGCGTCACCGAGTTCGAGGCCGGCGACACGGTCGTCTCGACCTTCTTTCCCGACTGGCATGACGGTGCGCCGACGATCGGCAACTTTGCACGGACGCCCGGCGATGGCATCGACGGCTATGCCACCGACTTCGCGGTGGTCCCGGCGAGCGCCTTCGTTCACGCACCGCGGGGCTACGATCACGTCGAGTCCGCCGCGATCACCACGGCTGGACTAACCGCCTGGAGGGCGCTCGTGGGGGACGGCGGATTGAAGGCCGGCGACGTGGTGCTGCTTCTCGGCACCGGCGGCGTGTCGATTTGGGGGCTGCAGATCGCCAAGGCGATGGGTGCGACCGTTGTCATCACTTCGTCGTCTGGCGAGAAGTTAGAGCGCGCCCGCGATCTCGGCGCAGACCACGCGGTCAACTACCGGGAAGTGAAGGACTGGGGTCGCGCCGTCGCCGACTGGACCGGAGGGCGCGGCGTGGACCATGTGCTCGAACTCGGCGGCGCCGGCACGCTCGCGCAGTCGATCGCGGCGGTTCGGGTCGGCGGTCATATCGCGCTGATCGGCACGGTCACCGGGGTCGCCGGCGACGTGCCGACAGCGGCGTTCATGGCCAAGCAGGCGAAGCTGCAAGGGTTGATCGTTGGCTCGCGACGCCAGCAGCAGGAGTTCGTCCGCGCGATCGAAGCAACCGGCATCCGGCCGGTGATCGACCGGCGGTTCCGGCTCTCCGAGTTGCCAGACGCGTTCCGCTTCCAGCAGTCGTCAGCCCATTTCGGCAAGATCGGCGTGGAATGGTAGCGACCTGACGGCGAAGCGCTTTAGCCTCCTCCGAAGCGTTCCAACAGGACGTCGGTCAGCACACGTACTTTACGGGCGAGATGCTGGCCGGGCGGCCGCACGACGAAGATGCCGACCGCGGGCAGCGACCAATCCTCCATGATGGGCGTCAATTCTCCGCGTTTCACATACCGCTCGGCGATCACGTCCGGGAGTGCGGCGATGCCGATGCCCGCAGCAGTCGCTTCGGCGATCGCGATGGCGCTGTCTGACTTGAAGCGGCCGTGCGGATGGATCTGGACGGTCTTGCCCGACTTGGCGAACTTCCAGCTCTCCGAACCGATCATCACGGCGCCGTGCGAGACCACCTCGTCCGGCGCCGCTGGGGCACCATGTAGCTCGATGTAATCCGGGCTGGCGAAGAGGTTGACGGAGAAGGAACCGATCTTCCGCGCCACTAAGTTGGAGTCCGGCAGGTAGCCCACCCGCACGCCGCAGTCGAAGCCCTCGCTGACAAGATCGACATAGCGGTCACTGAACAGCGACTGCACATGCAGCAGGGGATGGCGCCGCGCCAGCTGCGCCAGCGCGGGTGCGAAATACTCCGGGCCGAATGACGAGGGCGCCGCCAGCCGCAGCCGGCCCCGAAGCTCACCTGCCGGCAGGATCTCCTCGCGCGCGGCCTCCAACTCCGCGCACATCCGCGCCGCATGCTCTCGGAATGTGACGCCTGCCTCGGTCAACGCCGCACCGCGCGTCGTGCGGGCAAGCAGCTGCACGCCGAGTTCGTTCTCGAGCTTGGCCAGTCGGCGACTGACAATCGACTTCGCGAGACCAAGCCGGCGCGCCGCCGGGGACACGCCGCCCGCGTCGGCGACTTCCACGAACGTCCTGAGATCCTCGACTTCCACTCTTATGTTCCCCTTTCAAGAACGCAGCTTCCCCGTGGCTGCGGCTACCCGCCCCAATATGGCAACGCTATCTCGGTGGTCGAGGCTCCACAAGGGAGCCGTGCAGGAGCACCCTCATGGAACCGATCAAGATCAAATCATCTGTCAAGCGTGGCGACTGGCAGCGTGGCTTCGGCGTCGAGATATTTTACCCGGGAACCGCATTGAGCCAGGGCGACAGCGGCATCGGCGCCATCGGCCGCATCGACCGCGCGCTCATCCAGCCCGGGCACGTCATCGCCATGCATCCGCACAAGGACGACGAGATCTTCACCTACAAGCGCGGCGGCCGGATGTTGCATCTCGATACGGTCGGCAACCGCGAGGAAGTGAACGCCCATCGCCTAATGATGATGAATGCCAGCCACACCTTCCAGCACGAGGAGCAGGTGATCGGCGACGAGCCCACCAAGGCGCTGCAGATCTTCCTGCGGCCTCGCGCGGGCGATCTCCAGCCGATGGTCCAGTTCCACGACTTCGGGGACGTCTACAGCGACAACGCGTGGCGCCTGCTGGTCGCGCCTCAAGGCGCCACGTTCGAGGTTCGTGCCGACGCGTGGGTTCGCGACGCGCATCTGGACGCAGATCGCAGCCTCGCCATTCCGGCATTGCCCGCTGCCACCGCCGTCAACCTGCTGTTCGTCTTCGAAGGCGAAGTCCGGCTGGGCGACCTGACGATCGTCGGCGGCGAATTCTACTATCTTGGGAACACTGGTGGCGAAATCGAGGCCAAGAAGGGATCCGACATCGTTCTGTTCACGACCGACCTCGCAGCGCCGGTGTTCACGGGTGGGATGTTCAGCGGCAACGTCATGGCAGCGTAACGGGAGAAGACCTTTCATCGCGCTCAACGAGGAGAAGAGAGATGATTGCAGATGCGACGCCTCCCGCGATCAGATCACTGCTTGAATGGAAAGGCACATGGTTGATCGCGCGTGTCGCGATCGTCACTCTCTATCTGGTGTCGGCCGCCTTCCACGTCACCGACTTCCGAGAGGCGATCGCCGAGCAGGTCGGTTACGGCATGCCGGCGCCGGCGCTCTCAGCCGCGCTGGCGATCCTTGTCGAAATCGTCGGATCGCTGCTGATCCTGACGGCTCGCTGGGTATGGCTCGGCGCCGGAATGCTGGGCGTGTTCACCACTCTTGGCGCGGTGCTCGCGCATCCGTTCTGGACCATGAGGGGAAACGCTCGCTTCGAGGCGATGGCCACCTTTCTCGAACATGCCGGCCTCGTCGGCGGCTTGATTCTCGTCGCGGTGGCGGCCGAGCGTGCTAACAACGGGAGTCTGGCTCATGTCCGCTGAGGGTCTCGCCCGTCTGCAGAGACTGGAGGACAGGATGGACATCCAGCAGCTCGCCGTGCGCTTCTCCGACGCCGTGAACGAGCGCGACGTCGCGGCCTTCGGCGACTTGTGGGCTAAGAAGGACGCGGTCTGGGAGATCGGTGACCCGCTCCCGTCCCGCGCAGAAGGTCGCGACGCCATTGTGCGTATGCTCGAGGGGCTGTTCACGATCGAGCATTATTTCATGCAGATGACGCATGCGGGCGTGATCACCTTGGATGGTGATCACGCGACCGCACGTTTCGCTATCCGCGAGCGCGGCCGCGGTTCCGACAGCTTTTATGATAATCTGGCCGTCTACGACGACGACCTCGTGCGTGAACCGGAAGGCTGGCGCTTCCTGCGCCGCACCTATTCCTACCGCTTTCTGGATCAGGAGCGGTTCACCGGCGTAGCCTTTCCGGTGCAGGACCACTGACGTGTGCGACAGCATCGCGACCATGGCATTGCAGCGGGCGTGTTCGGCATCTCGATCTGGCATTCCCGTCGGCGGGTGAGCGCAAGTGGATACCACAACGGGCGAAAACGTCGCGCGCAAGATTGATAAGGGGGAGCCAGCGCGTCCCCATCGAGAACTCAGTCGATCCCCTCGGCATCCATGCCGCCAGTAGATAGGCGACCGCGTTGATCGACTGGCACAGTGCCGAGCCGGCCTCGCCGATCAGCCTAGGAGATCTTGCTGCGCGCGATATGACTTGATTGCCGAGTTCGCACGCGTACGCCGGGCACGACCGCGGTAACGGAATCGGCATGTTGCTCGTTCTGCCGCGTTGCGAACGGGGCCGACTGGCGGCAGACGGCGTATTTGCGCGAATGCGATTTCCGCGATCTAAATGATCGCCCTTCGAAGTCTGGCGATGACGCATCAGGTGGCACTCGGCGATCACCTCAGCCATCTTCGCATTGATTTCGATGTGACCGCACGCGTGCGCGATCAGACTTAGCGCCAGCTGCCGATCCTCGTCGGTGGTGGCGTAGCGGCACGACCTTCGCCCCGTCGAGGACGATGTGGCTCTCCAGTGCGCCGTCACGCATGATCTAGCGGGTCTTTGGCGACGCTCTGCAGTTCGTCAATCTTCGTCCAATCGACCCGCAGCCCCGCCATCCCCTGCTCAACGGCGGCGAGCGTTGGGTCATGTGTGGACGCGTACCTGCGCGGTCCATATGCACCCGCATCGTCGGCTACCCGCCGCACCAGCCTATGGGCTCGCCTCTGAACAACTTGCGACGGCAAAGAAGAGGGGCGCCGACCGCTTGTGCGGTCGGCGCCCCGATCTTCACTCCATCTTGGCGGGCGGCGTCGCCCGCCCGCAACGGTCAGGCCGCTCCCTTGGCGGACAGGTATCCCGCCAGGTTGTTGCCGGAGAACGGCAGGTGCTCGCCCATCACCTTCGCGTGAGCCTGGCCGCTAGCCGAGCGCCAGTCGCCGAGCAGCTCCGCGCCGACGCCGACCCAAGTCATCGGGATAATGCCGGCCTGCACCATGCGCGCGATTGCCGCGTCCTCGACGCGCTTGTCCCAGGTGCCGGAAGCATCGAGCACGGCGTAGACCTCATAGCCGAGCTCCTTGGCGGACAGCGCCGCGAAGGCGAGGCAGACCTCTGTCGAGATGCCCGCGATCAGCAGTTTCTTGCGGCCGGTAGCCTTAACGGCTGCCGCGAAGTCGGCGTTGTCGAAAGCGTTGATCTCGCCAGGCCGGTGCACGATCGTGGCGTTCGGCAAACCCTCCGCGACCGCCGGCATGATCGGGCCGTTCGGACCGTCCGCGGCGCTGGTGGTGATGATCGCCGGCAGATCGTGGGCGTTGGCCAGCGCGACGAGCGCCTTGACGTTGTTGAGAAACTCGGCGGGGTTCTGCGTCTGCACGCCATTGGCTAGGCCCGTCTGGTGGTCCACGAACAGGACGGCGGCGTTCTCGGAGGTGATGCGGTTGTAGGACATTGTCGTTACCTTTCGATTCTGAGTATCGCGTCGGTCGACGTGATCGACAGGCACTAGATGCCGTTGCTTTCAACGATCCGCTAGCCGCGCAAGCAGGCATTCACCGTTCCGATATCCGGAACGATGGTGCTGCTTCGACGTGAGGCAACTATTGTCCTAGCTTCATAACGCAGACGGCATTTTGCGAGCGCATGCACACAGCTCTTCACACTGTCCGATAGAATGTTGGTTCACTACAGCTCGGCGCATGGCGGTGGAATTAGACGAGTTGAGATAGCGGTCGGACGCCTTGAAATCCGACGGGGCGGCGCTGGGCTCCGCATGCCTGGCTAAACCCCTTCAAACACCAGATTGGCTGCCGGCGTGCGATGTCGCTCGGAGGGCATCGGCTTGGGACCTGTGCCGACCATCTCGCGCCGTTCCGGTGCAATGCGATAAACGTCGCCTCGCGCCGAAACCAGTCATTTGCTGGCTTGCAACTAACGAGCAGCAACGCTGCCTCAATCCCGACGTTCACTTTGGCCATCGATGTTAAGAGCGACCGCGAGTCCGGGTCATCTGCATGGATATCGCCAACCGGCGCCCCTACAGCATGATTGCGCTCAGTCCAGCACCGGTGCTGACGGCCGGGAGAGGTCGTCTGATGAACTTCCCGAAAACAGTCGGCGATCTGTTCCCAAGAGCCCTTGGCTGCCTGCGCGGCGGCCGGCTACAGATCATATGATGATCAATACCATGACGCCTCCCGAGATCCCTTCCCTCCGCAAAGCCCATCTGGAGTTCAAGAACCTTAAGCTGTCGTCCAAGCGGCCGATGGACGATCGTGATCTGCACGGCTTCCTCCAAGGAGAGGAATTGATTGAGACGTCGATCAACCTGCGCCTGGAAGCCGTATCCGGATTCACGCGCGCCGGAATGCTTGCACTCTCACAGCTCGCCGGAGACCTTCGGTCTCGAAGCGGACTTGGTGCTCGATCTGTTAGCCGACAGTCGCTAGCGAAGGCGCTCGCTCAACTCGCCATCGCCAGCTGGGCGGAACGACCCACCGGTCCACTCACCGATCGCGAGCTCGCCGAGTTCGATGAAAAGATTAGTGCTTGGTTCGCCTCGCAGGATCTTGTTCGGACTCACTACATTCCGTGCACTGTGAACGCTTGGCCGACGGAGGCCTTCGCAATCGGACCCGTGCACTTCTATGCCTTCAACGAGATCCCCGTAGAAGAACTGGGCCTCAAGAGAGAGGAAGTCTGGCCGGTCGGCGAGGGTGCGATGTCCAGCTTGGCGGAAATATACATCGGCGATCTCCTCAGGATCGCAGAGATGCGGAACGCGGGCACTATCGCTGAGGTCTCCATCCCCGGGCGGGAGAAAACCCAGTCCAACCTGACCGCCGACATCGCTGGTCTGAAAAACGAGCACGTGGCGATGCTCCACGCGATAGACATGCTCAGCCAGCTGTCGAATGACCACGCACGCTGGTTCCACCTGCCCGCCCCCACGCGCGAGCTGGTTGCCGAGCTCGAACGGCACGAGCGCGCAGAGTCGACGCTCCTGCGGAATCTCTTTTACTCCAAGCCCTAACCGAGCGGCCAGGCGAAGCGTTGGCTCAGCTTGCCTTTGGCGCGTGAACGGTGAGCACCGGTACCTCGGCCAAGCGCACGACCTTCTCGGCCACGCTGCCCATCAGCGCGTGATTGAGGCCGTGCCTGCCGTGAGTGCCCATCACGACCAGATCGGCCCCGAGCTGCTTGCTCGTCTCGAGAATTTGCTGCCAGGGCTGACCCATTGCCAAGACCGACTTGGCGCGCGGGAGCACGTTCTTCACGCGCTCGAGCTCTTCGGCCAGCCGTTTCGTCGCGGCCTGTTGGATGGCGGTTGTCAGGTCAGTGG
>Ga0268264_10004929_pt1 | contig 11306 bp, 8 predicted proteins | sample KBSSwiS32_FD_190357 | JGI IMG/M metagenome (GOLD analysis project Ga0268264, IMG submission 190357) | Switchgrass rhizosphere microbial communities from Kellogg Biological Station, Michigan, USA - KBS Switchgrass S3-2 (SPAdes) (version 2) | ecosystem: Host-associated > Plants > Roots >... | reverse complement strand
GCCGGCGCACGCGCCTGTCGTATCGGCCAGGATCGCCGCCCCGAGGCCGGCAGCCGCACCTGCGAGGGGCACGCCTCCGCCGGAGCCGAAGCGCACGACTGCGGCGGTGACACACACCCGAGCCGCCGGCGCCGAGATCTCGAGCAGTACCGCCGCCGCCGAGGCCGCGGCCCGGACTGCCATTACAACGCTGCCCGCAGCAGCTGCGTCCGCACCGGCTGCCAACGCCGTCATTCTTCCGGTGAGCGAGCGCGTCACTCATACGAATACGAAAGCCGACCTTACCGAGTCGGCGGCCACAACCGCGGCGCCAGCCGCCGCCACGCAGGTACGCACGGTCCCGCCAGAAGCAAGAAGCGACGATCCGGCTGGGTGCCCACCTGCGGTGGCGGCGCTCGCCCTTTGCAAGAGCAAGTGACAACAGGGAAGGGGGGATCCATGTCGAGAATCGCATTCATCGCGGCGGCTTGCGCGCTGCTGCACCACCAGGCCTGGGCCGGCACGCCCTACAAGATCGTCACCGCCGATCAGCGCGGAACCTACTTCGCCATCGGCAACGACCTCGCCAAGCTGGTGGCGCCGCGGGCGGACATCGATCTCGAGGTCGTGCCCACCTCGGGCTCCGCCGAGAACGTCAAGCTGCTGCGGCACGAGCCGGGGGTGAAGCTCGCGATCGTGCAGGCCGACGTCTACCAGGCGTTCGTCGATCGCGGAGCGTCGCGCAACCCCGAGGCCGCCAGGATCATCCGGCCGCTGCGCGTCATCCTGCCGCTCTACAACACCGAGATCCACTACATCGCGCGCGCCGATTCCGAGCTGAACTACCTCCACGACATCAAGGACGCGAAGATCAACGGCGGCCTGGTGGGCAGCGGCGCGGCGTTCATCACGCACACGCTGTACCGCATGATGTTCGACGGTCCGATGCCCGACGCGGCCGCGAGCTACCTGCCGAACGACCAGGCGCTGATCAAGCTGATCACCGACAAGTCGGTCGACGTCGCGGTGGTGGCCGCGGGGCAACCGGCGCCGATCATCGCCAACATGAAGCCGGAGGCGCAGAAATTCATCAAGCTGCTCAAGTTCGATCCAAACCATCCGACCAGCAAGCAGGCGATGAAGATCTACTCGCCCGCGACCGTGCGCAGCGGCAGCTATCCCAACCTGATCAAGGAGGACTTCACCACGATCTCGGTCGGCGCGTTCCTCGTGACCTACGACTACACCCTGCAGGGCACGGTCGAGCACCTGACGAGGTTTGCGCGCCAGCTCTGCGAGCAGTTTCCGGAGCTGCAGGCCAAGGGCCACCCGAAGTGGCGCGAAGTGGAGCTCAGCCTGCCGCCGCTCAACGACGGCTGGACCTACTACGGGCCCACGGCGAAGGAGCTGCGCAATTGCCGCCCGGGCCAGCAGAAGGTGGTTGCCAAGCCCGCAAGGGCATGCTCGGCCGAGGAGAAGATCCTCGGCTTGTGCAAGTGACGCTCGGGACGCCGGTGTGCATGACTTCGGTGGATCACGCCGCCGAGCTCGTCGGCGGCTACGAGGCGCTGGGACAGCGGCTGGGCGTGCGCACCGAGCAGGTCATGGACTGGTCTCTCGGTCTGGTCAGCCCGAACACCGCGACGCTCCTCTTCGTCCTCGATGTCATCATGCAGGAGACCCAGAAGCTCTCGCGCGCCGCGGTGGCCTTCGAGTTGGCCGGGCAGGTGCTCGCCAAGGCGCGCCGCAGCAGCAAAGCGACGTAGGAGTGGCTTCGGGCGATCCGGGTCCGGGCAGGCGGGCGCGATGAGAGACATCGCGATCAGCCTCTTCATCTTCGGCTGCCTGCCGTTCATCCTGTTTCGGCCGTGGATCGGCGTGCTGGTCTTCGCCTGGCTCAGCCTCATGACGCCGCACAGGTTCGCGTTCGGCTTCGCGTACGACTTTCCGTTCGCCGCCATCGTCGCGGTGGCCACGCTGCTCGGGCTCGTCTTCACGAAGGACGAGGTCCGTTTCGAGCCGAACGCGGTGGTCTGCCTCCTGATCCTGCTGCCCGCGTGGACCTGCGTGACCTACCTGTTCGCCTTCGAGCCGGCCCTCGCTACGGAGCGGCTGATCGAGGTCCTCAAGGTGTTCCTGTTCGTGCTCGTCAGCGCGATGGTGCTGCGCACGCGCAAGCACATCGAATGGATGATCTGGGTCATCGTGATTTCGGTAGGGTTCTTCGGCGCAAAAGGCGGCGCCTTCACCCTGCTGACCGGCGGTGGCTACCGCGTCTACGGCCCACCCGGCGACAGTTTCCTGTCCGACAACAACGCCATCTCGGTCGCGCTGATCATGGTCATCCCGCTGATGTACTACCTGCGCGAGGAGTCCGCGTCGAAGTGGATTCGCCGTGGCTTGCTCGCCGCCATGGTGCTGAGCGGCATCGCCGTGCTCGGCACGTACTCGCGCGGCGGGTTGCTGGCGGTCTCCGCGATGCTGATGTTTCTCTGGTTCAAGAGCCGGCGCAAGGGGTTGTTCGCGCTGCTCCTGATCCCGCTCGTCCCGCTCGCGGTCACGGCGATGCCCGAGCACTGGTTCGAGCGGATGAACACCATCTCGAGCTACGAGGAAGACGAGTCGGCGATGGGCCGGATCAACGCCTGGAAGACCGCGATCAACATCGCGAACGACCGGCCGCTCGTGGGCGGCGGCTTCGAGCTGTATTCCCAGGCCACGTTCGCGAGGTACGCGCCCGATCCCGAGGCCGTGCACGCGGCCCACAGCGTCTATTTCCAGATGCTGGGCGAGCACGGCTACGTGGGTCTGTTGATCTTCCTGTCCCTCGGGCTCGCCGCCTGGGGCACGGCGCGGCGCACGATCGCGCTCGCCAGGACAAGACCCGAGCACGCCTGGGCGGGACAGCTCGCACGCGCGTTCCAGGTCAGCCTCGTCGGCTACGCCGTCGGCGGCGCGTTCGTCAACATCGGCTACTGGGACCTGATGTACTACGAGATCGTGATCGTCGTAGTCGCGTGCCGACTGGCATCGGCGCCCGCGCTGCCGGCGCCGAGCATCGCCGTCGACGCCGGCGTTCCGGGAGCGAGCCCACCGCGGGCCGGCCCGGCGCAGCAGCGGGCGCCGTAAGGCGGTCCGAGCGGCGCCATGCTGTTCAACTCCTACGAGTTTCTGTGCTTCTTCCTGCCGCTGACCGGCGCGCTGTTCTTCGTGCTGTGCGCGCGCGGCTGGGCGCGCGCCGCGGCGGGTTGGCTCGGCCTGATGTCGATCGTCTTCTACGGCTACTGGTCGCCGCGCTACGTGCTGCTCCTGCTCGCGTCGATCGTCGTGAACTTCTTCCTGGCGCAGCTCCTGCTCAGGTGCCGCGCGGGCGAGAGCCGCCTGCAGGCGAAACACGTGCTGATCGCCGCCATCGCGGCGAACCTGGCAACGCTCGCCTACTTCAAGTACGCCAACTTCTTCGTCGACTCGTTGCGCCAAGCGACCGGCGTCGACGTGCAGCTCGCGCACATCGTGCTGCCGATCGGCATCTCGTTCTTCACGTTCACGCAGATCGCGTTCCTCGTCGACACCTATCAGGGCAAGGTGCGCGAGGCGCGGTTCGTGCCCTACCTCCTGTTCGTGAGCTACTTTCCGCACCTGGTCGCGGGCCCGGTGCTGCACCACGCCGAGATGATGCCGCAGTTCAGAAAGGCCGAGACCTACCGCTTCAGGATCGACAACGTCGTCTCGGGCATGACGCTGCTCGGCATCGGCCTGTTCAAGAAGGTGATCCTCGCCGACGGCATCCAGCCCTTCGTCGCGCCCGCGTTCGACGGCCCGGCGAGCCAGCTGCTCACCGGCTTCGAGGCCTGGGGCGCGGTGCTTGCCTATTCGCTGCAGCTCTACTTCGACTTCTCCGGCTATTCCGACATGGCGATCGGGCTCTCGCGGGTGTTCAACGTGGAGCTGCCGCTCAACTTCGAGTCGCCCTACAAGGCCCGGAACATCAGCGAGTTCTGGCGCCGCTGGCACATGACGCTGTCGCGCTTCCTCCGCGACTACCTCTACTTTCCGCTCGGCGGTAACCGCCACGGCAAGACGCGGCGCTACGTGAACCTCATGGTCACGATGCTGCTCGGCGGCCTGTGGCACGGCGCCGCGTGGACGTTCGTGATCTGGGGGGGCCTGCACGGCGTCTATCTCGTGATCAACCACGCGTGGCAGGCCGCGGCGGGAAGGATCGCCGGATCCTCCCGCTGGCTCGACTCGCGGCTCGCGACCGCGGCGGGAGTGCTCGTCACGTTCGTCGCCGTGACGCTCGCGTGGACGTTCTTCCGCGCCACCTCGCTCGACGCTGCGCTGCGCATGCTGACGGCGATGTCGGGCGCCAACGGCTGGGTGCTGCCGACCGAATGGAAGGGCGCGCTCGACGCCGCGCTCGGCGCGGCCGCCGGCGGCCTGCGCTTCGACGACCTCACCGCATTCGCCGGCGCGAGGCAAGTCGGCTGGATCGCGGCGCTGCTCGCGATGGCGTGGTTCTGCCCGAACTCGCAGCAGATCATGGCCGCGCTCGGCCGCGTGCGGCTGCTCGACGTGCGCATCAGGGCGACCCTGGGATGGAGCGCGTTCGGCGCGCTCGCGGCGTCGGTCATGCTGCTCGCCATCGTCAGCGCGTCGCGCGGCACGTCGGAGTTCATCTATTTCAACTTTTGACGCCATGCGCTTCCTGAAATCCTGGGCCCTGTTCGCAATGGGCGCCGCCGCGCTGCTCGCGGCGCTCGAGGGCGCGTTGCGCGTGCTGCCGACCTACTCGGGCCTGCAACCGAGCCCGGCGGCCGAGGACTACCCGTTGCGCGGCTACGAGGCGTCGCGGCCGTACAAGTACTCGCACGGGTGGGCGATGCTGAACGCGCACCGCGGCACGACCAACAATTACGGGCACGTCGCGCCGTTCGACTTCCGCGCGGGCTCGCATCCGCTCATCGTGGCCGGCGACAGCTACATCGAGTCGTTCATGAACGAGTACCGCGACACGCTGCAAGGCATGCTCGGCGAGCGCCTCGGCGGCAGGCCGGTCTACGGGCTCGGCCTGAGCGGGCTCTCGGCGAGCGACTACGTGGAGCTCGCTCGCCGCGCGCGCGCCGAGTTCGCGCCGGCGTCGGCCGTGTTCCTGATCACCGATGGCGACTTCGTCGAGAGCCTCGCGCCGCGGCCCGGCGGCTGGTACCTCGCGCGGCGCGGGGACGAGCTCGCGCCCACGTACGTGCCGTTGACGCCGAACCCGATCGCGCAGGCGCTGCGCAAGAGCGTCGGACACTCGGCGCTCTATGATTACCTGCGCAGCAACCTCAAGTTCTCGCCGGCCGACGTGCTCCGCGCGCTCGGCAGCGGGCATGGCGGCCCCTCGCCGGCGATGGCGGCCGCTGTGACGCCCGCGCAACCGACTTTCGCCGCGAACGACGGCGGTCGGGTCCTGGACTGGTTTCTCGCGGAGCTGCCGCGCGCCTCCGGCGTGGCGCCTCAGTGCACCGTGCTGCTCGTCGACTCGGACCGCTATGCCCTCTACGAGGGTCGAGTCACGCTAGAGCCCAAGGAGTCGCCCGAAGTCCGCCGGCGCCTGCTCGAGCGCGGCGCGGAGCTCGGCTTCAAGGTCGTCGACCTCGCCCCGCTGTTCGCGGCCGAGTACCGGCGCTCGCGGCTCAAGCTCGATCATTGGCCGGTGGACCGCCACTGGAACCGGCACGGGCACGCGGTCGCGGCCGACGCCGTGATGGCCGCGCTGTTTGCCGGCGGCCTCGGGACCCCGTGCACGCCGGGGAGCGGCGCCGGCCGGTAGAATCCGACGGATTCGAGAAGTAACGGAGGCGCTCTTGAGGAGACTGCTGCTGTGCGTCCTGCTTGCCCCGCTCCTCGCGGCGGCGCAAGCCTATCCATCGAAGCCGATCCGGATGATCGTGCCGTTCCCGGCGGGCGGGCCGGCCGATATCTTCGGGCGCGGCCTCGCGCAGGGCATGTCGAGCGAGCTCGGCCAGCCGGTGATCATCGAGAACATCGGCGGCGTCGGCGGGGTGCTCGGCGTCGACCGGGCCCTGAAGTCCGCCGCCGACGGCTATACGCTCGGCCTCAACAGCGGCTCGACCCTGTCGATCGCGCCGTACTCGTTCGCGAAGCTGCCTTACGATGTCAAGAAGGACGCCGCGCTGATCACGCTGGTCGTGCGGGTCCCGGAAGTCCTGGCCGTGCATCCGTCGCTCCCGGTCGGAAGCGTCGCCGAGCTCGTCGAGCATGCAAGGAAGAATCCCGGCAAGGTGAACTTCGGCTCGGCCGGAGGAGGCAGCATCACGCACCTCGCTGGCGAGCTGCTCAAGTCCGAGGCCAGGATCGATCTCGTGCATGTCCCCTACAAGGGCGCCGCGCCGGCGGTGAACGACCTGTTGGGGGGACAGGTGCAGATGGGCATCTTCGACGTGCCGATCCTGCTCGGGCATATCCGCAGCGGAAAGCTGAAGGCGCTGGCGGTGACCAGCGCGACACGCGCGCCCACCCTGCCGGACGTGCCGACCACGGCCGAGGCCGGCTACCCCAACGTCACCTCCGACAACTGGTACGGCCTGCTCGTGCCGGCGGCCACTCCCGCGGACATCCAGAAGCGCCTGAACGCCGCCACAGTCGCCGCGCTGAAGTCGCCCGCCGTGACCGAGCAGTTCGCGAAAGTCGGCGGCCTCGCCTCGCCGGGCACGCCGCAGGACTACGCCGAGTTCCTCGCCAAGGAGCAGGCGAAGTGGAGCCGGGTCGTGAGCGCGATCGGCTTCAAGGAGCAGAACCAATGAAGACCTGCCGGGTGCGCCGCACCGCGTCGGCAAGAATCTCGTAGAGCGCGTAGTAGCTGCCTTGGAGCGCGCTCATGCTCGGCAGGAGCTCGGCCGGATGCTCGAAGCTGAAGCGCCCTCCAGCGACGACGGTCGGCGCCGGCGTGACCTGGAAGCCCGCCGTAGCGAATTCGGCGCTCGCCCTGGGCATGTCGAAGCCGTGCGCCACCAGGAGCACCCGCCTGATGCCGACCGGCAGCAGGATCGCCGCCGACTCGGCGGCGTTCGAGCGCGTGTCTCGAGAGCGTTCTTCGGACCAGCGTACCTCGACGTTGAACTCCTGCTCGAGGGCTCGCTTCATCAGCGCCGCCTCGGCCGTTCCCCCGGAGACCGAGCCCCCGCTCACGAGGACCGGAAGCCTGGTCGCGCGTGCGACCAGCGCGCCGTAGCGCACGCGCTCGAGCGTCAGGCGCGCAAGCGTGTCGCCACCGTATTCCGCGGCATCGCGGCGAATTCCGCCGCCGATGATGACGATCGCCTGGGCCTCTCCTGGCCGTCGCAGGTCAAGCGCCGGCGGCTCGAGCGCGCGCAGCAGCGCGTGGGAGACGACAGGCAGCGACAGGAGCAGGAGGCTTCCCACGCCCAGCCACGCGAGCCCGCGCCCGAGGCGCGGCCGGCGGCCGAGCAGGGCGAGCCCGGCGAGCGCGAGAAGCAGCGGTCCGGTTGGCGGCAGCACGAGCGCCGCGAGGGCCTTCCTGGCGATCAGAAAATCCAGATGTCTATTGGTGCTTGTAGAGAAAGAACGTCGCGCCGGTCTGGCCGGGTTGCGTGATGAACACGACGACGCCGTAGTCTGAGATCGAGGAGGCGATCACCGCTTGGGGATTCGTCGGGCCCGGAATGCCGACTCCATTCGGAGGAATTGCTAGTTGGTTCCACGATCCCGATCCGTTGGGGTCCAGTTCCCATAACTCCCCGGCGCTGAGCAGCAGGAAGTTGCCGCTCGCCGGATCGTTGACCAGCAGCCCTTGCTGTATCCCGACGCCTTTCCCTGCGGGTACGTTCGGCATGGCGATGAAGGAACCATCCTGGTTCAGACGCCACAGTCTGTCGGGCGCAACATTGCCGCCGCCGTAGACCGCCACGTTCTTGACGGCGCTGTACTCCATGACGCTGTGGTAGGTCGATCCGCTGCCGTAGAACGGCGCTTTTCCTTGCTGATTGTAGAACCACGTGTTCGTGAGCGGATCGAACGCGACGATCTGCCCGTCGGTCGCGGCGTTGTTCGCGTTGCCGCTGTTGAAGATCATCCACGCGCCCTGAGCACCGGCGCCGCTGAATGCGCCCGACCACCACGTCGCACCGATAGCGACCTGCTCAAGGCCAGAGGACGCCGGGACGCTCGGCAACTCGACGAAGGACCCCGCGCCGAGCGCCTTCCTGAACGAGCGAATCGAGCCCGTGAAACCGCTGTAGAACCTGTGATAGAGGTCACCTGTGTATGGGTTGACGGCGTTGTGATCGTAGCCGTGCTGCGTTTGCGTTCCAAGGCCGTCGTCGGCCGTGACGAGGACGAACTGATTCGTCCTGACGTCGTAGCGGACGTGGCGCTGCATTCCCCAGTTGTGATCCATGCCGACGATCTCGATGACTTTCGAGAATGGGTTCCAGGGCATGGAATTGGAAAAGTGAAGCATCGTCCCAGAGACGCTTCCCACGCCGAGGATGGCATCCTGGTTCGAGACGTCGAGCCGAGCCCAAGTTCCGGGTAGCATCGAGCTGGCCAGATCGCCGAGTGCGGTATTTGCCAGGGGAGATGGAGCGGAGGGCGTCGGTGTCGGCGGTGGCGCCTGAGCTACGGGCGTGCCATCTGGATCGGCGATCTGCGTCCGCGAGAGGATCAATTCGTCGTACCAGGTGAATCCCATCGGGTGCGTCTGGGCGACGCTCTTGCCGGTGTTATAGGGCAACAGCCATATTTTTCCGAACTGCAGGTCTTCGGACACGCTTCCGGCTGAGAGTTTGTAGGGTCCCCAGTGGATCGCGAGCTGGGATGGCTGGCCCTCGCGCGCGATCCACAGGGTCACGAAGCTGTCGACCCACTCGTCGTTCTGGCGCGGACCGGTCTTGATCCTGACCTGAAAGGTCATCCATTCGTTCGGGAAGTACGCGATGCAGTTCCCGTTAGGCGGGAAAGACGTCTTCGGAGTGGCGTTCGTCTGCGAATAGAGGCAGAACGGACTCGGCCGCGCGTTCTGCAGCTTGAAATCGCCGCCGAAGGGTTCCTCGAACGGGTTGAAGGCGCCGTGCGAGGTCGACCCGGTGCAGGAGTTGTACATCTGCGCGAAGCCGCGCTGGAACGTGTTCTGCACGACGGTTTCGAGCGCGGTGCACGAAGACTGGCAAAGGCCGCTCGCCGAGTTCGACGCGGTACAACCCGGTTTATCGCCCGCGCTGACGATCACCTGCTTCCACCCGCCGCCATCGGTAAAGAGCGTATCGAGAAATTCCGGGCTGAAACGCTGCCGCCACTGAACGTAGAACTCGGCGTTCGCGCTGAACTGGGTCGTCAGGTCGGTTGAAAAATTCGTGAAGAAGGAGCCCGACGTGTCTGACGGAGTATTCGTCGGAATGGTGAATTTCAACGAGCTCGCGCCCGAGGCCTTGACGCTGGCGTCGAGCACGGGTGTCGACGCACCCGAGAGAATGCCCGAGCTGTCTCCGAACATGCCTGCGATGTCCGCAGCGGAGTCGAAGCCCACGCATTTGAGGACAGCGGCCTGCGAGCACCTGGTTGCGAAGCTGCCGCCGCCTGCCGGCGGCGCCGGGGAAGACGGCACCAGGGAAACTGGCGCCGGGGAAGCCTGCGCCGGCGAAGGTTGCGGCGAAGCCGCGGAGCCATCTCCCGAGCCACCGTTTCCACCGCAGGCGGCAAGCGCCAAGGTGAGAAGTGCAGCGAGATTTCTCATGGCGGGCCCCCTAAGCCCCCAATCAAATCATTGGCTGTGCCGCTGACGCTTTTTAACCTGGAAATCTTCGCGTGCCCGAGGGCGCCGGCCAAGCGTAGTCCTTAAGAGCTATTGGCTTTTCTTGCCAAGCCCCCACGGGTCGCCGCCCCAGGGGAGGGGCGGCGGCAGTCAAACCGTGTCTACTGATGCTTGTAGATGAAGAAGGTCGCGCCGGTATGACCGGGCTGGGTGATGAACGCCACCACGCCGTAGTCCGGAATCGCGGAGGCGATGACGGCTTCGGGAGTTCCCGGTCCCGGAACGCCGACTGCACCGGGAGGATTGCGCGTTCCCGTCTGCTGGGTCCACGTGCCCGATCCGCTGGGGTTCAGCTCCCACAGCTGCCCGGCGCTGAGCAGCAGGAAGTTGCCGCTCACGGGATCGTTGACCAGCAGCCCGTTTTGAATCCCGACGGCTTTGCCGGCGGGCACGTTCGGCATGGCGATGAACGAGCCATCAGAGTTCAGACGCCACAGTCTGTTGGGTGCGACGTTGCCGCCGCCGTAGACCGCCACGTTCTTGAGGGAGCTGTACTCCATTACGCTGTGGTAAGTGGATCCGCTCCCGTAGTTGGGCGCCATCGCCTGCTTGTTGAAGAACCAGGTGTTGCTCAACGGGTTGTACGCGAGGATCTGGCCGTCGTTCGCGTTGCCGAGGGCATTGCCGCTGTTGAAGAGCATGAACGAGCCCTGGCTTCCGCCGCCGGCGAATGGACCGGACCACCAGGTGGCGCCGATCGCCACCTGGTCGGAGGCCGAAACGCTCGGAAGCGCCTGGAAGCTGGACCCGCCGCGCGGTTTCTTGAAGGAGGAGATCGTTCCCGTGAACCCGCTGTAGAACCTGTGATAGAGGTCGCCCGTGAACGGGTTGACGGTATTGTGATCGTAGCCGTGCTGGACCTGCGAGCCGAGGCCGTCGTCGGCCGCGACCAGGATGAATGAATTCGACGCCTCGTCGTACCGGACGTGGCGCTGCATGCCCCAGTTGTGATCCATGCCGACGATCTCGATCACCTTGGTGAAGGGGTTCCAGGGCATGGTGTTGCAGAAGTGAATCATCGTCCCCGAGACGTTGCCTACGCCGAGGGTGGCATCCTGGTTCGAGGGATTGAGCTGGGCCCACGTTCCGGGCGCCATCGAGTTCGCCAATGTGGCGAGCGGCGTATTCCCCAGCGGGGGCGGAGCGGGGGGCGGGGGCGGCGGGGTTCCGGTCGTGGCGCTTGCGCTCGACGAATTGGCCGAAGTGTTGCCGGCCGCATCCCGGGCGGAGACCGTATAGGTAAAAGTCGTGTTGGAGGCAACGCCCGCATCCGCAAAGCTCGTAGCGGTGGAAGTTCCCACCACCGTTCCATTGCGACGGATCTGGTAAGCGGTCACCCCGACGTTGTCGCTCGATGCGTTCCACGACAGGTCGACCTCGGTCGCACCCGCGGCCGTTGCGGTAAGGCCGGTAGGAGTGGTCGGCGCGCTCGTGTCGGTCGGAGTGGGCGTCGGCGTCGGAGTCGGAGTGGGCGTTGGCGTCGGTGTTG
>Ga0268264_10004926_pt1 | contig 11311 bp, 6 predicted proteins | sample KBSSwiS32_FD_190357 | JGI IMG/M metagenome (GOLD analysis project Ga0268264, IMG submission 190357) | Switchgrass rhizosphere microbial communities from Kellogg Biological Station, Michigan, USA - KBS Switchgrass S3-2 (SPAdes) (version 2) | ecosystem: Host-associated > Plants > Roots >... | reverse complement strand
AAAAAAAGAAACAGCAACCCGAAGTATATGAACCAACTATTTCAGTAAGCTCAAAAAAAATTGATGGCAAAATTGAAATACATGTGAGAGATAACGGCAATGGCATCCCTAGAAAAGTATTGGATAAAATATTTCAACCATTCTTTACCACTAAACCAACAGGACAAGGCACTGGCTTAGGCTTGAGCTTAAGCTATGATATTGTAAAAGCACATGGTGGAGAGATTAAGGTGGAAACAAACGAAGCCGGCCCGGATGACCCAGTCGGACGGGGCGAAGGAGCAGAGTTTATTATTTATTTACCGATTGCCTGAACTGGCATTTATGGATTCATGGGAATTTAGTGTGAAATGATTTTAATACCAATAATCTGACGAATCCTATAAATCATGTTTCAGATAAAAACATAGGGTGGTGAAATAAAAATAAGACAGGAGAAGGTGAAGGAATTGAATTGTGATACCAATAGTATATTAAGCGTTTTAACATGAATAAATATTTAAATGCTTCTTTAATCATTCTCATTATTTTTAGCAGTTGTCGTGAAAAGCAGGCCAAAATTATTACTGTTGAAAGAGATACCACTATTACTCCGGCGACTGCGTTTTCAAAACTTTTTTTGGATAGTACAAAGCTGGAGATATTTATAAAAGAACAAACTCTTGGTGATAGTGCCGGTGAGCAATTGCGCAATTTTTACAAAAATCGCAACTACCAATTTGCCTGGTTTACCGAAGATGGTATTGCAGAACACACCCGGTCGTTTTGGAATCTACACAACAATTATATCAACGAATTTGGAGACACAGCCTTACAATACAAAGATCTGCACGGACAAATAAACCAGTTGATAGATAATGACACAGCAGTTAAAGTTCCGCCGGAAAAAATGCTGCTGACAGAACTGGAATTAACCATGCATTTTTTTGAGTACTCCAGTCATGCATACCTGGGTAAAGTAGATCCTCTCGAATTACAATGGAACATTCCCCGCAGGAAATTAAATACTTTGGCATTGCTTGATTCATTCATTGCCCGCAATGGTAAAAACCTGCAGGATTGGGAACCGGTTAATATTTTTTACACCCGTTTAAAAAAGGAACTGGTAAATTATTATAACATAGATAAAGCAGGCGGCTGGAAAATAATAGAGCCTGGTAAATTGAAAAAATATAAGACTGGTGATTCTGCCCTGGTTATTAAACAGGTGAAACAACGTTTGCAGATTTCCGGTGAAAATAAAAGTTCGGATACCACTGAAATGTATACAAGTGAATTAACTCCGGTAATAAAATCAGTTCAGAAAAGTTTCGGGTTTAACCAGGACGGTGTTATTACCACCGCATTAATCAATAAATTGAATGTCCCGGTTACTGAGAGAATCAGGCAATTGCTTATTAACCTTGAACGAATGCGATGGGTGCCGGAACAACAGCCTCTGGGAAATCTTATTGTTGTAAACATTCCGGAATTCAGATTGCATGTGTTTAATGATGCAAAAAAAGTTTTTAATATAGATATCGTTGTAGGCCAAACAGCGCACAGCACTGTTATTTTTACTGATGTATTAAAGTACATTGTATTTAGTCCGTATTGGAACGTACCGCCAAGTATTGTCAAAAATGAGATTCTTCCAGCTATTAAAAGAAACCGGAATTATCTTACCAAAAATAATATGGAGCAAACCGGCTACAGTGATGGCCTGCCCGTAATACGACAAAACCCCGGTGGTACAAATGCATTAGGGAGAGTGAAATTTATTTTTCCCAATAGTTACAACATTTACTTTCACGATACACCGGCAAAGTCTCTGTTTAAAGAAGAAACACGGGCTTTTAGTCATGGGTGTATACGAATAGGTGAACCCGAAAAATTGGCTGCCTACCTGTTGCGTAATCAAACTGAATGGACAACACAAAAAATGGATGATGCTATGTCGGCATCAAAAGAAAAATGGGTGACGCTTAAAGAACCGGTGCCTGTATTCATTACTTATTTTACCGCATGGGTAGATGGTGAGGGTCTACTAAACTTTAGGGATGATATTTATGGCCACGATAGAAACCTGGCTAAGCATCTTTTTGGTGAGTAAAAGATCACATTGTATGTTTTAATGCTCAACTAAAAACTGATTTTGACAAAAACATTTGCTACATCAATATCATCCCGCAAGATATTGGAAGAGTATTATTGGAATTTATATAACAATGCATTTTATGCTGTTAGTGAAAAGAAAAAACAGCAAGCAGAAAATTACGGCCAACAGTTTCAATAAACAAGAAAGCTTGATGGCAAAATTGAAGTCAGCGTGAAAGACAATGATAAAGGTGTTCCCCAAAAAGTAATTGACAAAATATTTCAACCTTTCTTCACACAAAACCAACCGGGCAGGGAACAGGGCTTGGCTTGAGCTTAAGCTATGATGTAATTAAAGCCCATGGTGGAGATATAAAAGTGCAAACAAAAGAAGGAGAAGGAAGTGAATTTCAAACTAAACTAAATCAAGAATTAATAGGATTAAATGACTGCGACGATATGATATTATAAAAAGCGATATGAGAAGTAAAACCAGAAATGAATAACGGAGAAGATAATTTATCATCCTATCTTACCGAAAGCTGAGCGTAGCATACCAAAACAAACATGCATTATGGAATCTATCGCGGTAACATCAATATTCAAAGAAGAAACTGACAAGCACCCTAAAGAAATGTACCGGGTAGCATTCACTACCATGTGGGATATGTTTTCATTTTACGGGATGAAGGCATTGTTGATAGCTTATATCGTCACACAACTACGACTGGGACAACCGATGGGGTACGCTATTTTGGGTACGTATGCAGCATTGGTTTTTGGATTTAACTTTTGGGGGGGTATAGTGGCAGACAAATTTTTGGGAACACGAAAAGCAATTATTTGGGGCGGCTATCTGCAGATAACCGGTCATCTTATACTTGCCATTCCGTCCGATCTCCCTTTTTTTGCAGGTCTTGCCTTGGTAGCTACCGGTGCAGGTTTCCGGAATGGCCCCAGCGGTTCATTTGTTGGAAGCTTTTATAGCAACGATAAATCAAGAAAAAAAGATAGCGGGTATTCCATATACTATATGGTTTTTAATATGGGAGCAGCGCTCGGCGGATTAATCTGCGGTTACCTTGGACAAAATATTAACTGGCACCTGGGCTTTGGCGCTGCCTGTATTTTTATGATCATTGGACAGGCACAGTTTATTGCGGGCATTAATAATTCGCATGGGGCGTCACCCGATATAAAAAAATTAAAGGAAAAGATTTTTGTAAAACTATTAGACCGGGAAACTCTCATTTATCTTTTAAGCCTGGTTGTAGTGGCAATGGTAACCTTATTGCTTCAATTTCCGGGTTTCATGAATATCATAATGCTGCCGTTAACTATTATTGCCTTCGTATATATAATTGTTGTTTCTCTCAAGTTTTCCAGGGCGGAAAGATGGAAGTTATTTGCAGCAATGACCATTTGCCTTATCACTTCTCTATTCTGGGCGTTTTATGAACAAATTGGTGGTTCGCTAAGTCTCTTTTCATTGCATAATGTAAATCTTAACGTTGGTGGGGCTAAGCTTTCAGGTCTATCTATTAATAGTTTCACACCGTCAGCATGGCTTGTAGTGCTCACGCCTATCTCAATAAAATTATGGAAATGGCTGGATAATAAAAACGCCAATCCAAGGTCGTACATCAAACTGATGCTATCCTTTATGTTTATGTCTTTTTGTTTTTTGCTTTTATGGTTAGGATCTTTTTTGAATAAAGACACAGGTATGTTACCAGTGAGCTATTTGATAGCAGCCTATCTCTTAATGGAGATGGGAGAGATATGCCTCGGTCCTGTAGTGTATTCACTTGTTTCGAAATTATCCCCGAATCAAATTGCGAGTACGTTAATGGGAATAATGTTTTTATCCATTTCCCTCGGAGAATATCTTTCTGGTAAACTTGGCACTTTCATGACGGTGCCAGAGAGCATTTCCAATCCAATAGAAATGATGCCTTATTTCAGTTCTATATTTTTAAAAATCGGTATAGGGTCTTTATTGATTTCTTTACTGATTATTATTTTAATCCCGGTATTAAAAAAGTGGATGCAAGAGGTGAAGTAACAGAAGAAAATAAAAGGTGAAAAATTATAAATCGAATTGTCAATCGCTTAAATTAATTGCATGAGACCAATGGAACACAGAACTGGCTTGGACTTGAACTTAAGTTATGACATTATTAAAGCACATGGCGGAGAAATAAAAGGAGAGTAAAGACGGCTAAGCAAGTAAGTTTATCATTCAAATACCTATCAACTAATGTATATGCGATCGGTTATAACAGCTTTGTTTATCTTACTGGTCCCGCGAGTTGCCGATGCCCAGCTAGTTGGTGATGTCAACACGCTTAAACAAGCTTTACAAAAAGCAACATCTGATTCAGACCGGGTTCTCCTGAACTTAAATGTTTCTTATTTCTATATAGAAACTATTTCAGATTCCGCGCTGTTTTTTGCGAAACAGGCACTTAAAATCGCAGAGAAGAATGATCAAAAGGTAGCGGAGGCAGACGCCCTTACTGCTATCGCATATGAATTATTGTCTTCTGGCAAATTTGGTGAAAGTCTTAAATGCCTGGAGCAGGCATTTGCGCTTATCGGCGACACGAAGACCGACGAAAATAGCTGGAGGTTAGATGAACCTTCACCACGCCTGAAGAGGCTCGTCACACTTTCCCGCGTCCACAATGACTTTGGCAATTTAATGGTGTTGACACAAAATGCTGAACAGGAAATATTTCACTACAAACAGGCAGCAACAATAGCAGATGAAATAGATAACGCGGAATGGAGTGAAATCGCTAATCAAAATCTTGGTGAAACCTACCTACGACTTAATCAAATAGACTCCGCCCTTTATTTTGCGAAAAAATCTGAATCTCTCTTTTTAAAATACGGGTCCCGAAAAAATGTATATGGGTGGATATTAAACACGCTTGGCGACATTTATCTCAAAAAGAACAATGTGGGGTTGGCTAAAGAATATTATCACCAGGGTGTCAAACGCTCTAAAGACAATAATAACATGGGGAGCTTGACCTGGGGATACTTTATGCTAACCAGCTATTTTTTATCAGTTGAAAACAAAGATTCGAGTATATACTATAGTAATAAAACGATTGAATCATTAGGATTGCTGGGCTTTGGATATTTAGATGAAAATAAAAACATGGGCACAGCTTATGAAAATCTCTACAGAAGCTTTCAACTGTCAAATAAATCAGACAGTGCCAATAAATACCAGGAGCTTGCGCTGACTACGAAAGATAGTTTGTATAAAAAAAGGATCAAAAGCCTGGCTGATTTTCAAAACCTGACTTTTAATGAACAGATGCGTTTGCAAAACGTAAAAAATGAACGAGTAGAATACGAAAACAAAATCCGAACCTATGCGCTGCTGTCAGGTATTATTGTATTTATACTAATCGTTTTTTTGCTTCTCGCAAATAACCGCAATCGTCGAAAAGCAAATGAACTTTTACTAAAACAAAAGGAGGAAATTGAAATACAAAAAAACAATCTTGAAAAAACGCTGGGTGAATTAAAATCAACCCAGGCCCAACTTATCCAATCAGAAAAAATGGCAAGCCTTGGAGAACTCACTGCAGGCATTGCGCATGAGATACAAAATCCCTTAAACTTCGTGAATAATTTTTCAGAAGTAAATAAAGAATTGCTGATTGAAGTGAAAGGTGAAATGCAAAAAGGAAATTATGATGACGCCAAAGAAATTGTTGACGATGTAATTGGCAATGAAGAAAAAATAAATCATCACGGAAAACGGGCCGATGCCATTGTAAAAGGAATGCTGCAGCACAGCCGAAGCAGCAGCGGTGTAAAAGAACCAACAGATATTAATGCCCTGGCAGATGAATATTTAAGATTGACCTTTCATGGCTTAAGAGCAAAAGACAAAACATTTAATTCAACACTGAAAACAGATTGTGATGAAAGCATTGGAAAAATAAATATTATTCCACAGGATATAGGAAGAGTTTTATTGAATTTATATAACAATGCATTTTATACGGCGAATGAAAAATCAAAACAACAACCAGAAGGTTATGAACCTACAGTTTCAGTAAGTACAAAAAGAGTAAATGATAAAATAGAAATAAGAGTTGAAGATAATGGTAACGGCATTCCACAAAAAGTAGTCGATAAAATATTTCAGCCTTTCTTCACTACAAAACCAACAGGACAAGGCACTGGCTTAGGGTTGAGCTTGAGCTATGATATTATTAAAGCGCATGGTGGCGAATTAAAAGTGGAGACGGAAGAAGGTGAAGGAACAACATTTATAATTCAATTACCAACTAAAAGCATTTCATGATAAAATTGCTGGCACTTGCCCTTTTTTTTGTGAGCCTGGTTATTGGCAGTTCTGCTCAGAATACTATCAATCTAAAGGATATTGAAATCCTTCAACATGAACTGGCAGTTGCTAAAGATGATACTACGCGGGCATTAAAAATGGGAGATTTAAGTTATCTGAACGCTGTCTTTAATCTAGACTCTTGCAACATATATGGTAATAAGGCACTTCAACTTTCACAGCAGATTCATTTTGCTCGAGGAGACGTGAGGGCTTTGTTTGGTATAGCTGATGGTCTTAGTATAAAAGGCGACTTTCCGGGTTCGCTCGAATTGTTATTTAAAGCCTTAAAGCTGGCTGATGAAAATCATTTTCTATTTGAACCTTCACTATGCCTGAATTTGATTGGGGCGGTTTATTGGAATTTGGGTGACTATTCAAAAGCTCAGGAATATTATAAAAAAGCAAAAGAAAGATATGCTGTTGCCTATAATGACGAAGACTTGCGTATACATTTAAAGGGATGGATAGATATTGATCTTGCCAGCAGCTATGCAGATATAAATCAATTTGATTCTTCATTGATAGCTCTTCAGGCGATATTAAAAGATGAAAACGCCGATCCGCTTTACTACCCCGTTGCGCTGCATATGTTAGGAGATGTTTATTTCAGAGTGAAGCAAGTCAATCCGGCAATTAACGCTATTAAAAAAGCAATAGCTATTGATGAAAGCAGGAACGATCTGCTTTCCATTGCTGATGCCTGCGGGTTCATGTCAAAAATCTACAAGCATCTCAACCAGCCTGATTCTGTTATCTATTATTCAAAAAACGGGTTAGCCAGTGCAGAAGCTATTGGCTATAAATGGAGCATTTTACTTCATTGTCAATATTTGGCCGAAGCTTATGAGGCAACTAACTTGAATCTGTCTCATCAATACTTAAAAAAAGCAATGGCCATAAACAACCAATTGTATGGTGCGGAAAAAACACAGGCTTTGCAAAAAACATTAGCTGAAGAACAACAGCGACAACAGCAAATACAGGAGCAGCAAATGGAAAAAGAAAACCGCCTGAAGCAATATGGATTTATCGCTGGTTTGGCTATCATGCTTTTGATAGCGTTTATTCTCTACAGAAATAATCTGCAAAAAAAGAAAACAAATATTTTACTGCAACATCAAAAAGAGAAAGTTGAAAGCACTTTAAGTGAATTAAAATCCACACAATCTCAATTGATCCAATCAGAGAAAATGGCCTCTCTTGGTGAACTCACCGCAGGCATTGCACATGAAATACAAAATCCATTGAACTTCGTCAATAATTTCTCAGAGGTAAATTATGAATTGGTGAATGAATTACAGGAAGAATTAAAGACAGGAAAAATTGACGAAGCGCTTTCTATCTCAAATGATATTAAAGACAATGAAGAGAAAATAAATCATCATGGTAAACGTGCAGATGCCATTGTAAAAGGAATGCTGCAACATTCACGCAGTAGCACTGGCGTAAAAGAACCTACGAACATTAATGCCCTGGCAGATGAATATTTAAAGTTAGCTTATCATGGACTGAGAGCTAAAGACAAATCTTTCAATGCTCGACTAAAAACTGATTTTGATGAGACCATTGGCAACATCAATATCATTCCCCAGGATATAGGACGTGTGTTATTGAACTTATACAACAATGCGTTTTATGCAGTAACAGAAAAGGTCAGGCAGCAGTCAGAAAATTATCAGCCCGCTGTTTCGGTTACAGTTACACACCAACAGTTTCAGTTACTACAAAAAAAATAAATGATAAAACAGAGATAAGAGTTAATGATAACGGCAACGGCATTCCTCAAAAAGTACTAGATAAAATATTTCAGCCATTCTTTACAACCAAGCCAACCGGGCAGGGGACAGGCCTGGGATTAAGTTTAAGCTATGATATCATTAAAGCGCATGGTGGAGAAATAAAAGTTCAAACCAAAGAAGGTGACGGAACAGAATTTATTGTTATTCTGCCTGCGTAATTATGAAATTTAATCGGTTAATACCATCTATCGGTTTGTTTTAAAATTATTTTTTCTTTGCCTGGATCAAAACTGGTGAATTAAAAGATAAAAGCGCTAACTTGAACGGAACACTTGTATGATTCACCAGGACAATTTTAAAAGCATCTCTGGGCGACGTTATAGCATAGATTTTGATACCACTAACACTATAGATGTATTAAACAAAATAAATAGTTATGCCAAAATTTATCATTGAAAGGGAAATACCGGGTGCAGGAAAGTTTTCCGCTGAAAGTTTGAAGGCGATTTCTCAAAAGTCGAAAGAGGTCTTATGTGTTCTTGGCTCTGAAATTCAATGGATTCATAGCTATGTAGCAGGAGATAAGATTTACTGTATTTATCTTGCCCCCAGCGAAGAACTTATTCGCAAACACGCCCAGATGGGTGGATTTCCCGCTAACAGCATTACCGAAATATCAAATATTATTGACCTGGAGACTGCGGAATAATTAAGCAATTCGGTCAAATAGATAAACAATAAATATTTGCTTTAGCTGATGCACTAAGCAAACCGCTCCTCACTTCGTAAATAAGCCACGTTAATTCCTTTCAATTATTTAAATTGGCGCTATGGATAACCATAGGCAGGAAAGGCTAACGGAAGAAAATGCCGGTTTGAAAAAGCAACTGGCCGACCAGGCCATTGAACTGGAACGCCGGAAGCAACAACTCGAAATTGAAGCTGCCCTTGATAATGTAAGGCTCAGGGCCGGGGCTATGCGATCCAGTGCTGAATTGGGGGAAGCATCAGCGGTTTTATTTCAGCAATTGAATGAACTGGGCATTAAAGCGATCCGTACGGCTGTTGGCATTTTTGACGATCCCAACGAAGCCATGGAATTATGGCTAACAAGTTATGCTGATAGCGGGGAGATGAAAGGGATGCTCTACTATTTTAATTTGCATATTCACCCTGTATTCGAGAACATCATTCCTGCCAGGAAGGAGAATAAACCATACGCCCTCACTATACTTTCCGGCAATCAAGTCAGATCGTATTACCACACAATGTCTACCTATCTCTCGGTACCGGGGCAGCAGGTATTTAATGAAACAGAATATTTTTATTCCTTCTTTTTTTCTCATGGCACAATCAATGTGGTCACTAATCAACCACTCACCGATGAGCAGTGCAGGATCATGATTCGTTTTGCCCAGGTATTTGGATTAATCTACACCCGTTTCCTTGATTTGCAAAAGGCAGAAACAAGTGTAAAAGAAGCACAAATTGAATCCGCATTAGAGCGGGTCAGGGCGAGGGCACAGGCCATGCAACAGCCTGAAGAATTGAAAGATGTAACCCGAGTTTTCCGCTATGAGATGGGTACGCTTGGTAAAGACGAACTGGAAACTTGTCAAATTTATATTTATGACGAAACCGCCAGGAAATCTGAATGCTGGGTTGCATTAAAAGATTACCGCACTACGGAGAGCAAAATAGTGAGTGATGAATTTGCATTGGACCTGGAGGATACCTGGGTAGGCCGTGAGATGCTGCGGTTTTATCATTCAGATGCCAAAGAAGTATCAATCGCAATGACAGCCGATGTTCACAAGGAGTGGATTCGTTACTGTGAGGCAAGATGCGAAACTCTCCGTGGTTATCATGGGGAAGAAATGCCTGAAGAAACATATCACCTTTACAAATTTTCTAATGGTGCGATTAGCCAGTCCGATGCGAGTGTTATTTCGCAGGAGAGTTGGGATTTGCTCAAGCGTGTGGCTTCTGTTTTTTCTCTTGCTTATTCCCGGTTCAAGGACCTGACGCAGGCAAGGATAGATTTGCAAAACCTGAAAGAGGCGAAGAGCAAAGCGGAGAACGCCCTGGCGGAATTGAAAGCTACCCAGAAACAATTGATCCAGTCCGAAAAAATGGCGTCACTTGGAGAGCTTACTGCCGGTATTGCACATGAGATACAAAACCCGCTGAATTTTGTAAATAACTTTTCTGAAGTAAATAAAGAATTGCTTACAGAATTAAATGAAGAAATTGAAAAAGGAAATTATGATGAAGTAAAAACTATTGCAAAAGATATTACAAATAATGAAGAAAAAATATGTCATCATGGTAAACGTGCGGACGCAATCGTAAAAGGCATGCTGCAGCATTCTCGTGCAAATACAGGGCAAAAAGAACAGACAGATATTAATGCGTTAGCAGATGAATATTTAAGACTTGCTTATCATGGTCTTCGTGCCAAAGACAAGTCTTTCAATGCAACAATGAAAACAGATTATGATGAAACACTTGGTAAAGTGGAGGTGATCCCGCAGGATATTGGCAGGGTGTTATTGAATTTATACAACAATGCGTTTTATGCTGTTAGTGAAAAGAATACTTCGACAAACTCAGCAGGTCAGCCTTACGAGCCAACTGTTTTAATAAAAACAAAAAAGCTTGATGGCAAAATTGAAGTCAGTGTGAAAGACAATGGCAATGGCATTTCACAAAAAGTAGTAGATAAAATCTTTCAACCATTCTTTACTACCAAGCCAACAGGGCAGGGCACTGGTTTGGGATTATCATTGAGCTATGATATTGTAAAAGCACATGGCGGAGAAATAAAAGTGGAGACGAGGGAAGGTGAAGGATCAACATTTATCATTCAACTAGCAGTATAGATTATATGTTTAAAAAATGCTTGAATATTATTTTTTTCGCTGGCTTGTCATTGTTCTGCTTATCACAAAACGGGCAACCGGCTCCTTCGATCAGTTCCCGACGCATTGATAGTCTCAAGCAACAGCTTCGCTTTGCAAAAAGCGATTCAGGCCGGATGATAATAGCGGAGCGTATTGGTTATTTTTATGAATACTTAAACGTTGATTCTTCATTACATTTTCTTAATGAAGCATTA
>Ga0268264_10004919_pt1 | contig 11321 bp, 12 predicted proteins | sample KBSSwiS32_FD_190357 | JGI IMG/M metagenome (GOLD analysis project Ga0268264, IMG submission 190357) | Switchgrass rhizosphere microbial communities from Kellogg Biological Station, Michigan, USA - KBS Switchgrass S3-2 (SPAdes) (version 2) | ecosystem: Host-associated > Plants > Roots >... | reverse complement strand
TACAACAAAGAGCCTTATTCTCATCAATACAGGCGTCCCCGGTTCTGATACGATGATCCGCCGGCATATTGAGTCATTAGGATTCAAGTTCTCTGATATTAAAATACTCCTCGCCACCCACGCCCATTTCGATCATGTCGGCGCGATGGCGGCCATAAAACAGGCAACCGGAGCCCGGCTTATGATCCATAAAAAGGATGCGCGCTTACTGGCAGACGGTGGCAGTTCAGACTATATATTAGGTGGACACGGCCCTATGTTCCCGCCTGTAAAGGCAGATCGTTTGCTGCAAGACAGGGATCTGATTGAGCTGGGTGACATGCAGATCATGGTGCTTCATCATCCCGGTCATACAAAAGGAGCCTGTAGCTTTCTCTTCTCCGTGAAGGATGAGAGCCGGGAGTATCGTGTCCTCATTGCCAATATGCCTTCCATCCTGGGTGGGACCAAATTCCCCAGCACACGCGGCTATCCTATGGTGGGGAAAGATTATGCCTATACGCTGAATGCGATGCCAAAAGTACAGTTCGACATCTGGCTATCTTCCCATGCCAGCCAGTTCGATATGCATAAAAAGCATCGGACGGGCGACAAATATCATCCGGAGGCTTTTTTCGACCAGGAAGGATATGATGCGGCCATCGCGGACCTGAAAAAAGAATATCTGAAGAAAGCTGATAAGAATCAGTGAATTAGAGATAAATCTCTCTCATTTGGAAAATTTCCATAAAAATAAAAGTCTAAGGTGCTACCTTAGACTTTTGCCAACCGCACATTAGCCTTCACCGGCGACCTAACAAATCATACAGGTGAAGAGCTAACAGGGAAATTTGAAGAGCAACCTCCAAGATTTTCCAGATTGGTAATTTTGAGCGAGGTCTCTTTCGGGGGGCCTCACTTTTTTCAGGCTCCCTTTCATTAGCCTGCGTTCGTTCTTCCTGGTTCATATGCTGCCTTTTTAGTTGAGCATCGACCAATGCTCAAACCAATAAAACGCGCAGCGATATATTTGTAACTATTCCGATTTAAAGTAGAAATCATTTCCGAATTTTCCTGGATTATTCAGAATAAATGCTGATAAAAGGATCACCTCGCGGAACGGATCTCCATAGGTCTATAACTGATATCATTGATCAGCCAATCTCTTCCAGTGAAAATGCAGGAGCAATCATAAAGTCTTTTGACATATCCTCTTTGCGGGTAGCCCAATCGTTTGCCGAGTTCATCCGGAGAAACACCGCAAGTGTACCAGATATATTCTATCGCGGTTGGATCAAACAGCTTACCCACCGGCACATTTTCAAAATTGCTGCCTCCAAGGCTTTCAATTTTGTCTTTTAATTGGGCGGTTTTTTCCGTTAAGGTATTCATACCTTTTACAGTCAGAGTAGGGAAGACCGTCAGCTCAGGCAATAGGTAGAGATCTATCTCGTCGTCATAAAATACAAGGCAATCGATTTGTTCTGGATTGACAAACCGGGCATTGAACGCATGAATGTTCTTCAGACCAATGGTATTATTATACCCTCTTTCAAATCGTTCAAAACTACCCTCCCAGATCCTCCTCCCCTGAAATGCCGGCGCCAATTGATTCCAGGCCTCTCTAAGCTTCTTTTGAGAAATATTAATATAAAACTTCTCCACCAATGTCTCCACACTCCTGCAATCAGAGGCTATTTCCTCATCAGACTTTTCTTTCTTTTTTGTCTTATAGGTATATTCGAACCGAGCAAGTAAAATGTCTGCTTTTTGTTCCGGCTCCATTTTATCCCATCCGTCATTAAAAGGGGAGTCCAAAATCTTAAAATAACACATTGCATTGCAAAATGCCTCGCAATCAATTTGTGTACTTCCGGATTTACCCGTAGTCAACTTCTTATAAAAATGATCCCAGGCTGTAACTCTGCCCTTCGTGATCTCAGTAGCGATATTCCTGCCGCCGATGGTCTTTTGCCAAAGTTTAGGAGACTCTCTTAAATAAATAAATTCCGGAACCTGCGTAACAATTCCATCGATCATTTTATCATAAAAGATCTCATATGTTCCATACTCTATTTTTATTTGAGAAGTACGCATATTAAATGGATTGGAGGTTTTTAAAATGCTGTTATGTCATTCTATATTATACTTTATTTGGATAGAGGTACGGCTGTATTTCAAGAGGTAGCAAAAGATGCCCGGTCCGGTCATATATCAAGTCACCGGGAAAATAAAAGGTAAGGCTAATAAATGCGGAAGAAGAATAAAACAGGCTGCGAAACCAGCATTGTACAAGGCTCACAGTTTGCTGAACCAAAAGAGAAACTTACTTTTAATGTCGGAAAATCTGTGATTGAACCCACCCTTGTCCTGCTTCTTAAAATTAACAATGATTTATTGATCTTACAAGTCAAACATTAGATTTTATACGAAAAAACTGACTTTTCAGATTTTTCCTAATCAGAGGGCGTTGATTTTCAATAATTAGAATAAATACATTATTTTTAAAAAGATTTTCACCTGAAAAAATTGCCCATGGGATTGATAAAATTAACAAGGGAGGAATTGGGGGAACTCGAAAAAATAGCGATCCATTTATGGGATCTCAAGCCTGAGCTTTTCCAGGAGATAAACAGCGATCCAAAAAAAAAGATAAATACCGCTCGCAAGCTGGCAGCAATTCTAGGATATAATGAGAAAACGATTTATGAGGTCATCAAGAGTAGAGAGATCAGTGATAGAAGCCTTAAGGTATTTTCCAGCAACGTCGAAAAACTTACCGCTGAAAAAAACAGCGACGCCGAACATGCTCTCACTTTTATCGAGCGCTTACTCCGAAAAAAAGAACTGGCATCACAGTATGCCAACGACATTTTACATTCATTTGAAAATACTGCCTGGTATATTTATAGCCGCTCCGCGGATTCATTCGAAAGGATGATCATTAAATTCGGTGACCTGGATTTTGATAAAATTCCTGTAATAGTAACTATGCCGGAGAAAGGAATGTTTCCCTGGCAGGGTTTTGCCTATACGGACGCTACCAAAAAATTCCTTTCAATTCAAACATTCAATAGAGGCGTTCCCAACGCGCTGCCAACTAATTATTTGATCCGAATAAATGATACGGAAGAGGCCATTGATATTTGCATCGGCCATATGACTTTTGTGAGTCAGATATTTCAAAATGTTGTTACAAAGACCATAGTACTCGAGAAAGTAAAAGATGCTCACGAACATTCAGCCAGAAAATTATATGATGCTGAAAAGGACAACCTGAAGCCACAGGATATGATATCATCCTCCATCTCCAGGTATCTTAATAACGAGGGGGCTGTCCGGCTGACGACACCTCACAGCAGGATCATTACAAATATAAATCAGCTGGAAGGGTGGCTCAATGAGAACGAAGAGCTTAAGCGAGATGCAAGAAATGTGAATATTCCTGGCGAATATCAAATATTCTACAAAAGGAATCCGGAGGATAAAGACCTTACAGACGACAAACTTGACATCAGAGAAAATTCATCCGCGGACCTGGAGGCATTCTATTTTCATAAGGTGGATAAAGAACAGCAGTGGAAAGGGTCTGTTTCTTACAGTCCAATTACACGGGCTATCTTTATCGCGCTTAGCGGGCCTCTTAAAAAAAACTACTCCGAGAATATAAGCTCTATATTCATAATCCTAAACCTCCCATCCGGAGAAAGGGATTTTGAGGTGCTTACAGGTATAATAAGCGGCATTCGTGACAATTACGATGGTTCCATCGGACTACTGGTCGTCGCTGTAAAAAAATCCAAGGTCAATAAGAACAGCCAGGAGGTTAAAAATGCCCTCATGCCCTTTTTTAATAGAAATGCCGACGCTGCCAGGATAATGACGCCAAGCTTCCCTGTAGCAAAATTTGAAGACTTACAGCAGCATATTATGCAGGATCCGCCAGCGCTGCCTGGATAGCCTTAAAAGCCACATGAACATCCCCCCACACCGGTTGATTCTCAAGGATCATATAATAATCACCCTTCAAGGGCATAGCTCCGGAATCCAGGATATTAACAGACCAGGCAGAAAGCACTTTCTCACCCTGGTTTTCCCTGACATCGATAATGATAGACCCCCAGGCCGAGCCGGGAAGAGCCTCATCTTTGGAGAACAGAAGCCCCTCATACTTCCTGTCGCCAATAACAACCTCCGCAAATATGCCGCTGCCGGGCAGGCCCCTGCCTTCCGTCAATAACTTGTATAAACTTTCTCCAACATAAAAGCTCCAGCCCTTGCTGCAATCCTCATAACATTCCACGCCAGGTATCAAGCCGATATGGGTCATGGTTATCCGGGTTGAAGCCCCTTCGGCGGCAATGTCCCAGGCGATGAAATTATTCTTCCACAAGTAGGGATCCTTGAATATAGGAAGATGACAATCCATTACTTTCCACAGGACAAATTGATCCGGAACGATCTCGACGATCTCCATCCTCGACCAGGTTGTCCTGGCAAAATGGACGGTAAATTCATCATGAAGGTCTTTCGCACAACCTTTAAAATTGATCGCCCACCAATCCCAAACCCGGCTGATCTTTTCAAAGACCTCCCGGGCAGTAGCCGGTACGACAATGGAACAACAGAAGTTTTGCTGAGTCATATACTGAATATTTGTACAGCAAATCTATCCAGGGAGCTAAAAGAGGTGTTTATTGAAAATGGAGAATTTTGCAGCCTCAGCCAATGGGGCGTCTCTGCCAGGTCGGCCCACGCGCCAATGGTCGTCCCCAAGCCGCGATCTCTTATTCCGACCGTAGACTATCCGCCGGATTCGTCCTGGCAGCCCTGATTGCCTGATAGCTCACCGTACACATCGCTATAAAGGCCGACAATAACCCCGCCAGCACAAATACCCACCAGCCGATCGTGATCCGGTAAGCAAAGTCATGCAGCCAGTTATTCATAAAATACCAGGCCACCGGTACCGCTACCAGCAAGGCGCCGGCCACCATCATCAGAAAATCCCTGGACAGCAGATACACGATACCCGTCACCGATGCCCCCAATACCTTCCTAACCCCGATCTCCTTGGTACGTTGGACGGCAAAGAAGGAGATAAGACCCGAGAGACCCAGACAGCTGATTACGATGGCGATCATGGCCGTGATATTGATCAGCTTACCCAGCAGATCGTCCTTGTGATAAAAGCTGTCCATCTCTTCATTCACATAGTGATAATCAAAGACATTATCCGGGTACATCGTCTGCCAGACCTTTTGAATGGCATCCCGAGCAGCGCCCTGTCCGCCTGCCCCAAGCTTTATGGCGGCAAACTTATACCGGCTCGTCAGGGTGGTGATCATCACTGGTTCGATGCTCTTGTATAAAGGCTGTACATTGAAATCCTTTACGACCCCAACGACAGTTCCCGCATTATCATATAAGGTGCCATCCACTACCCGGTGGCCGATCACCTGCTCTGGCTTGTTGAATCCAAACTTATGCATGAGGGTCTCGTTGAGGAGGTATTCCCTTGCTGTATCGCTTGGTTCGAGATTCCTTCCCGCCAGCAATTGCAATTGGAATGTCTGCAGATAATTCGCATCCGCCACAATCGTACGCGCCGTAAAATTCTCCCAGGCCCGGCTGTCAAAACTGACAGACCCACCCAGGTAATGCTCAGATATAGGAGCCGAAAGACAGAAGCTCATCGCCCGCACTGAAGGCATAGCCTGCAGCTTTTGCCTAAGCCAGGCCAGCTTGCCCTTGTCGGCATCAGGAATAGGGATCATCATAACAGACTCCTTGCTAAATCCCGGGTCTGCATTCTTCACATATTTGATCTGCAGGGTAATGATGATCGTGCAAATGATCAGTACCTGGACAACGACATGCTGGACGATAACCAGCCCTTTCCGGAACAGCACAGTCCGGCTTTCAGACACCTGTTGCTTCAAGGCGCTTACAGGTTTCCACCGGCTGAGGACCAATGCCGGGTACGATCCGGCCACCACGGTTACCAGGCCAACCAGCGCCAGCAAAAAGGATAATAATATCCTGTCATGCAGAAGGTCGAATGACAGCTGACTTTGCAGCCAGGAATGGAACACCGGCAGGGTCAGGCGGACCCATACCAGGGATAGTAACGTAGCCAGCAGCACCATACAGGCCGTCTCTGTCATAAACTGCCAGAATACAGAAGCCGCTGTGCCGCCCAGCACTTTTCTTGTACCGATCTCACGTGCCCGTTTTACGCTCTGAGCAGTAGCCAGGTTGATAAAATTGAAACAGGCTATCAACACCAAAAAGGCGCCTACGATCAATAAAGTAATAAGAAGAGACATCCGCATCGAGCCTCCATACCGGGCATCAAAATGAATGTCCTTCACTGGCTGCAGATGAAAATAATAGGCCGACTGTATGCTGGGATGAAAATTTTGTTTTACGATACGTCGCGTGGCCACTTCGATCTTTTCCGCCGGAACGTTATTCGGCATCCACACAAAGGATTGCATCCAGGAGTTGATAAAACCCCAGCTAGTATGCATGTCCCTTTCCATGTCGGCGTGCACGCTTCTAAAAGTGGCCCGCGACAGGAACAGGTCTGTTGCCAGGTCTGTGTTGGTGGGATAGTCTTCCAGGACACCCGTAATGGTAACAGTAAATTTATCATCCAAAGTGACCGTCCGGCCCAAAGGCTCTTCTGTCCCGAAGTATTTCTCGGCCAGCCGCCGGGTGATCACAGCTGTATATGGGTCTTTCAGAGAGCTTGCTGCATTTCCTTTCAGCCAGGAATAGTCGAATAAATTGAACCAGTGCTCGTCCGCATAGGCTATGACATCCTTTTCAGTAAAGAATTTACGGCCCCCCGAACCATCTATTCCCACCGTCGAAAGAGGAACTTTCAACAACACCGCCTGGTCTTTTATCTCCGGCATCTCTTTCTGTAAGGCCTCTGTCAGGTCCAGCGGCGTCCCCCGTTCAGGCTGCACAGACCCATCATCCCAATGCAGGTCCGTAACAGCCCGGTAAAGCTGTCCATCCTTCCCGTGATATCTGTCAAAGCTGAGATGGTACCGTATGAACTGGAAGAGAAGCAGACCCCCGGCAACGCCAAGCGACAGGCCAAGCACATTCAGGGTCGTATAAAACCGTTGCTTACGGAGATTCCGGACGGCGATCTTGATATTACTGCTGAGCATAGGTGATTTTTAGCTGGACATCTATGTACGCCACTAATACTATGCCGGGGACATGCTCATCTATTAACCAGCCAATTATGTATATCGGCGACTCTATACTGTTCCTTTATGGTACGGGATGATGTGCGGTTTCGATACAAGCCAGGCGCCCTCATCGTTGAAGCAGCACTTTCATCGTACCGCCATCCACAGGTCCCGAAGTATGTTCATGGATGATCTTCCAAGCCCCGTCCTTTTTCCGGACCACCCAGGTCAGGCGATTCTGGAGGTATCGAAGCTCTTCGTCCTTCTCCGATATGGCGGCAAATCTTGCAAAGGCGCTTACGACGGCCATCTCATCTTCCGCCTGGATCAGTACGTCATCGAATGTAACAACCACGCGCTCGGCATTTAATGATCCAAACCAGCTTTTTACCATTTCCCGCCACGGGGCCACCCCGTTATAGACCCATTCCCACATATCGAAGATGCGTACCTGGTCGTCGAAGATGGATACAAAGGCCTCGACATCTTTTTGAAAAACAGCATTTTTGTAGGTCTCGAGCAAGGATTCGATCTCTTTCATAACGATTATAAACTTTTATATATTTCTCCTATTTCATATTCTCCTTTAACACCGCAAATACCCGCTCCCGTATATCATCCGCGTCAAACATCTCTCCATAATGTGGGGCATTCGGTACAACAATCAGTTCATTCTTTACACCCGCCAGATCCAGCCAGGAATGTAATATCCGGGACTGTGTATTGGGCACCGACTCATCTTTCTCTCCCTGTACGATAAGAAAGGGCGGATCATGCTTATCCACATACGTAACAGGACTGGCCGCCTTCGCCAGGTCCGGTCTGTCCACCGGCAATGCGCCCAGGAGGATAGCAATAGGGTTTCGTGAATTATTTATCGCCGGGTCCGGATTACTGGCCAACATGACAAAGTCGGCCGGTCCATAAAAATCCAGCACACACCGGATCTTAAAATGGATCGCCCCCGCAGGCGGATAAAACTCCTTTACCGCATTGTTGTTCGACAAACCCATCAATGACGCAAGGTGTCCACCCGCGGAAAATCCGATCAGCGCTATCCGGTCCTTATCCAGCTTATACTTATCTGCATGCTGATAAAGGAATTCTACCGCCTGGTTACAATCCTGTATCTGCGCCGGGAATATAGCCTCCGTGGAATAGCGGTAGTCGATAGAGGCCAAAGCGTATCCCTGATCCAGGAATCCCCGAACCGTCTTTTTCATGTACCCCATATCCGCATACTTGTCATTCAGCATCCAGGCGCCCCCATGTATCCACACCACCAGCGGCGTATTTTTCTTTGCGCCGGCCGGCAGATAAATATCCAACAGATGCTTTCGCGAGGTATCATCCGCGTAAGATATATTGGGATAGACGACCGTCTCCGGCGAAAAAATGTGCTGCACCACATCAGGTGGCGTCTGTGCAACAGTTTTTGTAGCTATAAAAAGGACTCCCACATAAAAAAGAAGTTTCTTCATATCAACACCAGGTTGAATAACTAAGTTATCTGATCCACCCCAAAATTCCAATTCTGCCTCTGTTTTACCACCACACCCCTTATTAGCTTTGTACTCAAAAAATGCCACAGCTCAACATCCGGGGCATCCGGCTCCATTACGACGACCAGGGTTCCGGCCAGCCCATTGTTTTTGTCCACGGACACCCCTTCAACCATACCATGTGGCAATACCAGACATCCCATTTTTCAAAAGAATACCGCCTCATCATGCCCGATCTGCGCGGCTATGGCCGGACAGAAGTAACCCCCGGCAGAGTGATGCTGGATGAGATGGCGCTGGATATCGTCCACCTGCTGGGATCGCTCCAGATAGAGCAGGCTATTTTCTGCGGTCTCTCCATGGGAGGACAGATCGTACTGGATTTTTACCGTTTGTTCCCACACAAGGTGCAGGCCCTCATCATCGTCGACTCCGACGCAAGAGGGGAGACCCCGGAAAGCTATCGGCAACGCCTGCAGAAGGCCGCCACTATCCTGGAAGTAGGGATGAAGCAACACACCGATGATACCATCCACCAATACATCGCCCCTGCATCCATGAAAAATGCTCCCGTATATACTCATTTATATGAAATGATGACCACCACCACGGCAGAAGGGGCAGCTGCTGCACATAAAGGCAGAGGCGAAAGGAGGGATCATCTCCCCATTCTTCCTCATATACATGTACCCACCCTTATTGTTGTAGGGGAAGAAGATTTTTTCACCCCGGAACCCATCGCCCGGCTGATGAGCGATACCATCCCCGGCGCACAGCTGGCCGTTATAGCAGGCGCAGGTCATCTGCCGAATATGGAGAAGCCGGAGGAGTTTAATGCGGTGGTATACTCATTCCTGAAAAAATTGTAACCCCTGGCTACTCCCTAAAGATGCGGCTCTTGGATTTCGACTTGATCCTGTCCCTTAACCAGTCGGCCATGACATCATACCTCACGCCGAAGAGGGCCGCAAGTCGCATTATTTCGTTGAGCGTAAATTCCCCCGGATCGAGGACTTTTTTTCTGAAAGCATAGAAAGAAATACCCATCTCCACAGAAACACTCGTTTCGCTCATGATGGCAAATATTTGATCAAAGCCTGTGATCCTGCCCGCCTCCAATTCATTTTTTATAGAATTCAGGCGATTCCTGCGCTTCTCCTCCTTTACCACCTGCGCAGAATGATCTGTTTGTTTGATCTTAAAGGCCTTTGCCATCTGCATAATATATTAAGCGTGAAAATTACCTAATAACTATTGCAGACATAACAATCCTTTTGCACTGTTAAAACAAGTTCTATAATAAAAACTTGTTGTGGTCTAAAAAGACCACAGTGATGTTTTTTTTCCTATATTCTCTCCTCGTTTTTTTTTGGCTTTATTTCTTTTTCAAATAGAATCCTGAGCAGAACAATCTATCTATTTATAGAATAAGAGGCCTTTCCCCCCTTTCTCTAATGGGTTTTCTTTACCGTTTGGATAATTGAAAAAATGTATACCTTTGTTTTGTCCCGCTATTCCAACCATATTTTCATCCGTGCCCTGTATAGCTTCGACTTTAAAATTGAAAATATGGTAACATTTACTTTTCCTGAGCTTCTTGATCAAAAGCCCCATCTTTTTGAAAAAGCCATCCGCAAGTGGAAAGAGGCTAATACATTGCAACCCTTATATGAGCTTTCTCCTGCATCCATAGGATTTCTCATGTCGCTCTCCCTCGAGGAGATTGGCTATCGCTGCTTTCCCGACTACAGTTCCGGTAGATATGGCGCCAGTCAACTGATCCAGGATCCATTGCGCCAGAAGATCTTTCACCTCAGGGTCGTCCACTGTTCCTCAATTCCCATAGGAAAGACCATTCTCGCAAAGCTTGTAGGCTCCATGGAGGGTATCCGGGTTCATGATGTTATATTTGTCCTGATTTATGAATACACAGAAAATTGCTATACCAGGGGGGCAAGATCATACATGGAAAAAAGTCAGCATTATCAATTTATTGACGGCACAGAGCTGATGAAAAAAGTATATTCGATGTCCTGACTTGTTATAACTATTATTTTACAAAACATGATCACATCCACACTCTCTCAACTTTTTTGGTACAAGGCTATCAATCCCAACTTCGCAAAAGGCATCGACTACATTCTCACCACCAACCTGGCAGCCCTGGAGACAGGACGGCATGACATCGATGGGGACAATGTCTTTGCCATCGTCAATGAATATACGACCAGGCCGGTCGAAGAATGCGATCCCGAAAGCCACCGCGACTATGCCGACATACAGATCATGATTACAGGTGTCGAACGATTTGGATACGCTCCTCTCGGAGCCACACCCCCCACCACTCCCTATGACGAAGAAAGGGATGTCGCCTTCTACACGCTCCCGGAAGAAGAGATCAGCTATATCCGGCTGACGCCGGGCCAGTTCATCATTTTCTTTCCCACCGATATCCATCAGCCGGAAGTCTTCCATATCCAGCCCGAGCTGGTAAAAAAGTTGGTATTAAAAGTCAGCGTCAATTCAGGCCCACAGACCGTCCCTCCCCAAAAAACATCATAATATGGATGATCTCGAAAAAAAGGCGTTCAAGACGGCCTTGAAACAATTCGCGCTCGACCTCATCTCC
>Ga0268264_10004917_pt1 | contig 11323 bp, 11 predicted proteins | sample KBSSwiS32_FD_190357 | JGI IMG/M metagenome (GOLD analysis project Ga0268264, IMG submission 190357) | Switchgrass rhizosphere microbial communities from Kellogg Biological Station, Michigan, USA - KBS Switchgrass S3-2 (SPAdes) (version 2) | ecosystem: Host-associated > Plants > Roots >... | reverse complement strand
GAATGCCTGGCGCGTATGGAGAACATGGTGATGATGTCGGACATCAAGATCCCGAAGGAAGCGATCTCGCGTCAGATCGCCGACTCGGTCGACCTGATCGTCCAGGTGAAGCGTCTCCGCGACGGTTCGCGCCGCACGACCAACGTCACCGAGGTGATCGGCATGGAAGGCGATGTCATCGTCACCCAGGAGCTGTTCAAGTTCGAGTATCTCGACGAGACCGCCGACGGGAAGATCATTGGCGAGTACCGCTCGATGGGCCTGCGCCCCTACACGCTCGACAAGGCCAAACAGTACGGCTTCGACCAGCCGTACCTGGAGGCCTGCCTCTAACCTATTGTTTCGCGGGCTTGAGCTGGCCGGCGGCTTCGCGCTGCCGGCTATCCTCAATCAAGGCGGCGCGCGCTGCCGCCTGCAGGCGTGAGAGGTCGACCGTCATCAGGTCGGACGAAGCCGAGACGCCGAGCCGCCTGACCAATTCGTTTAGGATCTTGCGATTGGCGTAACTGTGCGGTGAGGCCGGATCATCGCCCTGGTCGGTTACGAACCGGGTCAGCACTTTCACCCGCGTCGTATCCGCCTCCGCCACCTCGACCAGCTTCGCCCGATATTCGAGTTCCCAATCCTTCAGCTCCTTGAACCGCGTCTTGTCGGCGAAGTGCTGGGTCTCGTGACCAAGGAAGGTGACCTTGAACTCCTCGCTGTCCGGGCTTTCGTAGCGCGGCATCACGGCGAACAATGCCGTGTCGGTCGCCCAGCCGCCCGTCGCCGCCGCCCCGCAGGTCGCATAATGCGACCAGCCGAAGCTCTTGAACCCGTTGAGATAATAGACCGTCGCCCGATACTCGCCCTCGGGCAGCTTCACCGAGACGGTTTTCTCATCCTGCCTGGTCCATACCATCAGCTCGCGCAGCAGGCCGGTCCGGCCCTCGAGCGAATGGTTGCCCTCGGCGATGATCCGCCTGTCGATCAACGGGTCGAAGTCGGTCGTGCCCTTGGGCGCCTTGAGCAAGGCGCGGAGCGCGCTGTCGAGCTTCCGTTCCTGCGCGGCGCGAGTCTCGGGATGCGTCAGCGACGCGTACCAATAGGTGCGATAGATCGCGAGCACGCGGTCGGTGAAGGACCGCGGCTTGCCGGCGCTCGGCGGCGTCGGCGAACGGAACCGCTGCCGGACGCAGGTGACGAACGTCCGCTGCTTCTCATTCAGCGTCGCCGGGTCCACCGGACGGACCATCTGGAGGGCGCGTTTCACATCGGCCTGGAGGGCCGCCCCGATCGCTTGGCCGACCGTCTCGGTCGGCGTCGCATGGGCCGCGCCCGCAATGAGGATCGAGCTTAGATATATCCATCGCATGCGGCCGATTAGCTATCGCATCGCCCCGAGGTCTTGAACGTATTTGACGCTAGGCCGCCGGCCCAAGCGGCCCGGCGTGCATCAGCCGGCCGGATTGCCCCGGCCCTGCTTTATCCAAATCATTGTTCCAGAAGGAAAATGGTGGGCGTGGCAAGGATTGAACTTGCGACCCCTGCGATGTCAACACAGTGCTCTACCACTGAGCTACACGCCCACTCTGCGGGCCATTTAGGGGTGGGTTTCGTTCGGCGCAACCCGAAGACTTGGACGCTTACAGCCGGCCGTGCTGGTCCTCGGTCTGGAAGATGCGGTCGACCTCGAGGACGAGGTCCTTGAGGTGAAACGGCTTGGATAGCAGCTTGGCCTCCGGCGCCGTGCGACCGGCTTGCAAGGCCACCGCGGCAAAGCCGGTGATGAACATGACGCGGATGTTGGGGTCGATTGCGCTGGCCTTCTGGGCCAGTTCGATCCCGTCCATCTCGGGCATCACGATGTCGGTCAGGAGCAGGTCGAACTGCTCGGATTCGAGCAACGGCATGGCTTCGGTGCCGCAGCCAACCGCTTCGACTTCATAGCCGACCCGCTGCAGCGCGCGCTGCAGATACTCACGCATCGACGTATCGTCTTCTGCCAGAAGGATTCTCGCCATGGGCACGGACTATGCGCTGAAGCTTTGCATTTGGCCAGAAGCGAATATCGCCCCTTGTGCGTTGCAGCCCCTCTACGCTCGTCCTACTTTGGCACGGAAATTAACCCTCGCTCATGACACCACTCACTCCGCCCATCATCCATGCGCCACGCAGCGATCTGCCGGTACTGCTGTCTGTCCCGCATTCTGGCCGGGACTATCCGGCGTGGCTGGTGGGCATGGCCGCCGCTGGGCGTCCCGCGCTCGAAGCGCTCGAGGATCCGCTGGTCGACCGGCTCGCGTGGCGTGCGCTCGGCCGCGGGCTGGGCGCAGTCATAGCCAGGGCGCCGCGTGCCGCGGTCGATTGCAACCGCGCCGAGGACGAACTCGATCCGGCGGTGATCGAGGGGGCCCGCCGCGCCCGCTTGAGCGCCCGGGCCCGTGGCGGCCTCGGCATCGTCCCCGGGCGCACCCCACAACACGGCTATCTGTGGCGGCGATCGATCACGCCGGACCAGCTTGAGGCGCGGCTCGACCAGGCGCACCGACCCTATCATCGCGCGATCGAGACGCAGCTCGCAAAATTGGTCGACCGCTTCGGCTGCGCCCTGCTGCTCGACTGCCATTCGATGCCGCCGCCGCCGGCCGGCGTGCCGCCGGTCGTGTTCGGCGACGCGCGGGGCCGCGCCGCTGGCGGGTGGGTCGGCGCAGAGGCCATGAGAATCGCGCAGAGCTGTGGCTTTGCGGCGGGGTTGAACGACCCCTTCGCCGGCGGGCACGTGATCGAACGCCACGGCCGTCCCGCCCACGGCATTCATGCCCTGCAGGTCGAGATCGACCGCAGTCATTATCTCGACCAGAGCCTCACCAGACCCGGTCCCGGCTTCGAGGATCTCGCCGCCTTCCTTGAGACATTGGCGCTTCGGCTCGGCGAGGCGCTTCTCTGTCGGCGGTACGCGACCGCCGCCGAATAAGCCTTACGCGTCTGCCGGTGCTGGCTGCGGTACCTGCTGCGGCGCCTTGCCCTGGGCCAGCTGGCGGGCGAACACTTCGCGCATCTGCGTCAACGAGAACAGGTGGGCGTAGAGCAGCGGCAACATGCCGTTCTGGTTCATCTTGCGCAGCTCGTCGCCGCGTAGTTCGCGCAGCTTTTCCTCATCGATCATCTGGAAGCCACGATAGATGAACGGCTGCTGGTAGCCCTCGGGCTGAATGGCGACTTCGCCGTCCATCAGCAGGCCGGACTTCTTGACGTCTTCCATAAACGCAGCAGTGCGCTGACCGGCGGTCTCGAATTGCTCGCAGAATTCGAGGATCGCCTTGGTCGCATCGCTCGGCTGCTCGCCGTCGAACAGCGCCTGGCCCTCGTCGAACTCACCAACGGCTTCCGACGTCGGGTCGAAGCACAGCGACAGCTCATCGCTTTCGGGGTTCAGCCGGGCAAGGAGGAACGGATAGCGGCGGATGTAGGCCGGGATGTAGAGGGTCGAATCGACCGGGCGGCCGTCGGCGTCGAGGAACACGTTCACGCCCTCGTTGAGGCCCATCAGCGCGATCGGAATCGGGTTCTCGCCGATCGAAAAGACGATCGGATAATCGCGTTGGGCCAGGCCGAACTCGTCGACCGTGACCGGGATGGCGTGGGTCTTGGCGATGAACGGCGACTTTTCGATCTGGCGGACCTTCAGCTTGGCATGCTGTGTCGCATTGAGCGGCTGGAGGTCATTGTAGAACATCGGCAAACTCTGGTTCGGCGCTGCAGTCGCCATCGTACTCACTCTCCTGGGGTCCGGTCTTACGGCTCTCCTCGGTAGGGGCCTGCCGACGAGTTCTGGCCGGGCCTCTATTGGGCCAGCGCCGATTAGGCAAGTCGCGCGCGGGCGCGATGCCGATTGCACAATTCATTGATTGTTCAACGCCCCCCTGCAAAGCCGCGTCATGCAAGTGGGGAAGGCGTGAATCCGGCACTATTGAAACTGCTCCCGCTGCTCGTCGGGATTTTCGCCTGGCAGCCGGGCGATGTGCAATCGAGCGTGACCCGCCTGGTCGCCCAGGACGAGGTGATCCTGCGCGTGCCGGTGCAGCCGCGCCCGGCCGTCCCGCAAATCGACTGGCAGGAGAAAAAGGGGCCGAAATGCATCCCGGCCAGTGTCATCCGCCGCTCGACCCTGTCGGGCCGCAGCCAGGTTGACCTCATCCTGTCGGGCGGCGGCCGGGTCCGCGCCCAGTTTGAGGAGGATTGCCCGGCGCTCGATTTTTACGGCGGCTTCTATCTCCAATATGGTCGCGACCAGCAGATTTGCGCGCGCCGCGACGCGGTCCAGTCGCGGATGGGCCGGACCTGCACGATCGAGCGCTTCCGCTTACTCATCCCCAAGTTCAAACATTGACTTTCGCGCGTTTGTCAGCATAGCCGCGCAGACCGCGCCGGCATTTGCTTGCCCCGCCTTTTCTTCCGGATTTTGAATGACTTTTGCCGATCTCGGCCTTTCCGACGAATTGCTCCGCGCCGTTGAGGACAGCGGATATAACGACCCGACGCCGATCCAGCGCGCCGCCATCCCCAACGTCTTGATGGGCAAGGATTTGATCGGCATCGCCCAGACCGGCACGGGCAAGACCGCCGGCTTCGTGCTGCCGATGATCGACATCCTCCACGAGGGCCGCAGCCGGGCACGGATGCCGCGCTCGCTGATCCTCGAGCCGACCCGCGAGCTGGCGATGCAGGTTGCCGAGAATTTCGAGAAATATGGCAAGTATCACCCGCTCTCGATGGCGCTACTGATGGGCGGCGTGCAGATGGGCGACCAGGTCAAGGCGCTCGAAAAAGGCGTCGATGTACTGATCGCGACGCCGGGCCGCCTGATGGACCTGTTCGGCCGCGGCAAGATCATGCTCACCGACTGCAAGCTGCTGGTGATCGACGAAGCCGACCGGATGCTCGACATGGGCTTCATCCCCGACATCGAGGAAATTTGCTCGAAGCTGCCGAAGGCCCGCCAGACCCTGTTGTTCTCGGCGACCATGCCGCCGCCGATCCAGAAGCTGGCGGCAAAGTTCCTGACCGATCCCAAAAGGGTCGAAGTGGCGCGGCCGGCCACCGCCAACGTCAATATCGAGCAGCGGCTGGTGAAGGTCAGCGCGGACAAGAAGAAGGATGCGCTGAAAGAGCTGCTGCGCGCCGATGAATTCCGCAACGCAATCATCTTCTGCAACCGCAAGACGACGGTACGCGAGCTGGCAACCAGCCTGCGCCGCTCCGGCTTCGCCGCCGGCCAGATCCAGGGCGATATGGAACAGTCCGCGCGGATCGCCGAATTCGACCGCTTCAAGACCGGTGACATCAACATCCTCGTGGCCTCCGATGTCGCGGCCCGCGGGCTCGACGTTAAGGGCGTGAGCCACGTGTTCAACTTCGATGTTCCGTGGCAGCCGGACGATTATATTCACCGCATCGGGCGCACCGGCCGCGCCGGCGCTACCGGAATCGCGATCACCCTTGCGACCAGGGCCGACGGCGAGGCCATCGAGCGAATCGAAAAGCTGACTGGCCAGAAGTTCGCCTCAAACGCGACGCCGCCGGTCGAAGAAAAGCCGCGAGCGAAGGCGGACCCGGCACCGAAGCGCGCAGCCAAGGTTGAGGCGCCGCGCGAAGAGCGTCCGGCGAAGGCCGAGGCGCCGCGCCGGGCCAGGCCCGAGACGTCACGTCCCGCGAAGACCGAGGCGCCGCGGCCCGAGCGTTCAACGGTCGTCGAGGACATCGAACCCGATTGGAACGGCCCGCTGCCCAGTTTCCTGTCGTTCAGCGCCGACTAGGCGAGAGCCCCTGCTCGATTAGCCCCAGCCGCTGATCGATTCCCACCAGCGACTGTTCCACCGCGATGTTGCGTCGTTCGCGCATGGCCGAAGCCTGAAGCGCGATCGACAGCGGCCCGACCAGCATCGCCATCGCCGACTTCTCGTCGCGCGTGAAGGTCGCGCCGTCACTGCGCGGGCCAATCGCGAGCAGGTCGGACTCGCCAACCTGATCGGCGAGCTCGAGCCGGACCGGGAATGGATCGCCGCGGCGGTCGGCCGGCCGGTCGAGCTCGAGCTGCGCTTGCACTTGCTCGGCCGTCACGCCCTGCGCGGCCAAGACCCGCCACTGGCGCCCGTCGTCGCCAAGGATCGCCGCATAAGCTGCGCCGACGCCCGGCACGAGCTCGGACAGCACAGCTGCCGCCAGCTCATCGGGCGTACGACCGCTTTGCCAACTGACCAGCTTCTCCGGCACCTTGCGAAGGCGCACGAGGGCCGGCTGGAACTTCGCTTCAGTCCACGACAGGACGTAAGCCCGCGCCGGGGTGAAAACGAGCGCGGCAACCGCCGTCGTGATCGCAGCGGTCGCCATCGGGTCGCCCGACCAGCGCTTGGCGAAATCGCCGACGACGGTCTGGATGACCGCCCAGACCATGCCGACGGTCAGGGTTACGATCGCGTAGCCCAGCGACTTGCTGACCGCCGCATCGGCGTCGTTCAGCCGATATTGCATCAGCGAAACCGCGACGCCGGCAGGGATCAGCCCGTAGCCGATCTGGTTGAGCGTGATCGTGATGTTGGTGAACCACTCGAACAGGCCGGGGTTGGCGACCGCCAGCGCTGGCGGCTTCGGGATTTGCGCACTGACGATAATCAGCAACAGGCCGGCGCAGATGCCGAACACCGCCCATTTGACCTGCTGCTTGGCGAGGCCGGCCGGCATCCGGCGATAACGCAGCAACAGCAAGGCGACGCCGATCGCGACCAGGCCCAGCATGCTTTTCATGAACCCGTCGATCAGGCCATGGACGCCGGCCGTGCCGAGCACGAACACGGCGAGAGTTGCGGCGGGGACGATAACGCGGATCCAGCGCGTCGCCGGGGGCACGTAATGGCCATCCGGATATGCGGGCAACGTGACGGTCATCAGCAGGAAGCCAGCCAGTCCCATCAAATAGGGAATCGACACCTCTGCCCACGCCCAAAAGGCGACCGGGCCGTAGCAAATGTGCGCAATGAGGACGAACGCTAGCGACATCCGCCGGGCGACCGGATCGTTCCGCCGCCGGAGCCGCAGCAACAGCGCCGCCCCGGCGTAGAGAAGCGCCACTGCCGAATCGAGCAATATCGCGAACGCGTCATACCAGCCGCCGGTCTTGACCCGCGGAAATGCCGCGGTCCCGCGCGCGCCCTTCGCGTCGGCGATGACGACTTCGACCCGGCTGCCTGTCGGCCCATCGAGCAGGTCGGCGACACCGTCCTTCGCGGCGGAACCCGCGACAACCGCGCCGCCGACGGCGACGATGCAGCCGCCGTCAATTTCGTCGATCGAGCTTGGCCAGAGGGCCCGCGCCAGCCGGCTCTCGGGGGTCACTCGCACGCACGAACGATCGGCGACAACGCTGAGACCAACCCGGTCGAAACCGGTGGGGTGGATGAAATCGTGGACGCCGCGCCAGACGCCGCCGGCGATCGCGACGGCGAGAAGTGCGAACAGCAGCCACCAGGCGGCATCCGCGATCCGCCCCCTGCCGGGTGCCGGCGGCTTCAGGTCAGCTGACGGCCATTGCCCCATTGGCCTCCCTCGCGAGATAAGCTCGACCGAGTCCGCGCAAACTAAGGCACAGCGCTGACACTGGAAAGGCCGCAAGTGCGTTCCTAGCTCGTCTGCGGGCTGGGAAAACGAAAGAGCGATAATGACCGGAACGAGCGACTACGTTCTCCCCAAGGTGTGGACCTGGGACGAAGCCAATGGCGGTGCCTTCGCCAACATCAACCGCCCGATCGCCGGCCCGACCCACGACAGCGAACTGCCGGTCGGCAAGCATCCCTTCCAGCTCTATTCGCTGGCGACACCCAACGGCCAGAAGGTCGGCATCATGTTCGAGGAGCTGCTGGCGAAGGGTCACGCCGACGCCGAGTATGACGCCTGGCCGATCCGCATCGGTCACGGTGACCAGTTCGGCAGCGGCTTCATCGCGATCAACCCCAATTCCAAGATTCCGGCCCTGGTCGACCGCAGCGGCCCCGAGCCGATCCGCCTGTTCGAAAGCGGCGCCATCCTGCTTCACCTGGCGGAGAAGTTCGGCGAATTCCTCCCGCCGGCGGGCGCCAAGCGCGCCGAGACCCTGTCCTGGCTGTTCTGGCAGATGGGCAGCGCGCCGTTTCTCGGCGGCGGCTTCGGTCACTTCTTCGCCTACGCCCCCGAGAAGTTCGAATATGCCATCAACCGCTATTCGATGGAGGCCAAGCGCCTGTTCGATGTGCTCAACCGGCGCCTCGGGGAGAGCGAATATCTCGGCGGACCCGATTATTCGATCGCCGATATCGCCAACTGGCCATGGTATGGCGGCATGGCGCTCGGGCGGAACTACGAGGGTTCGGACACCTTCCTCGCGCTCCACGAATATGAGCATGTGATGCGCTGGGCGAAGGCGATCGACGCGCGGCCGGCGGTCAAGCGCGGACGGATCGTCAACAAGATGTCGGGCGACCCCGCCGAACAGCTCCACGAGCGTCACGACGCCTCCGATTTCGAGCTGCGGACGCTGGAGAAGCTCGAAGCCGCTGCCTAGCGGCGGTACCGCTCCAGGAAGTCCTTCGCGAAACTCGGCAGGCCCTGTGCGGCAATCGCGTCGCGCAGGGCCTGCATCAGCCGCTGGTAGAACCACAAATTGTGCTGGGTCATGAGCATCGCGCCGAGGATTTCGCCCGATTTCACGAGGTGATGGACGTAGGCGCGGCTGAAAGTCGTGCAGGCCGGGCACGGGCAGCCGCTCTCGATCGGCTCCGGATCCTCGGCGAAGCGCGCATTGCGGAGGTTGAGCGGACCGTCGGCGGTGAACGCCTGCCCCGTCCGCCCCGAGCGCGTCGGCAGCACACAGTCGAACATGTCGATCCCGCGCACCACCGCCTCGACGATGTCGTCGGGCTTGCCAACGCCCATCAAATAGCGCGGCTGGTCCACCGGTAGCATGTCCACGGCAAAGTCGAGGCAACCCAGCATCGCCTCCTGCCCCTCCCCGACCGCCAGCCCGCCGACCGCATAGCCGTCGAAGCCGATGCCGGTCAGCGCGTCCGCCGATTCCTGGCGCAGGCCCTCGTCGAGGGCGCCCTGCTGGATGCAGAAGATCGCCGCCCGTCCGGCGTGCTCGCCGCCGCGGTCGAATTCTTCGCGGCTGCGCTTCGCCCAGCGGATGGAGCGGTCCATCGCCTCGCGCTGCTGTTCTGCCGTCGATGTCGTCGGAACGAGCTGGTCGAACTGCATGACGATGTCGCTGTCGAGCAGCCGCTGGACCTCGATCGACCGCTCGGGGCTCAGCATGTGCCGCGATCCGTCGAGGTGGCTGGCAAAGGCCACGCCCTCTTCGGTCACCTTGGTTAGCTCGCTGAGGCTCATCACCTGATAACCGCCGCTGTCGGTCAGGATCGGCCGCTCCCACCCCATGAACCTGTGCAGCCCGCCAAGCTTGGCCACCCGCTCCGCGCCCGGCCGGAGCATCAGATGATAGGTGTTGCCGAGGATGATGTCGGCGCCGCTCGCGCGCACCTCTTCGGGCCGCATCGCCTTTACCGTCGCCGCGGTGCCGACCGGCATGAACGCCGGCGTCCGGATCTCGCCGCGCTCCATGGCGATGACGCCGGTTCGCGCGGAGCCATCCGTCGCGGCGATCGAGAAAGTGAAGCGGGTCATGCCCGTGCCCTAGCTAGGCCATTGCCGCTCGCAAAGGCCGCGATTAGCCTGACGCCATCAACGGGGGACACGCCAATGTATCGCAACCTTTTTTTCGCGTTCTCCACTGCCGCGCTCTTTGCAGCACCAACGGCGGCCCAGGCGCCCGATCCGGGCCGAATCGCGGCACAACAACAGGCGATGGGGCCGCTGGCGAAATTCGACGGCATATGGCGCGGCCCGGCATGGACCCAGCTGCCAGGCGGGCGGCACGAGGTCACGCAAACGGAGCGGATCGGGCCGTTCCTAGGAGGCTCCGTCAAGGTCCTCGAGGGACGCGGCTACAACGCCGACGGAACGGTCGGCTTCAATGCCTTTGGCATTATCTCCTTCGATCCGTCGACCGGACGCTACACCCTGCACTCCTATGCACTCGGCCGGTCCGGCGACTTTCCGCTTGAGGTGACGCCCACCGGCTACGTCTGGCGCGTGCCAGCGGGTCCCGATGCGGTCATTCGCTACACCGCAACCGTCGACGGCAATCACTGGCGTGAGATTGGCGAGCGTATCGTCGGAACTACCCAGCCCATGCAGATGTTCGAAATGAACCTCACTCGCGTCGGCGACACTCAGTGGCCTGCCAAAGACCCGGTGCCGATGCGGTGACCATCCTCGTTTCCGCTCCGCGCTTGAGTTAAGCAAAGCGAATGCAGCAGACTTCGCCCATCGAACGCGCGTTCGCTTTGGCTCGGTCGGGTCAGTATCGCAGCGTTTCGGAGGTCATCCGGCACCTGCCCGCTGAGGATCGCGACGCCGTTCAAGCGCATCTCAACGAGCATGCCGCGCGGCGCGAACTCATCCTCATGTGCAGCGAGGCCTGGCTCGCGACGCAATAGCCTTCCGTTATGCGCGCTCGGGCAGCAGCAAGCTCGCATCGCCGTAGGAATAGAAGCGATAGCCCGCTGCGATCGCGTGGGCGTAGGCCGCCTGCATGACGTCGAGCCCCATCAGCGCGCTGACCAGCATGAACAGGGTCGACTTGGGCAGGTGAAAATTGGTGATCAGGCCGTCGACCGCCTTGAAGCGGTAGCCGGGGGTGATGAAGATCGCCGTGTCGCCTTCGAACGGGTGGATGACGCCGTCATCGTCCGCAGCGCTTTCGAGCAGGCGCAGGCTCGTCGTGCCGACCGCAATCAGCCGCCCGCCCGAAGCGCGAACGGCGTTCAACCGCTGCGCGGTGGCGGCGTCGATGCGCCCCCATTCGGCATGCATCACGTGCGCCGCGGTGTCGTCCGCCTTGACCGGCAGGAACGTGCCAGCACCGACATGCAGCGTCAGCGTCTCCCTGCCGACCCCGCGCGCATCAAGCGCGTCGAGCAGCTGCGGCGTAAAATGCAGCGCGGCGGTCGGGGCGGCCACGGCACCTTCCTCGCGCGCGAACATCGTTTGATAGTCGGCGCGGTCGGCCTCGTCCGTCGCCCGTTTCGACGCGATGTACGGCGGCAGCGGCATCCTGCCTGCGCGTTCGAGCAGCAACTCGACGGGCTCCTCACCGTGGAAATGCAGTAGGGCCGAGCCGTCCTCGGCCTTGTCCTCGACCGACGCGGCTACCCCAGCGCCAAAGTCGATCGTGTCGCCGACCCGCGCCCGC
>Ga0268264_10004910_pt1 | contig 11333 bp, 9 predicted proteins | sample KBSSwiS32_FD_190357 | JGI IMG/M metagenome (GOLD analysis project Ga0268264, IMG submission 190357) | Switchgrass rhizosphere microbial communities from Kellogg Biological Station, Michigan, USA - KBS Switchgrass S3-2 (SPAdes) (version 2) | ecosystem: Host-associated > Plants > Roots >... | reverse complement strand
GCGGATGGCAAGAGCTATCTGCGTACAGGTTTCAGCACGTGGCTGATCGTCCCGAACAAACGACCACTGCAGACTTGTTACGGGGCCCGTTAGCATTCCCTTGACCGGCTTGTCTGTCAAGCTTTGTGCATATGTCGACCAATAGACGGTCATTGGCTCAGGGCGCGAAACATCGCCAAAAATGATCGGCGGCTTGACGCACCGCGAGCCGTAGCTTTGCACCCAACCGTTTGTCGTGAAAGCAAAGCCCTCCAGAGTTTCTCCAAAGTATTCGACCATGTCGTTTCGTTCGAACTCGCCGTGGACAAGAACATCGATGCCAAGCTTTTCCTGCCAACGGATGGCCTTCTCAGTTTCCCGCTTCAACAATGCGTCGTATTCAGTTGCGCTAAGATCGCCCTTCCTGAATCTTGCACGCCAGCCTCGAACCTCTTTCGTCTGCGGAAATGACCCGATAGTGGTCGTGGGAAATAAAGGCAGTCTTAATGCTGCGGCTTGTTTTGGCTGCCGAAGTTCAAACGGACTTTCACGCGCCGCATCTCGTCCGGTTATCGTATTGATCCGGTCCTTAACATTTTGTTTGTGGACCGATCTCGATGATCTCCGCCTTTCGATCGCAAGAATGTTTTCCTTCATCTGTTCGACGGCCTGAGTGTTTTCATGCGGGTTGGCAAATCTCTTAAGAGCAACAACTTCTTCGAGTTTCTGCTTCGCGAATGCCAGCCAGTTACTAATTTCCGGCGTAAGTGTCGTTTCAATTGGTTCGAGATCCAGATCGCAGGGTACATGTAGGAGAGAACACGACGGGGCAATGAGCACCCTTTCGGGGCCAAGTGCTTCGATTGCCTTCTTGATCAGTTCCATCGAGTTCAAAAAATCATTCCTCCAGATGTTTCGGCCGTCAACTACGCCAAGCGATAAGCTTAGATTTTTAGGAATCGAAAGAAGCACCTCATCGAGTTGCCCAGGATCTCGAACCATGTCGATATGAAGCGCGGTTACAGGTAATGACAACGCAAGTTTGGTATTGTCTCGCAGACCCGCAAAATAGGTCGTCAAAAGAATTTTCAACGACGGAAACTCTTCGCGGATCCGGGCGTAGGTTTTTGCAAATGCAGTTTTCTCGGATTCTGTTAGATCAAGGGCAAGAAAAGGTTCATCAAACTGTATCCACGCCGCTCCCGCATCACGTAGTCGTCCAAGGATCTCAACATAAATTGGTAGGATATTGTTTAGGAGCTCTATGCGATGGAAACCACCTTCCTTTTCTTTGCCCAACAATAAAAAGGACACCGGACCGATCAGGACCGGCTTGGTGGTGAAACCGGCATTTTTTGCCTCTTCAAATTCATCGACGACCTTTGATGAGAAAAACGAGAATTCCTGATCCTTCTTAAATTCGGGAACGATGTAGTGGTAGTTCGTATCAAACCACTTGGTCATTTCCATCGCTGTTATATCGGCATCACCCGTCTGGATCCCGCGAGCCAGTGCAAAATAGAGATCTATATCTGCCGAGTCCGTCAGGCGTTGATATCGCTCTGGAATTGCCCCGACCATTAGGGTCATGTCGAGGACTTGGTCGTAAAAAGAAAAATCGTTCGACGGGATGAGGTCAATGCCTATTTCCTTCTGAAGCTCCCAGTTTTGAAGCCGCAAAGCTTTACCTGCTTGCAGCAATTCGTCACGCGATATTTTTCCGGACCAATAACGTTCCGATGATTTTTTTAGTTCTCTATTGCCACCAATGCGCGGGTAGCCGAGATTATTTGTCAGCATTCTTTTAACTCCTATATCTATTAAAGTTAAAAGCTCTTTGCTATGACTTCGCGATTGTTTCTGGATTTGAAAAAGGGTGGTAAAAAAGGCGGAAAGAGTTAAAGGAGAATCCCCTAGAACAAAAAGCCTTTGATCTGACCGCCTGCTTCAAGCCGCGAAAGCATCGTCAATTCGGTAAGGGCAGGTCACCTGACTTGTAACTTTTTCAAGTTACTTACAGTTGCGCGACAGTTCGTGATTCACACACGATTCCCCTGCTATTTGCGTAAAAGCAAATCCTAACCGTTTGAATGAGAAATAACTGAAAAGAACCTTCGATAAAAATATAACAGATGAAGCGCGAATAAACTAAGTGAGAGATCTTTAAGCGAATTCCGGTTGCTACCTAGATAAAGGTTTCACCGGACCTTTTGATTTATTTTTTGCTAAAGGCTTCCGGATGTATATTCTTATTACGTGGCGGCGAGAATCCAAGAAGCAAAGAATATCGTTTTGATCGTACTCGGCATTTTCTCGGCCGCGATGGGATTAAAAGGTTTTTTACTGTCAAGCCATTTTATCGACGGTGGCGTAACCGGAATTTCGATGCTGCTGTCGAATGTGCTTGGGTACCAGTTGGGGGTTTTGATCCTTTTGATCAATCTGCCGTTCGTTGCCGTCGGATTGCGCCATATTGGTACGAAGTTCGCTGTGAAAAGTGCTCTTGCGATCACCGGCCTTTCGCTTTGCCTTTTCTTTGTTAAGTTTCCTGATGTCACACCGGACAAGCTGCTTACTGCTGTCTTTGGCGGATTGTTTATCGGCGCGGGTATTGGCCTTGCGATTCGCGGCGGCGCCGTTCTGGATGGCACCGAGATCGCGGCCCTGCTTGTAAGCAGAAATAGTCATTTGCTGCGCGTCGGCGACGTGATCCTGATCTTTAACATCTTCATCTTTCTCGCTGCGGCGTTTTTTCTCGGGATCGAATCCGCAATGTATTCGATCCTAACCTACCTTGCTGCCTCGAAGACGATCGACTTCCTGATACACGGAGTTGAGGAATACACCGCCATTATGATCGTTTCGACGAAAAGCGATGAGATCAAAAACATCATCACAGGTCGGCTGAATCGCGGCGTCACCGTTTTTGCCGGAACCGGAGGAATGGGCAGCACCGGTGCCAGCGACACCGGCAAAGCGATCCTTTATTGTGTGGTAACACGGCTAGAGATCGGCGTTATAAAATCTGCGGTCAACGAGATCGACCCGGCCGCCTTCGTCACAACCCAATCACTCAGAGATGTCGAAGGCGGCCTGATCAAAAAACCGATCCTGCATTGAATTGAATATTCAGGCCTTTATACTGCTGTGTAAGCCATCTAGTTGATCTCGAAATTCTTGATCTCGACAGCAAGTTCGCGCTCGAGTTTGTCTTTTTCTTCGAGCATTGTTTGTTTGTCTTTGTGCATTTGTTCAAGACGCGTTTCCTGGTCGTTGGCTTTGGCTATGTAGCGAGCAATCAACTGCTTGGCCTCGGCGGTTTTTGTCAGGGCCTCGATATTTTCGCGAAAGCGTGCCTGGTCCTTTGTGATCTCTTCGGTTTCCTTTTCGGCTGACTCGAGTTTTGCATCGATCCGGTTGATCTGCATCCGCAGATCGATCAGCTTTGCGAGGCGCGTTCGCGTCGCGTCGTCGATAAACCGGCTGGAAACAAAAACGTCGAGGTCTTTTGGCGACAGAGTATAAAGCTGGTATTTGTCCATCATCCCCAGGTTTTCAGCCACGGTTACGTCTTTGTTCTCGAAGGGCTGCAGCTCGACACGAAAGCGGTAGAATCGTGCGGTGGTGTAGTCCGGTTTTGCCGCCGTATCCGAAAGTACCCAATTTTTGCGGACCGGATGTTCTATGTAGACAACCTTGGCCCGATCGGTTTGATTCGAGAGGTGATAGATCTTTCGGCCGGACTTGAAATAATGAACCTGGAACACGCCGTCGACTACCTTCAATAGTTTTGCAGGCTCGCGATCTTCCTTTTGCTCTACCCGCACGAGCGTTCCGAGATCGAGGGCAAACGATATCAAGCGCTGTTCTTTTGGCTTGAGGCGTTCCATCAACGCTTCACCTGCATAAGCGTCTCGGTCGAGCACGGTCATCGAGCCGCCTTCAAACGTCATGGCCGTGGTGTTTTTCAGCAGCAATCCGCTCATCGGCCGCGGATTCGCTTTTTGTGATGCTTCGAGATCATTCGCCTCCTCGTCAGAGTCGTCTTTTTTCGCCTCTTCATCTTTGTCTCGGAATATTGAGACCCGTTCACCTTCCATTTTTGTCTGTACGATCGGGATCAATGCTGAACGGCTCCGGTCGATCGACACTGGCTGGTCGATCTTGTATTCAAAGAGATCACCGATCTCCGACCCGCTTGCCGCGGTCTGCACCCCAGATTTTTCATCGACGATCGCATCGCTGATGCTCGTCCCCGAATAGCCGGAAGAGACAATGAAATTGTTGTTTGCATTTGAAAAAGCTGACTTAACGGCCGGGGGCGGTGCGCTGCTCGCATCGCCATCGCCAATGCCGCCACCCGAACCGCTTCCAGCTCCTCCGCCAGAACCATATCCGATTCCCCCGCCATTTTCCGGATCGTACACCTGCGGGCTGAGGTTGAGATCTTCAGGGATCGGAATGATAGGACGATATCGATAAAGCGGCTTCTGTAGATTTTGTATAAACGAAACTGGCGAACCGGAGATGAGCGAAAGCTGGACGCCTTTCCAGTCCTCATCGCTCACATTATCGACGATCGCCCAACCCTGAAAAAAAGGGTTGCCTTCGGCGTCCAGTACGACACGATAGGTCGTTTTCCAGATCGGGGCCGCGACGGTATAGCTGACAACCATCTCGCGCGTGCCCGCGCCCAGGCTCGTCACTGTGATCGTTTTCGCATCCCGGCGCCTGGTTGATGCGGTTGCATTAGCGAATTCCGTGACGTCCTGCTTGGTTCCTTCGTCAAGCAGCTTTACCGACCTAATATCCGCGAGATCAAAGCTCGATATCTCGCCGGCGGATGATGAGATCACGACCGAATAACTTACCGGAAGGGAAGTCTCGTCGCCATCCTTCTTCTTTGTTGTGGTTTTCTGTTTTTCGACCGTGAGTATCGAGCCGATCGCGGTTCCTTTTGTTGACGTAACAAGCACGTTCGCTCCCTGTAGCTGTGTGAGCACATTTGCAAGCCCCCCCGATTCCTCTTCCGTGTCTTCAGTCCGGGACGCAACGTTGAATGAGATCTCCGAAGTTCTCGCCGAGGCCGGTGCGGATGAATTGTAGCTGACCGCTCCGATCTTGCCTTGCCCGAGGTCGAGCACGACCATGGATTTCAATACATCATCGACCTGCGATTGTTTGAAGGACAGATTGATCTCGGCATTTCCCGACACCGTTCCACGACGCTCAATGTAGGCAACGCCGTTGGAATAGAGGATCACTCGGCGGATCGGCAATTGACTCACCGGATTCTTCGTTATTGTGGGAATTGCCATCGAGGTTGTCGCAAGCCTCTTGTTTCGAATCGGCTGCGCGTGAGCGGCGAGCGAACACACGAGTATCGCGAGGAGAAGAAATCCTTTTTTCATCTGGTTATTTCCTTTTTAAGATTTGTAGGTGCCAATCTAAAGATGAACGATCGGTTCGGAATGGTTGCTTTCCCGCGACAGGTTCGATCCGGGGACCGTCAAGAACCGTATTATTTTGTCCGATTGATCGAGAATAGTTATTATGTGGCTATGGAAATGAAACTAGAACTCGTTGCGGTTCCGGTCACGGACATTGACCGGGCCAAGGCTTTTTATGAGAAGGTGGGATTCAACGTCGACCACGATCAAACCGTGAGCGAGGACCTTCGGTTTGTGCAGTTGACGCCGCCCGGGTCGGCCTGCTCGATTTGCATTGGGAAAGGATTGACACAGGCCAAGCCGGGGTCGGTCGACCTGATCTTGCTCGTGATCGAAAATGCCGACAAGGCACGTGAAGGGTTGCTCGCAAGGGGAATTGAGGTGGGAGCGGTCGACGAGCAGCCGTGGGGGAGATTTGTGTACTTGATCGATCCGGACGGCAACAAACTCTCGCTGCAGGAATTGCCGAAACGTTGAATCGGGCGCAAGAAAAGGCGGGCAAGCCGCCTTTAAACTTTTTCGTTGTTCAAAACTTAAAACTCCGCGTTCGCGGCGGATACCACCTTTTCTGCGGCATCGCTCATGCCGGTCGCGGGGATTATCCCGATATCCGAATCGCGAAGTACCCGTCGGCCCTCTTCGACGTTCGTTCCCTCGAGCCTGGCTACGATCGGGATCGACATGCCCAGTTTCTTTGCCGCTGCAACTACGCCGTTCGCCACCATATCGCATCGAACGATCCCGCCGAAAATATTTATCAAGACTGCCTTGACGTTGTTATCAGCAAGCAGGATCTTGAATGCTTGCTCGACCCGCTCCTGCGACGCACCACCGCCGACATCGAGGAAGTTCGCGGGTTCTCCGCCATGGAGCTTGATGATGTCCATGGTAGCCATTGCCAGGCCCGCGCCGTTAACCATACAGCCGATATTGCCGTCGAGCTTGATGTAGTTGAGGTCGTATTTTGACGCTTCGATCTCAAGCGGTTCTTCTTCGTTCAGATCGCGAAGCTCGGTGTAATCCTTGTGCCGGAACATCGCGTTGTCGTCGAAATTCACCTTGGCATCGAGTGCGATCAGCCGGTTATCCTTAGTCAGCAAAAATGGATTGATCTCGATCAGCGAGGCATCCATTTTCTCGTACGCTTCGTAAAGCGCGAGCATGAATTTTGCTGCCTGATTGATCAGATCAGTCGGAATACCGAGTCCAAAAGCGAGTTTTCGAGCCTGAAATCCGCGCAAGCCGACCGCAGGATCAATCGCTTCTTTCAGGATAAGTTCGGGCGTTTCTTCTGCCACCTTTTCAATATCCATTCCGCCAGCGGACGAAGCCATAAACACGTTGCGCCCAGTTACGCGGTCAAGCGTAATGCCGAGATAGAATTCCTTATCGATCGGCATACCTTCTTCGATCAGCAGCGTCTTAACCTCGCGGCCTTCCGGTCCGGTCTGATGGGTTACGAGCATCATCCCGAGCATTTTCGACGCGATCTCTTTCGCTTCCGAAGGTGATTTAGCAAGCTTTACACCGCCGCCTTTGCCGCGGCCGCCTGCATGGATCTGCGCTTTTACAACGACCACTTCGGTACCCAATTCTTTGGCGGCAGCCTCAGCCTCTTCAGGAGTTCGAGCAACAATACCTCGCGGCACCGGCACACCGAACCCTTTCAACAGGGCTTTGCCCTGATATTCGTGAATTTTCATAGCGATAATTGAATGAAAACGAAAGAAAAGTTTAGCTTTGGGCCCCGTAAAAAGCAAAGGCAGCCGCTTCCGGCTGCCTGAGCGAACAGAATTTCAACGCGATCAGTAATTGCGTTCAGTTGTATCGACCACGATCTTCGAAAGCTTCCAGTCCTTACCGTTCGCAATGTAATTCAACTCAAACTTTGTAAGATTTGGGTTGGTAGAATATTTACCCTCCACAATAAGCGTCTTAAAGCCCAGTTCGCGCCCAACACTCGGTGCGGGTGAAAAACTGGCATCGAGTGAGCTGATGTCTTTGATCGAAATGCTTTTGTCGATAAAAGCCTGAAAGGAGTCTTTCATTTTTTCAGGCGACGTTTGTTTCTGCCATTCCTTGGCAATGTGTGAATAAAAGTCGCTAAAATCCGCGCTGCTGACGGCTTTGTCAAAATCCAGCAGTGTTTCCTTTGCCAGTTCCTGTAGCTCATCGTCAGAGGGCAGCTCACCTTTTGACGCGTCAGCGTGGGTCGTCGACGTCGTTTTTGGCGACGACGCGGGACCATCGCCAAATGGAGTATTTGATGACGTCCGCGTGCTGTTGCTGTTGCTGGTGCCCAGATTTCCGAGGTCAAGATCCTTTCCACACGTACAGCCAAACGCGATCAGCGAGACAACACCAAACGCAATGAGGCCGCTGAGTGCATTGCCGCGGCCGAATATGATACTCGAAATGACCTTTTTCATTAATATTCTCCTCTTCTTCATCGAAATCATCTCTTGCGCCAGGGCGCGAGCAAACTTACCCAACTGGAAACATTCTTTTGATATTCGGTCTCGCAGCGGACTGCTCGTGCTTTCGGTAGATAGCCCTGCGTAACAATATTTTCGTATTTGTTGGTGTTCGAGCCGTAGAGCATGCAGAGGGAATTGTAAAAACGCTGCTCCTGAAGTAAATGTTCGTCCGCCATGTTACGTGCACGGCCGGCGGTCAATTTTGATTCGATCTGAAAAGCGTCGGCTGCAGCAAATACTGCCTTCACGCCTTCATCGCCGAGTTCCTCAAGATTAATATAAGCTGAACACCTGTCGGCGGCATCTTCCTCATTCCCCATCACTGGCAGCTTATATTGATCGATCAATGCGTGTCCGATCTCGTGAAGAAAGACAAACCGGACTGCGTCGAACATCTTCTGATAAGCAAGGTCATCACTGCTTCCACCGGCTTTAAAGACCTTGAAGAAATGTTCCATCAGTTCGTAACAAACCGTTACCGAACTATCGTTGGGGTTGTAAAAGGCATTCACCTCGTTACAGTCCTTGGTGCGAAGCGTAATATCCTGCGGGAGGATAAGTGCTCGATTAAGTCCGTCGGCGGCCTTTTCGAGAAGCTTTTCCTGGCGGACCTGCCGATCGATCTCGGCGTATTTTGAGGTCGTAATATCGATGTGCTCGACGATAAAGTCACCTTCGTCCTTTTTCTTTCCGGGTTGATCGGCGGTTGACGGCGAGCTTTTCGTTGACGTATTCGAGGAACGAATATCCGGTGATGGCGTCGGATCGGACGAGGATGGCTCGCCGTTTCGCTCCGGCTTGCAAACGCACGCCGTGATAACGAACAGGATGCCTAGTGCGATCGAAAAATTGACCAGATTTTTACGCATATCACGATACTGTGGATGAACTGTCTGGATTAGACAAGATTTGACGTATCAATGTCAATTATTTGCGATAAGAAAAGGCCGATAAACGGGAAATTTACCGGCCTTAGAACAATGATCAACCCGCATCCTACTGAGATCTTTCAACCAGCCGGAGAAGCGAACGGATCGCAACACCGGTCGGGCCTTTCGCTTGATGAGGTTTTGCTCCGTCGGCCCACGCAGTTCCGGCTATATCGAGATGGGCCCATTTAGCTTTGTCTATGAATTCCTGGATGAATACCGCGCCCATTATCGTCCCTGCTTTTCCGCGGGGCCCAATGTTCTTAATGTCGGCTATGTCGGACTTGATCTGCTTGCTGTATTCCTTGCTCACGGGAAGCTGCCAGAAATTCTCTCCGGTTTCTTTGCCGCAGGCTATGATCTCATCGATCAGGGCCTGATCGTTACCCATTATCCCTGTGTTCAGATCACCAAGCGCGATGATGACGGCACCGGTCAAAGTGGCCATGTCAATAATACGGGTAGCGCCTTGCTTTTCGGCATACGCAACCGCGTCTGCCAGCACAAGGCGTCCTTCGGCGTCCGTATTTAAGATCTCGACTGTTTTGCCGTTGCTTGCGGTAACCACATCGCTGGGACGCGAAGCCTGGCCGTCCGGCATGTTCTCAACGGCCGCAACGACACCGATCACGGGGATGGAGGGCCTCAGAAGTCCGATCGCACGCATCGTTCCTAATACTGTGGCTCCACCTGACATGTCGTATTTCATCGCGTCCATGCTTTCGGCCGGCTTCAAAGAAATACCGCCGGTATCGAACGTGATCCCTTTTCCAACCAAAGCCAGCAGATCACCATTTCTGGCGGTGCTTTTCGCCGGGGTATATGAGACCACGATCAATCTGGCGGGCTGGGCAGAACCTTTGGAGACGCTTAGTAGGGAACCCATCCCCAGCTTTTCCATTCTTGCTTCGTCAAGGACCTCGCATTTCAAGCCAACCTCTTTGGCCATCTCCTGGGCACGCCGCGACATTTCCGTGGGATGTAGAATATTAGGCGGTTCATTGGCAAGATCGCGGGTAAAGTTCATCGATTCACCGATGGCCTGTCCGCGTTCGAGCCCCGATTTAATATCAGATGGTTTCGCTCCGTCAATACAGACGATCAGGCTGTTAACGGTTTTGTCTTCGCGATCTTTGGTCTTGTATTTATCAAGCTCGAACTGGCTCGTAATAAATCCGACGGCGGCGCTTTGTGCAACCTCGGCAGCATCGCCCTCACATCGCGGCAATAGTGCAAAGTTCTTTAAACCCCGGGTTCTCAAATATCGTGTGGCGGTTCCGGATACGGCGGCAACATCGGAAACCTTATAGTCCGATTTGCTGCCGACGCCGATCAGCAAAAGACGTGAGGCTTTGACCTTCCCCTTTGGTACAAAACGGATCAAGGCGTTCTGACCGGCATCACCCTTAAAACCCTCCGCCTTCATTAATCCGGCGACAAGCCCTCCCGTGAGCTTGTCCAACTCTTTGAGGGCCGGCGAAGCAGCCTTTTCATTCTTAAAAACGGGCACGGCCAACACAGCCGTATTAGCTCCGGTAAAGTTACCGTTGATTCCAGTGAGTTTCATCAATACCTCAAACAATAAAAATTATTTATACCATTGAAAAAAGCTGTTATATCTATAACTTATCTCAACTTTTCTTTCAACTCCTGACGCGTTTCTTTATCGATAGCTTTCCGCATTTCCGTCTCGCGTTTATCGTACAATTTCTTACCCTTTGCGACCCCTACCTCAAACTTTATCCTGCCGTTTTTCCAATAGATCTTTGTCACAACAAGAGTCATCCCCTTCTGAGTGGTCTCTTTTTCAAGTTTTTCGATCTCTTTGCGGTGAAGAAGCAGCTTTCGCGAACGTAGCGGCTCATGATTATTGATGTTCCCGTGTGAATAGTGCGAGATATGTGAATTTAAGAGCCAGACCTCGCCTTCCTTGATCGACACGTACGAATCCTTCAACTGGATCCGGCCGGCCATGATGCTTTTCACCTCCGTGCCAAGCAGAGCGGCACCGGCCTCAAATTTATCGAGTATGTGGTATTCGTGAAAGGCCTGCCTGTTATTAAGTATTTCCCGGTCAGTCGACATAAACCTCTATAATGCCCGTTTTGATGAGACACCGGCAAGTAGCAGCTCTTGGGAGCGAAGTCTCTTTCCGCGTCCCATCGCGAATTCTCCGCGTAACCGCCTATGGTTCAGGACGCAAACAGACAATTCTTGTCACTTTTTTCTGTACGTTTTTTGGTTTTTTCTATAGAAATTTTCATTTTTTCTATAAAAATATTCATTTTTTTTTATAGAAATCTTTGTTTTTTCTATAAAAACTTTCATTTTTTCTATAGAAATCTTCAGTTTTTTTATAGAAATTCTCGTCTTTTCTATAGAAATCTTCATTTTTTCTATAGAAATCTTCATTTTTTCTATAAAAACTTTCATTTTTTCTATAGAAATTCTCGTTTTTTCTATAGAAACTTTCGCTTTTTTTAGTGATTTTGTCGTTC
>Ga0268264_10004904_pt1 | contig 11335 bp, 16 predicted proteins | sample KBSSwiS32_FD_190357 | JGI IMG/M metagenome (GOLD analysis project Ga0268264, IMG submission 190357) | Switchgrass rhizosphere microbial communities from Kellogg Biological Station, Michigan, USA - KBS Switchgrass S3-2 (SPAdes) (version 2) | ecosystem: Host-associated > Plants > Roots >... | reverse complement strand
TGGGCCGCGATGCCTCGACGCCGAGCGCTTTGCGCGACGACGGTGTCGAGTAAGAAGGCATGCACTCCGCCGTCCCAGGCAACATTCACAAATCCGATCAGTTCGGAACCGTCCAAAGCGCAGACCGAAACCCTTGAGCGTGACCTTCCCGTAGTAGCGCCGATACTCCGGCTCGGTGGGTTCAAACCCGTAGTAGCCGGCTGATCCAACGAAGCTGACCGTCTCGGCCGGATCAAACGTAACACTCACTTCCCTCTGCATCGGAAAGCGCTGCGTAAGGCGCACAGTCTCGTCCTCATAGCGGTGCGCAAGGTAGCGAAAATCTCCCGCAATACCAAAAGGAGCAAGGCCCACGATGCCATAGAGTGCTTCCCCTTCCTTTGGACGAGACCACATCGATAGCTTTTCCTCGGCTATCGTTCGTCCATAGGATGTAAGCGGGCCCCCGCCCGAACTATCGTAGTGGCAGGCTTTGCACGAGCCATAACCATCCTTAATGAATTCGGGGAAGGCCCAGAGATCACAACTTATGGAGGTAACGATGAAGAAAACGATCCATCTAAAAAGGATATCACAGCGCAATTTCAACGGTCACCTCAACCTCATTGGAAACGCTGGCCGCCTTATAATCGGGCGGCGTAATCCCAAAGTCGGTGAGTTTCAGGACTCCCTTTGCGGAAACCTGGGAACCCTTGAATTTGGCAGTTCCGGAAAAGGGCGATGTTTTCCCAGCCAGATTCAGGGTTCCCGTGAAAGGAGTCTCTCCGTCTCGCACTTCGATCCCCGTGAGCGTGAAAATAGCGACCGGGTATTTTTCGCAAAGGAGGGCCTTGCACATATGCTCGTCGCGCAGGGCAATCCCTGTTTTGAAGTCGGCCAGCTTCACCGTAAAGATGCCCGAGACCTTCCCGGCGTCGCGTTTGATGTTCGCATCAATAAAGGCACCTTCCCCGGTGATATCAATCGCCAGGCCCTTCCCCTCGGCCTTGAAGGTGGCCTTTCCCATGGTTTTTGCAACGATCGGCGTCGAGACGAGTCCAAACAGGAACAGAAGAATAAACAGTCGCATCGGATACTCCTTGAAGGCTTCAATCAAAAATTTGCGAGAATAGCCCTGTCCGCGGCCTGGAGGTTTCGAGCCTCGGCAGTCCCGGGGGGCGGCATGGAGTTGTTGGATACGCGCGTCTGCGCCTCGGAACCACGCCAGGCGGCCTCCGATTTCAGGAACTGCGAGGTGCTGTGGCAACGCTGGCAGTAGTCCTTGGTAATGGCCTGCACGTCGGCAAACGTGGTATCGCCGCCGGGACTTGGGGTTTTCGTCGGTGTGGGAGTCGGGGTTTTGGGCTCGACCTCGCGTTCGGACCCGCAACCCCAAAGTGTTGCGATTAGATAGCCAACCATCAAAACGATGGAGGTGTTTCTCAGCATTTCATGGCCTCCTATTGAATGTCACGGAAAAGGTTTAGATCATCCAGGAGCACCTGGCGTCCCGACTGCAGTGCAAGAAATCCTGTCGTTCCTCCCTGTAAAAGCTGACCGAACTCCTGGCTTGCCGCCTGGGAGCCGGCCAGTCGCTGAAGAAAATCACCCTCGCTGAGGTATAGAAACGCAGCCAGCTCTTTGGCCGTGAATCCATCACGCATTTTATCGATCATCCCAACGTTCAGAGGATCGGCAGCCCCTTGCTGGACGTTGATCTGAGCCAGGGCGGAGGCCTCCTCGGAGTTGTCTTCCAGAATCACCGAGTCGAGCTGCGACTGGGTTTTGAAGAACAGTTGACCGAGGATCTTATCGGTTGCATCGAACGGGTTATCGGCGATCTGCCGACGGAGCTCATCCCTGACCGGCAGAACAAACTGCGTATGGCAACCCGCGCAATCCCTGAGCGTGATCGACGCGTCCAGACCCAGGGGCGCGGTCCTCGTGTTCACCACAACAGTAACAGGGGCGACGTCCGCGCGTTGACCCGCGGCGTTATAAAGTGCAGCCGTCCAGAGGCCATTCGCCGAGCGGCATAGGATCTCGCCAGCGTTATGTATGAGCGTTTTCTTACTGCGCGCCTCGGGAACGAACGGAAACTTGAAAAAGTTGGACTGGTCGATGATCTGCAGGGCATCAACGTCGTAGGTGTTCCAGCAAGGTCCATTCGTCCCCTCCATGCGTCTGACGAGGCGGTTGTGATCGGGGGCTATCTGCGACTCCTGAAAGCCGGCCATGAAAATCCCCCGGTCGCGATCATCGAACTGGCGTTGACGGTCGATCCCCTGCTGTTTCCAGAAATCATTTTCGAGCTGCGGGACGTCTTTGATCCGGTAGTAGACCGAGGCCTTGAACGCGGTTTCAAAGAAAATCTTTGCATGGATGATCGGCAGCCGTTTCTGTGTCAGGAACTGGAGGTTTCGAAACCGCGCAGTCTGCGAGACGATCGGAAACACGTTCTCATCCTCGATCAGGCGCCAGTTGATATTGCCCTTTGATCCCCAGAAATCCCTGAGATCCACGGCAAAGACGGCGCCTTTTGCGCCCACAGGACGCACTGACTCAATAAAAGAGCGGTTGGATAGGAGATTAAATCCAAGGTTCGTTCCCCGCATCGCCACCTTGAGATCGTCCTGAAAGTTGTAAAAGTCGGCCGCGGAGATGTAGGCCGTGTTAAGAGCGTCAGCCGAATTGAGGGAAAAGGCATCCGTCAGTGCGTCTGACTCGACCTCATCGTTCTGCAGGATCTCGTCGTTCGGCGCCTTGATAGGCGGAATGGTGTCCTTGGGCTTTTCGAGTGGGATATCCGGCAGCACAACCGCCGGAGGCTGCTTTACGATTTTGGTGGTTTTCCCGCATGCGTAAAGCAGGGCAAAACTCAGCACCGCCGTTTCTATAAGCTTTAACATGGCGCACTCCCTGTGCTATAACGCTTGGTAAGATCTACGACAGACATTTTAACGTATCCAGGCTGCTCAATCAACGGGCAGAATGACCGAGAGGACGAATGAGCAAAGGAAAGGCCAAGTATGCAGTCGTTCCCATCGATCAGCTCCAGTTTGATCCGCAAAACGCACGTCTACATCCCGACATCAACGTGGCTGCAATCCGTGGTTCGCTCATGGAGTTTGGCCAGCAAAAACCGATTCTCGTTTCACGAGATCACGTCGTCATTGCCGGAAACGGAACTCTCAAAGCTGCGAGAGAACTGGGATGGACTGAGATCGATGTGCGATACACAGACCTCACAGGTCCGCGCGCTTTGGCGTTCGCCTTGGCCGACAACCGCACCAGTGAACTCGCCGAGTGGGACAAACCAATACTGGGCCAGCAGCTCCAATCCCTGATGGACGACGGCTTTCAGATTGCGGATATCGGGTTTGATCCAGGGGAATGGCTCAAAGATATCCTGCCTAACACGCCGTTCGATGAGGCCGCAGAGGATTCCATACCGACCGATGCGCCCACTCGGGTCAAGCGCGGGGATATCTGGAAACTCGGTGAGCATAGGCTGATGTGTGGGGATAGCACTGATAAAGCGACAGTCGAAAAGCTGTTTGATGGGGGGACTGCATCCCTCTGTTTCACGTCCCCACCTTACGCAGACCAGCGGGAATACAAAGGCGGCAAGGAGCTGTCCACAGAATACCTTGCGCGATTCATCACCGAATCAGCCCACAGAGTCGATCTATTCGCAGTGAACCTCGGGCTTAGCCGCAAGGATGGCGAAATAAACCAATATTGGGATGACTATATCAAAGCCGCTAAACAGGCTGACCTCAGGCTTTTGAGCTGGAATGTGTGGAATAGGCAGGGATTGGGATTCACGATTGGACAAGCAACTGCAATGTTTGCAATCGAGCACGAATTCATTTTTGTGTTTGGTCCAAGCAGGGTGGATCTGAACAGAACCATCAAAAACAAGCATGCCGGTAGCAAAAATCGTGGAACAATTCGACAGTCGGATGGTTCGACCACTTCCAATGAACAAACGACACATAGCCATCGACAGCTCGGAACTGTAATCAGTTTGGATGTTCAGCGCGGTGGTGGAGAAGGGAATCATCCTGCAGCTTTCCCTATTTCTTTTCCGACTGCATACATCGAAGCATGCACGGATCCAGGGGAAGGGGTTTACGAGCCTTTCTGTGGTTCAGGATCCACGCTCATAGCTGCGCAAAAAACCGGCCGCAAGTGCTTCGGCATGGAACTGGACCCAACGTATTGCGACATCATCCTGGCCCGATGGGAGGCGCTCACCGGGCAGCAGGCTGAACTTGTGAAGGAGTGAGCATGGCCCTCCAGGAATGCAAAACATGTCGAACGCGTTTCGTTCCGCCTTATGGATCGGGCTACGATATGAAGTGCCCCAACTGCCGTGACAAAGAGCAGCACACGGAAGTGGAGCCTGGGCTGATAGCCGATATCATCGACGATATCATCGACGATCTCATCGACAACGTTGCAGACTTCGCTGCCGACGTGATCGATAGCATGGACTGGGGGGATTGATGATTCACGTTCAATCGCTCAGGGAAACCCTGCAACACCTTTTTGCATTCGATGTAGGAATCGAAGTATTGGTGCAGGAGAATTCAATCGCGCCGCTATTTCGAATCGAATATCGAGACACGATTTTCGATATTGAAATGTCATCCTGGTGTTTTCCGAACCAGCAAACTGCTATCAGCTCACTGTTGCAAATAAGAGAACAGCTTCACTTTTGGTTTGGTTTTGAACGTCAACCGGTGTGGTGTTAGGGAGGGATTGATGGAACCGCTATGCCCGCACTGCGACCTCGATGAAGAGAGTGCTCAATGCATCTGCACGATACCTGACAAACCCCGTACGATGGATGAAAAAATGAGCATTAGGGAATACGTCGACGAAATCGACACGCTGTTTATAAAATACGGCTTGGCTCCTATTGAACCAGGCACGCTGGACTGGGCGCCTCAACTGATGGTTCTTTTACGACTACTGGACGAAAAATGCTCATCCCCATTCTGATGGCCCTGATATCCGCCGCGATGCTGGCCCGCGCTATGGAACGCAGCTGGACGCGTGCGATCGGGTTCTTTGGGATCATGTGGGTTGCGATATTCGCGTGGTGGCTCGGGTTGAGCAGTGCTGCGCTTTTTTGGATGATGGTGTTGAAATGAACGATACAGAGGCACTCATGACAGTTTTCTTGGCTGGTATAGCTCTCATGGGAGTCGTCGTTATCTGTGCAACAATTCTAAGAATAAAGGGGAAATGAAAACATGACCGAAGCTTACGTAAAACCAACGCTCTGGGAATACGTTCTGATCCGCTATCCGACTGATCGCAGTCATAAGCCTTACACCCTGGATAAACCAGTGCTGGTGCTGGCCACCTCCGAAGCCAACGTGCAGAAAATCGCTGCCCGATCAATACCCGAGAATGTGGACGTTGAGGAGGTAACCATCGCTGTTCGCCCTTTTTAAGGGCCTCGTCGCTACAGGCTGTGATCCAGGAAAAGCAAAAACTGGTGGAAAGCATGCGACGAGGATCAACAAAGAAAGGGATGGGTGAGCTGGAACTGGCTGAAACCCAGCTATTGAGCCAGCTTCAATCTTTCCAGGCACAGGTCCAACCCGGACTTGGATTCGATCCAACGGGCATAACGAACTCCGTCCTGACCACACCCACAGCCAGCTATTTCAGCGCTTCGGGTGTGAAATAAACCATGGTAAAATAGCCGCATCAATATAGCAGCGGGAAAGCGGTATGGCAGTATCAGCAACATCATGGAAACCCGGACAGGCCCCTAAGAGCCCTGGACCACCTCCTGGCCCTCGGCTGCCTCCCGAGGTGTTGAAACTCAAGAGCGAGGCAAAAGCGGACGTTCTGCGGGCCATTTGCCAAGGGCTCCTCATGAACATGGGGGACCTGCAGGCTATCGTGCAAAAGGCCCAGCCAAATGTGAAGGGTCAACCCAATCCGTTGCATGATCCCAAACTGCCCGTTGTTGACGTACTGGTCGCAAGCGTACTCGGCAATTGCATCAAGGATGGCGACATGGCGCGGTTTAGCATGCTAATCAACTATGTCATGGGTAAACCCAAGCCCCTCGGCTCAAGCTGGCACGATGATCCGCCTGAGGACAACGGTCCAAACCCAACGTCAGCACTCAAAATGATCCCCTCGGCTGCTCTAACGGAAATCATAAGGCGGCAGAATGCTCCCACTGGATCCGATACCGGAGGTTGATTGGCCGGAGCATTTTTACGAGTCTGATATCATCCGCGAACTCTGGATGCGCGGCGACCTGGAGTTCCTCCTCTGGGAGCAACAGTTTCCGATCTGGGATAAGCTGCAGAACCTCCCGCCGGGCATTGTTGAGTTTGTTATCCTCTGCGCCAGGCAGTTTGGAAAGTCCACCTTAGGAGTTCTTTATGCGCTATCGGAGGCCATTAAAAATCGCGACTGCTGCATTCTCATCGTTGGACCCGACATTAACCAGACCGTTGACATCGTGGGACCCAAAATGCGTTTTCTCACGAGAACGGCACCGCTTGGCCTTATCGTGCCAATGGCATCACGCAATCGTTACCATGTTTACCACGACCTCAATAAACGGGCGCAGGACTACACAGAGATCGTTATCGCAGGCTTCAATGAGAACAGCAGCTCACAACGCGGTAAAACGGTCCACCGAATCCTGATAGAGGAGATCGTAGATGTCCCCGAAGACCACTTTGTCAGCTCCATCCGATCCGATCTGGGTCCAGCGCTTATGCATTCCAACGACGGGAAAATCGTTTACCTTACGACTCCCCCCAAATATCCGAATCATCCCTTCGTTACTGAAACCATCGTCCAGGCGAAGCTGGACAACGCATTCTGCCAGTTCACACTGGACGATAACATTGCCCTCACGCCTCAAAAGAAAGCCAACGCAATCAAGCTGGCAGGTGGAGTGGGATCAGTCGACTATAAACGGGAACTCTACTGTGAAATAGTCCGTGACCCAAGCGTCGTATGTCTGCCCGACTTTGATGCAACGCTAAACGTGCGAATATTTGCCCTTCCGATTCGCTGTTTCATGCAGACCACCATCGACTGGGGCGGCGTCCGTGATAAGACGGTGGCCATCCTCCACTGCTACGACTACCTCCTGAATAAGGAGCTGTTCTGGGACGAACGTGTGTTTGACCCCAACACCAGTACACGTAAGATCCTCAAAGGCGTCCGTGAAATGGAGAAAGGGTATTGCATCGAGATGCGCAACGTCGATGCGCCTCCGCAGCTGCTCATCGATCTAAACGCCAATGAGAACCCCGAGGACTACGATTTCCCATGCCGACTCCCAATGAAGGACGACTGGCAGGCTGCCCTCAACAACCTGAACGTCAGCTTTCAGAACGGGCAAACCTGGATCCATCCCCGTTGCAAGTTCCTCGCACTCTCCGCGGAATCGGGCATCCTCAACAAAAACAAAACCGACTTCGATCGTAACAAAGCCTTGGGCCACATGGATGGCGTGGCTGCAATGATGTATGCCCAACGCATGCAAAACACAGAAAATCCCTATGGAAACAACGCTCAATCAACTGACTATTTACAGGGGAATATGATTCCGGCAAGGTCTGAGGATACTCGTCAAGCGTTGCAAGTCAGTGAAGTCATACTGCCCAGGGCGTTTGGCAAATACCGATAACGAGGTTGTCATGCTTCGATATTTCGCTAGAATCCTTTCGCGTCTGGTAGGTCGTCAGACGCCGATTGACTATTTTGGTATGCCTGCGCTTACTCCTGAAAAGCGGGCGTACTTTTTACTATTTCAGGAGGGAAAGAACCTCAAAGGCCATGGACATGAACGTTGAGCCAACCAAAACGAAATCGCCATTCCAGGGCAAATGGCCAAAGAAAGGGGACTACCCCCTAGCCATCATCGAACGAAAGGTGAAACGAAATGAAAATATCGATTGGGAGAGTGTTCGACTCGGGACAGGTGATGAAAGCCTTGACGGAAGCCGGCGTGAAGGGGATGGATGAATTCATCACCTACCTCTACGATATGTCCACGCAGCTCGTAAATGCCCTGCGTGGGACGCTGACGATTGAAGAAAATATGAACTCACTCGTCAAGCCGGTGGACCTTCAGCACAACGTAAGACTTGCGATGCAGCTGCCGAATCAAAAGAAAACTCCGCGTCACGTTTTCCTGACGAAAGCCATCCCGATGGCTAATTCCCCCCTCAGCTTCAATTGGCAGATGCTCCAGGATGGCAACCTGGAAGTGCTGGCGACTTTTACCGGTGCGCCGACGACGGCAGTCCAGGTAACCATGGTCATTCTTTTCTAGTGATCCGCAGGAATTGCTTGCCAACGTGTCAAGGTGCGCAGAAAATAGGTCACAAATACCTTTTTTTTGCGATCACCCACGCCACGGAGGGCCAGCAATATGTCCGACCAGGTTTCGACCTCAGCAAACCCAACCACGTCCGAAGTTTCCACCGATACCCCCAATGAAAGCCAAACAGGCGCTGAAGTCAATCCGATACAGGACGACAAAGAGCCATGGAAAAAGGTGAAGCATCGCTATAAGGCTGGCGGCCAGGACGTGGAGGTCGACTACGACGAGCTCATCAAACGCGCGCAAAAAGCTGATGGTGCCGACAAGAGATTTCAGGAGGCAGCGCAAAAGGAAAAGGAGGCGAAGGCCCGCTTCGAAAAGCTTAAAGACCCTGACTCCGAAGACTTTGATGAACTCGTCGAACTGCTCGGATACGAGAAAGCCAAAAAATTCGCTGACAAATTGGTATGGGATCAAATACAATGGGACGAACTGCCCGAGTCCGAGAAAAAGCGTCTGCAAGCTGAAAAAAGGGCCCAGAAAAGCGAATCCGAACTTGAGCAGATACGATCCAAACAGGCCCAGCAGGAGATAGAGCAGAATCGAATTACGGCCATGTCGGTGATCCAAAAGGAACTCGACACCGTAATAGCCCTCGGTCGCAAGGACGGAATCGCAGTCGCGAACCTACCCAAGGACGAGATCGAGGAGATGATTTGCGATGAGATGGCCAATTACCTCGAATGGTATGAGGCCGAAGAAAAAGCGGGCCGTCCAATCAAAACGCCACCACCCTCCCACGAGGACGTGCTGCGAAAGATCCAGGAGCGCTATGACCAGCGTTCCGACGTTTACGTAAAACGTCTTTCAGTCGACCAGCTCCGAAACCTGCTCACGAAAGAGCAGCTCGAGGGGTTGAGACAGGCCGAGATCGATCAGCTGTACGCCTCCACCCCAGCTCCACGCGGGACGAAGCAAACTCAGGAAATAGATCCGTTCGAAAGACGCCAGGCGCCGAAAAAGCAGGACCGTCGTATGCGGACTGAGGATTATTTCAAAAAACTTGAGCAAAGCTTCGGAGGATAAACCGTGTCGTCCCAACCGCTATTTTACTGGAACGAAAAGCATGGCAAGACCCAACCCTATGTCATGGACTTCACATATCAGATCACTGCAGCAAAGACCGTAAGCCCCGTGCCCCAAGGCGCAGACAGTTTCGTGTTCTTTGATGCCATCACCCAAGCCCAGATCGATGCCTACACCGGTATCGCCAACGACTTCCCCGCTACCTACTTCGATTCCACTTCCATGGGTGCCGATACCTTCGGCGGTATCGTCCGCATGTCGGGTTCCCCTTCCGTCCTCTGCCAGGGATTTCAGCTGATCAAAATGGAGGCCTACTGCGCGTCCGGCTCGGGTTTCGCGACCGTCGTCGAACGTTACGCCAACGGTGCCCTCGGCATGACCGCCAGCACGCTGGAAACGGCTTGCGCGATTTCATCCGCGGGTGACTTCGGTTTCAAAATTGATTTTGGGAACACTCCCGACTTCGATGCGCTGACCTCAGGAATTATCAGCGTGAAACTCTACTGGCTCAGCAAGTAAGCGAACCAACAAAATCCATGGAAAGGATTGAAAAATGTCAGCTGTATCGTCACCGGATGTAGTGAACCTGTTCAAGAAAGTTTACGGCAAGATCTACGATCTATTGCCTGAAGACTATGAGCTGCAAAAAGATATTCCGTTCAGTGAAAAACAAAAGGTCGGTGAAAGCTGGGTCGAAGCCGTGATCCTCACCAACGAAGTGGGTTGGACGCTCGGGGGCAGCACCATGACTGCGTTTGAGCTGAACCCCTCGTCGGCTGGTTCGGTTCAGCAGGCCACCGTCGTTCCCTATTCCACCGTCCTTTCCTCTGTCGTGCCCTGGGGCGTGATCAGCCGGTCTGCCGGCGGCGGGGAAAAGGCGTTCTACGACGGCACCAAACACGTCGTCAAAAACAACCTGAAATCCCACGGCAAGCTGCTCGAGATCCTGCGCTTTTACGGCCAGGCTGCGGCATCCCTTGGCTACGTGTCCTACTACACGGGAACCTATCGCGGGGCGGCGTTCACCAACGGCACGGGAACGCTCAGCATCAACGGCACCAACGTCACGTTTACCAACGGCGTGAACACGACCACCAACTGGATTCTCTTCGGCCAGGGTTCGTTTGCGGCCGGCATCTGGGTTGGAACTGAAGGGGCCGTGATTCAGGAGGTTCTGGTCTCGTCCGGGGCAGTTCTGAAGGAAGGTAAACTCCTTTCCGTCGATCCCCTGAACGGTGCGATCCAGACGGATTTCATCCCTACCGCAGCATCGTCCACCACCTCCCATAAGATCTGTTTCAAAGGTCAGGCGACGGCGCAGGACATGCTCGGCGTCAACAACATCCTCACCAACACAACGACGCTGTTTGGTATTTCCACCTCCCAGTACTCCCTCTGGAAGGGCAACACCATCAACGCGAACCAGCAAAAGCTGACCCTCGCGCTGATCCAGGACTCCTGTGCTCAGGCCGTGGCACGCGGTGGACTTGACGGGGATATCGTCCTCTACGTCAACCCACGCAGCTGGGCACGTCTGATCGTAACCGAGTCGGGCCTTCGCATGTACGACAGCTCGTACAAACCAGGTCAGGCCGAAAACGGTTTCGAGGCGATCACGTTCTGGTCCCAGACCGGAAAGATCACCGTAAAAGCGCACCGGATGGTTAAGGAAGGTGAGGCCTACGGTCTGCACCTTGAGGACTGGTCGCGGTCGGGTTCCGCAGAAATCTCGTTCACTGTTCCCGGCATCCCCGGCGAAGTCATTTTCCCCCTGCAAAACCAGGCTGGATATGCTTTCCGCACGTATGCCGATCAGTACATTTTCTGCCATGCTCCGGCTAAATCGTTCTACATCTACAACATCAATGATGAGGCTGCCTGAGGGCGGGGCGTCGTTCGATCGTGAATGAAGGACGGGCTCCGAGGGTAATTGCCCTCGGGGCCTTA
>Ga0268264_10004899_pt1 | contig 11342 bp, 8 predicted proteins | sample KBSSwiS32_FD_190357 | JGI IMG/M metagenome (GOLD analysis project Ga0268264, IMG submission 190357) | Switchgrass rhizosphere microbial communities from Kellogg Biological Station, Michigan, USA - KBS Switchgrass S3-2 (SPAdes) (version 2) | ecosystem: Host-associated > Plants > Roots >... | reverse complement strand
ATGATTACGCTTTACACAATCACCCATAGGTAAGTGTTTGATGGCAAAGTCAATTTTATACGTAAACGGAAGTAATTCCAAAGGCTCTAAAAGCAACTCCAGCCATTTCAGATGGGGCGGCGAAGAGGATTTTAATGCCGTGTTTTATGAACTTTATCCCCCACTCGTATATTACAGCAGAAGGATAATTGGCGACGAAATTGAATCTGAAAATTTAGTTGCTGAAGCATTTGTAAAAATCTGGGAGCGGAAACTCCATTTCGAAACCTACGCATCATTAAAATCTTTCTTATACACTTCAGTTCGTAATGCAAGCCTGGACTTGTTGAAAAAAGAAAAAAGGCTAAGGGTACATAAAAAGGAATACCAGGCCTGCAACATGGATAATGCAGAAGCAAAATTTTCGCTGGAATACATGATTGAAGCGGAATTCCTTCGCGAATTATATGCCTCATTCAACAAATTGCCCGCCCGGTGCAGGAAGGTAATGCAGCTGTTTTTTGTTGAGGGTAAAACATACCAGGAGATTGCTGCCGAATTAAAACTATCGCTCAGCACTATCCGCAATCAGAAAGCCAGGGGCCTGGATATCCTTCGCAGGCTGGTTCAGTTGCCTTTGATGGCTTTTGGCCTTTTCCGGTTGATAAGCTGGTAAGATTTTTTATGGCCTCATGATATTTTTTCAGTTTCCAACCCGATACTTCTTTCACTCCCGGCTTGGTTTCCACTTATTTTTTTATAAAGTTTAGACAGTCTTTCATTTTTGTCGTTTTAATAACGCAGGCAGCGGCCGGTATGCCTAATAATTTCTAACTTTCTGGTATGAATGAGCAACCACCCATCGGTTCAAATCCGGGCGATGAACAGCGGTTCCGGGTCGCTTACCTTGTTGCCGGATTTATTCGGCAGTCCCTAACCGAAGCAGAGCACCTGGAACTCGATGAATGGGTAACCGCCAGCATGGACAATCAACGCCTGTTTGAACGAATGATCGATGAAAAGAACATCGACGCAGGACTTAAGCAATTGCAATCGATAGATGCAAAAGCAGCATTAAAGAAATTAAAAGCTAAAATTGACAAACCCGTTCGGCAAAAGGCAAGCGTTCGCTCTTTGTGGGCCTATGTTGCCGCCGCCATGGTCATTGTATTGGTAATGATTGGGTTTTTGATGATTGGCAATAGGAAAGAGCATATTGTGAAACCGGATTTGATCACTCAATCTTCGGATATTCCGCCCGGTACCAATCTTGCCACATTAACGACGGCCGATGGTTCGGTGATTCGGTTGGATAGTGTAAAGATCGGCGCCTTGAACCTGCATAGCAATGAAGTAATCACCAAACTGGACAGTGGTCAATTGGCCTATGAAGCCAATCCGTCTCTTGTTTCTCATGTTGACCTGTATAATACCCTGACCGTCCCCGCCGGAGGACAATACAAACTTGTTCTCCCGGACGGGTCCAGGGTTTGGCTGAATGCGGCTTCTTCTCTCAAATATCCTATCGCCTTTGCTGGTAACAAGCGCACGGTAGAGCTGTCGGGGGAAGGATATTTTGAAGTAACCAAAGACCCGGCGCATCCTTTTGAAGTGAGGGCGGGTGGTTCGCTGGTGCAGGTGCTCGGCACGCATTTCAACGTAAATGCCTATGCTAATGAACCGCAGGTGCGTGTAGTATTGGCGGAAGGATCCGTGAAGCTGAACAATACAACCATATTAAAACCAGGCGAGGAGGGAAGTGTTGATGGAAGCGGCAGCGTTAAAACAACGCAGGCCGATGTGGAAAGTACCTTGGCCTGGACCAAAGGACAATTTATTTTTAAACAAGCACCCCTGGACGCGGTGATGCGGCAAGTGGAGCGATGGTACAATTGTGAAGTTATATTCGATGCCAACATCACCGATCACTTTAATGCCTCTGCATCCCGGAACGTTCCGGTGTCCAAACTGCTGCATTTCCTGGAGGGAACCGGTACCGTGCATTTCAGGATCACGGACAGAAGAATTACGGTTATGAAATAAACTGAAAAACCACATACGGGTGGTTAATAAAAAACCGGGAAGCGCTGTAAACACTGCCCGGCACATTGAGTTAACCCCTGGAATTTCTTTGCGGGAACAACCATTCATTAACCCAAACAAACAAAACTATGCTTTTGACTGCATTTGACAAAAAAGCAGGCCCGGGGCCATTGGCCGATATAAAAACCGGGCGCGTGCACCCTCTTGTCAAACCATTTTTTTCATTGGCCTGTTTCTTCTGTTCTGTTGCTGTTCATGCGCAGGGCATCACCCTTTCCCTGAAGAAAGTGTCGCTGGAAACGGTCTTTCAGCAAATAGAACAACAAACTGATTATCGGTTTTTTTACACTTCTGAAATCTTAGCAGGCACCAAACCGATCAGCCTGGAAGTGCAGCGCGTGCCTATAGAAACCGTACTCAGCCTCTGTTTCAAAGATCAACCCCTGGATTATACACTGGAAGAAAAAGTGGTGATGGTACGCAAAAAAGTAAAAGCCGCTACCGGCGCCGCGGAACCCGCTATTGATGTAACCGGCAAGGTTTTCAATGAAAAGGCGGAGATTATTTCCGGTGTAACCGTTACCATAAAGGAGACGGGTAAAATGACGGCAACAGATGACCAGGGAGTATTCAGGTTGTCAGCCATCGACCCAAACAGTACCCTGCGTTTTACCGGCATCGTTATAGAACCCCTCGAAGTAAAGCTGAATGGCAGAACCACGCTGACAATTGAACTTAGATCAAAAGTAGTTGCCCTTTCCGATATAACGGTCATCAGTACCGGCTACCAGGAGATTTCAAAAGAACGTTCCACTGGCTCGTATAACTACCTGGACAATAAATTGGTGAATCGTTCTGTAACCGCCAATATTCTTGACCGGATGGAAAACCTGGTACCGGGCTTATTATTTAACAGGGGAGAGGCAGCCAATACCGATCCGATTCTTATCCGCGGCAGAAGCACCATCTATGCGAATGCGTCGCCATTGATCGTGGTCGATAATTTCCCTTACGATGGTAGTATTGATAATATTAATCCAAATGATATTGAAAGTATTTCCGTTTTGAAAGATGCGGCCGCTGCTTCCATCTGGGGCGCCCGGGCGGGCAATGGCGTAATAGTGATTACCACTAAAAAAGGCATCGGCAGCAAAACAAAAATCAGTCTCAACAACAGCATCAGCTTTCAGCAAAGACCCAATTTGTATAATATCAACGCCATTCATTCTGCAGATTATATTGAAGTGGAAAAGTTTTTATACGCGAATGGTTATTACGCTGGCATCAGCAACGATTCCACACAACCTATCACACCGGTTATCCAATTGCTGGCAGCTGCCGATAACGGAACGATTTCCCAGTCGGCAGCACAAAGCCAGATCGATGTTTTGAAAAACCGCGATGTGCTGGCCGACCTGGGGAAATATCTTTATCGCAACAGCCTGACCCGGCAACATTCCATCAACATTAGTGGCGCCACGCCGGCCCTGAACTATTTCATGTCTGCCGGTTGGGACAATAACAGGCCCAACCTGGCGGGCGAAAAATCGGATCGCATCAGCCTGCGAACCCAAAATACATTTAACATCAGTAAGAAATTGCAGGCAGACGCCGGCATTTTCTACGTGGAGAATAATAATAGGAGTGGCAACAATACTGGCTACCTGCTGCGAGGCCAGGGCCAATACACTATCAGTGGCGGTCGGCGCGTATACCCGTATGCCCAACTCGCAGATGCTACAGGCAACGCATTGCCGCTCTACCTGGATTATGCACCTGCATTCGTGGATGCTGCTGCGAAAAATCAACTGCTGGACTGGACGCAAAAACCCCTTGCTGATATCAACAACGAACAAAACAAATCCAAAACCCGCGATTATGTTTTGAATGCGGGCCTTCGCTATAGCATTATCAATGGTTTAAAAATAGAGTTAAAATACCAATACGAGAACCAACTGCTGACAGGAAATGATTTCCGAAATGAAAATTCCTATTATGCCCGTGATTTGATCAACAACTTCACCCAGGTAGATCCAGCTACCGGCAAATTAAGTTTCCCGGTTCCAAAAGGAGGAATTATGGACGTTAATAACCAGGAAATAAAATCGCAACAGGGAAGGGCGCAATTGAATTACAATAAATCATGGAAGAGCAACCATCAACTAACTGCCATTGGGGGCTTTGAAATCCGGAGCCTGCTCACTAATAGCAATAGTTACCGGTTCTATGGGTATAATCCTGATGTTAGCACCGCCAATGGCAATATCGACTATACAAGCAATTTTTTGCTGTACAACAATTATTCGCAGGTGCGTATCGTCAACAACCAGGCAATCGGAGCACTGACCGATCATTTTCTTTCTTATTATGCCAATGCAGCCTATACATATAAAAATCGCTATACCTTATCTGCCAGTGCCCGCAAAGACGAAGCAAACTTGTTCGGTGTACAAACCAACCAAAAGGGTACGCCGCTCTGGTCAGTAGGCGGTAGCTGGAAAACCAGTGCGGAACCATTTTATAAACTAAGCTGGCTTCCTTATGTAAGGTTCAGGATGACCTATGGGTCAAACGGGAATATATCCAGGCTGGCAACAGCATTTGCCACCATCAAATTTTTGACGGGCGGGGCCAGTTCCATACCTGCCAACGCTGCATCCATCCAAAGCCTGCCCAATAGCAGTCTCCGCTGGGAACAAGTGAAAATATTAAACCTTGGAATGGACTTTGAATCAAAAAACAACCGCATTGCGGGCACATTGGAATTCTATACCAAGCATGCAACGGATCTCATGGGCCAGGCACCTATCGACCCAACCCTAGGCCGCTCTTCTTTTTATGGCAATGTTGCAGAGATGAAAGGCGAGGGCATAGACCTGCAACTGAACAGCAAAAATATTGATGCAAAGTTTTTTAAATGGACAACCGCTTTACTCGTTAGTTACGCCAGTTCCAGGGTAACCAAATACCTGCTGCCGGTTAGCTCAAAAGGAAATGTTTATCTGCAACCCGGCACCGGTGCCTCGCCAACATCGATCAATCCGGTAGAGGGGAGGCCTGTCTTTTCGGTCTATAGTTACAAATGGCTGGGTTTGGATCCCGCGACCGGAAACCCTATCGGTAGTTTCAATGGTAAAGCCAGTACAGACTATGCCAGCATTTATGGCCAAACGAAACTGGATAGCATGGTATACAACGGCCCGGTGCAACCCATCTGGTTTGGCGCATTACGCAATAATTTTTCTTATAATAATTTTTCGTTGTCATTCAATATCGGTTTTAAGGCGGATTACTATTTCCGAAAACAGGCGCTTAACTACGGCGTGCTTTTTTCCTCATGGAATGGGAGCGGGGACTACTCCAAACGATGGAAAAGCCCGGGCGATGAAAGCCATACGAATGTTCCTTCTATGGTTTATCCGGGAGATAACTATCGTGATCTATTTTACCAATATGCGGGAGTTATCGTTCAGAGAGCGGATAATATCCGCCTGGAAGACATTAGCTGCAGTTATGATTGGGATATGCAGCACTGGAAAAATGCATACATCCAACAGGCTAAATTCTTTGTGTATGTTTCTAACCTCGGTGAAATCTGGAGAGCGAATAAGGAAGACATCGACCCCTATTACAACAATATTCCAAAAGAGGCAAAGCGGATTGCAGTGGGCGTCAGTTTCAATTTTTAACAACAAAGCTTTCATTATGTACCGTTCATATCATATATATCTAAAATTGCTCTTGCTTATCACAACGGCTGTAAGCTGCAGCAAAAAAGATTACCTGGATACCAAACCGGATCAATCGCTCACCGTTCCCTCAACTATACAGGATTACCAGGCTTTGCTGGACAATGACCAGCTCAATGGAGCCGGTGGCTCCGCCGCATCAGGCCTGGTGCCGGGGCTGGGAGAACTGGGATCTGATAATTATTTTGTACTCGATGCAGACTATACCGGCCGGCTGCAGCAAGCAGACAAGAACAAATATGTCTGGCAGGCAAATCCATACCCGGGTGTTGCGCTACCCGATTGGAATACGCCTTACGCAGATATACTGTATATGAACGTGGTGCTGGACGGCTTGGCCAGAATAAAACCCAGCATTGACCAACAGGCAGCCTGGAATAATTGCCGGGGCAGCGCTTTGTTTTTCCGCGCATTTTGTTATTACCAGTTGGCCCAGTTGTTTGCACCCTTCTACGATGCTAACACGGCGACTAAGGATTTAGGCGTTCCATTAAGGAATACAGCCGATGTGAATGAGCAGATTGTAAGGTCTACCAACCAGGAGACCTACGATAAGATCATCGCTGAATTAAAAGAAGCCATTCGTTTGTTACCTGATAATCCGCTGTACAAAACCCGACCCTCGCGACCCGCAGCGTATGGATTTTTATCGCGCGTTTTTCTCGCGATGCAGAATTATGACCAGGCTTATTTGTACGCTGATTCGTGCTTACAAATACAAAAGAGTCTTTTAAACTATAGCACCCTTAGCACTACAGCGCTTTTCCCTTTTACGCGGTTTAATGCTGAAGTACTATGGAATTGCACTTTGCTGCGGCCTGACCCGTTGACGCCGGCTTATTGCAAAGTTGACACGGTACTATACAATTCATACAATGCAAATGACCTGCGCAAAACACTTTATTATAAGCCCTTTAACGGTTATTTCCGTTTCCTGGGTAGCTACGACGCTTCTGCATTTGCGTTCGGCGGCATTGCTGTGGACGAAGTTTACCTGACCCATGCGGAATGCGCCGCCAGGAAAAATGATATGGTTACTGCATTAAGTGATCTGAACACATTATTAATCACACGATGGAAACCGGGCACCTTTATTCCGTTTACTGCTGCCACAGCCAGTCAGGCCCTCGATCTCATACTTTCGGAACGAAGAAAAGAGTTGATACTGCGGGCTACCCGCTGGACAGATTTACGAAGGCTAAATAAGGAAGCTAATTATGCCAAAACCCTGCTGCGGAAAGTGCAGGGCCAGCAATATACATTGCCGGTTGGCGATGCACGGTTTACCTGGCTAATACCAGACAATGTAATGAGCTTTCACCCGGAGATGCAACAAAATCCGCGGTAAAATTCCTGATAATATAATACATCATTCTAATGAATAAGTCTTTATTCACAGCCGCGCGCCTTGTGTATTTAGTATGCCTGTTGACTGGCCTTTGTATAAAGTTGCCTGCCCAGGACTCGTTGACCATGGCCTTGGGAAGGATAGCAGTAATACATGATGGACCTGGTTTATCCATAGGCGAAACAGTTCCTTTTGTTGGCCTTAAAACGATCAATGCCATTGATCCGCCAAAACAATTAAGTGATCTGAAAGGCAGATTGGTCATCCTTGACTTCTGGCACCAATACTGCGCAACCTGCCTGGCCCAATTTCCGCGACTGGAACTGCTGCAAAAACAATTTGCAGACAGCCTGGTCATCCTGCCCGTTACCTTCCAGAGCGAAACCTCTATAAAAGAATTCCTGGAAAAGCGAAAACTAAAAGGCATGCCGATAAACCTGCCTTCTGTGGTTGAGGATACCGTTTTGCGAAAATGCTTCCCGCACCAGGGAGATCCGTTTGAAGTATGGATTAATACAGAAGGGAAAGTAATTGGCATTACAAACCGGTTTGGTGTGAATGAATCGATTATCCGGTCGGTTTTAAGTGGTAGTGAAAAAACCTTACAATCAATGAGTATATCAGATGAAGAAGCTGATAAGATTTTTTCGCCAATTAACCCCGGTAATGCCGGCCCTGGAGAACAACATGTAAGTTATGTGCAGCTTACCCGTTATAACCCGCATATTAGAGCACACCGGGAATTTGCTGCAGACAGCGGAACAAGGCGATTTGTTTATGTTAACCAGTCAGTGACCAGCCTATTTAAGATTTTAACTCGTCCCGAAGAGTCCAGTGAATTATACCAATTATTTAAATTTAATAAAGACGGCTATAATAAACGTGTGATAAAAATAGGTCCCAGGGCCCGTGCATTGAAAGATTACGCGGATATTGATTTCAAAGATTTTAACCAGTCATCAGACTTTGTAAAAAATTATTTATACTGTACCAATATTGTATTACCTGCCGACAATACCTATCGCCAGGCAAATCAATTGCTGCTCAATAACCTGGAGATTATTTTTAAGGTGAAAACAAGCGTTCAGAAAGTAACGGTTCCTTGTCTTGGCTTGATAAAATTAAATCCATCCACTTTTAAAAAAATAAAAAGGGCTGTGATCAAATATGCGATACCGGAAGAAGACATTGTGTCCATAGTCAAAAGGCCGGTCAATGAGCTGGTGAGTTCCTTGAATGCGATGCTCAGAATTCCATACGTTGTGGACCAAAGTCATTATAAAGGATTGGTGACTTTGAAGCTTCATTTGGCCGCGGATGAAACATTGGAAAATATTCGCGCCACATTACATCAATATGGATTTGACCTAAAAAGAATTGTCAGGAAGATGGACATGCTTGTTATACAGGATAACTAAAGAAAGCGGGCAAGACTGCCCGCTGCTCTCTATTTACATACTTGGATTCTATGGCTTTTTGTCAATGATTGTGTTGTTTTGAGCATCCAATGCTGCTGTTCCCGGCTGGTAAGAGGAACCAACATGGGTATAGCTGGTAAACGCCTGGGCACAATCCACCGTATTGAGTTGATCGCAACCAAATGGATCACTGCCAAGCGCAGGCACAGAAGACTGGTTTTGTAATACACCACCCACAAACTGAAACCAATAATAGCTCGTTACGGGCCGCGGCTTTGTGAAGGCGGATGCACTAACGGCCATAACAATTACCAGGAGACCAATTGATAACTTTTTCATAATTGATTTTTTAAATAATTGCCTACTCTGTTGCAGGTTTTCGGCAAACCCTGTTTGGCGTGTCCCTCTTGCAATAGGGATCCGCCGCTTGTAGCTGCGCAAGTACAATATGTTCCAAAGCAGTGTTATCTTCTGTAATTATGAGCGGCCGTTGCTGCCCTGTCTGCATCGGGATAGCACCCGAGGAAAATACCTGTTAGCGCCAAAAAAATAAAGACGCTGTTGAAAACGATATGCCCCTTCCATCCCAATTTGCTGATAATGCCTCCGCAACTGCAGGGCAATTCTGACATCGTGAGCAGCATATAGAGGATATAAGCAGAAAATGAAACCAGTAGTATTACAGAGAGCCACAATCCATACATTCGCGAACGGTCAAACAAAAGCAACCCGGAAACAAATAGTTCAGAAAAAGGAATCGCGATGGAAATCAGGGCCGCATTTGCCTTCATAAAAGAGGTTTGACCAATGACCTGCCGAAAGGCTTTCAGGTCAGCCAGTTTACTGCAGGCAGTATAAACAAAAAGGAAAATTAACAGGTAACAGATAGTGTTAATGATTACGTGGCTTCTTGTTTTGTTTCCCGGTATTCTCATGATTATTATATTCAATACAAAGATGAGCCCGTCAGCGGAACGGTTCCAAATAAATGCAGTTGGCAATCGGAAGTAAAAAATAGTCTCTTTCGTATTTGCGAAGTAATAAAATACCGTTTAGCCTGCTAATAGCGGTTCCTGGGAACTTCACTGGAATAATACCCGAAATATTTCTTGAACCGCGTAACAAAGCTGGTCGTTAACTTATAGCCGATCATGGCCGATATCTGCTTGGTGCTTAAATCGGTTTCCATCAACAACCGGCGCGCTTCTTCCATCCGGGCCATCATCTGATGCTCAAAAATTCCCCGCCCATGTATTTCCTTGAAAGCATCCTTCAATTTGATGGAGTTCATGCCTGCCTTTACGGTAAGGCTGGCAATCGGATATTTTTTATCGGGATTGGCAGCCATCTCCTCGCCAATAGCAATAATGCGCGCACGTTCCAACTGAGTAAGTTTGATCTTGGGCGCCGGCTTTTCTCCGGCTTCTATCAGTAATTCCAATAGATACTCCCGGATTTTATTTTCATACAGCAATTTGCCAATCTCATCGTTGTAAGGGTTCGTCAGTATATCATTCGCAATATCCATGATGCGTGTATTGGCAGCCCTTGGTTTGCTTATCCATAGTGCCTCCTTATCGCTGGCTGTACGCACCGGTTTCTGCAGCCAGCCGAAATAGGGGAGCGCCTGCTGAACGATTTCATCTGACCAGTCGATGGCCAGCCATGCACAACTGGTGCTTTTTTTAAAACTGACGCTTATTGACGGTTGATTCAAATACAACAGGGTATACTGTCCTTGCTTTAAAAAAATGCTTCCCAATCCACGGATATGGAACTGGCTGTTTTTTGTAAGGCCCAGTAATGAAACAAGCCTGGGCGTGAGCTGAAAGCCATTCAGGGAAAAATTTTTCAACACGTCTGCCACTGTCAACTGTATACCAAACGAAGGCTGCTGCAGGTTTTGGAGCACCAGGGCTCCAAACGTGAAACTGCTGACCGCCTGCACAGCAGCACCATGCAGAACAGGCCGCCGGTAATCAGATGGAATCAAATAAGACAGATCATCTTTGAATGCGGTAAAATCAATTAGGTCCAGATGCATAACAGGCTGGTTGCGATCAACCAAAAGTTCTCATGTTTTAAATTTTCTTGCTCGTCTGTGTATTTGGTTCATGACATACACGTATAGACGAGACGTGAATAAGTGTTTTTGCTTATGGATGTTCTGTATTCAATTTAACCAACGGATACTTGGCAAGTGGAAGGAAATTGTTGGATGCTGGTGGCGTTGATACCATGTAAAGAGTGTTAGTTAAGGGAAGCCTGTTGCACTAACGGCGAACAGAAATGGCCGCCTGCCATGTATAGGAATTGCCGAAAGCAGCCGGGTAGTGCTTTGCAAATTATGGCGGTTGCTGATAAATATAACTGTTACAGATCGCGCTGTACCTGGCTGGGGAAATACCCAAAGAACTTGTGAAAATGCTGGATAAAACTGGTGGCGTATTTATAACCAACCATTGCCGCAATTTGCTGGGTGCTGTAGTCGGTTTCGGCCAATAGCCGTCGCGCTTCCTTCATCCTGGCGGTCATGTGTACACGTGAGATGGGATCCCCGTGGATTTCCCGGAAACCGTTTTTTAATTTCATAGCGTTCATGCCGGCTTCGCGACTGAGCTCCGCGATCGGAAATTGCCGGTTAAAGCCTTGCCGCACCCGCTCTCCAATTTGTATGAGTGTTTGCCGCTCACGCTCTGTTAACGGTTGTAAGGGCATCGGTTTTTTGGATGATTCCAGCAAAAGCAATAGCAGGTATTCATAGGCCTGGCTTTGAAAAAATAAGCGGCTGATCCCGGGGTCATA
>Ga0268264_10004890_pt1 | contig 11356 bp, 13 predicted proteins | sample KBSSwiS32_FD_190357 | JGI IMG/M metagenome (GOLD analysis project Ga0268264, IMG submission 190357) | Switchgrass rhizosphere microbial communities from Kellogg Biological Station, Michigan, USA - KBS Switchgrass S3-2 (SPAdes) (version 2) | ecosystem: Host-associated > Plants > Roots >... | reverse complement strand
CACAAGCGCGCCGGGCGTTCCTGCTAAATGGAGGCGTCACGCCCGACGCGCTTGTGCCGGTGGGGCAGCACGAATATCAAACCGGCAGACTCTCGTTATGACCGCGGGACCAGCGGGGGGCAGGTCAAGAGCGAGGCAATCAACGAGGCGATCCACCTGTCGTCGCTTCTCAATCCGGACGAGGTGGCAAGATTGTTTGACCGCCAGGCATACCGTCAACTCGTTTTCGTCGACAGCAAAGCAGCAGTCCTAAAAAGAACAAACTGGGATGAAGCGGCGGCATGGCCGCCGGGACAACATCCCTAAAACGTACAAACTTTATTTACCAAACTCTCCCAGATTGAGCAGAATTCCGGAAAATTTATTTTTTATTCGCCTTCTTCCATTTCTGCAGATAAGCCCTGGATTTCCTTTGATTCAGGGCCTTCAAGCGTTCCCGTTGCCTCAAACGCGTCATTCAGGACCATTTTCTCGATGGGCAGTTCGCGCCAGCCCGCGTTGGCAAAGCCGTTGATGATCGAGTCGCTATAGTAATCGAAGGCGATGGGCTGGGCCTTCCGTTCAAGGATGATTTGCGGACGCGTCGGGCTACTTTCGCTGTTGATGCGGGGCGACAGCACGAGGTAGGCGTCTTCCCGCTCGGGATCGACGAGAGAAACTGTCAATGGCGTGAAATAAGCACCATAGATGCCTAACTTGGCGACTTCAGGATGTGCTTCCTTAAGGTCGGCATACCATCCAACCCACTCAGCGAACGCATCCCAGGTCTCCCGGACGTGCTTGTAAAAATCAGGGCTTCCCATGAAGTGCCGCCACACTTCGTTAGCGTTGGCGGTATCTTCGGCACTGAAGCCCGACGGACCCACGCGCGGATGCATGCCGACGATATCGATTTGCACGCCCCGCCGAAGCGCTGACTCGACTTGTGGCCAGAACCGGGCGCTGCCTCCGCCCTCATGCTTTGTCATGAACCAATGGTTTTGGGCGACAAGCACGAGATGCTTGCGGGCGGTAGATAGTACCTGCTCAAGGTCGAAGGGTGAGTTATGCTGCTTTGACATGATCGTCGCGCGGGCGAACTTGTCAGCCCAGCGAGCATTGTCTCCTGTCACATATCGCTGACGGTGCCTTGCGATGGTCGCGTCGATTTTGGCTTCAAATTCGAGCACTTCATTCGGAAACAAATCGGCGCCCGCTTCATTGAAGATGCGCTTAACCCATGCGACCAGGCGCTCGGTTGTGAAAGCCTGGTGCTGATAATCGACTAGCGGCTTCGGGAGCAGTGCCGCCGGCGCATCGAGAAGCAATATCTGCGGTGGCTGCGCTTTGGTCGCGAGCACACCGAACTCATGGGGAATCCAGTCACTGTTGACGATATCCTGGGTTGCGATCAACAGGCCGCTAGCGGACGCGGCCAGGCTCTTCTCGATAGTCTCGCGCCAGCGGTGTCCGGCCTGAATGTCTTGCGACGAAAGGAAAACGCTAACGCGCTCATCTCCATATTCAAATAGATCCCGAATTTCTTCGCAAATCTCTCTTGCATAATCGCCAGACCAACAGAGGAAGGCGCTATAAAGCGGAGTATCGTCAAGCTGTTCAGGAACGTTGATCCTGTTCCTTTTTGCGAACTGATCAAACTCAGCCCTGTGATGTTCCACCAACCAGCGAAGAATCACTTGACGTTCAACGCGGCTTCCGCCCCGAATGATGGAGGTGAAGAGATTGCTCATTTTCTCTCTGGCTTCAAATATATTCGCGCCGGGGAGAGCGCGGGCCTCACTTAGCATGGGGCCGAGCGTCTTGAGTACTTCGGCATAGAGATTGCCACGCTGCCCCTGATCGATGTCTCTAACCACATCTCTTAAGTTTTCGAGCGGAGAGGTGTCCGGAAAATTCTCCCCTCCGGCGAAGCGTCCGGTTTTTGCCTGATACTCGCGATGGGCTGCCAACGCGTCGTTGGAAAGGGCGGCATAGGACATCGAATCCTCCAAGGTCGTAGCTGCCCAAGTTATGAAGAGGATTTAACGGTGTGTCACCCCGGTGCAGGCTGCGGAGTAGGGGGCGAGACTTCCTCGCCGTTGACGAAATAGGTCATGCGTTCGACGGCGCCGTTGTCATCATAAACAATAAAAGCCGGACCGCCGATCCTATGACGTTTTCCATCTTGCCAATATTCTTCGACTATAATTATTCCCAGTTCTTCATGTCGCTCTATAAAGGCAGGGCCATCTAGGCGATGTTTTTTGCCGTATTGGTAATACGCCTCAATCTGATTGAAGCCATCCAGTTCTGTTACTCTCGCCGGACCATCGTCTCGATGGAGCATGTTGGACACGTAATATTCGCGGCTGGTCATAGTTGGTCCATAATATTTAATGCATGCTGGACCGCTCGGATTATGAAGCTTGCCTGCGCTCCGCCATTCTTCGCTCACGAGTTCGCCACTCGGATATTCCCGGATGGTGACCGCCGGTCCGTCAATACGGCAGATACCCGTCCAATCGCGCCACTCCTCGCGGGTCGTCTTGTTCTCAGGGTCGCTATCGTCCAGCATGATCGACATGCGAACTATCTCTTTCATCTTATTCATAACACAAGATAAATTCAGAACGTTCAGGCCGCGCAATGCGACATAATGTCGCATTGCAGATTTTCTGCAGTTTTGGGCAGGTTTCGAGCTTTTGATAGGCCAGAAATTTGCGTGTCTATAGGCAATCGCCGCCTCGGAAACCGATGCGGCAGGTTGGCCAACCTTCTCGTTCAACCCCGAAGCCGGGTCATTCCCGGTCGGCGGCAAGAGCCGCTGAACTGCGCAGTCTTCCCACGTTACAGAAGGGAAGCATATGTCCAAGATTATCCAGGTGGAGGCGCGGGAGCGTCTCCTGAGCGTGGACTATATCGAAGCATTGGCCTTAGCGCTCCTCATCCTGGGGCTATCGCGCCGGAAGGTTCTGGACTGGCTCGCCGAGTTGATTTTCGGCTGGCTTGAACAGGGAAACATCGTCGTTGACGAGTTCGGAAACGAACTCATTTTCACCGATGAGACTATCGATGACGTTCACGGCAAGGATGCGTCCGTGCGAGTGATCTCGTCGATCATCGACTACGGGCGCGGCAAACCGCGGAAAAGGCGACCGAGGTTCACCATGATCGCTTTGTTGAGGGTTTACGACAGCGCCTTCAAGATCGCGGGCAGAGCCGTCCTCGCCGATGCGCGACGTGCGGAAGTGGAGCGGATGCGCTGCATCGTTCGCAGCTTCAATCCGGTTCGCCGGGCTCGCTACGTCAATGAAGTCCGCAAGCTCCGGTCCAAGCATAAGGGAGAGCGGCAGGCTCATTTTAGCGCCGCAGTCCGTCGCCTGCGTCTGCGCTATGCCGAAGAAATGGGCTTGTAGATGAAACAGTAGTTCCGAAGGGGAATGGATCAGGGCGCGGCAAGCTACGCCCTGATCCACCTGTTTTAATCTGAATCCCGGTCATAGTCAGTCTGCCAATCCAGTCCACGCGGATATCCGCACACCCTGCGGGCGCAAGGGAGACGTTGCGGCCGCAGGGCTATCGCGGGGGAAGGGCGGCAGATACCGCATTCACATCCTCCTGCCGCCGTCCGTCGCCAGACGGCTTCCCCCGGATTCTATTTCGTCGTTGAGTTGTCGCTTGCCGCGCGGCGGCTGGCCTCGTCGAAGACGCGGCTCCAGCCGGGATAGAGGCGGTTGATCCACCGGCGGAAGACGCGCAGCTCGTGTTTCGCTTCCTGATGCAGGCTGAAGAGTCCGCCGATATGGCGGCTGACCACCTCGGCTTCCCGCTTGAGATAGGCATGGTGGAGTTCCGCGACACAGAGCGAGCTCGTCAGCAGGCGTCGATCCTCGATCCGCTGATCGAGTTCGCGCCGGTATTTCCGGGTGAGCTCGTCGAGCAGCGCGGCCATTTCGATCAGGGTGGCATCCTCGATCTCGAAGGCCTTGCGGTGACGTCGGACCGCCGCGACCAGAGGTGCGGAGGCGTCGGCGGCCTGGCTGGATGGTGGTGCGGGCGGCACGGAAGCGCCGCCCTTCGAAGGTTGGTTGGTCATTGTTTTCTGCCCCCAGAAAATACGAAGTTAAGTAGAATATGAATAATGGATATGAAAATAAGCGATCCGGGGTCAAAGAAAATAATTCACATAAGCATCTGTAATTTATAGTTATTTTGCAAGTTCAGATTTGCCCAACTCTTGCTTCATATTTCTTCAAGTTCCGAAACAGCGTCGCCCGGCCTATGCCGTATCGGGCCGCTACCGCTTCGGCCTTTATCCGGCCCTCGCGCATCAAAACCCGCGCGGCCTCTGTCTGAACCCTGTCCAGTTTGGGCTTTCGGCCCAACGCCGTTCCCCGGTCTTTCGCGGCCTGCAATCCGGCGCGGGTGCGGGACGCGATCATGCGCCGTTCCACATGGGCGATCATCGCGAGCATGGTGGCGAACAGCTCGCCCGACTCCGTGCCCGTGTCGAGGTTTTCGGCGATGCTGATAAGGCTCGCGCCCTTGTTTTCCAGCTCCGCGATGATCGCCATGACATGCGGTATCGACCTGCCGAGGCGATCCAGCCGCCAGACGACAAGGCGGTCCGACGCCCGGATGTCGGCCAGCGCGGCGTCGAGGCCGTCGCGGGAATGGGCGATGCCGGTGATGCGGTCCTCGTAGAGCACGGCGCAACCGGCCCGGATCAGGGCGTCCTCCTGCAAAGCGGTGTTCTGCTCGGCGGTGCTGACCCGCATATAGCCCAGAAGGCGGGGCACAGCCCCGGCCTCCAAGCCACTGATCGGCTTATGCTTTCCTGTCATATTGGATCGTCCGGCGGGTTCAGTCCCGCATTCCGTCCTTTTTGAGACTCCCCTCGAAGCGGGCTTCGAGGCGGTCCTCAAGGACGGCGAGCCGCCGTTTTCCTTGGAGATAGAGATACCACACCTGTAAATAAGTTTGAACAAAAATGAGTATCATAAGGGACAATTTACGGGACTGCGCCTGCTTCCTCCTCGAACCAAAAAGCATGAAATGCGGTTTGAGAAACGCGAGAAGACAAGAGGCTGCACAATGTCACGTTCGAAAACTCTGGGTCCCATTCTTGGCGCGGCATTTTTTGCGGCGGGAGCTTGTGCAAGTGTTCCGGCTTATGCACTTGAAGCGAAACAGTGTCTTTCGATGGCGGACATGAATGCCGCCCTTCGCGCAGAAGGTCAGCGCACGCTCATCATCGGTGACCGGATGGCAATCAACGACGACGCCTCAAGATCGAGTGGCGTCCGGGTCACGCGCTACGTCAACACGGTCACGTCAAATATGGATGGCTCCGTCGGCTATCAGCTCGAAGGCGATCTGCCTCGCTCGCAGAGCTCCACAACCGTTTGTGTTGCTGCCAAGCTTACCAACGTTCGCCTGTTTGACGACCGTAAGGCGACGATCCCAGCCGCAGCCTACCTTGGGGGGCAGTTCGATACAGTGGTCCGTGATCTGGCGGCACTCGGCACGCGGCCGATGGCGGTTGCGGATACCATCCATCCAGATGGGCATGGCCGATATCGCACTGGGCTCCCTGTCGTGATGTTCGGAAATCCGGAAGGTCGCAGCGGCTCGATCCAAACGAAATTGGTCGACGGGACGCCGCAGTTCTTGGTGGGCATGAGCGACACTGATTATACGGCTGCAGGGCTAGAGCGGCTCAACCCTCAGGTTGCAATAGCGACCCCCTAGGCGGCGTGACAAAATTGAGCAGTGACGGTAGCGGTCGAGATTGGGGTAATGCCGACAGATATCAGTTGCCGAGCCGGATGACTGGATAATGTAGGGGGCAAGTGTGACTGAGCTTGTCGTGCGGAAGAGTTCCGATCTTCGACGGCCCCCTTCTGTTATGTAAGTTTGAACTCAGCAGGTGCCATCAGACAGGGTGTGACAAATCGAGTTTTTGTTGGGTTGACACGTCCCTGTCCCAATAGCACCCGGGGCCTTACAGTAATAATCAAATGTGAAAAAGAACAGCGTTGGGCCAATGCCAAGTTTAGCCAAAAAGTCAGCAAAATCACTTCGGCTCATCGAGTCCATAATGTCACGATAGTAGAAATGGGTGATTCCACCGTTTTTGTGGGCATGCGCAGATTCAATCGCATATTGCTTCTGCTCTTGTGTCATGCCTTGTGCCGGGGCGAACGAATTCAGATGGTCGGCAAACCCCTGTTCGCTCGTAACGAGTCCCGGAGCGCAATTTTTGATCAGGGCTTCGAACTCTTGTGTGGAGTTGGCGATCTGCATGCTTCATCCCCTGATTTCACAGACTCAGTCGCGATCTGGCAAGCAATCTATGCGCTTTAGGAAATGTCCAGCCAATAGCCGCCATTGATCGTTTAGCTGACAGATCCGTCAGATGACCGCAAATGTGCGCAATCCGTCGGTCAAATTTGTCCACACCGCCTAGCACTACTTTGGCAGATTGTGGTTTGGACTGTCGGTGGGCCTGAGCCCGCAGTGCGGGCATGGTTTGTCGGGCGGTTTGGTGAAGCGGTCAATGATGGCCTGTCGGATCGCCGGCAGGCTCGGCTGCGGCGGTGGTCCCGAGATTCTTTTTTCCCCCCTTGGCCTGCTTGAGGCGAAGCGACTGGAGGAATGCGAGGGCGATCATCGACATCAGCGCGTGTCGGTGCAGGCCTTTCCATGACCGCCCCTCGAAGTGGTCGAGGCCCAGTTCTTCCTTGAGTTGCTGGTGGGCCTGTTCGCAGACCCAGCGGGCCTTGATGGCGCCGGCCAGTTGCTTAATCGGCGTGCTGGCAGGCAGGTTCGAGAGGTAGTATTTGCGCTCGCCGGTCGAGCGATGTTCGCCAACGAGCCAGACTTCTTCGCCGGGCAGGTGCTGGGCGCCCATGTGATGGATGCGCTGCTCCTTACCATCGGCGACCTTGACCCGCGCCGCGGCGAAGCGGGCCGAGAGCTTTCCCTTCGTGCCGCGCCGCCAACTGACCTGGCGCCACTTTGCGGCATCAAGCATGACCTGCGCCGGAACCGAGGTCACGTCGGGTATCGTGTGCTGCCTCGGACGGCCACGACCAGCGATTGGAAAGATCATGGCCACATCGACGGGATAGACTTTCTGCTTGAACGGGATGCCGACCGCCCACGATAGTCCCCGCTTGCTCAGGCCCTGCCGGAATGCGGCGGAAAGCCCATACCCGGCATCGGCCAGCACGCAGCCGAAGCGCGCACCGGCCTCGCGGACCCGGTCGATCTCGGCCAGCGCGATCTCGGGCTTCGTCCTGTAGGAGCGCCATGCCTCGGGGACGCCGGCACGATCCAGGCGGGCCTCATCGCTCGTCCAGCTCTCGGGCAGGAACAGCCGCAGGCCGACCATGACCGGCACTTCCCGAGATGCCAGCGTCACCGAAACCAGCGTCTGGCAGTTGGCGTTCTTACCTAGCGCCGAGGCATATTGCGGCGCCACGCCGACCGAGTGACGCCCCTTCTTGGGAAGAGCCGTGTCGTCGATGATCAGCCAGGCGTCCTCGCCGCCGACCTGACGATCCGCCTCGGCGAGCAATGCCCGCTCCAGAGGCGCCTCATCCCACAGGCCGCTGCTGATGAAATGGTGCAGCCGATCATAACTAACCTCATCGTCGCGCGCCGCCATCGGCTGCACGCTCTTGCGGTCACCCGGGCCAATCAGGCCTGCCACATAGGCCGGGCACATCGGCCTCCGCGTCTTGTTCGCCAGTGCCACCGTAAACGGCACCAGCCATGCTTCCAGTTCGTCCCGCCAGTCCGTGCCCATCGCCAGCCTCCACAAGCTGGCTCTCTATGAATCACCGGATCCGCGTCTTGGGAATCCCAAAAATCACGCTTCTGCCAAAGTAGTGCTAGCAATCAGAAATTAGGCGTCGAAGCCACCGCCCGGTGGCGGCGTCGTAGGCGCGCTTGCCGCCGCGATCTGCAGCGCAGGTCCTTTTGCATCTAGCGGCACGGTAGCGGCGACAGCGGCTTGATGATGCGCCACAAGATCAGGTGCGGATGGAAAACCGGAATCGTCGCTAAAAGCCGAAAGGTGGTGTCGAATATCCACCGATGCGCTATCCACTGATGCGCTAGCGGGAGCATCTGCATTTAGTGCGTCGGCTCGCTCTGAAACGGAGACGGTTCGCTCCGAAGTTTGAGAAACGCGTTCAAGCCTGTTGCTCCGGTTTGTCCCCGTCCGCTGCTCATCGAGCATTTGGGTGGCCTGACGGAATTCCGGATCAGTGTTGGCTTGGTCGAGCTTATGCTGTTCTTCCGACGTTCGAAGCGCAGGCGGCGTGGACTGAATCTTATATATCTCCTGGTCGTCGGCAGCTTTCTTCTCCGCTTCCGCTCTCGTCCGGCCTCTCTGCATGTACCAATCGATCAGTGTTTTATGCAGTTTGCCGCCAGGTGCTATGTCGTTCGCCAACCCTTCCCATTCTTCACCGTTCATTTCGACGCCGGCTAATTCGCTACTCGTTCCCGCCCATTCCTCGCGCAAACGGGCTTCGCGTTCCCGGCGCTGCTCGGCAACCTCGACATATTGATCCCAGCCGTCATCCTTGTCGTCCCTGTCTTCGCCGAGCGCCGGGCCGTCGAACATCTCGCGGAAATATTCGTCCAGCGGTCCGCCTCCGTTCGAGATGGAGGCTTCGCCGTTTCTCTCAGTGTTCCAGACCAGATTGAAACGCGCGGCTTCCACGACGCCGGGAATGACGGAACCGAACGAGCCCGCCATGGCGAGCGTCACCGCATCATAGTTGCGGACGCGGATCACATTGTCGGCATCGAAGCCGTCGAGATTTTCGTCCCGCGACTGGGCGATTTGGGGGTCTTCGTCCTGCGTCGCCACCGGCTCCATACGGGTCGGCTCGGTTGCTGCGGGCGCGTTTTCGCCGTCCTCCGGTGGTATGTCTGGTGGTTCCGTCATTCATGACATTCTAGGATTGTCAGAATAATGCGGACTTAAGTTTATTTACATTTTTACATACATTTAGGCAAAATTTTATCTACCTCAGCGGGCGAGCAATTTGCTAGGGTAGCTTCGCCGCGCGGGCGACGATCCCCCGTTTCCCGTGCGGTTTCCCGTTCTTCCGCCCCCAAAAAATAGATACACATCGTGTATCTCGTATGGTAGGATGGTGGGGAAAGGATATCACCATGCCAAGAGCCACAACACAGGCGGAATCTCCGCTGCACGCCGTCAATCTGCGCGTGCGCGACGAAACGCGCTCGCTGATAGATCGCGCCGCGCGGATGCTCGGGCGCACCCGTTCCGATTTCATGATCGAGGCCTCCCGCAAGGCCGCCGAAGAGGCGATCCTCGATCAGACCATCATCACGGTGGATCGCGACCGATACGACCAGTTCGTCGCCATGCTGGACCGCCCGGCGCAGCCGAACGAGAAACTCCGCAGGACAATGCAGGCGACGCCGCTGTGGGAGCGTAAGTGACGCTTCACGCTCCGGCGCTGCTTGCCGATCAACATAATCTCGACGCCTTCGATTCCGGCGTCGCATCCCTCGACGAATGGCTGAAACGCCGGGCGAGAGCCAATCAGGCGGGAGGCGCGACGCGCACCTATGTCGTGGCCGACGACTCTCGCGTCATCGCCTATTACGCGCTGGCGTCGAGCAACATCGCGACACGCGAGGCGAGCGGACGTTTCCGCCGCAATATGCCCGACCCGGTTCCGGTGGTGACGCTTGCGCGGCTTGCCGTGGACCGCGACTTTCAGAAACTCGGGCTGGGCCGTGCTCTCGTTCAGGATGCGGCGAAGCGCGTCATCGCCGCCGCCGACATCATCGGCATTCGCGGCATGATCGTGCATGCGATCAGCGAAGAGGCGAAGGACTTCTATCTGGCGCTCGGTTTCCTGCCGTCGCCCACGAGCGACATGACGCTGATGATTTCCCTCACCGAACTGCGGGCAAATCTCTGACCATGAAACCCGAACTCCAGCATTCAGCCGCGCCATGACCGACACGGAATCCGACTTAACCGACCATCTCGAACCGAACAGCACCAGCCGTCGAGCACCGGCACGCGACAAGCAGGCCGCTTTCCTTCGCCGGATTCCCATCACCGACGAGATGCGCGAACGGCTTCGCGCGGAAGTCGAACGGACCGGGACGGGTGCGATGCGGCTGTTGCGCGGCGCGAAGGACAAACCTCCCGGGCTGTCGGCGAGTGTCGTGGGCACCTGGCTGAGCGGTGTCGCGAAGCAGGCCGTTCCGGCGCATTTCGACTATGTGCTGTCCCGCCTAGCCGCACTTGGCGAGAACCGCCGCATTCCGATGACGGCGGCGATGGGCGCGGAGATTGAATCCGAACTCGCCCGGACCGGGATCGGGCCTACCGCGCTGTTGCGGCTGGGCCGGAATGCGCCCGCCGATCTCACGGACCAAATACTTACATCGTGGATGAGCGACGAGCGGCGTCCGAACTCGGCAAGCGAAAGCCACTGGTCCTTCGCGATGACGACGCTGCGCGCGTTGCCGGATCGGCAGAACCATGCGCAGGGCTATGTCCGCAAGGCGTATCGCAAGCACGCGAAGATCGATCCCGACATGCTGGCCGAATTGCGTCACCATCGTCAGCGGACCGGGATCGGCGCGTCGATCTTGTTACGCCGCGCCGCCGATAAACCCCCCGCGCTGACGCCGACGATGGTGTCCAACTGGCTCAACGGCGTCGTAGAGAATGCCGACCCCAATCTCGTAGCCTATGTCCTCGCGTTCTATCGCGCGTGGCCATAGCCAATGAGCGAACTTGAAATGTCGGAAATTTGCGCTCATCGCTGTCCCGTGTTACGATTGAACAATAAGCATTTTTCTAATTATACGGATGCTTGGCGGTCGCGAGGGGGGAAGCGCGACCGTACAGAAATTGAAGCGAATGACTTGGGGATAGAGACTATCCCCCCAAGTGTCCCAAGGGACATTTCTATATCCAACCTGACCAAGGCTCATTCGAGCGCCGCAAGTGCGGTGAGGACAGGTTGTTTCGATGAGAATGCTGACGCCAGACGAGTTGCAGGAACTGCGCAAAGAAGTCGCAGACCTTCAAATTCCCGCAGACAAGATTGACGGCATCATCGAGCTACTCGACGCGATTGCGGCTTCGTTCGTGTATCAGGTGACCTGCCCCCCTCTGTCTCCCTCGATCTGATGTAGAGTCTGCCCCAACGAAGGAGCAGACGAATGAGGAAGAGCCGATTTTCCGAGGAACAGATAATCGGGATGATCAAGGAGCAGGAGGCGGGCCTGCCGACGGTTGAGGTTTGCCGCAAGCACGGCCTCAGCCCGGCGACATTCTACAAGCTGAAGGCGAAGTATGGCG
>Ga0268264_10004885_pt1 | contig 11362 bp, 9 predicted proteins | sample KBSSwiS32_FD_190357 | JGI IMG/M metagenome (GOLD analysis project Ga0268264, IMG submission 190357) | Switchgrass rhizosphere microbial communities from Kellogg Biological Station, Michigan, USA - KBS Switchgrass S3-2 (SPAdes) (version 2) | ecosystem: Host-associated > Plants > Roots >... | reverse complement strand
CCCGCCACCGCCGCGCTCGCCCCGAGAGCCACTCCGCCGACCGCGGCCGCCGCGCCGCCCACCGTAGCAAGACCTCCGTACAGCCTGCGGCGCCAGTTGGAGATCCGCTGGATCGGAGCACCCGGAATCGGCGAAGGCGATGGCGCCAGATTCTCGAAGCGATGTCCGAACCGAATCGCGCTCGCGAGGCTCTGCGCCGCGGACCGCTCGGAGTCGAACCCCAGGCCGCGCGAGGCCGCCTCGGCATGCACAACCTCTGCCTCGCGCTCCGGGCGCTTCGTGTCGGTTTTTCGCACCTCCAGGCTGGCGCGTTGCAGGGCGTAACCTCCTCTAGGAATCGTCAGGAATGTTACCCCTCTTCGCGGTCGGCTAAGATCGGCCGAGAACGACGATCCGAGGAGCCCTGCCATGACCTGGATTCGCACGATCCCCGAAAACGAAGCCGACGACCGGCTCCGGCAAGCGATGGCCGCGCAGCGATCGCTCTACCCGATCGAGTACGCGACGCCCGCGCAGCCAACCTCCTCCGGAGCGCAGGGCATCGTCGCCTCCCACAGCCTGATTCCCGACGCGCTCTTCCACTCCTTCGCGGCCTTCGGAGCCATGATGTCTCCGGACCTGCCGCTCGAACGAAGACAGCACGAAATGATTGCGACGGTGGTTTCGACCGTCAACCGCTGCCAATACTGAATGGCATCTCACGCAGAGTTTCTGCGTCGAGTCACTCTGGACGAATCCCTGGTCGCCGCCCTCCGCGACGACTACACGAAAGCCCCCGTCACCCCCGCCGAGCGCGCGATGCTCGACTTCGTCGTCCAACTCACCCGCGACCCGACCGCTATCGGTCCCGCCGATCACGACCGGCTGCGGGAGAACGGCTTCGACGACACGGGAATCCTACAAATCACCCTGATCGCCTCCTGGTTCAACTACATCAACCGGGTGGCGGATGCGTTGGGGGTGGGACGGGAGTAGGGCCGAAGGTGCTCAAATTTCGGACCCAGGCCGATGGCCTGGGCTGGGCAAAAGCACGCGGCCCTTCAGGCCGCCAAACCTACGGACGCGGTGCCGTTGCGGCCTGAAGGGCCGCGTTCCGTTAGCCCAGGCTGAAGGCCTGGGTGGGAGGCGCAAAGGCAGGCAACTTCATCCCTCCAAGCAAGCGCGGATGACGGTATCCGCCCTGCCGGAGGACGGCTCCGGAGACGCTCGAGATCGTTCCGAGGGATCCGAGGAACGATCCGGAGAAGCTCAGGAAGATTCCGCTGGCTTCGCGGAGTGTTCCGCAGCCACCGAGGACCATTCCGTGCGATCAGAGGAATGATCCGCTACCCAACAGGAGTGTTCCGCGCGTTCAGCGGAATGTTCCGGGACGCTCCAGGAGCATTCCTCTGATTTAGCGGAATATTCCGTAGAACTCCAGGAATACTCCGCGGTCTCAGAGGAATGTTCCGCGCGTTCAGAGGAACGTTGCGGAGGTTCAGCGGAATGTTCCTGAGCACCTCAGGAACATTCCGTGGGTCCCGAGGAACGTTCCGCGGCTTCTCAGGATCACTCCTCCCGGTCAGGGGAGTGGTGGCCGGGACCCGAACATCGCAGCCCCCAACCGGCGCTGCAGTGTGCGAAGTCCGGGAGGCAGTTCTCGGGCTCCGCGCACCGGTGGCCGCGCGCCGCAAACGGCTGCCGGGATGAGGAGAACCGGTCGCCGCGAAGGAGAAGCCTCCGGCCGGAGCCGGCGCCCTACTTTCCCGCCTCGCGTGTGCCCCTTCGCACCTCGAACGACAGGTGGTCGGGGCGCGCGTAGTGGCCGGTGACGTCGAGGCTCATGCTCTCTTCCTTGATCTTACCCAGATCCAGATCGGCGAACAGGATCTCCTCCCGATCGAAGACCGGCTCGACGACGGGAAAGCCGTTCGGGCCGTAGATCGCGCTGCCGCCGCGGAGAACCCATTGCTCGGGGCTTTGGACTTTCGCCGGATACGGCTCCAGCTCGGGCGGAAGGTTCCTCGCGCGCAGCAGCGAGCCCGCGGCGGCGACGTAGCAGCGACCTTCGAAGGCGTAGCCGCGGCTCGCGACCTGAAGCATTTCGTGGACGTTCGGCCAGGCCGCGATGTGGAGATCCTCTCCCGATTCGTGCATCGCCTGGCGGGCGAGCGGCATCCAATGCTCCCAGCAGATCAGGCCGCCGATTCGCCCGACCGGAGTCTCGACCGCGCGCAGGCCGGAGGCGTCGCCCTGTCCCCAGATCATTCTCTCCGTGTAGGTCGGCATGAGCTTGCGGTGATGGTTCCGGAGCGTGCCGTCGGGACTGTAGGTAAGCAGCGCGTTGTAGAGCGTGCCGCGCCCGGGTCCCTCCTCCACTCTTTCCGACACGCCGATCACGAGGACGGCTTCGACTTCTTTGGCGATCGCGCCCAGCGCCCACCCGCTCGCGCCGTGGACCACGACGCTCTCGGCGGCGTAGCGGGCGAAGACTTTCTTCACCGGTTCGTGATCCCAGAGCGCCACGTCGCGGCAGACGTCGAGCCAGGCGGGATAGCCGGGCAGCCAGGTCTCGGGGAAGACGATCGCCTGCGCGCCGGAAGCGGCGGCGCGACGGGCGAGATCGGCGGTCTTTTCGAGCCCCGCAGCCAGCGAGGGGGCGATCTCGGCTTGGACGACGGCGAGGCGGAGCGTCGGCATGGCGCCAAGTGTAAACGACCGGTTCGCGCCGAAACTCGCTCACCCCTGCTCCGTAGTAGTCTCCGTCTACCCCAAGAATCCGACCATGACCGCACCGCTCCTCGAAGCGCGCGACCTTACGAAGTCCTATAGCGGCCGACCAGCCGTCAGCGGGGTTTCTCTCGCGCTAGCGCCGGGGGAGATCTTCGGCCTGCTCGGGCCGAACGGCGCGGGCAAGACCACGACGGTCTCGATGCTCTGTGGCCTGTTGCCGCCGGATTCGGGGACGGTCCTCGTGGCCGGGCGGGCGATTTCGGGCGACGCCGATCCGGCGAAGCGGCAGATCGGCTTGGTGCCGCAGGAGATCGCGCTCTACGACGAACTGTCCGCGCTCGCGAACCTCCGGTTTTTCGGCGCGCTCTACGGCCTGGGCGGCGCGGCGCTCAAATCTGCCATCGGCGCGGCGCTCGATCTGGTGGGCTTGGCGGATCGTGCGCGCGATCTGGTGAAAACCATGAGCGGCGGCATGAAGCGGCGGCTGAACCTTGCGGGTGCGCTGCTCCACGATCCGGCCGTTCTGCTGCTCGACGAGCCGACCGTGGGGGTCGATCCGCAGAGCCGCAACGCGATCTTCGACAACCTGGAGGAGCTGCGCCGACGGGGGAAGGCCCTTCTCTACACCACCCATTACATGGAAGAGGCCGAGCGCCTGTGCGACCGGATCGCAATCGTCGATTCGGGCCAGGTGATCGCCGAAGGCACGCTGCGTGAGCTGCTGAAGAAGCTCCCGGCGAGCAACCGGCTGCGGATCGAGATCGAAGGTGCGGCCGACTTGCCGCTCGCGGAGCTCAAAGCTCTGCCCGGAGTGGCCGAAGAGCCCGAGCCGCTGGTCGAAAACGGCCGGCTGACGGTCTCGCTCTCCGATCTGTCGCTCGGAACCGCCGCCGTGCTCGGCTGGCTCACGGCTCGCGGCGCCACCCCCGGTCACCTGGCGAGCGAGCGCGGAAATCTCGAAGCCGTTTTCCTTCACATGACCGGCCGGAGGCTCCGCGACGCATGAAGAACGGCAACCTCCCCGCGCTGCTCGCCCTGATCCGCAAGGATCTGCAGATCTTCGTCCACGATCGGCGCGCCATGGTGCTCACGTTCATCGTGCCGATCGCGATCGCGTCGTTTTTCGGCTACCTGTTCGGTGGCAACGCCGACAAGGAGCGGGAGACCGCCAAGATCGAGATCCGCGCGATCGACCAGGACGGCACGGCGCTGTCCCGGGCGGTGATCGCCGGGCTCGGGAGCGACCCTCTCCTCGCGGTCCGCCCGGCAACGCTCGAAGAGGGGCGCGAGACCGTACGGAAGGGGAAAGCCGCCGTGGCGATCGTCCTGCCGAAGGGCTTCGGCGACGCCGCGGCGCGCAGCCTGTTCGACCCGACGGCGAAGAAGCCGGTCGTCGGCCTGCTGCACGATCCGTCGCACGTCGGCGAGCTCGCGATGGTGCGCGGCATGCTCACCCAGCACGCCATGGAGGCGGTGAGCGCGGAGGCGTTCAACGGCTCCACGGGAGAGAAGATGCTCGGCGAGCAACTGCGAGATCTGGAGACGCCCACTCCGGGAATGTCCACGGACGAGCAGGAATCGCTCCGCCAGCTTCTGACCGGAGCGCTCGACATGAACCGCCGCTCGCGCGAACCGGCGGCCGACGGATCGCCGAACACGGCGCGGCGCGGCTTGGGGATGCCGTTTGAAATCTCGGCCGAAGAGGTCACATCGGGCGAGGGAGTCCGCTACAACGGTTACGCCCACTCGTTCGCCGGCATGGGGGTGCAGTTCGTCCTGTTCGCCGCGATCGATTTGGGCGTGGCGATCCTGCTCGAACGCCAGAAAGGGATCTGGAAGCGGCTGCGCGGCGCGCCGGTCTCGCGCGGCATGCTGCTCCTAGGCAAAGCGCTCGCGGCGGCTTTCCTCGGCCTGCTCACCTTCACGGTGATGTTCACGTTCGCCTTCCTGGTTTTCGGGGTTCGCATCTCCGGCAGCTTCCTAGGCTTCGTCGCCGTCGCGATCTCCTTTGCCCTGATGGCCGCCGCGTTCGGCCTGATGATCGCCTCGCTCGGCAAAACCCCTCAGGCCGCGCGCGGCATCTCGATGCTCGCCGTACTCCTGCTGGTGATGCTCGGGGGCGCCTGGGTCCCCTCCTTCATCTTCCCCAAATGGCTCCAGACGGCGACCCTGGTCACTCCCACCCGCTGGGCGGTCGACGGCTTCGACGCCATGACCTGGCGCGGGGTGGGATTCTCCGGAGCGCTCGCGCCGATGGGCGTCCTGTTGCTCTCCGCCGCAGTCTTCGGGGCGATCGCCTGGAATCGATTCCGCTGGGAGGAGTGAGGGGGGGCGGAGTGAAACCGCCCAGTGTATCGGTCGCCGCAATCTTGACACGCGACGCAAGCAGCAGCTAGTCTTCTGAAAGAATCTCCATCTTAATCGTCAAGTAGCGTACCTGTAAGAATTGGTGGGGCTCTCGCGCATGGCTGATGAATACCGATTTCTTGCCCACCTCCTTGGTCCCAAAGCGGAGAACGAGGAGTTTCTTGAGAGACTTGTAACTAAGATCGTCCGGGACTACTGTCACTGGCGGCGAAATTACTTTCCTCAAGACCCTATCCTGATTTCTTCAGTCCGGCGCCGCGAGCTTGAAGGAGAGTTCGATAAGATCGAACGACTGACGGATCGGCTGATCGCTGATCTCCGAAGGACTTTCCCTTTCTACAGCCCGCGCTACATAGCACATCAACAATCCGAGGTTTCTCTCACTTCAACCCTGGGCATGATCGCCGGCCTACTCTATAACCCTAATAATGTGACACCCGAATCGGGAGCCGTAACGGTTGATCTAGAAATAGAAGTGTGCTCCCAAGTTCTTGAGATGCTCGGATTCAAGGCTCCACCAGAGCCTCCGAGCGAGCCATCCGCCTCCGAGGCATACCACAAGAACTTGCAGAAACAATTCGGCTGGGCGCACCTGTCTTCAGGAGGTACAGCTGCAAATATTGAGTCGCTTTGGGTGGCTCGCTCTGTCCGCTTCTCGGCGGTAGGTTTGCTTGCTGGAGCCAAGGCGCTTCGAATCGATGTCGAAGCAAAGCTGCCAGCTGGCGAAAAGAAGAATTTTCGCACAATTTCTCCACGAGTAGCACTTGGCCTGAAAACCAACGAGATTGTCTTCCTCCACGGCCGCTTGATCGAGGAACTAATGCGAAAGGAGGGCTTGAGCCCCTACGACGCCCAGAAGAAACTCGACCTGGCAATATCAGAGTCTGGCGCTGGGTTGGCCGCTGGCCTTGGACAGAACTTCTCCAAGTTCCCGCCCGTACTGCTCGTTTCTGGCGCGGCGCACTATAGTTTCAAGAAAGCAGCGGATATATTGGGTATAGGAAGGGAGAACGTAGAAGCGGTCGACATGGATCAACATTTTCGCCTCGACCCTCGAGCGTTGGAATTGAGCCTTGAGAAAATCGAAAAACAAGGGCGAATTCCCTTTGCAGTAGTAGGTATCGTCGGAACTACCGAAGAGGGAGCAATCGACCCAATACAGGAAATCCTTCGCGTTCGTGAAGTAAGAGAGCGAAAGCGTGGCCAGAGTTTTTGGCTGCATATTGATGCAGCGTGGGGTGGTTTTCTTCGGTGCCTTTTTCGACTCCCTAACAGGCGGCGAGTCTTCGAGAAGCGTCTTGAGTCGATCGTCAAAATCGTTGCGGCAACTGAACAGCAGTATGACCCAGAAGTGTTTCCGAGGGATTTTTTCGAGAGAAATCAGGATCGTCACTTGGCTGATCGTTTTGATGTTCTGCAGAAGCGAAGTCACTTTCAAGAGGCACTCGAGCTATTGTCGCGATCTCGCTCGAGTCTTTCCCCAAGCCTGGAACTGCAGGATTTTCGATTGCGAACGCAAGATACTATAAACGTAGTCGGTGACTACGTTAGAAGCACACTTGATCTAAAGGTCGGCAACTACGAGCGCCAGATCGACCTCCGCTGGGGCCACTGGGATACTGGCAGCGCAATTCTGGCAATCGAAGAGGCCGATTCGGTGACGATCGACCCTCACAAGATGGGGTATGCTCCCTATCCGATCGGCTTGGTAGCGTTTGCCAATGATCGCGTTCGCCGTTTTATTGCTGAAGATGCGCCGTATATCACGACACAAGGACGCAACAGTCTTACTCACCGACCTCCTAGGCATATTTCCAAAACGGATGAGTTCGGACGCATTCGAACGGCAACGTTAGCATTCGCTCCATTCACTCTTGAGGGATCACGAGCGGGAGCTGCGGCCAGCGCTCTATACCTAGCATTTAAAGCTCTGCCACTATATCAAGAAGAGCATGGTGGAATAATTCGATCCTCTCTTTTGGCCGCGCGCGCACTGCACGAATGGCTGAAACACTGGTCATCAGCGATGAATACGAACGGTATCGATCTGGATTTCGAGTTTGTGCCACTGGTAGAGGACGCACCCGACAGTAATATCGTCGTGTTTGTGGTAAAAAAGAGAACATCATCCGCAATTTCCACCTGCAACGCAGTCACAGAGAGCGTGTATTCTCGTTTCTCAATCCGGGCCGAGCTTGGCGAGAAAGAATATAGCTATAGTCAGGCCTTCTTTCTGTCCAGTACTATTATGCGGAGCCCAGACTACTCCCACAGAACTCTGCACGAATTCTTCACGAAAGCTGGGTTTCGGAATTCTGAGACTGACTATGGAAGGGAAGGGCTGGTTGTGTTGCGTGCCACCGTTCAGAATCCTTACTTAACTCCATTTCGAACCGAAGAGGGGTTCGATTTCGTCCGGGAGTTCGTGATGGAACTCGACCACGCAGCTAAAGAAGTAGTCGCTGGACGCAACTTTGATCGCAGATCTTTGTGATTGTGTCCGGCGGACTTAGATGGGTCTTGGCAAGCAAAGCGGACCGTAGCGCAGCTGAGATTCGACGGCACCTCGGCTCTCCTTCGCCTTCATGGCCGCCGCGTTCGGCCTGATGCTCGGCGGCGCCTGGGTCTCCTCCTTCATCTTCCCCAAAATGGCTCCAGACGGCGACCCTGGTCACCCCCACCCGCTGGGCGGTCGACGGCTTCGACGCCATGACCTGGCGCGGCATGGGATTCTCCGGAGCGCTCGCGCTGATGGGCGTCCTGTTGCTCTCCGCCGTAGTCTTTGGGCCGATCGCCTGGAATCGATTCCGCTGGGAGGAGTGAGAGGCGGCCCGAAGGGTTACGACTCAGTAGAACGAAGCGTCCGGTGGTCGTATCCGGAAGCGAAACGGATCTGACCCTGGAGATCTCGCAGGCGCTTGGGCGGGACCGCGAGGTCGTCCGCCGGCAGGTCGGGGTATTCGTAGGTGCCTTCGCGAATTGCCTGCCAGTCCGCGTCGGAGAGGGAGTGCGTCTCGCCGCGCTCGAAAGAGCCGAAAATCCGATCGTAGGCCTCGTTATCCAGCCGCTCCTCGGTGAGTGATGAGTACTCCTCAACCGAAAGGAGGACCGCTACGGCGTGACCCGAACGCTCAAGGAGAACCGGCGTCTCTTGGGCTTCCGAGATCGCCGCCTCGAATCCTCGGTCATCATCCAGCTGAAAGGCCGTCATGGCTTGCCCTCCTCCCTCCAAACCCTAGCGCAGGCGAGAATCGACGGCAACTTGCGCCGGGCAGCGAAGCTGCGACCTCTCGAGAGATGCTGGCGCATTTGAAGTAGGCAATGGAAGTTCCTGGGCTCGCCAGGCTCCAGCCTGGCGTTTTTCGCAGCGCAGGCTGTCGGTCAATCGAACCCAAAGGCGCCAGGCTGGTGCCGTTCAGCGGCGGGCGGGAGAGGGAGGAAATCCAGCCACCACATTGGTTCCCGCTCTTGACCCAGTTGTTAGGTTTCTTCTTAAAAGTGGCTGTCCCTCCGTTTCCACAGAGCCTGCCACAAACAAACGAATATTTAAATGCGGCCGTCTCATGAGAGGAGTCAAATACGATTGCTGAAAAGGTCAACAACCCATGCGCGAATCCGCTCGCAACTGCCGATTCAACTGAATTTCCCCGCGCTATTAGATCGCCAGGATCTTGAGGGCTCCATTTGTCTGGATCAACGAGGCGAACATAGGGGAGCTGGCCTATGGTGCTAGTGAGGTCATCGATAGGCTCGACCGGCAACCACGTGGTGATCTTGTCCGCGCAGTTCGAAAGCTCGTTGAGGTCTTCAGCGGAAGGTGCTTTAGCCGAGACTGACACATTGATTGGGTATTTTTCTCTCCCAGTCCAGTCATCAAGAAATTTCCCATAGATTTCGGCTGCGTCTGCTCCAACAGCGACATCACGTGTTTCAACGGGCTTGCTCATGCAGCCAAGGCATAGAGGGATCACTGCAATAAGCGTTGACGAGCGAAGCATGTCCCCTCCGATGATCTTGAGGTGGGCCTGACCGTCTGGATGATATTCACCGTCGCTCCGAGGCCCCGGAGTGTCTATGACACTACTTGGGGCATCCTTTGCCGTCTGCGGCTTAGCTTCAAAGCTATTCGAGCTGGCAGCCCGCGTCAACTCGCGGTTCGTAACGGATAAAAGACCAGATGTCCACGGCCTTCAGCGGCCTGAAAGGCCGCTAGAAAGACCGACCTCGCCTCGATCTGTCAGAATCGGCGCGATCTTCGCAAGAAATCCGTATGGCTGACCTAGAAACCCCCGAGCCCCCCGCGGAAGCGATCTCCCAGCTGTTCGAGCAGTGGCGGGCGGGTGACGCGCGGGCGCTCGATGAGCTTCTGCCGCTCATCTACGCCGAGATGAAGCGCTTGGCGTCGCGGCAGATGCGGCGGGAGTCGCCGGGGCTGACGTTTCAGACCACCGAGCTGGTGCACGAGGTCTACCTGCGTCTGTTCGGCCGCCGGCCGCTGGAAATCCACGACCGCAACCATTTCTTCGCGATCGCCACTCAGACCATGCGGCGGGTTCTGGTGGACGGCGCGCGGCGCGCGCAGGCCGGGCGCCGGCCGCCGCGGGGTTTGCGCTCCGATCTGGAACCGGGCGAGCTCGATCGGGTCGCCGAACCGGGAGGGGGCGGAGAGGCGGCCGACGTGCTGGCGCTCGATGCGGCGCTCGAACGTTTGGCGACCCTCGACGCCCGGCAGGCGCGGATCGTCGAGTTGCGCTTCTTCGGCGGCATGACGCTCGACGAAACGGCCGCCCTGCTCGAAGTGTCCGAGGCGACCGTGACCCGCGATTGGCGCGCGGCGCGGGCGTGGCTCAAGACGGAGCTGGCCGAGACCGGCGCGAGGCTTGCCGGATGAGCGCGACGCTCCATGCGCGGGCCAAGGAGCGCTTCTCGGAGCTGGTCGAACGCACGCCCGAGGAGCGGCAGGAGACGCTCGAAGCGCTCTACCGCGAGGACCCGGAGCTTCATGCCGAGGTGGTGCGGTGGCTCGCTGCGGACGAGCAGACCACCCAGGCGGATTTTCTCGATCGGCCGCCGGCTTTTCTGCTCGGCCGGCCCTCGTCGGCCCCGACGTCGGGGTCCGAGATCCGCGGCGACCGGGGGTATCGGATCGTGCGCGAGATCGGCCGGGGCGGCATCGGGGTCGTCTACCTCGCCGAACGATCGGACGGCGAGTTCAAGCAGACCGTGGCGATCAAGGTCGTCCACCGGAGCGGCGAGGAGATCGAGCGGCGGTTCCGTGCCGAGCGGCAGATCCTCGCCGCGCTCGATCATCCGTACATCGCCCGGCTGCTCGATGGCGGAACGGCGAGCGACGGCTCGCCGTTTCTGGTCATGGAGTACGTGGAGGGGAAGCGGATCGACGAGGCGTGTGCCGAGCGCCGGCTCGACGCGCGCGCTCGGGTCGAGCTGATGCTCGACGTCTGCTCCGCGGTCGCCGCGGCGCATCAACGCCTGGTGATCCACCGGGACTTGAAGCCCGCGAACATTTTGGTCACCGCGGACGGCACGGTGAAACTGCTCGATTTCGGCATCGCCAAGCTGCTCGATCCGACCGACTCGGATTGGACGATCGCCGAAACGCGCCTGGGCAGCCAGCCGCTCACCCCGCGCTACGCGAGCCCGGAGCAGATGCGCGGCGAGCCGGTGAGCACGGCGACCGACGTCTACGCGCTCGGAGTGATTCTTTACGAGCTGCTCACCGGGCGCTCCCCCTACCGGGCCGACCCGCGCTCGGCGCGGGCCTGGGAGCAGGCGGTCTGCGAGGAGGAACCTCTCTCCCCCAGCACCTCCTCCGCGCGCACCGTGACGCTCCAGAGCGACGGGGCGGACCGCGCGGTTTCTGCGCCCGCGCCGCCCGATCTAGAAGTCGAGGTCGATCTCGCGGCGATCGTGCTCAAGGCGCTGCGCAAGACGCCCGCCGAGCGCTATCCGACGGTCGACGCGCTGGCGGACGACCTGCGCCGCTACCTTTCCGGTTGGCCGGTCTCGGCGCGGAAAGGCACAGCCCTTTATCGCACCGGCCGGTTCGTCCGCCGCCACCGGCTCTCTCTGCTGCTCGCGGCAGGGGTCGCGGCGCTCCTCGTCGGCTGGGCGTTCAGCCTGCGCGCGCAGCTTGCGGCCACCCGGATCGAACGGGACAAGGCGGCGCGGGTCGCCGGCTTCATGGTCGATCTGTTCAAGGTCGCCGATCCCGACCAGACGCGCGGCGAGACGGTCACCGCGCGCGACCTGCTCGACCGTGGAG
>Ga0268264_10004883_pt1 | contig 11363 bp, 5 predicted proteins | sample KBSSwiS32_FD_190357 | JGI IMG/M metagenome (GOLD analysis project Ga0268264, IMG submission 190357) | Switchgrass rhizosphere microbial communities from Kellogg Biological Station, Michigan, USA - KBS Switchgrass S3-2 (SPAdes) (version 2) | ecosystem: Host-associated > Plants > Roots >... | reverse complement strand
ATCTTCAGGCGCAATGGACGTTCGCGATCGCCTCGATGGCCGGCGCGGTCCTGATCGGCCGCGTCAAGACGCGGCGCGCGACCCTGGTCATCGCCGCGCTCTCGATGCTGGTTTCGACCCGCTACATCGTGTGGCGCACGACGAGCACGCTCGAATTCGATAGCTTCCCCGCCTTCATCCTCGGCGGCGGTCTCTATCTGGCCGAACTTTATGCCTGGGTGATCCTGCTGCTGGGCTTCCTCCAGACCAGCTGGCCGCTCGAGCGGCCGGTGATCGAGGTCGAGGGCGTGCCCGATGTCTGGCCGACCGTCGATGTCTATGTGCCGACCTACAATGAGAGCCTCGAGATCGTCCAGAACACGGTGTTCGCGGCGATGGACATGGACTATCCGGCCGACCGCTTCCGCGTGTTCATCCTCGACGACGGCCGGCGGCCGGAATTCCAGGCGTTCGCGCGTGCGGCCGGCTGCGGCTATCTGACGCGCGGCGACAATCTCCACGCCAAGGCCGGCAATCTCAACGCCGCGATGAAGAAGACCGACGGCGAGCTGATCGCGATCTTCGACTGCGATCACGTGCCGACGCGTCCGTTCCTGCAACTGACCGTCGGCTGGTTCCAGAAGGATCCGAAGCTCGCGCTGATGCAGACGCCGCACCATTTCTATTCGCCCGATCCGGTCCAGCGCAATCTGGGCGACTTGCGGGACATGCCGGGCGAAGGCGATCTGTTCTACGGCGCGGTCCAGAAGGGCAACGACCTGTGGAACGCCACCTTCTTCTGCGGCTCATGCGCGGTCATCCGCCGCGCGGCGCTGATGGAAACCAACGGTTTCGCCGGCGAGACGGTGACCGAGGATGCGCATACCGCGCTCAAGCTGCAGCGCAAGGGATGGAACACCGCCTATATCGGCGCGCGTCTGTCCGCCGGCCTCGCGACCGAGCGGCTCGTCGTCCATATCGGCCAGCGCATCCGCTGGGCGCGCGGCATGACGCAGATCTTCCGGATCGACAATCCGCTGCTGGGTCCCGGCCTGAGCTGGCAGCAGCGGCTCTGCTACCTGAACGCGATGCTGCATTTCCAGTTTCCGCTGCCGCGGATCGTGTTTCTCACCTCGCCGCTCGCCTATCTGATCGCCGGCCAGAACATCATCCACGCCTCGGCATCCCTGATCTTCGCATATGCGCTGCCGCATCTGTTCGTGTCGATGCAGTCGAGCGAACGCACGCAGGGCGGCGACCGCCGGCCGTTCTGGGGCGAGATCTACGAGACTTTGCTCGCCTTCCATCTCGTCAAGCCGACCGTCTTCACCCTGTTCCAGCCGCGCAAGGGCAAGTTCAACGTGACCGACAAGGGCGGCCTGCTCGACCAGACCTATTTCGATCTCACCACCGTCCGGCCGCATCTGATCACGCTCGGGCTGCTGATCTTCGGCATCCTGTTCGGCTGCGTCAAATTCTTCGTCTGGCCGGCGCTGTTCAACATCCAGCTCGATACGCTGCTGCTCAACACCGCCTGGGCCAGCTTCAGCCTGATGACGTTGATCGCCGCGGTGTCGGTCGCACGCGAACGGCGACAGACCCGCCAGCACATCCGCATCGTCGTCGAACTGCCGGTCACGCTCTATTTCGAGGACGGCTATGTCGTCGAGGGCCTCACGGAGGATATTTCGATGGGGGGCTTCGCCGCCAAGATGCCGGCAGGCTTCGCGCTGCAGGGCCGCACCGTCACCGACGTGTCGCTGCCGATGGGCGACGACACGCTGACCATTCCGGTCGACATGGTCCGGATGGAGCGCGGCCTGGCCCAGGTGCGCTTCCAGCCGCTGGAACGGGAACGCGCGCGCCTGCTGGTGCGCTCGGTCATGGGCCGCGCCGACGCGTGGCAGCCGGCCGCGCCGACGCCGGCGGTCTCCGGCCTGCGATCGGTGCGCGACATCATCGCGGTCGATGCGACGACGATCGTCCGCATCGTCCGCGCGCTGACGATCCGAAAGCGCCGCCGGACGATCGCCGCCATGGCTGCCGCGCTGGTGGCGCTGGCGCTGCTGACGCCCGCGATGCCGGCCTTCGCGCAGGCGATGCCCGCCGCGATCACCCCACCGGCCGCGGTCGCGCCGGCGCTGACAGGAGCAGCGGAAGGCACGGTGCACGAACGCGTCTCGCTGCGAGACCTGCGCGTGACCAACCCGATCCGGCTGGCCGGCACGCGCGGCGAGATCGGCATTCCGTTCGGCATGCGCGCCAACCAGGTCGTCACCGACGCGAACCTGACGCTGAACTTCGCTTATTCGCCCGCTTTGCTCGGCGATCTCAGCCAACTCGTCGTGCTGCTCAACGGCGAGGTCGTCCGCGTGATCCCGCTCGACCCCGCGGCCGCCGGCGGCCAGGTGCTGACCTTCCCGGTCAACCCTGCGATGTTCCTGCCGGGCAACAACCAGTTCAACATCCGCCTGATCGGCCATTATGCCCGCGACTGCGAGGATCCGTTCCATTCGTCGCTATGGGCGAACATCAGCAATGTCCGCTCCTTCTTCGACATGACGGTGCAGACGCTGCCGATCGCGCCGAACCTGTCGCGGCTGCCGGCGCCGTTCTTCGACCAATATGACACCGCCCCGCTGAAGCTGCCGTTCGTCTTCGCCGGATCGCCGACCGACAGCGAACTCGAATCCGCCGCCAGCCTCGCGTCCTGGTTCGGCAGCATGGCCAGCTATCGCGGCTTCTCGTTCAAGCCGCATTACGGCCAGCTGCCGCGCGGCAATGCCGTGGTGTTCGTCACCCCCGACCGCCCGATCGCCGGCCTCGCGCCCAGCATCACCGGTGCCGGGATCGCGGTGATGAAGAATCCGAACGACCCGTTCGGCGAACTGCTCATCGTGATGGGCCGCAACGCCCGCGAACTGAAGCTCGCCGCCGCGGCGCTGACATCGGGCAAGGGCGTGTTCGGCGGCACGCAGGTGTCGGTCGACGGCGTCCGCATCCCTGCTTATCCGCGCTATGGCGCACCACGCTGGCTGCGCACCGATCGCCCGGTCCAGCTCGGCGAGATCACCGACGCCTATGAGCTGCAGGGCATGGGCCTGCCGCCCGGGCCGCTGACCGCCGATTTCCGCGTCGCGCCCGATCTGTTCTTCTGGCCGCGCCAGGGCGGTACGCTCAACCTCGCCTATCGCTACCCCGGCGCGCCCTGGCTCGACCGCGGCGCCTCGCGGCTCGATCTGTCGATCAACAATCAATATGTCCGCACTTTGCCGCTGTCGGGCGCCGCCTGGTGGGACAAATGGGGCGGCCAGGAAGCCGCCACCTCGCACACGTCGAGGGCGTCGGTGGTGCTGCCGCGCTACAATCTGTTCGGCCAGAACCAGCTGATCTTCGACTACAACCTGATCATCGCCGACAAGAAGAAGTGCCAGGGCACGCTGCCGGACAATGTCCGCACCAGCATCCTGCCCGAAAGCACGATCGACCTGACCCATGCCTATCATGCGCTGCGCATGCCCGACCTCGCGACCTTCGCGAATGCCGGCTACCCGTTCACCGTACGCCCCGATCTCGCCGAGACCGCGGTGGTGCTGGCGAACCAGCCGAGTCCGGCGACGATCGAGAGCTTCCTGCTGCTGATGGGCCGCTTCGGCGACTCCACGGGGGCGCCGGTCACCGGCCTCACCGTGACGCGCAAGGTCGACGGCGAGCAGCTGGCGGCCAAGGATATCCTCGTCATCGGCGGCCTGCCGCTGGCGCAGTCCGCCGCCCTGTTCGAGAATGCGCCGGTGCGTTTCGAGGACGGACGGCTGCGCGTCGCCCAGCGCTCGCCGATCGCGCGGGTCTTCGCCGGCGCGTCGCCGTTCGACCGGTCGCCGCAGCAGGCCGACGAGTTCCTGTACGGCGCCGACAGCTTCTCCGGCATCGTCAGCTTCGAATCGCCGTTCGACAGCGGGCGCACCGTCGTCGCGGTGCTGGCGCGCGATACCGTCGCGCTGCCGCTGCTGGTCGACAGCCTCGCCGACGTGAAGGTCAACGCCCAGGTCCAGGGCGATCTTTCGGTCGCCAATGGCGAAGGCATGGCGAGCTTCGCAGTGGGCAGCAGCTATTGGGTCGGCGAACTGCCGATCTGGGTCAGAATCGCCTTCTGGTTCAGCCAGCACCCGCTGCTGATGGCGCTTTCGGGCGTGATCGTCGCGCTGCTGGTCGCCGGTCCGATCTATCATTTCCTCAAGCGCCAGGAGCGCAAGCGCCTGAGCGTGATGGACAAGGCCTGATGTCGATGCGGACCCCGCTCGTCTCCACCGCGCTGCTCGCGATCGCCGGCATCGCCGGCCCCGCGCATGCCCAGGCCGGCGTCGAATCGCTGCTGAAGCAGGGGGCCTATTGGCAAGGCAAGGGCCGCGCCGACCTCGCCAACCAGGCTTATCGCCGGGTGCTGGCGATCGATCCGAACAATGCCACCGCGAAAGCGGCGCTGTCACGGCCGTCGGCACGGCCCGCGCCGACGCCGACGGTGGCGGCGAAGCCGGGTCCGAAACCGGTCGCGCCACGCAGCGCGGTCACCCGCGCCACGCCGGCACCGACGCCCGGCGCCGCGCGCCAGCCGCGCGCGGCAGCACGGGCCGATCGCGGCGGCGACGCGCGCGCGGCCGGGTTCCGCGAGCTCGAGCAAGGCGATCTCGCCGACGCCGCGCAGCGTTTCCAGACCGCGATCGCGCGCAACGGCAATGATGCCGACGCGCTGGGCGGGCTCGGCGTGGTGCGGTTGCGCGCCGGCCGCTTCGCCGAGGCACGCGACCTGCTGAGCCGCGCGTCGCGCGCTGGCGATGGCGCGAAATGGGCCGAGGCGCTCGCTTCCGCACGCTTCTATGCCGGCATCGACGAAGCCGGCAGCGCCGCCGACGCCGGCCGGCTCGACGAGGCGCAGCGCATCGCCGAACGGCTCGCCGGTTCGGATTTCGCCGACAAGAGCGCGGCCTATGATCTGCTCGGCGGGATTTACGAGCGACAGGGGCGCTATGGCGAAGCGGCGCGGCTCTATGAGCAGGCTGCAACGCGGGCGACCAAGCCCGACGCGGCTCTGCAGGCGCGGATGATCCGCGCGCAGGCGCTGGAAGCGGTCGGCGCGGGCGACGCCTATGGCGCCACCCAATTGTTCCAGCGCGGCATCCTCGCCAACCCCAATGATCCGTGGATCCGCTATGAGTTCGGCCGCTTCCTTGAGCGGCAGGGCCGCCGCGCCGATGTCGACGGGATCATCGGCGGGCTGCGCAGTTCGCCCAACCCCGAATCGATCTATGCTGCGGCCTTGCTCAGCAGTCAGACCGGCCGGCCCGGCGATGCCGAGGCGCTGATCGAGCGCATTCCGTTCAGCCAGCGCACCGCCGAAATGCGGACGCTGGCGCTGGGCATCAAGGCGCAGGCGGCGGTTGCGCGCGCCCGCGCGATGGCGGCGCAGGGGCAAGGCGCGCAGGCCGCGGCCGCGCTGCGGCAGGTGGCCGAAGCGCCGGGGCTGACGGTGGCCAATCGCGGTGCGATCGCCGAAGCGCTCTACGATCTCGGCGATCCCATGGGCGCGTCTTCGGTCGCGCAGCAGGCATTGTCGGAGCCGGCGACCGATGCGGCCTCCTACGAGCCGATCGTGCGCGTCCTCGCGCGCAGCGGCCAGGACAGTTTCGCGCTCTCGGCGATCCGGCTCGCGGCAGAACGCGCCGGCGCCGGGCAGGACGGGCAGCGCTCGGTCGCCAAGTTGAGCGGCATCCTCGCCGCCTCGCAGGCAGACCGGATGCGCGACGGCGGCCAGCTCGCGCAGGCGTTCGACCTGCTGCAGGCGCAATGGAATGCGGCACCCGGCAATCTCGACGTGCTCTCGTCGCTCGCCCGGCTCTACCAGGCCGGCAACATGAACGCGCAGGCGGCGCAGACCTTCCAGATGGTGCTCAACCAGTCGCCGTCGGACAAGGGCGCGCTGATCGGGCTGATCGACACCGCGGGTGCCGCCGGCGACTTCAACCGCGCGCATGCCGCGGCCGATCGCGCGATCGCGCTCAGCCCCGGCGATTACACCGTGTATCTCGCGGCCGCGCGGATGGAGCAGGCGCATGGCGACGAGCGCGCGGCGGTGCGGTATCTGAAGCGCGCGCGCGAACTCTATATCGGCCAGACCAGCACGGTCAGCGGCGGCTTCAGCGCCAATAATCCGTTCGCCACCATGCCGACCGCCGGCGGCCAGGCCAATCCGTTCCGCGCGCCGCCGCCGCCGGTCAATCCGTTCATGCCGGGCGCGGCCGCCGCGCCCGCATCCGGCGGCTATTCCAACGCGCCGGCTCCGGGCGGCTATCCGGCGGCGCCGGGCGGCGGCAATGGCTGGCAGACTTCCGCCAGCTACCAGGCGCAGGGCGGTTTTCCCGGACAGGGCGGCTACCAGGCGCAGGGCACCGGGCAGGCGCAGGGCGGCTATCCCGCCCCCGCCCCGTCCGGCTATCCCGCGCCCCCGACCTATCCCACCCCGGCGCCCTACCCCGCCCCTTCCGGTTACCCGGCACCTGCCGGCTATCCGGCACCCACCGGCGTGCCGATCACCGACCCGGTGCTCGCCGCGATCGACCGCGACATGCGCGCGATCACCAGCGAAAGCGCGCCGCGCATCGACGTGACGACGGGATATCGCGAGCGTTCCGGTGAGGCCGGCCTCAGCGCGCTCAAGGAATTGGGCGGCGAAGCGAAGATCTCGACCGGGTTCGCCGGCGGCCGGCTATGGGCGAAGGCGGGTGCGGTCGTCCTCGACGCCGGCCAGCCGACCCGCTCCGGCCTCGCCCGCTTCGGCCGGAACGCGACGCCCGAGGCGCAGGGCATCGTCGATCAACTCCCTTCGGCGCTGGTCGCGGCGGATACCCAGCATGCCTCGGGCGTCGCACTGTCGGCGGGCTTTGAGAGCGGCATCGTCCAGGCCGATGTCGGCACCACGCCGCTGGGTTTCGAGAAGACCAACATCACCGGCGGCGTTTCGGTGACGCCGCGGCTGTCGCGCTATGCCAGCGCGCGCGTGTGGGCGGAGCGGCGCGCGGTCACCGACAGCGTCGTCTCCTATGCCGGCACCGTCGATCCGGTGTCGGGCGAGGCGTGGGGCGCAGTCGTCAAGTCCGGCGGCGGCGCGTCTTTCTCCTACGACAAGGATGGCAGCGGCGTTTATGCCGACGCGTCCTATTATCGCTATGACGGTCTCAACACGCCCAGGAACAGCAGCATCCAGGTGAATGCCGGCGGCTATCTGCGCGTCTATGGCGATCCGAAATCGTCGCTGACGATCGGCGTCAACGCCAATTACCAGACATATGACAACAACCAGAATGTCTTCACCTTCGGCCAGGGCGGCTATTTCAGCCCGCAGAGCTTCCTCAGCGTCAGTTTCCCGGTCCGCTACCAGCGGCGCAGCGACCTGCTCGAGATCGACGCCAATGTGACGCCGGGCTATCAGAGCTATGATCAGGACGAGACCCCGATCTATCCGACCGACCCCGGCGGGCAGGCCGTGCTCGATTCGCTCAAGCTGCAGAACGACGATGTCCGGTCGCGCTTCGACGGGATCAGCAAGACCGGCTTCGGCATCTCGGCCGGCGCCTCGGTCTATTATCGCGTCGGCGACAAGACCCGGGTCGGCGGGGAACTCAATCTCAACACTTTCGGCGACTATAAGGAATTCAGGAGCCTGCTGGGCATCAAGCAGACGATCGGTGGAGGGAATTGATGTTCATGGGACGGATCGAAGCCGAAACGCGCGACGGACGCGGCAGCGCGGACCAGGTGCCGGCACGCTCGCTGCCGGTGCTGATCGGCGCGCTGATCGCCGAGATCATCGACGAAGCGAACGAGGATCAGTGGGCGGGCTTCTTCCAGGCGATCGGCGGACGCCTCTCGGCGCAGCTGAGCCTCGAGCGAATCGAGGATGCCCGCGATCTCGTCCACGAGATCAACGGCCTGTGGCACGCGCTGGGCTGGGGCGACGTCAGCCTCGAGTTCGACGACGAAGGGGTCGACATCTTCCACAATCATCTGCCGCGGAGCCTGGGTTCCGACGACGATGGCGGCTGGGTGAAGGTCGCGCCGCACATCCTGGTCGGCGCCTATGAAGGCTGGTTCCGCAGCCTCGGCAGCGGTTCCCATCTGAGGACGAGGATCTTGCGTCAGACGGCCGACCTCGTCCAACTGCGTCATGGATATTGAGCGCCGGGCGGTCCTGCTCGCGGGACTGACGACCCTGGTGTCGGGATGCGCGCGCGCGACGCAGCCGGCACCGCAGCCGCGTCGCGACATTGCCGGCTGGGCCGACTTCAAGGCGCGGTTCCTGGCCACGGACGGTCGCGTGATCGACACCGGCAATGGCGGCATCAGCCACAGCGAGGGCCAGGGCTATGCGATGGTGGTGGCCGAGGCCGCCGGCGATCGCGCGGCGTTCGAGCGGCTCCATGCCTGGACCGAGAAAAATCTGGTGCGCCCGCACGACGCCTTGTTCTCGTGGCGCTATGATCCGCGCCAGCCGGTGCCGGTCAACGATCCCAACAATGCCAGCGACGGCGACATATTGATCGCGTGGGCGCTGATGCGCGCCGGCCGGAGATGGGGACAGCGCGTCTGGCTTGACCGCGCGGGCGAGATCCGCGCCGCCATCCACGCGCATCTGATCCAGGTCCGTGGAGGGCGGACTTTGCTGCTGCCCGGCATGACCGGCTTCGATCATCCCGACCGCACCACCATCAACCCGTCCTATTATATCTGGCCCGCGCTCGACCAGTTCCGCGCCGCCGACGGCGACGGCCAGTGGGGCCGGCTGATCCGCGACGGCGAGAGGCTGATCGCCGACGCGCGCTTCGGCCCGCTGGCGCTGCCGACCGACTGGATCGACATCGCCACCGACGGCCGCGCGAGCCCGGCAGCGGACAAACCCGCATTGTTCGGCTTCGACGCGATCCGCGTGCCGCTCTATCTGACCCTGGGCGGCCGTCAGCAGCGCGCCGACGCGATCACGCGCTTCTGGCGATCCTATATCGACCAGAAACGGCCGGTCCCGGCGTGGGTGGACGTGCGCAGCGGCGAGACCGCGTCCTTCGCGGTGTCGGCGGGCGGCTGTGCGGTGGTGCGGCGGCTGCTGGGGGACGCGGCACCGGTGTGTTCGCCGCAGCCGGGGGGCGAGGATTATTATTCGTCGGTGTTGAGGCTGATCGCGGCATTGTAAGGGGGTGCTGCGGGTCCGGCGAGGGGCTAATCGCACCTGATATCGTCCAGAACAGGGCATTTTTCGCGATATTGCGCGTTTATCAGGGGAAATGCGGGGGTCCGGCGCAGGGACCGCGATCTTTAATCCAATGTTTGCAATGGTTTGAGCGTCGGAATCGGCATTCACCTGTTATCGTGCAGAACAGGGGAAGAAATTTTGCAGAACAGGTGCGATTCGATGTCGTAACAGGTGGGATTCCTTGCATAACAGGTGAAGCGGAAATCGCTGCCCGAGACCTGGATCGGAGACAGTCGTGGGTTTGAGGATCGGCGTGAGATGGCTGGCTCGGACCGCCGAGGAGGGCGATCTCGAAGAACTCGAATTGCTGCGCGAGCCGTTCGACGCGCTCAACGCGGTGCTCGTGGAAGCCGGGATGGCGCCGCAAAGCTGACGCAGGCGCATCTGGACTGGCTGAACGGCGCAAGGCCCGGCTTGCGGAGTCGGCTGTTCGGCGGTGGGGGCCGCCCTCCCCGCTTCGGGCATTTATTGTTCCATTCCGACTGCGAGGGATTTTATCTACCAAGGGACTTCGACCCGGTGGTGTTCGACGGTGCCGATCCGCAGCGCGATGGTCTGGGCGGCATGATCGGATCGGCGCCGCGCCTGCTGGACGAATGCGTCGAACTCGCCGAAGCGATCGGCCTGCCGCTCGATCTCGATCCGGAGGACGCGGTGCTGTGGGAGCATGCAGAGACCCCGGCGACGGGGGGCGAGACCTGGCAGATTTACGGTGTGGAGGCACTAGTGGGGAATGACGTCGCTTGCGAAGGCGATGTCGCGCGACGACGACCCGACCTCCACGCGATAGGCGCCCGGCGCGACCGTCCAGGCGCGCTGCTTCTCGTCCCAATACTCGAAGGCCTTGCGATCGAGGCGAAGCTGGACGCGCCGCTGCTCGCCGGGCTGGAGCATGACCTTGGCGAAGCCCTTCAGCTGTTTGGGCGGTTCGCCGACCGCGCGCGGGAAGCCGAGATAGGCTTGCACGACCTCCGCACCGGCGCGCGCGCCGGTGTTGCGGACGTCGATCTCGACCAGCGCGCCCTCTCCGGGCTGCGCCAACACGCGCCCGCCGGAGAGCGCAAACCGGGTGTAGCCGAGCCCGAAGCCGAACGGGAAAAGCGGCTGCTGGCCGTGGGCGTCCCAATAGCGATAGCCGACGTCGAGTCCCTCGTCGAAGTGCACCGTGTCCAGCGATCCATCGGGCGCCCGCAGGCCCGGATAGCTGCGCTCGGTCGTCTGCGGCCCCTGCCGCTCGTCGCGCGGGAAGGTCACGGGCAGGCGCCCCGCCGGCGCCGCGTCGCCGAACAGCAGCTGCGCGGCCGCCGTTCCGAAACTGTCGCCGGGCAACCACATCATCATGACCGCCGCGACCCGATCGAGCCAGGGCATCGCGATTGGCCCACCGGCGGTGACGAGCACCACGGTGCGCGGGTTTGCCTGCGCCACCGCCTCGATAAGAGCATCGTCGCCGGCCGGAAGAGCGAGCGTATGGCGATCCATGCCTTCGCCTTGGCGGATGCCGACAACCACGACCGCGACGTCCGCCTTCCGCGCGGCGGCGACCGCGTCGGCGATGCGGCCGTCGGGGCCTGCCCAGCCGAGCTCCAGAGTCCCGCCGTGAAGGCCGCCCATGAAGGTGGTTGGAACCGGCAGCTTTCCGACGCTGAACGCCTCGCGCGGGGTGAACTCGACGCGGATGCGCGCCGGCCTGCCGCCCGTCATGGGGACGGCCGCATAGGCGACATCACCAAAGTCAGACCGCCAATATTGCGCCACGAGGCGATCATCCAGGTAAAGGCGCGCAGAGCCGGCACCGCGCAGCGTGAACAACTGGGTGCCGCTGGTCGTCGGCACGAAGCTGCCTGTCCAGCGCACTGCGAACCGGCTACCTTTCGGCAGATTTGGGATATCCTTTGGCGACGCGAGAAATGCGGGCGTCTCGGCATCGCGCACGGCAATCGGTGCACCGGCGAAACTTAGGCTGGGGTCGGCGAAATATTCCACCCGCACGCCTTGACGGCCGTCGGGGGTGCGGAACATCGTGGCGGGTGCAGGCGGTAAGGCCTCGACGCCGTGATCGCCCTGTGTCCAGGTCACCTTGACG